>FSSH01000080.1_pt1 | contig 179400 bp, 174 predicted proteins | sample 1166101 | NCBI WGS metagenome assembly FSSH01 (sample SAMEA32972668, study PRJEB13176) | freshwater metagenome | biome: Drinking water system; feature: Biomass in drinking water that filtered by 0.45 um membrane; material: drinking water | place: USA | collected 2012-12-20 | depth 0 m
ACAGACAATTGCGAGCGCAGCGCCGCCGCACGGTTGGTGCCCAGCAGCAGCGCCGCCATATCGCCCTTCACCTGAAAGCTGAGGATCAGCAGATAAACGCTCAGGAACAGCGCCCCGCCAAAGCTGGCGATGGGCGCAAGCACCAGCCCGAGCAGCGAAAAATCGTTGCGCCACGCGGTCCACAGTCCGGACAGGATCAAGAAGCACGAGAAATCGACATTGAACTGCCCCTGCCAGGTCATCTCGCCGATGGCAGCGAAGAAGATCGGCACCAAATTCCAGCCATGGACACTCGTCACCGGCAGCGTGTACCCTGCGATAACGAAAAAAATCGCTACCAATATTGCCCTGAAAACGGTCATTGCCTCCTCCTTTTGTAGCAAACGCTACATTCTCCTAAGCCGATTACCGGATGGCCGCAACCCGCAATTGCGCCGGCGGTGTCGCTGGCCAAATCCTCGCACCTGCAATAATTCATGCCGCTTCCCAAGTCTGGGTCCGACGGTTAGTCAGGGCCAAACGATAAGGATGCCCAGCATGAGCGCCCCGGTGCTCGACACCAAGATCGCCATCGACAGCGACGCCTTCCGCGCGAATGCCGCACACAATATTGCGCTGGTTGAGCGGCTGCGCGCCGATGTCGCCAAGGCAGCGCTTGGCGGCAACGAGAAATCCCGCGAACGCCACACCGCCCGCGGCAAGCTTCTCCCGCGAGAACGCGTGGAGCGGCTGCTCGATCCCGGCAGTCCTTTTTTGGAGATCGGCCAGCTGGCGGCGCACGAGGTTTATGGGGAGGATATCCCCGGCGCGGGCATGATCGCGGGCATTGGCCGGGTATCGGGTCGCCAGTGCATGATCGTCTGCAACGATGCGACGGTGAAGGGCGGGACTTACTATCCGCTGACCGTGAAGAAGCATTTGCGGGCGCAGGAAATTGCGCAGGAAAACCGGCTGCCGTGTATCTATCTGGTCGATTCGGGCGGGGCGAATTTGCCGCATCAGGCAGAGGTTTTCCCTGATCGCGATCATTTTGGCCGCATCTTTTTTAACCAGGCGACTATGTCCGCGCTCGGCATTCCGCAGATCGCCTGCGTGATGGGCAGCTGCACGGCGGGCGGCGCTTATGTGCCCGCGATGAGCGACGAGACGATCATCGTGCGGGGTCAGGGGACGATCTTCCTCGCCGGGCCACCGCTGGTAAAGGCCGCAACGGGCGAGATTATTTCCGCCGAGGAACTGGGCGGGGCAGACACGCATGGCCGCAAATCGGGCGTGGTCGATCATGTCGCCGAGAATGACGAGCACGCGCTGACCATCGTCCGCGACATCGTCAGCCACCTGGGCTTCCCCTGTGCTCCGGCGCAGGCCGGAGCCCTGGCCGCCAGCGCTCCGGCCTCCGCCGGAGCACTGCGGGAGCCAAGGCCGCCAAAGTACGACGCAGACGAGCTATACGGCATCGTCCCCAGCGACGTGCGCGCGCCCTATGATGTGCATGAGGTGATCGCCCGGTTGGTCGACGGATCTGAATTTCACGAGTTCAAGGCGCTGTACGGGACGTCATTAGTGTGCGGTTTTGCCCATATTTGGGGGATGCCGGTCGCGATTTTGGCGAATAATGGCGTCCTTTTCAGCGAAAGTGCCCAAAAAGGCGCGCATTTTATCGAATTGGCGTGCCAACGGCGGATACCCCTGCTGTTCCTGCAGAATATCAGCGGCTTCATGGTCGGCGGGAAATATGAGGCGGAGGGGATCGCCAAGCACGGCGCGAAACTAGTGACCGCCGTTGCCACCGCACAAGTGCCCAAGATCACCGTGCTGATCGGCGGATCGTTCGGCGCGGGCAATTACGGGATGTGCGGCCGCGCTTACGGGCCCCGCTTCCTGTTCACCTGGCCCAATGCGCGGATCAGCGTGATGGGCGGCGAACAGGCCGCATCGGTGCTGGCCACCGTCCACCGCGATGCGGAGACATGGACACCCGACGAGGCCGAAGCCTTTAAAGCCCCGATCCGCCAGAAATACGAAGACGAAGGCAACCCCTGGTATGCCACCGCGCGGCTGTGGGACGACGGGATTATCGACCCGGCACAGACGCGCGATGTGCTGGGGCTGTCGCTCGCTGCATGTTTGAATGCGCCGATTGGGGAGACGCCCCGGTTCGGGGTGTTCCGGATGTAATTCGACCAGAGGGACTGAAATGCTGACTGGAATATTGGCATTACTTGCCGCTGCCTTGTTTGCTGGTGCTGCGTCTTACATCAACGTGGCGGAACAACCGGCAAGGATGAAGCTCGATGACGCAGCGCTGCTGACGCAATGGAAACCGTCATACAAGCGCGGATTTGCCATGCAATCGACCCTTGCCATCGCCGGGTTTGTGCTGGGGACCGCCGCTTGGTGGCAGACGGGAAACAGCCTCTTTCTGGTCGGTGCCGCGCTGATGATAGCGAACTGGCCCTTTACGCTGCTCATCATCATGCCGACCAACAATATCCTGATGGCGATTGATCCGGCTTCGGGCGATGAACGGATTCGCCCGCTACTCCGGAAATGGAATGGCTTGCATGCAGTTCGGACTGGTTTGTCGATGCTCGCCTGCGCCGTCATGGTCGTTGCGCTGGCAGGATAGCCGGTCGCCCAAACTGGATTATCGCGCTGTCGAGTAAACCAGCGCCCTACACCCGACGATTCCAGATGCTGCCAGGTGATCAGATCAGCCGCTAGGCCGTTAAAAATCGTCCGCGGCCGAACACTCGCCAAAATATAGGTGCAAGGTTGCCTGCGCATCGCCACTATGGCGAGCACAAAGCTCGTGGCACAGTGGATGCTGAAACGAGTTCAGCATGACGGAGACGATTTCGATGCCCCTCACCCTGTTCCTCCCCATCCTGATGCAAATCACCCCTACCCCGCCGCTCCCCAAGGGCACCGGATTGCCGCCGCCGGTTGCGGTGATCGATGATGCGACGGGTGTCATGTCGCCCATCAACGCCACGTTCGCAGCGATTGCGGCGCGCAATGGCGAGCTGCTGCGGCCCGTGGTGCGCGAAGACGGCAATTTGTTCATCGCCGTCGAAAATGCCGATGGCACGCGCAAGATCATCCGGCGCCCAATGACCGAATTCATCACCGGCATGAAGCCCGGGGCGGAACGCTATGAGGAGCGGCTCTATGATCCGGCGATTGAGATAGACGGTGATGTCGCGCTCGTCTGGGGCCGGTATAATTTCTACATTGATGGCAAGCTGCACCACTGCGGCTATGATCATTTCGATCTGGTGCGCGATAATGGCCGCTGGGTGATTGCCAACATCACCTATTCCAGCCGCACGACGGGCTGCACTTCTTGAAACAGCCGGCGCAAGACTGAGATAGCCGCACGCCAATCAACTTGATACGGTGCATCAAAACACCCGGGGGAGGGGTGCCGAATGCAGGAAGATCCACCGCCCGCGTTGTTGTCGCGCGTTGTTCGAAGGTTGCTGTTGGCATTTTACCGGCTGCGCGGCTGGAAGGCGGTGGGCGCACCCCCGGCGGACCGCCGCTGCGTGATCATCGCCGTGCCGCACACATCGAACTGGGATTTCGTCAACTATCTGGGCTTGACCAACGAACTGGGCATCAAGGCGCATTTCATGGGCAAGACCAGCCTGTTCCGATGGCCGATGGCGCGGTTCATGCGGGATATGGGCGGCGTACCGGTCTTGCGTTCCGGTAATCATAATTATGTCGAGGCAATGATTGCCGAATTTGCCCGCCGCAAGGAATTCATGCTGACAATCGCGCCAGAGGGAACGCGCGGCGCCGTGAAGCAATGGCGATCAGGCTTTTACCACATCGCGCTGGGCGCAAAGGTGCCAATCGTGTGCGGGATGATGGACTATGCCGACCGGGTCGGCGGGCTTGGCCCTGCGATCATGCCAACGGGTGATTATGCAGCCGATATGGCGCAGCTTTTCGATTTCTATAAGGCCAGCAGGCCCCGCCACCCCGAACGCGCCATTGGCGACCTGGCAACCATTCTGGCGGCGAAAAAGGGTGGTGGATGACGGGTGCGGCCGAACAACTGCAGACCCAGCCACAGACATGGGCACCGATGGTACCCGAACTCGGGGTTTCCGATTTTTCGGCGAGCATGGCCTTTTACGTCGGCCTGCTCGGCTTTCGGCTTTGCTATGAACGGCCTGGCTTCGCCTATCTTGAACGCGCGCAGGCCCAGATCATGCTGGAGGATTTGACAGGCGCATGGTCCACCGCCGGCGCTGACTATCCATTTGGACGGGGCATCAATCTGCAAATCGAAACGGCAGATGTCGGATCGCTGCACGCAACACTCTGCGCCGCACAGTGGCCGATCTTTCGCGACATCAGCGAAAGCTGGTACCGGGCGGGTAACATTGAGCACGGTCAGCGCGAATTCCTGATACAGGATCCCGACGGCTATCTGCTGCGATTTGCCGAACCCCTGGGCGAGCGCCCCGTACCGGATGTAGAAAGCGCATGATCAAATCCCTCCTCATCGCCAATCGCGGCGAGATTGCCTGCCGCATCATCCGCACGGCGCGGACGATGGGGGTACGGACCGTGGCGGTTTATTCGGATGCCGATGCCAAGGCGCTGCATGTGCGCCAGGCCGATGAGGCCGTGCATATTGGCCCCTCGCCCGCGCGCGAAAGCTATCTGGTGGGCGAAAAGATCATCGCGGCGGCCAAGGCGACGGGCGCGGAGGCGATCCACCCCGGCTATGGCTTCCTGAGCGAGAATGCCGATTTTGCGCAAAGCGTGATCGACGCCGGGCTGATCTGGGTTGGGCCGCGCCCGGATTCGATCCGCGCGATGGGGCTGAAGGATGCCGCCAAGGCGCGGATGATCGCCGCGGGCGTGCCGGTGACGCCGGGCTATCTGGGCGAGGACCAATCGCCCGATGTGCTCAGCAGCGAGGCGGGCAAGATCGGTTATCCGGTGCTGATCAAGGCCGTGGCGGGCGGCGGCGGCAAGGGGATGCGCCGGGTGGAATCCGCCGCCGATTTCGCCGACGCGCTGACCAGTTGCAAGCGCGAGGCCGCATCGAGTTTCGGCGATGACCGGGTGCTGATCGAGAAATACATCCTCAGCCCACGCCATATCGAAGTGCAGGTGTTCGGCGACACGCATGGCAATGTCGTCCACCTGTTCGAACGCGACTGCTCGCTCCAGCGTCGCCACCAAAAGGTGATCGAGGAAGCCCCTGCCCCCGGCATGTCCGAGGAAACCCGCGAGGAATTATGCGCCGCCGCCGTGCGCGCGGCCAAGGCGGTGGACTATGTCGGCGCGGGCACAATCGAGTTCATCGCGGATGCCAGCGAGGGTCTCCGCGCGGACCGCATCTGGTTCATGGAAATGAACACGCGGTTGCAGGTGGAGCACCCGGTGACCGAGGAGATTACCGGCGTCGATCTGGTGGAATGGCAGCTGCGCGTGGCCAGCGGGGAGGCGCTGCCCAAACGGCAGGACGAGCTAAGCATAAACGGCTGGGCGATTGAGGCGCGCCTGTATGCCGAGGACCCAGCGAAGGGATTTTTGCCGAGTGTGGGGCGGTTGGAGCGCTTCTACCTTTGCGATTATGGCTCGGGAGACCGTATAGAAATCGGCGTCGAAGAAGGGGACGCGATATCGCCTTTTTACGATCCGATGATCGCAAAGCTCATTTCGTATGGACATGATCGAGATTCGGCCCGTCGTAGCCTGATCGAAGTTCTGGCCCGAAGTTATATTTACCCCGTCAAATCAAATGGCGGCTTCATCTACCAATGCCTAAACCATCCCGATTTTGTCGACGGCTCGGTATCGACTGGCTTCATTACTGATAATGCAGCTCATCTTGCGCCGCTCGCGCATCCGAGCGACGACATCCTTTGCAATGCTGCCAGCAAGTTGATTGCGGAATATCCTCCAAAGGAAATGTCTTACTACGAGGCGATGAGCGGTTTCCTCGGGTTCCGTCTCAACCGAAGCCCAAGCGATCGACTTGTTCTGTATGAGGGTGCCACTGCGATGTCCGCAAGGTACAAGCCCATGTGGAGCGTTACTCCTTACCCTCGCGGTCATGTCTACACGCTGGACGACGAAACAGTGATTTCTGTCGAGCAAGGACAATCATTTTTGCTTTCAACGCGAGCTTTGACATCAGGCACGGGCATTAGCGCCGCCGACGGCGCGATCCTCTCCCCCATGCCGGGCCGCGTGACGGCGGTCGATGTCGCGACGGGCGACGTCGTCACCAAGGGCCAGCGGCTCGTGACGCTGGAGGCGATGAAGATGGAGCACAGCCTGACCGCGCCGTTCGACGGGACAGTCGATGAGCTCAACGCCACCCCCGGTGCGCAGGTGAGCGAGGGGACGGTGCTGGTGAAGGTGGTGCGGGTGAGCGCGGCTTAAACCTTCTCCCTGAAGGGAGTTTGGGGTCGGCCATGCCCCCGGCATGGCCGACCCCGAACTCCCTCAAGGGAGAGGGAAGAACAAGTAGGAAGGACAACCAATGCCATTCGATTTCACGGGCAAGAACGTCATCGTGTTTGGCGGCACATCGGGCATCAACCTGGGGGTCGCGAAATCCTTTGCGCGCGCCGGGGCTAATATGGCCGTTGCCAGCCGCAGCCAGGACAAGGTTGATGCCGCCATTGCCGCGCTCCACGGTGACAAGCAGGCGCTTGGCTATGCGCTTGATGTCCGCAACTTCGACGCGGTGAAGGCCGCTACCGAGCATTTCCGGGCGGAGCGCGGCACCATCGACGTGCTGATATCGGGCGCGGCGGGTAACTTTCCGGTGCCTGCCGCCGGGCTATCCCCCAATGGTTTCAAGACGGTGCTAGAGATCGACACGCTCGGCACGTTTCACGTCATGCGCGCGGCGTATGAACACCTGACCAAGCCGGGTGCCGCCATTATCAACATCTCCGCGCCGCAAGCCTGGATCCCAATGGCGATGCAGGTGCATGTCTGCGCGGCGAAGGCGGGTGTCGACATGATCACCAAAACGCTGGCGATCGAATGGGGCCGCGAAGGCGTCCGCGTGAACAGCGTCTCGCCCGGCCCGATCGACGGGACCGAGGGGATGGACCGGCTGGCCCCCACGCCCGAAGCCAAGGCAGCATCGGCACGCGCCGTGCCGCTCGGGCGGCTCGGCACGGTGGATGACGTGGCCGATGTGTGCCTGTTCCTGGCAAGCGACTATGCGCGGTACGTGAGCGGCGTGGTGCTGCCCGCCGATGGGGGCTGGACGGCGGGGCGTGGATTTGGGGGATTGGGGGGCTGAGCTCCAAACCTTCTCCCTGAAGGGAGAAGGATACCGCAGCTTGCCAGCTTGCTGGCTAGCGAAGGTTGGATGAGGGTGTGCGGGGGTGGTTTGGCACGCAACGCTCGCGTCGAGCACCCTCACCCAGCTACGACTAGGCAGCAAGCTGCCAAGTCTGCGCAACCCTCTCCCTCAAGGGAGAGGGAGAACAAAAGGACCAACATGATGCCCGGCAAATATTACGACGAATGGCAGATCGGCGAGGCCATTGAACACCCGCTGCGCCGCACGGTGACGGAGACCGACAATTTATTATGGTCGACGATGACCCACAACCCGCAGCCGCTGCATCTGGATGCAGAAGCCGCGCGGGCGAGCGAGTTTGGCCAAATCCTCGTCAACGGCACCTTCACCTTCAGCCTGATGGTCGGCATCACCGTGGCCGAAACGACGATGGGCACGCTGGTGGCTAATCTGGGTTATGACAAGTTGGTGATGCCCAAACCGGTGTTCATCGGCGACACGCTCCACGCGACCAGCGAGGTAACCGAGCTGCGCGAGAGCAAGTCACGCCCCGATGCCGGGCTGGTGACGTGGAAACACCGCATGATCAATCAGCGCGGCGAGGTGGTGTGCGAATGCCTGCGCACGGCGTTGCTGAAGAGGAAGGCGTGATCAGTGTCGACGACCATCAATGTTGCTAGTGACTTCGTGCGCGCCGTCACGGAGGGTGATCCGCCAAGCCCTGCGGACCTGATCGTCATGCTTGATCGCCTCGCTCATGCTTATCACGACTGTCCGCCCGGCGACGTACACGACGAAAAATTTGCCCCGCCAGCTCAAGACAGGCCAGCGACATATCGGTTGATAGCATCGAGATTTCCGTCGCTAGGGCTTTACGCAACGTCCGATCCGACCACGACAGACAATGAAAACTTAGTTGCCGACGCGATGAACGACCTTGCTGATATCGTCGGCGACCTACGTGATGCTATCGCGACCTATGAACAGGTCGGCCCGGACGATGGCCACTGGGATTTCCAATTTAATTATCAAATCCATTGGGGCGCCCATCTACGGCGGCTAGCCCTATATCTTCACGTCAATCACGCGTGGGATTGATCAAACCGTAAAGCTTTCCCCGCACCCGCACGCGCCCTTGGCGTTGGGGTTTTCGAAGGTGAAGCCCGCGGCGAAATCGTCTTCCACCCAGTCCATCTTGCTGCCGACCAGATAGAGGATCGATCCGCCATCGACGAACAATGTGCCGCCGGGCGTGTCGATCCGCTCATCGAAAGGCTTGGCCTCGCTGACATAATCGACCGAATAAGCGAGCCCCGAGCAGCCACGCCGCGGGGTCGAGAGCTTGACGCCCACTGATCCTTCAGGCGCACGCGCCATCAGGTCCGCGATCCGCGCCTCGGCGGCGGCGGTCAGGTTGAGCGCGGCGGGGCGCTGGCGGGTGGTCGTAGTCGTCATCTTCTTCTCCTTAAGCCCCTCCCCTTTAGGGGAGGGGTTGGGGGTGGGGGGTATCAGTCTCACCGAGACCGACGCGCATGGGGACAGCCCCCACCCCGGTCCCTCCCCTGAAGCGGAGGGGCTTAGAAACTACAGCATGCCCATTTCCAACCGGGCTTCGTCGCTCATCTTGGCGGGGTCCCAGGCGGGTTCCCAGACGAGGTTAACCTCGGCAGAGCCAACGCCCGGCACCGCGCCGACACGAATCTCTACCTCGGCAGGCATGGTTTCGGCGACCGGGCAGTGCGGCGTGGTGAGCGTCATCGTCACCACGGCATGGCCATCATCCGTCACGTCAACGCCGTAGATCAGCCCGAGATCATAGATGTTTACGGGGATTTCAGGATCATAAATATCTTTCAACGCCGCAACCACCGCTTCATAGGTTTCGCCACCCGGCGCGCCGGGGGATAGGCCTTGCGGTTTTAGCGCCAGAAACCCTTCGAGGTAATCGCGCTGGCGGGCTTCGCCGTTTGCAACATCCTCCACCCGCGCGCGTGGGGGCGCATCAACGGCGCTGACTTCCTCGATCTCGATCTTGCGTTCTTCGTTCATCGGCCCATTCCTACCCGAAAATTCTCGTAACCCGTTCGATGCCCTTGATCAGCGCGTCGACATCGCTTGCATCACTATAGGCGCCAAAGCTGGCCCGCGCCGTCGCGTCGACCCCCAGCAGCGCCATCAGCGGTTGCGCGCAGTGGTGCCCGGCCCGGATCGCCACCCCCGCCTCATCCAAGATGGTGCCGATGTCGTGGGGATGCACCCCTTCGATTGAAAAGCTGACGATGCCGGCCGACTCCGCCGGGCCGAACAGCCGCACGCTATTGATCTGCGCCAGCGCCGCGCGGGTCCGCGCCACCATCTCGGTTTCGATGGCGTGGATGCGCTCCAGCCCGATGCTTTCGACATAATCAATCGCGGCATGCAGCCCCAGCGCGCCCACAATATGCGGCGTCCCCGCTTCAAACCGGCCCGGCGGCGGGGCATAGGTGGTTTTCTCAAACGTCACCCGGTCAATCATCGCGCCGCCGCCCTGCCAGGGGGGCATGTCCGCCAGAATATCCCCCCGCGCCCACAGCACGCCAATGCCAGTCGGGCCGTACAGCTTGTGCGCTGAAAACACGTAGAAATCGCAATCGAGCGCCTGCACGTCGACCACCATACGCGGGACGGCCTGACAGCCATCGAGCAGGATTTTTGCCCCCGCCGCATGCGCGATATCGGCGGCCCGTCGCGCATCGAGCACCGATCCAAGCACATTGGAGACATGCGCCAGCGCAACCAGCTTATGCGCAGGCGTGATCATCGCCGCCATCGCGTCCAGATCAATCCGGTGATCAGCGGTCAGCGGAATCACATCGATATGCGCGCCGACCTGCGCTGCCACCATCTGCCACGGCACGATGTTGCTGTGATGCTCCAGCGCGCTCAGCAGGATGCGATCACCCGTTTTCAGCTGCGTTGTGGCCCAGCTTTGCGCGACCAGGTTGATCGCCTCTGTCGCGCCGCGCACGAACACGATCTCGTCGGGCGAGGCAGCGTTGATGAACCCCGCCACGCGCCGCCGCGCCGCCTCATAGGCAAGCGTCATGTTGGCAGAACGCTGGTAAACACCCCGGTGCACGCTGGCGTAATCGGGGCCATAGCCGCGCGCGATGGCGTCTATCACGCTCTGCGGCTTTTGCGCGGTGACGGCGCTGTCGAGATAATGCCAGCCGGGGGTGAGGCCGGGGAAGTCATCGCGGATAGTCGAGGTCGCCGCCATATCACCGTTCGTCCCGAGCGAAGTCGAGGGACGGGCCACGAACGCGCCGCTCGGGTCACGCGCCTCGACTTCGCTCGGCACGAACGGGGTGATAGGTATGACGTCGCTCACAACATCCGTTCCAGCGCCGCGCCTGCCGCTGCTTCAAGCGATGCCCGCGCAGCCTCATCCGCCACATCGTCGAACACGCCGCTGATAAACCCGCGCAGCAACAACGCCTTTGCTTCGGCAGGCGCGATGCCCCGGCTGTTCAAATAGAAGAGCGCATTGGCATCAAGCTCGCCCACGGTCGCACCGTGCGCGCACTTCACGTCATCGGCATAGATTTCCAGCTCGGGCTTGGCATTGGCGGTCGCGGTGCGCGCCAGCAGCATTGCCTTTACGGATTGGCCCGCATCGGTCTTTTGCGCATGCCGCGCCACGGCAACCTTGCCCAGATAACTGCCGGTCGCCCGCCCGCCGAGCACGCTGCGCACCACCTGATTGCTGGTCGCGTTCGGCTCGATGTGGCGCATCGTCGTGACGATCTCCAGCGTCTGCTCGCCACCGCCCAGCATCGCTGCACCCAGTTCAAAATGCGCGCTGTCGTGCAGCGTCACGTCAATCGTCACGCGGCCCAGCCGCCCGCCGGTGTTGAGCACATGGAATGTTGCGCGGGCTCCTGCGCCCAGCACCACGACATAATCATGGATCGCGACAACATCGGCATTGGCGTCCTGCACGATGACGCGGGCGATCTCATCGCCCGCCGCAACCTCGATCCGCTCGGGTGCCGGCACCGGCCACACCGAAGCGACCGCCTCCAGATCAGAATAACGCCAGGATTCATCGCGGCGGGTGGGAAGGGTCAGCGAGGTCATTTGCTGCCAACCTCCATTGTGCTCCCGCGAAGGCGGGAGCCCAGACTGGGTCCCCGCCTTCGCGGGGACACATCGCGACGATAGCTAACCATTACGCCGTCACCCCCGCATATCCCTCAGCCTCAAGCTCAAGCGCCAGTTCCGGCCCGCCGGTCTTCACGATCCGCCCGCCGCTCAGGATGTGCACGAAATCGGGCGCCACATAATCGAGCAGCCGCTGATAATGGGTGATCAGGATCACCGCTTTGTCGGGCGCGCGCATGATGCGGTTGATGCCGTCGCCCACCGCGCGCAAAGCATCGATGTCGAGCCCGCTATCGGTCTCGTCGAGGATCGCCAGCTTGGGCGCGATGATGCCCATCTGCACCATTTCGTTGCGCTTTTTCTCGCCGCCCGAAAAGCCGACATTCACTGGCCGCTTGAGCATCTCATAGTCCATGCCGAGCCCCGCCGCCTGCGCCTTGGCGAGCTTCAGGAACTCGCCGCCCGACAGTGGGGCTTCATCGCGGCCCTTGCGCTGCGCGTTCAGCGCCTCGCGCAGGAACTGGACGTTGGACACGCCGGGGATCTCGACCGGGTATTGGAAGCCGAGGAACAAGCCAGCGGCGGCGCGCTCATGCGGGGCGAGGGCGAGCAGGTCCACCCACTCCCCCTCTTCCGTGCTCCGGCGCAGGCCGGAGCCCTGACCATCATCGCCAACGCTCCGGCCTTCGCCGGAGCACCAGGGGGGAGCGCGAAATTCGACCGTTCCCGAAGTCACCTCATAACCCGGCCGCCCGCCGAGCACATAGCCCAGCGTGGATTTACCCGCGCCGTTCGGCCCCATAATCGCATGCACCTCACCCGCATTGACGCTGAGCGAGAGGCCCTTGAGGATTTCCTTGCCGTCGATTTCGGCGTGGAGGTTAGTTATTTTGAGCATTATCTATCCAAACAAAAAATGGCTGATCGCGTAAGCAATTCCGCAAATCCCGCTCGCAAGGACCAGTGAAAAAAAGAGCATTAACCCTTTACTGGGATTGCCTTGGACTTCATTCGACTGCGGTCCAAAGGCAGTCAACCAGAGCGCAAACAAGAGAACGGGACACATTACCTGCGCCAACCCTCGATCCGTAGCGCCCATCCAGCCAGCAACTGCAACGGCGAGTGCCGTAACTAGATACGGAACAAATTTCACCCCACGCTCCCCTCAAGCGAAATCCCCAGCAGCTCCTGCGCTTCCACCTTCTCAAGCCCCTCCCCTTCAGGGGAGGGGTTGGGGTGGGGCCTGTCCGCATGCTCCAACGCCCGAAGTATCGCTACCTTCACGCCCTCAACATTGCGCATCACATCCTCGTTCGTGACCCGCAGCACCCGGTAGCCCCGTCGCATCAACGCAGCATCGCGAGCAGCATCCGCGTCCGCATCATGCGTATCGCCGTCGACTTCGACGATCAGCTTAGCCGCAGGGCATACGAAATCAGCGATGAACCAGCCGATCACCTGTTGGCGGCGGAACTTCCAGCCGCCGAGCTGACCGTTCGACAGGTTTCGCCACAGCCGCTTCTCCGGCTCGGTGGGATTGTTGCGCATTTGGCGGGCGCGCTCGTGGAGTTCGGCGAGGGTGTTTGCGGAGAGGCCCCACCCCCTGCCCCTCCCCTGAAGGGGAGGGGTTTGAAGGCGTTTCGCGTCGTCGGTTGGCGTCAGGTTCATCCAACCGACCCTTCCAACGAAATCCCCAGCAATTTCTGCGCTTCGACCGCAAATTCCATTGGCAGCTGCTGCAGCACTTCCTTCGCAAAGCCATTCACGATCAGCGCCACCGCCGCCTCTTGATCCAGCCCGCGCGACATCGCGTAGAACAGCTGATCGTCGGAGATCTTCGACGTGGTCGCTTCATGCTCGATCTGCGCGCTCGGGTTGCGGACCTCGATATAGGGCACGGTATGCGCGCCGCACTGGTCGCCGAGCAGCAGGGAATCGCACTGGGTGAAGTTGCGCACGCCCTCCGCCGTCGGCGAAACGCGCACCAGCCCGCGATAGGTGTTGTCCGAACGCCCCGCCGAAATCCCCTTCGACACGATCGTCGAGCGGGTGTTCTTGCCAAGGTGGATCATCTTGGTGCCGGTATCGGCCTGCTGGCGATTATTGGTCACCGCGACCGAGTAAAACTCGCCGACCGATCCGTCGCCCGCCAGCACGCAGGACGGGTATTTCCACGTGATCGCGCTGCCGGTTTCGACCTGCGTCCAGCTGACCTTGCTGTTCTTGCCCTGGCACAAAGCGCGCTTGGTGACGAAGTTATAGATGCCGCCCTTGCCGTTCTCGTCACCGGGATACCAGTTTTGGACCGTCGAATATTTGATCTCGGCATCGTCCATCGCGACGAGTTCAACCACAGCGGCGTGGAGCTGGTTTTCGTCGCGCATCGGCGCGGTGCAGCCTTCGAGGTAGCTAACATAGCTGCCCTTGTCGGCCACGATCAGCGTGCGTTCGAACTGGCCGGTGTTTTCTGCGTTGATGCGAAAATAGGTGCTCAGCTCCATTGGACAGCGCACGCCCTCTGGAATGTACACAAACGTGCCGTCGCTGAAGACCGCGCAGTTGAGGGCGGCGAAATAATTGTCGTGCATCGGCACGACCTTGCCCAGCCACTTCTTCACCAGCTCCGGATATTCCTTCACCGCCTCGCTGATGCTGCGGAAAATCACGCCCGCGCTTTCCAGCTCTTTGCGGAAAGTGGTTGCCACCGAAACGCTGTCAAACACCGCATCCACCGCGACGCGACGCGCGGGCAGACCGCCTTCTTCGCCGCCCTCTACGCCCGCCAGCAATTTCTGTTCGGCAATCGGGATGCCGAGCTTTTCATACACGCGCAGGATTTCGGGATCGACCTCATCCAGGCTGCCCAGCTTGGGCTTTGCCTTGGGTTCAGCATAATAATAGGCGTCCTGATAATCGATCGGATCAAGCTGCAGCTTGGCCCAATCGGGCGATTCCATCGTCAGCCAGTGACGAAACGCCTTCAGCCGCGATTCGAGCATCCATTCCGGCTCGCCCTTTTTGGCGGAGATGAAGCGGACGGTATCTTCGGTCAGGCCCTTGGGGGCGAATTCCTGCTCAATATCTGAGCTGAAGCCCCATTCATATTTCTTGTTCGCGGCGGCAATCGCCTCGGCATTCTTGGTGGCCATCGCGTTATGCCTCTATTCTCAAACCGTTTGTGCCGAACCCCCGGGCATTGACTTCGCCGATCCCGAGGACAGGCTGCGTCGAGGCATGTGCCCCGAGCGCATCGCCTGTTGCCCGCCCCTCGACTTCGCTCGGGACGAACGGAATTTGTGTGGATAAACTCGCTAAACTCACCCCCGCCAGCGCGCCGCGCACCGCGCCGTTGACGACGTTCCAGTGGGGCTTCACCCGGCAATTTTCTTCGATGATGCAGTCATGGCGACCTTCGTCGACGCATGATGTGAGGACGATGGGTCCCTCTACCGCCTCGATAATGTCGGCCAGGCTGATGCTGACCGGCGGGCGCGACAGGCGGAAGCCACCGCCGGTGCCGCGCGTGCTTTCGATCAGCCCGGCCGATGACAGGCGACTGACGAGTTTCTGCACCGTGGGAAGCGGAATGCCCGTCTCTTCACTCAACAATGTCGCATTCAGCCGCCCCGTCACGCCGCAATGGCGCGCAGACGCGCTCATCATCACAACGGCATAATCGGCAAGGCTGGAAAGGCGCATGATTCCCAATCGGACGGATTTGATCTGATTGCTAGATGCACCTTCACCGTGGCTTCGTCAATTGGGTCCGGGGGCGGTATGTTGGCCTGTTTGCGTGAAAAAGGATCTGGGAAGGATCTGGTTCACGCAGAGGCGCCATCCCAAAAACACCACACCGAGTTGCCACCTCGCCTCGCCCCTGCCAAACGGCCCGCCATGTTCTCGCTGATCCGCCCCGCCCTGTTCACCCTTGATGCAGAGCAGGCGCATGGCCTGACGATTGACGGCTTGGCTGCCTGGGCACGGCTGGGCACGCCATTTGCCGCGCCGCCGCCCGACCCGATTCTGCGCAGCACCGTTGCGGGCATCGATTTCTCCACCCCGCTGGGCCTCGCGGCGGGCGTCGACAAGAATGGCGAGGCGATTGACGGTTGGTTCGGGCTGGGCTTTGGCAGCGTGGAAATTGGCACGCTCACCCCCCTGCCGCAGCCCGGCAACCCGCGCCCGCGCATCTTTCGGCTGGTGGCGGACCGGGCGGTGATCAACCGGTTGGGGTTCAACAATAAAGGCATCGACGCGGCGCTGCCCCGCGCTACCGCCGCCGCGCGAAAGGGCGTGCTGGGCATCAATGTCGGCGCGAACAAGGATGCAGCGGATCGGATCGCGGATTACGTTGCCGGCGTCACCCGCGCGGCACCAATCGCCGATTATATTACCATCAACATCAGTTCGCCCAACACGCCGGGCCTGCGCGATTTGCAGCACGGCGCGGCGCTGGCGGAATTGCTGGCGGCGTGCGATTCGGCACGCGGGGCAACGCCGCTATTCCTGAAGATCGCGCCCGACCTGGAAGCTGCGGCGATTGACGATATCGCGCGGGCGGCCATCACCCACCATATCGACGCGCTGATCGTGTCGAACACCACGATATCGCGCCCGCCATCGCTCAACTCGCCGCACGCCGCCGAAACCGGGGGGCTATCGGGCGCGCCGCTTGCTGTGCTGGCCCGCGCCCGGCTGGCCGATCTGCGCCAGGCGACCGGTGGCGGCGTGCCGATCATCTCCGTTGGCGGCATCGACAGCGCAGACGAGGCCTTTGCCAGAATCCGCGCCGGGGCATCGTTGATCCAGCTTTACAGTGCGCTGGTATATGAAGGGCCGGGGCTGGCGCGGCGGATCAATAGCGGGCTGGCAGCACTGTTGAAGCGCGATGGTTTTGCCAGCCTGTCCGCAGCGATTGGTGCTGGGTAACGAAGCGTGTTTGCGGATCGGCCAAACCCGGCTAGGTTTGCGCCCATGAAAAAGCTGATCCTGACGTTCGCTGCGCTGCTGCTGCCGGTCGCTGCGCCATCCATTGCCCAAGCGCCGGCAACCACCCCCGGCGTCGTTTCCGCCGCTGATCCGCGTGCGGCGGCGGCCGGCCAGGAAATTCTGCGCGCTGGCGGCAGTGCCGCCGATGCGCAAATGGCGATGATGCTGGCGCTGACCGTGGTTGAACCGCAATCGAGCGGCATCGGCGGTGGGGGGTTCTTTGTCTATCAGGATGCCGCCACGGGCATGCTGTCCACCATTGATGGCCGCGAGACGGCACCAGCCGCCGCGCTGCCGGGCCGCTTCACCAAGCCCGACGGCACGGCACTGGGGTTTTTGCAGGCGGTGCCGGGCGGCAAATCGGTTGGCGTGCCGGGCAATATGCGGCTGATGGCGATGGTGCATCGCCGCTGGGGCAAGCTGCCGTGGAAGGCGCTGTTCGCGCCCGCGATAAAGCTGGCGGAAGAAGGCTATACCGTCACACCGCCAATGGCCAACGGGCTGGGCTTTGTTTCAACCCTGTGGAAGGATTTTCCCGCCACCGCCGCGCAATATATGCATGACGGCAAACCCTATGCGGTGGGCGAGACGATCAAAAACCCCGCACTGGCAAAAACGCTGCGGGCGCTGGCGGATGGCGGTGCCGATGCGTTTTACACTGGCCCGATCGCCGAATCGATAATTGCCGCTGCCACCGGATCCACCCGCGCGCCAAGCGACATGACGCTGGCCGATCTTGCCGCCTATCAGGCAAAGCAACGCCCGGCGGTATGCGGCCATTACCGCGTGTACCGGATTTGCGGCATGGGCCCGCCCTCCTCTGGGGCAACCACCGTGCTCCAGATTTTGGGCATGATCGAACGGTTCGACATGAAAAAGCTGGGGGCGGCCAACCCGGTATCGTGGCACTTGATTGGCGAGGCAATGTTGCTCGCCTATGCCGACCGGGAAACCTATCTGGGCGACCGCGATTTCGTGGATGTGCCCGTCGCAGGGCTGATCGACCCAACATATCTGAAGGCACGATCCAAGCTGATCTCGATCAACAAGACGCTGCCGTCGCATGATGCCGGCCTGCCCCTCGGTGCCGCCCCGCGCACCACGGCACCGCAAGCTGAAGTGCCGGGCACGACCCATTTCGTGTCCGTCGACCGCGCCGGCAATGTCGCGACGATGACCTCCACGGTCGAAGGCCCCTTTGGCAGCCAATTGCTCGCGGGCGGCTTTGTGCTCAACAACGAACTGACCGATTTCACCTATGTACCCGAAAAGAACGGCGCGCCCGTGGCGAACCGGGTGCAGGGCGGCAAGCGGCCCCTGTCGTCCATGTCCCCGACAATCGTCTATGACGAAAGCGGCAAGCCGATTTTCACCGTTGGCGCGGCGGGCGGCAAGACGATCATCATGCAGGTCGCCAAGGCGCTGATCGCGCATCTCGATTGGGGGATGCCAGGGCGTGAGGCACTGGGCCAGGGGTTGGTGTATTTCAACGCCAAGGGGCTGGTGCTCGAACAGGGAACCACGCTGGAACCGATGAAGGCCGATCTCGAAAAGCTGGGCCATGTTGTGTCCGTCAGCAAGCTGGGATTAAAGGCCAATGCCGCTGAATTGACCCCCAGCGGCTGGGTGGGTGCCGCCGATCCGCGCAGCGTAGGCGTTGCGCTGACCGAATAATCGTCGCAAACCGGCCTGAGTAAATGACCGCGCAAGTCGTAACGGCTGCGCCAAAAAGCGATTGCAGGAGAGACGATGCGCAAGCTCGAACATTTCCCAAACCTCGTCACGATGTTCTTCACGCGCGCCCGTGAAGAGGGCGACAAGCCGTTTTTGTGGCACAAGCATGAAGGCGCATGGGTATCGCGGAGCTGGCGGGAAACCGCCGAACAGGTGGCCGGGCTGGCTGCCGGGCTGAAGGCGATGGGGATTGCGCGGGGCGACCGGGTGATGCTGGTGTCCGAAAACCGACCCGAATGGTGCATCAGCGATCTGGCAATCATGGCCGCAGGCGCGATAACCGTGCCGACTTATGTGACGAACACCGAACGTGACCATGCCCATATTCTGGAAAACAGCGGTGCGCGCGCGGTAATCGTGTCGAATGCCAAGCTGGCCCGCACCCTGTTGCCCGCGGTGCTGCGCGCCACTCAGGCAAAAATCGTGATCGGGATTGAAGATCTGCGCATCGGCCAATCCGGCAATCTGGATTTTCACAGCTGGCACCAACTGATCAGCGACAACCCAACGACCCCCACTGCCTGCGCCGCACAGGCGACATTTGGCCGCGATGATACCGCCTGCATCATCTATACCAGCGGCACCGGCGGCGCGCCGCGCGGGGTGATGCAGCACCACGGCGCGATCCTCCACAACGTCAATGGCTGTTGCACCGTTATCTCAGAAGATTTCGGTTGGGAGGAGGAGGTGTTCCTGTCATTCCTGCCGCTGTCCCACGCCTATGAACACACAGGCGGCCAATATTTTCCGATCGGGCTGGGCGCGCAAATCTATTATGCTGAAGGGCTCGACAAGCTGGCGTCGAATATCGAGGAAACCCGGCCCACGCTGATGGTCGTTGTGCCGCGCCTGTTTGAGGTGCTGCGCGCGCGGATGCTGAAAACGATCGAGAAGCAAGGCAAGCTTTCCAACTATCTGCTTGATCAGGCGCTGGCGGTTGGCGGGCGCGAACATCGCGGCAAAAAGGCGCTGCTCGACGGGCCGATGAACCTGCTGCTTGGCGCGACATTGCGGCCAAAAGTATCAAAGAAATTTGGCGGGCGGATCAAGGCAATGGTATCGGGCGGTGCGCCGCTGAACCCCGAAATCGGCGTGTTCTTCCAGTCGCTCGGCCTGACCTTCCTGCAGGGATATGGCCAGACCGAGTCAGCCCCGGTTATCTCATGCAACCGGCCCAAGGTGGGGCTGAAGATGGATACGGTCGGCCCGCCGCTTGCCAATACCGAGGTGCGGATTGCAGAGGACGGCGAAATCCTAGTGCGCGGTGAGCTGGTGATGCACGGCTATTGGCGCAACCCGGAGGAAACCGCGCGCGTGCTGAAGGACGGCTGGCTTCACACGGGCGATATCGGCATCATCGACGAGAAGGGCCGGATCAAGATAACCGATCGCAAGAAGGATCTGATCATCAACGACAAGGGCGACAACGTCGCCCCGCAAAAGGTGGAAGGGATGCTGACGTTGCAGCCCGAAATTCTGCAGGCGATGATTGCCGGCGACCGGCGACCGCATATGGTGGCGGTGCTGGTGCCCGATCCTGAATGGACGCAGGAATTTTGCGCGCGTACCGGCGACAGTTGCGATTTTACCAAATTGTCCAACAATCCTGATTACCGCGCGGCATTATCCGCCGCCGTTGAGCGGGTGAACAAAGACCTGTCCGTCATCGAACGCATCCGCCGCTTCATCATCGCCGACGAGCCGTTTGCCATCGAGAATGAACAGCTGACCCCGTCGCTAAAGATCAGGCGGCATGTGCTGAAACAGGTTTACGGCGAACGGCTGGACGCGCTGTACCGAGCGTAAAGGGGCGTGATGCGGCGTGATGGGACGGTAATCACCAGGATCCGTCGGTTTTTGTCCCAATCCGCTGCCTAATCCGCCGCACGCCGTATCACGGTGTAACCGAACACCCACCGGCCACGTATGCAGGCGCACCACCCTGTTCAGGAGCCCAGACCGATGCGCCATGCCCGTTTCCTTGCCCTTTCGCTGGCAATCGCTGCCCCCATCACCGCAATCGCCGCTTCAGCCGCCACGGCTGCCCAGCCAATTGCGGTTGGCAACAAGGTGCCTGCCGATTTCTCCGCGCTCGACACCGCGGGCAAGCCGCGCAATTTTGCGTCGATTTCGGGCAAAAAGGGTGTCGTGCTGGTATTCTTCCGCTCGGCTGCCTGGTGCCCCTATTGCCAGAAGCAATTGAAGGATATTCGCGATCTGCAGCCAGAGCTTGCCAAGCGCGGCTATACGCTGGCGGCGATCAGCTATGATTCAATCGACGCGCTGAACAAGTTCAACACCAAGGTGCCGGTCAACTACACGCTGCTTTCCGATGTCGGGTCCAAGCAGATCGATGCATTCGGCCTGCGCGATCCGCGTTACCCCAAGGACAGCCCGGCATATGGCGTGCCGCTTGCGACGATCCTGGTGATCGGCAAGAACGGCGTGATCAAGCAAAAGATCTCCACCGATGATTACAAGGTTCGCGCCGACAACAAGGCAATCTTGGCGAACGTTGACGCTGGGTGATGCGCGACAGAAAACATCAATGATCGATCAATCAGCAGCTTTCAAGTTACCGATTGACGGATTTTAGTCGTAAAACATATACTTATAATCTCGATTCTATAGGTCGAGAGTATAAGTGGATTACGGTTATGCGAGCGTTGACTAACTACGCAGTCCATACCACCAACAATGCTGGTGGAATTATGAGTCCGCCGCCACAAACAACGACGGGCAGCTTAGAGCCGTTTGTAATCACATAGCAGCACTCTCAAGCCCCTCCCCTTCAGGGGAGGGGTTGGGGTGGGGGCTCTCCTAAGGCGCGTTGGTCTCGGTGAGACTGATAGCCCCCACCCCCGGCCCCTCCCCTAAAGGGGAGGGGTGAGTTGGTTTGATCGCAAACGGCTCTAGTCGACTTTGGCCGGCTGCTCTGCCTTACTTCATTGGTTTGCCTATGGCAGATTTCGGCATCACCTGCAGCAGCCATGCCCGATCAGGTTTCAGATATTTCAGTGCCGTTTGCTGCAACACTTCGGGGGTGGTGCCCTGAAGATCGGCGGCAAGCGAGTTGATCGCGGTCAGCCGGCGCGGATCAAACGCGCCGCTTTCGAGCTGGTTGAGCCAAAAGGTGTTCCCGGTCGACGCCCGCGCGATATATTGCAGATAGGGCACCAGGGTGCGCTTCAGTTCGTCCTTTTCAATCGGGCGCGCGGCCAGATCAGCGGCAATCTCGCGGACAAGCTTGTAGAAGAACGCCACCTTGTCAGGCGGCACCTGCCCCACTGCGAGCAACCGCCCGCCACTGGGCAGGCCCAACGGCCAATCGGCCTGTACGCTGGGCGAATAGCTGGCGCCCGCTTCGGAACGCAGCCGATCAAACAGCCGGTCGCTGAATATCTGCGCGAGCAGCGAAAGGCGGCGGCTGTCCGAAATGCCATCCACCCCGCCGCCGGTTGGCCAGGCCACAAGCGCGACCGCCTGGTTGGCGGGGCCATCATGCGTCAGGATGACGGGCTTGCCGGTAATCGCGGGAAAGCGGACCGGGGGTGCTGCTGCCTTTGTAATGGGTCGCGGGGCGAGCGCGCCAAGTGATTTGGCGATTGCGACAATCGCATCTTCGGTTTTGAAATCGCCAAATACCTGAACCTCAATCGGGCCAGAGGCGAGCAGCGGTGCCCACAGCGCCTTGAACATCGCCGGGGTTGCCGCCGCCACCTGTTTACGAGTTGGCGATGCCCAGCGCGGATCGCCGCTGTGCAATAACCCTTCCAGATCACGCGACAACACACCGCCGGGCGAGGCATTACCGGCATCAAAACCCGCCAGCGATACCGCGCGTGCCCGGGCAACCGGCTTATCGTCCCACGCGGGCGCTGCCAGCTTGGCCGCAATCAGCGTCAACTGGTCAGCCAAATCCTCAGGCGATGTGGTTGATGAAAGCGAAAACGCATCATCCTCCGTTGCAAAGCTAAGGCCGATGCGACGCCCAACGGTGAGCTGGTCGAGCTCTTCCTGGCCCAGCTTGCCAATCCCGCCGGACACCAACGCGAGTGGCGCTGCCCATGCCAATGTGGCGCGTTTGGTGGGCAGCGCGTTCAACCCGCCGCCAAAGCGCACGCGCACATAGACGCGGTTCGCCTCGCCACTATTGGGATACAGCACCGCGCGGACGCCATTGCTGAACTCGATCTGCTCAATATCAACCCGCGAATCCAATTCCCGGGCGGATTGGCGCTTCACCACCGTGCCCGGCGTGCCCAGCGGCGGCAGATCTGCAAAAGTGACCGTCTTCACCGCATCGCGCGTTGCAACGACGCCCGACACATCCGATTTCAGCGCCGCCTCCAGCCGGGCAACAATTGTCGGGTCCATTGTTCGCACGTTAACGACGGCGTGGGTTGCATCACCCACAAACACGCGCCGGGTAGATTCCAGCACCGCTTCGGGGTTGAACAGCTTTTTCGCGCGCGCGTCGATCAGGATATCATAGGATACCTGAGCGCTGGCGATGGTTTCGCGAATGTCGATTGCCTGGCCCATATTATCGGCCTGTTGAGCGCCCTGTTCAGCGCGTGCGGTATCAACCTGCGCTTTCATCGCGGCATCGAATTCGGCGAGTTCGCGATCAATCTCGCCCTGCGCGGGGACTGACGCCTGAGCGTCGGCAATCACTGCCCGCACATCGCGCAACGCCTTTTCCCAATCGTCCCCAATCGGCAGAATGCTGATAAAGGTGCCGTTGGCAGACCGCGACACATCGTCCAGCGAAACGCTGGCCTGAATGAAACTGCCGCCGTTCCGCGCGCGGGTTTCCAGCCGACGGTTGATCAGGCGCAACGCGAGCTGATCGACCATCCGCTTTTGGTTGAAGATAATCGTATCATCCCGGTAAACCCATGGACGCAGCACCGCCCAAGACACAATGGCCGGCAGCGATGGTTCGTTGGTGGCCGCGCCGATTGGCGACTTTGGATCGGGCTTGCCGAAATCGGGTTCAGCGGGTGGCGGGCCATTGACCTTCCAGGTTGTGAAATATTTCGCGACCAGCGCTTCGAACTGGGCCGGATCAACATCGCCGGAGATGATCACCACCGTGCGTTCCGGGCGATACCAGCGAGTGTGGAATGCCTGCACGGCCTCCGCCGTTGCCGCTTCAAGCGCCTTCACCGTGCCGATGGGCGATCGTTCTGCCAGGGGTTGGCCTGCAAAAAACGTCTGGCGGATTGTGTCACCAATCCGCACCTGCGCACCGGGCTGTTCGCGCTGTTCGGCAAGCACCACCGGGCGTTCTGCATTCAGCGCTGCTGCTGACAAATTGGGCTGGGCGATCATCCCCGACAGGATCTTCACGCTCTCATCCAGCCCCTCAGCCGTGGCGCTGGGCAGATCGAGCTTGTAAGTGGTGCCAGTCGGCGTGGTCTGTGCATTGGTATCAGAACCGAAAGTGGTGCCGAGCCGCTGCCAGATCCGCTTTGCCTCACCATCGGGCACATAGGCGGATCCGCGAAAGGTGAGATGCTCAATCAAATGCGCAAAGCCGCGCTCGCTATCGGTTTCCATCAGCGAACCGGCATCAATCCGCACGCGCAACGCGACCTGGCCAGGCGGCACACCGTTGCGGCGGACGGCGTAGCGCACGCCATTGGGCAACTCGCCAAAGGTCCAATCACGGTCGGGCGGAATGTCGCTGCCCCGGAAGAGCCAGGGGATGTCGTCGCTTGCCTTTGCCGCCGGTTCTGGCGTCGTTTTGGCGATGGCCCCCTTTTTGGTTGCCGCCACGGACTGCCCCGAACGCGGAACTTTTTTGGCGGCTGCTGCATTCACACCGTCCGTCAGCGGTACTGATTGCGCGCCGATCGGCAGGGCGACGGCAAGGAGGAGACAAAGGGCGGCGGGACGCAGAAGCGTATGAACAAAACGATGCATGATCACTGTCTAGCCGCGTTGATTGCCCACCGCCAGCCACGCCCCATCCCAACATGGTCAAAAATCAGGACAAGCGACCAGAATGACCGGCATTTTGCCATGATTTTGTCCCATCTGCTGCCTATCAAACGCCTGCGTAACAACCCGGCTTCGGCGCCCGGGAAGATGGTGCTGGCACGCCCCGCCAGTGCCTTGCTTTCCCTGTCTATGTTGGGTGTTGCCAGTGCATTGAGCGTAACGAGGTTTATCCGATCGTGACTGTTCATTCAAAGATCGCCCGGTCATCAACTGACCGCCGAGAACTGGATCGCGGTGCGCAGGGCCGGGATGCGGCTGTCGCTCCGCCCGCCGGTTTGGTTGCCCGCCAGCCTATAACGACCGCGCTGCCCGCGCCCGGCAATGATATGATCGCCGACGCCCCGGACGATCAGGGATTGGCACCGCGCCGCCCGATCAGCATTGCCATCGGCAAGCGATTGCGCGGCACGTTTGACCGGTTGATCGGCGCATCATCACTGGTGCCCAATGATCCGGTGCTTGATCCAGCGCTGTTTGCGTGGACGCAGATGCTGCGCGGGCATTGGCAGGCCATTCGCGACGAGGCGGTGGCGGTGGCGTTGCACGCCAATGCCGCCCCCTCGCTCGTCACCATTTCCCCCGATCATCGCGGCATTGCAGAGGTGGATAGCTGGCGATCATTCTTCCTGCACGGCTATGGCTTTCCGATTGCAGAAAATCTGGCGCGCTGCCCGCGCACGGCAGCGGCGATTGCGGGCATCCCGGGCCTGAACAGCGCATTCTTTTCAATTCTGGCGCCCGGCACCCATATTCCTGATCACCGCGGCGTTACCAAGGCGCTGATCACCTGCCATCTGGGGCTGATCGTGCCCCGGAACGGCGATGTGCGGATGCGGGTTGCCGACCAATTCGTTCGCTGGGGAGAGGGCGAGATGCTGGTATTCGACGATACCTATCGCCACGAAGTGTGGAACGATAGCGACGCCACCCGCGTCGTGTTGTTGCTGCATATCGAACGCCCGTTGCGCCAACCCGGCAAATGGTTTGCCGATCTATTCATGGGCTTCATCCGCCGATCCGCTTTCGTGCAGGACGCGCGCAAAAATATCCATGCGTGGAATGCGGCGATGAGCCGGCTGGACGGGTGAGCTGGCCCGCCGGAAATTGGGGTGGGCAACGGTCGGCTCGCACCGGCCATAAGCCATTCCTGCCACCGGCATCTTGATCCTGTGCCAAATGCAGCCCACATGGACGATATGTTGATAGAAACCGAAACAACGCCGAATCCGGCCACGCTGAAATTCCTGCCCGGCCGCACGGTGATGGAGGCGGGAACCCGCGACTTCGCCAATCCTGAGGCGGCAGAGGCATCCCCGCTGGCGGAGGCTTTGTTCACGCTGGGCGACGTGACCGGCGTGTTTTTTGGACGTGACTTCATTTCGGTGACTGCCGCGCCGGGTGTTTATTGGCATGCACTGAAATCAGACGTGCTGGGCATTTTGCTTGATCATTTCGCCGGTGGCATGCCGCTGTTCCGCCCTGGTTCTGCAGCCGGCATCGCGGTGCCGATGGAAGGGGGCCATACTGATGATCCCGCCGATGCTGATATCATCGTGCAAATTCAGGATCTCATCGAAACCCGCATCCGCCCCGCCGTGGCCAATGATGGTGGCGACATCATCTATCAGGGATTTGACAAGGGCAAAGTCTATCTGAAGATGCAGGGTGCCTGCGCAGGTTGCCCGTCTTCAACGGCGACGCTGAAAAACGGCATTGAGCAGTTGCTGAAATATTATGTCCCCGAAGTGACAGAGGTTCGCGCGGTCTGATCTACGCCGCACATTCATCAATCCTCCCCGCCGAAAGTTCCATTCCCATGGCAGAAAAACTGTCTGACTCCGCGCTCGACACCATTTTTCGCGCCGCGCGCAGCTATAATGGCTATACTGATCACCCCGTCACCATTGATGACTGCCATGCCATTTGGGACGTGATGAAATGGGGCCCAACATCTGCCAACCAGATGCCGGCCCGGTTGATCTGGTGCACCAGCGACGCCGCTAAGGCAAAGCTTGCCGCCTGCGCCAGCGGCACCAACGGTCCCAAAATTCTGGCCGCACCCGTTACCGTTATTTTCGGTAACGACGAAAATTTTCACGAAAAACTGCCTGAGCTGTTCCCGCATACCAATGCCAAGTCATGGTTCGACGGGAATGAGCCGCTTCGCCAAGTGTCGGCGATGCGCAACGGCACATTGCAGGGTGCCTATTTCATGATCGCGGCGCGCGCGCTTGGTTTTGATACCGGCCCAATGTCAGGGTTCAGCAATGAAGCCGTCGACGCCGCTTTCTTTGCCGATACGCCGCACATCAAATCAAACTTCATCTCCACCTTGGGCGTGGGCGACCCGGCAACGATCTTTGGCCGCCTGCCACGCCCGGCTTTTGAGGCTTTCAACACCGTCGTCTGACGGCGGCACGCTTGCGGCCCTTTTGCAATCGGCGCGCATGCCGCTAAGCGGGCGCGATGCGCACTCTGGTTATCGACACTGCCACTGCCGCCTGTTCCATCGCCCTGATTGAGGGCGATCGGATCATCGCCGCCACGCATGAACGGGTCGGGCGCGGGCATGCCGAACGGCTGGTTGCCATGATCGCTGATTTGCCCGGCGGCGGGCGCGCTGACCAGATCGCCGTTGATTGCGGCCCCGGCAGCTTTACCGGCATTCGCGTTGGCATTGCCGCTGCGCGCGGGCTGGGGCTGGGCTGGGGCATCAATGTGCAAGGCTATTCATCGCTGCCGGTGATGGCAGCGGCGCATTTTGCCGCCAATGCAGCCTGCCGCGCCGTTGCGATCATCATTGAAGGCGGACACGGCGAAGTGTTCATGCAGGGGTTCACCACCGATCCGCTGGCCGCGACTGGGCCAATGCGCTCGCTAAAGCCCGCCGATGCCATCGCCGCGCTGGGCGATCGCCAGGGGGTGGGCAGCGGCGTGCGGCTGTTGGCCGCCATCAATCCCACGCTGCAGTTGATTGATGCCCTGCCCAATGCCGCTGACGCCCGGTTACTGCCGCCTGTATTTGCAACACTGGACCCGCGCCCGATTTACGGGCGCGCGCCGGACGCCATCATCCCCGGATCGGGTATCGCGCCATGAGCACAACGTTAAACCTTATTGCATTACGCCCCGGCGCTCCTGCTGATCTTGGGACGATTGATCTGATCATGCAGCGCGCCTTTGATCCGCGCTTTGGGGAGGCGTGGACCAGGGGCCAATGCCTGGGAATACTGGCGATGCCCGGTGTTTGGCTGACAATGGCGGAACTAAATGGTGTTGATGCTGGTTTCGCTATGGCTCGGGTTGCCGCGAACGAGGCTGAGCTATTATTGCTCGCTTGTGTACCCGAGGTGCGGCGGAGAGGCGTTGGTGATGCCTTATTGCGCTCGGTGATAAACGATGCACAAGATCGGGCTGCAACAAAGGTTTACCTTGAAGTACGTCGCGGCAATGAGGCGCTGTCACTGTACCGATCAACAGGGTTTTCGCAGGTCGGAGAGCGCCCCGCTTATTACCGTGGCAAGGGCAATGAAACTTTCGATGCTTTGACCTTTGAACGTCGGTTAGTGTGAAAACCGCAGTTTACGTAAATTGTTGCTTGCACTTTGCTGATGTGCGGACGATAGGCGGACGCTGAAGCCTTTGTATGGCCTCCACCCAGTACCGAAAGGACGAATATGGATACCCACACCGAAGTTCAGGAAACCCTGATCACGCTGACCGCAGATATCGTTGCAGCACATGTCAGCAACAACAGCGTCGCCGTTTCCGATCTGCCGGTTCTTATCGCCAATGTGCACAGCGCGCTGGCTGGCTTGGGCGGCCCGATTGTCGAACCTGAAGTAAAGCAGGAACCGGCTGTATCGATCCGCGCGTCGATTAAGCCTGATTACATCGTATGTCTGGAAGATGGCAAAAAGCTGAAAATGCTGAAGCGCCACCTGATGACGCATTATAAGATGACGCCAGACCAGTACCGCACCAAGTGGAACCTGGCCGCCGATTATCCGATGGTCGCGCCAAACTATGCCGAACAGCGTCGTACGCTCGCCAAGAAGATTGGCCTGGGCACCAAGCGCCGCAAGCTGGTTCGCTAAAACCACCCACTCTCCTTCCCGCCCCCATATCACTTTGGGGGCGGGACAGGCCCTTTCGCCCCGGCCGCGTTGCCGCTACACAGATGATGCACGACGGCAATTGACGGGCGGACGGGAATAATGGCGCGCAAGATCGATCTGGAGGCGCTGTGCAACGAAAAGGGCCTGCGCATCACTGAGCAGCGCCGCGTTATCGCGCGCGTGCTATCCGACGCCGAAGACCATCCCGACGTCGAAAAAGTATATGAGCGGGCATCCGCCATTGATCCGGGAATTTCAATCGCCACCGTCTATCGCACAGTGCGGCTGTTTGAAGAGGCCGGCATTCTGGATCGGCATGATTTCGGCGATGGCAGATCGCGCTATGAACCGGCACCTGAATCACATCATGACCATTTGATCGATGTTGAAACCGGCAAGGTGATCGAATTCGTCGACCCAGAGCTCGAACAGCTTCAAAAACAAATCGCCGAACGGTTGGGCTTTCGCCTGGTCGATCACCGGATGGAGCTTTACGGCGTCGCGATCGATCGCAAGGCCTAAGGCTGGTCGTTGTCGAACGAAGCGCTACCCGCCGAATACCCCATCGGCTCCCCCGCCCGCGAGGCGGCTGCGGCGGGCATCGCCGCCCCTGTGCCACTGATTGGCTGGATGCGGCTGGGCTGGCGGGTGCTGGGGCTGGCGCTGATCGCCGGCATTTCCATACCAGGGCATTATCTGTTTCAGCTACTGCGTCTTTCATCACCCTGGCCGCGCCTGTTCATGCGCATATCGGCGCGGATTTGCGGTGCGCGCGTGGCGGTAAAGGGCGTGCCATTGCGGCGCGACGTTTTCTACATCGCCAATCATGTCAGCTGGGTGGATATATTGGCCATCGCCAGCGCCAGCGGCACCGCCTTTGTCGCCAAGGCAGAGCTCGCCACGGCACCGATTGTCGGCACGCTCGCCAAAATGAACCGCACCGTTTTTGTTGAACGCGAAGACCGGCTGGGCGTGGCCGACCAGATTAATCGGCTGCGCGATGCGCTGGCGGATAATTGGTCGATCACGGTATTTCCCGAAGGCACCACGACCGACGGATCGTCGCTGCTGCCGTTTAAAACGCCGATGCTGAAAGTGCTGGAGCCACCACCGCCCGGCGTGATGGTGCAGCCGGTGCTGCTTTGGTACGGGCGCGATACCGGCTATGAAATCGGCTGGCTGGGTGTTGAAAGCGGGCAGGACAATGCGACGCGAATCCTGTCACGGAACGGCAGTTTCAAGGTGATGGTCGAATTCCTCGAACCGTTTCACCCGCGCGACTATCCGGGCCGCAAGGCAATCGCCGCCGAAAGCCGCCGCCGGATCCAGGAAGCGCTGGCCCGCGAAGTCGGCGCGCCACTGGTGCCGTTCAGGGGGCATGACTGGTGGGAAGCGAAAGCGCCTGCCGACTGATCATCAGCAGTCGATTTGTCGCGCCCGCCCTACCCCGCTATAGCCCCGCCCATGAAACCCGCGCCCAAAACCTATCACGTCAAATCATCCGGCTGCCAGATGAACGTCTATGACGGCGACCGCATGGGCGAGTTGATGGCGGCGCAGGGGATGACCGCGACCGATGATCAGTTCGCCGCCGATCTTGTCATCCTGAACACTTGTCACATCCGCGAACGCGCCACTGACAAGGTATATTCCGAGATTGGCCGCCTGCGCAAAGAGGCTGGCAAACGCGGCGAAAACCCGATCATCGCGGTCGCAGGCTGCGTCGCGCAAGCCGAAGGCGCGGAGATCATCCGCCGCGCGAAGGTGGACGTGGTGGTCGGCCCGCAGGCCTATCACAACCTGCCCGATCTCGTCGCGCGTGCGACACGGGGCGAGGTGGCGATGGATACCGACATGCCCGTCGACATGAAGTTCGGCCATCTGCCCGCCCGCCGCCGCGTACCGCCCAGCGCGTTCCTGACGGTGCAGGAGGGATGCGACAAATTCTGCACCTATTGCGTGGTGCCCTATACCCGCGGTGCCGAGGTAAGCCGTCCGTTTGCCCAGATCGTGGATGAGGCAAAAGCGCTGGTGGATGCAGGCGCCAAGGAAATCACGCTGCTGGGGCAGAATGTGAATGCGTGGGATGATGCGGGCGCCAACGGTTCTCGGGGCCTGCACGATCTGATCGCCGCGCTCGACCGGATCGAGGGGCTTGCCCGCATCCGTTACACCACCAGCCACCCCAACGACATGGCGGACGGGCTGATCGCCGCCCACCGCGACGTCGAAAAGCTGATGCCGTTCCTGCACCTGCCCGTGCAATCGGGCAGCGACCGCATCCTGAAAGCGATGAACCGCAGCCACAGCCGCGCCGGCTATCTGCGCTTATTGGAGCGGGTGCGCGAAGCCCGTCCCGATATCGCGCTGTCCGGCGATTTCATCGTCGGCTTTCCGGGTGAGACCGAGGCCGATTTCGCCGAAACCCTCAGCCTGGTCGACGCGGTCGGCTATGCGCAAGCCTATAGCTTCAAATACAGCCCCCGCCCCGGCACCCCCGCCGCGTCGATGGCCGGCCAAATCGCCCCCGAAGTGATGGACGACCGCCTGCAACGCCTCCAGGCCGCCCTCAACCGCGACCAAGCGGCATTCAACGCTGCGAGCGTGGGGCGGCGGTGTGATGTGCTGCTGGAGCGCAAGGGCAAGCTGGAGGGCCAGTTGATCGGCAAGAGCCCGTGGCTGCAATCGGTGCATCAGATGGGCGATGCGGCGATCGGGGACTTAGTTGAGGTAGAGATTGTGGAAGCGGGCGCGAATTCGGTGATGGGGGACCTCCCTAAACGCACCCCTATGGCCGCCGTGACTCAACCATAATCAATTCGAATTACCGAATTCTGAGTTACGGTGGTTAGGCTCAACCGGCCTAACCTTAATTTTCCTCCATAAGCGCACGTGCTTCCTTAATGTCGATTTTTGCCTTCTGACCGTGGCGCTGCATCATATGCAATAGGTTGGCCCCGTTCATAAGGGTAAGTGGTTTACCGTTGGCGAAGGAGTACGCGTCAGGCCCGTAGTCTGCGGTCGTGACGAGAATACCGCGCGATGCCCCCTCGTTCATCACTGTGCCATAGAGGTCTCGAACTGCAGACACACCGACTGTACGAGTGTATCTTTTGGCCTGGATCACGATCTTCCCACCAGTTATCGGATCGGGGTCGAACGCTACTGCATCCACCCCGCCATCGCTGCTGGACTGCGTGACTTTCACCTCACCCCCGCGCGAGGCGAATTCCCGCTCGAATAGTTCACGGACCAAGTGCTCAAAGTCATCCCAAGAAATTGAAGCGAGATTTGTACCTTCATCCATGCCAGAGCCAACTTCTCGGGCTGTTATGAATCGGCGGTCTTCTGTGTCCATTTCCATGACCGGGGGCACTGCCGCCAACGACGCCAACGATGCAGCCGACACGCCCCTTAGCGATTTGAAACATGCCTTTGGTTCGACGCGCGAAAGGTCAATAGCGGAGAATGTGGCTTTATTCACTAAAACCGACAGCAAGCAAGCTCGTCGTTCAACACCCGTGGCAGGATCGACATAATTTACAAATCCGTTGAATAGGATGTCGTTAATGTTGCCGTACTCGTCGGCTTCGAAAAGTTCGTGAATAGTTCGCAGACAAATTTGATAGCAGGCAGACTCGAAATTCGCCTTCTTCTCCCGGTCAGTAATGTGACTTTCGCGGAGCTCTCCGGTCGCCTTTACAAACTTTACAACCTTTGTTGATGGCAAGACATCAATCGCAGGCAGATCGTAAGCCACTTTAAGAAGGAGCTTTTCGCTATGGTACTGAATTAAATATGATTTTTCGAACAATCCCCGATAGTTGGAGTTTTCCAGTACGAGTGATGCATGTTCAATTACTGCATCTTCGTTGCTTTGACCGACTTCGGACTTTAGCCGCTCCACTTCTGCATGAGAGGAGGCTTGCTCTGCTTCAAATATAGCCTTCCTTGCCAAGTGATCGTCCCAAAAGGCTTTCCGGCGCTTGTCCCATGCTTCAACAGCCTTCGAATGATTGACAGATCGTTGAAGTTCAACATTTTGCCACGCCTGCATGACCGAGCGGAAGTCGTCCTCCGCAGCACAAATAATCCTTTTTTTGCGCCCAAGGATTAGATCGAAGAAGCCGATCTTTGGAGCGGTAAAGGTCGGCTCTGGCTCTGACGATGAGTTAGGCTGTGGTTCTGCAAAATCCTTTGGAAAGTCATAGGCGCTTTTGTCCTTTAACGCTTCCCAGTCAACACGGTCATCGACTTTTAGAGTATCTATCAAAATAGATTCAATACTGTCGAGTCGCATGGCAGCCTCTACAGTTAAATCTTCTGCCGCAGCGTGTCCTGAAATAATATTTTTCTTCTTAGTAAAATGTTCGTATTTTTCGTCCCACGAGGCGATTAAGGTGTCCATTTTACTTTGAAGTATAAATAACTCAGGAGCACTAACTTCCTTATGAAGGTTCATTTTCACGTGGCGGACATCGATATAGTATCGTAAAATACGATCACCACGAGCGCTCCACTTCACATTCAGTTCACCGACAACCAGATTATCCAAGTTATTTGAACGTATCGTGATGCTCGTCATCTCGCCCCCGAGTTCAGTGCCACGCGCGGAAAATTCATCTTGGAATAGAGCGGGTTGTACTACAAGGTATTTTTCAGCCTCTGCGCTACCTTGGGGGAAGTAGGGATGCGCGATCATTCTCAACCATCCGCTCCTGCTCGCGGCGGATCAGGTCGCGGATGGCCTCGCTGTCGTTGGTGTAACGGCCCGCCTCGATCTGCGCCGCGATCCATGCATCCTGCTGGGCCGAAACGGTGATGGTCTTGCGGACGGTGGCCATGCTGCCCTCCATGAAATCTGAGTCGATGAGACGCAATTATCATACTATTGGTGTAATTTAGCGCGGAAGATTTTGTTCAGCAATAGGAAGAGCCCCCACTTTCCGCTGTCCCCCACGCCCCCAATCTGCCAAACTCCGAAACGGATGCAGCACACCCGCCCTTCCCGCGTGACCCTCGGCCCTGTTCGCCGCGCTGGTTCTGTCGGGCTCTCGGCGAAAACACTCCAGACCTGCAACTTCCGCAACTTTGCCCCCCTCCCTCGCGAAGGAATCGCATGAGCCGCAAGCCTGTCCCCGCGCAATCCGGTGAACGCAGCCGCGCCGAGCTGACGTTCGACCGGCCACAATTGATGCCGCAGCTGTTTGGCGAGTTCGACAAGAACCTGTTGCTGCTCGAAAACCGGCTGGGGGTGTACATCACCGCGCGCGGCAACAAGGTGGGGCTTGAGGGTGCGGCAGAGGCGGTGGCGGCGGCGCGCGATGTGCTGAACGGCCTGTACAACCGCATCATCCGCGGCGAGATTATCGATACCGGGCTGATCGAGGCGGTGATCGCGATGTCTGCCGAGCCGACGCTGCACGGCATCATCAGCGCAGAGGCCTCCGCCCCGCCCTCCATCATGATCCGCACGCGCAAGAAAACCATTGTGCCGCGCACCATGGCGCAGGCGCATTATATGCGCGAGCTGCTGAACAACGACATCATCTTTGCGCTGGGGCCAGCGGGCACCGGCAAGACCTACATCGCGGTCGCGCAAGCCGTGGCGCAGTTGATCACCGGCAGCATCCAGCGGCTCATTCTTTCGCGTCCGGCGGTGGAAGCGGGCGAAAAACTGGGTTTCCTGCCGGGTGATATGAAGGAAAAGGTCGATCCGTATTTGCGGCCGCTATACGATGCGCTGAACGATTGCCTGCCCGCCGAACAGGTCGAGCGGCGGATTGCATCGGGCGAAATCGAGATTGCCCCCATCGCCTTCATGCGCGGGCGCACGCTGGCTGATGCGTTCATCATCCTGGATGAAGCGCAGAACACCACGCCGGCGCAGATGAAGATGTTCCTGACGCGCTTTGGCGAAAACAGCCGCATGGTGGTGTGCGGCGATCCCAAGCAAACCGATCTGCCCGGCGGCATGAGCGCCAGCGGCCTGAACGACGCAGTGGGGCGGCTGGACGGCGTCGACGGCCTGTCAATCTGCCGCTTTGGTGCAGGCGATGTGGTGCGCCACCCGATCGTGGGGCGGATTGTGGAGGCTTACGAGGGGAAGGATGCTTGATGTCGCCCTGTCTGCCGAACGGATCTGGGCTGACGATGCCGATTGGGAGGCGCTGGCTGTGTGCGCTGTGGCGGCTGCGGTGAATGCCACGCCCCATGGGGCGCTGGCGACGGCGGATGCGGTGGTGGAGATTTCCATCCGGCTGACCGACGATGCCGAGGTGCAGACGCTGAACCGCGATTATCGGCACAAGGACAAACCGACCAACGTTTTGTCCTTCCCCATGATCGCGCCCGATCTGCTTGATAGCGTCGCCAATACGGATGCCAATGATGGTGCCGGTCCCGGCGCGGGGGGTGAGGTGCTGCTGGGCGATATCGTGCTGGCGCATGAAACCTGCGCACGCGAGGCGGACGACAAGGGCATTGCCCTGCCCGCCCATGTGACGCATTTGATCGTGCATGGTACGCTGCATCTGCTAGGCTATGATCATCAGGGGCAGGCAGAGGCCGAAGTGATGGAGCAGATCGAGCGCGATGTGCTGGCATCGCTTGGCATCGCCGATCCCTATCTGGACGATCATAACGAGGACTGAAGCACTCCAATGGCCGACGGCCCCAGTACCGAGACCGGCCATGCCGGCCCCCAGGAAGGCAGCATTTGGCGCACTTTCCGTAAGCTTATATTCGGTGAACCCGCCGATGATTCGCTCCGCGCGCAGCTTGAAGAAGCGATTGACGCGCATGAAGATGATCCCGCCCCCGACGCGCGCGGTGACTTGTCGCCGCTCGAACGGCAGATGGTGCGCAACCTGCTCCATTTTGGGGAGCGAGACGCAGGCGATGTCGGCGTGCCGCGCGCAGACATTATCGCGGTGGAGGAACAGACCAGCTTTGCCGATCTGGTGACGTTATTTGCCGATGCCGGGCACAGCCGCCTGCCGGTGTACCGCGAAAAACTCGATACGATCATCGGCATGGTCCATATCAAGGATGTATTCCACATTCTGGCGACAGGCGCTGAACACCCCACAACGATCAACGACCTGATTCGTCAGCCTTTATTTGTGCCCATGTCGCGCGGGACGCTCGATCTGTTGGCCGATATGCGCCAGAAACGCGTGCATCTGGCGATTGTGCTCGATGAATATTTCGGCACCGAAGGGCTGGTGACGATCGAGGATCTGATCGAGGAAATCGTCGGCGATATTGAAGACGAGCATGACGAGGCGCCCCAGCAATTGCTGGTGCCCATTGATGGCGGCGCGTGGGACGCCGATGGCCGTGCCGAGCTGGAGGATGTGGCCGAAGCAATTGATCCGCGCCTGGCCGAAACCGATGACGATATCGATACCATTGGCGGGCTGGCTGCCGTGCTGATCGGCCATGTCCCCGAAGCGGGCGTGTGCATTGATCACCCCAGCGGTTGGCGGCTGGAAGTGATTGCGGCCGATACCAAGCGCATCCAGCAACTGCGCCTGCACCCGCCCCGCGATGACGCGCCCGGCGATGACTGACGCGACCAACAGGCGCTGCCTGGTGCGTTAAACCCGCAAGTAGCGAAAATACCAGACCTCATGCCCCTTGGCCCGCGCTTTGCGTTCGTAGCGGGTCTGGGGCCAATCGGCGGGGCGGGTGAGAAAATCATCCGCGCTGTTTGCCTGCCAGTCGAAATCGCGGCGCGCGTTCATGATCATCATCGACCAGCGGCAATACGTGGGATCATCGGTGCCCAGCCGAAACTCGCCGCCGGGCTTCAGCTTGGCGTGAATCAGGTCGAGCGGGCCGTGGTTGACCATGCGGCGTTTGGCATGGCGCGCCTTTCGCCACGGATCGGGATGGAGCAGGTACACGCGCTCTAGGCTGGCATCGGGCAGCCGCTCAATCACTTCCAGCGCATCGCCCATGTGCAGCCGCACATTGCCCAGCGCCCCATCACGAACATGCGCCAGCGCCCCCACCACGCCGTTCAAAAACGGCTCACAGCCGATAAACCCGCTGCCCGGCCGCATTGCCGCCTGCCCGGCAAGGTGCTCGCCAGAGCCAAAGCCAATCTCCACTTCCAGCGGACGATCATCCCCAAATAGCGCGGTGGCATCAATCGGCCCGGTTTCGGGAATGGAAAGCTGGGGCAGCAACTCCTCAATGAGCGCGGACTGGCCCTGGCGGAGTTTGTGCCCGGCGCGGCGGCCATAAAGGCGGCGAATGGTGGTGGGATCGCTCATCGTGATCCTCTAGCGCCGGGGACGGGCAGAGCAAAGTGGCGTGACGGCTGTTTCAACACGGTAAATTTATCGGGAGCTGACTGTGGCCGACAACCAGAGCGTGATCGACGTTGAAGCCCTGAAGGCCGCCAATGCCCGTGATCAGGCGTTGCTGGTGATCTCTGCCATCACCTATTTGCTGGCGATTGGCGGGAATTTGTTCGGCGGCGCTCGGCTTTTCGCGCTGCTCGCCCACGCGCAGGTTGGCGACGAAATGGCAACCGAACGGCTGCCAAAGCCGCGCCGCCGCGCATGGGCCCAAACAAATTCCCGAAAAGCTTAAGCCACCGCCGCCTTCAGCTCTTCGACCAGATCGGTTTTTTCCCAGGTGAAGCTGTCGCCCTGTGGCTTGCGGCCGAAATGGCCGTAAGCGGCGGTTTGCTGATAGATGGGGGCGTTGAGCTTCAGGTGTTCACGGATGCCCTTTGGCGTCAGGCGAACGAGCTTTGGCAGCACTTCTTCAAGCTTGGCTTCGGAAACGGTGCCCGTGCCGTGCGTGTCGACATAGACGCTCAGCGGCTCGGCAATGCCGATTGCGTATGAAAGCTGGATGGTCACGCGCTTGGCCAACCCGGCCGCCACGACGTTCTTGGCCATGTACCGCGCGACATAAGCGGCGGAACGGTCAACCTTGGTGGGATCTTTGCCGCTGAACGCGCCGCCGCCGTGCGGTGCTGCGCCGCCATAGGTATCGACGATGATCTTGCGCCCGGTAACGCCCGCATCGCCATCTGGCCCGCCGATTTCGAAGCGACCCGTGGGGTTGACGTAAATCTTGGTTTCATCGGTGATGAAGCCATCGGGCAGGACTTTGTGGAACACGCCGATCACGTAATCGCGTAGTTCCTGATATTTGGCGGCATCGCTGCCTTCGCTGCCATCGTCATAATAGCCGAGCGCATGCTGCGTTGAGACGACAAGTGCAGTCGCACGGACGGGCACTTCGTTTTCATATTGCAACGTCACCTGGCTCTTGGCGTCGGGCTCAAGGAAAGGGACAATTTTGTTGTGCCGGTCCTGCGCCATCTGTTCCAAGATGCGGTGCGAATAATAGAGCGTGGCGGGCAGCAGATCGGGCGTCTCGTCGGTCGCATAGCCAAACATGATGCCCTGGTCGCCAGCGCCTTCATCCTTGTTGCCGCTTTCGTCCACGCCCTGCGCGATGTGCGCGGACTGGCCGTGAAGGTGATTTTCAAATGAGAAGGTTTTCCAGTGGAAACCATCCTGTTCATAGCCGATCCGCTTTACAGTGGCGCGCACGGCGGCTTCGATTTCCTCTGGCACGCCGGGTGCCCAGCCGGTGGCTTCGTCGTAAATGCCCTTGCCGCGAATTTCGCCGGCCAGCACGACGCGGTTGGTGGTCGTCAGCGTTTCGCACGCCACGCGCGCATAGGGATCCTTTGACAGGAACAGATCAACGACGGCGTCGGAAATCTGATCGGCGACCTTGTCAGGATGGCCTTCGGAAACGGATTCGGACGTGAAGAGAAATGATGCGCGCATTGAAATCCCTCTAACTGGGCAAGATTGAGCCACAAACTGGCCGCGAAATTGGCCGCAAAACTGATTGGCCAACGGCATATAAAGCTTTTGTTATATGCGCCCTATCGCGGTCGCTGGCGAATGGCAACTGCCAGCGCGAGCATCGCTGCAGCGACAAGCGCGGCCATCCAATTGCCCAGCATTGCGAACAGGGTGGGCGGGTGTGCCGGCGGGATTGGCAGTTCAATCGCCCCCTCGCGATCAGCAGGGATGCTGGCGAGCACGCGGCCGTCAGCGTCAATGATGGCAGAGACACCGGTGGGCGTTGCGCGGATGATCGGCAGCCCCTCCTCAATCGCGCGCAACCGCGCCATGGCGAGATGTTCGACCGGGCCCCACACGCCATACCAGCTGTCGTTTGACGGGTTGAAGATGAAGCGCGGGCGATGCGCGCGGTTCACCGTTTCGCCGGAAAAGATGATCTCATAGCAAATCTGAAATCCCACCAACCCGAAACCGGGCAAGTTCAGCCCCGCCGGACCGGGGCCGGGGCGGAAATCGACATCACCGGGCACCAACCTTGCCAGGCCAATTGCCGACATGATCGGGCGGGCAGGCAGATATTCGCCCCAGGGAACCAGATGTGCCTTGTCATAGCGGCCCAGCAGTTGCGCATTGGCATCAATCGCCAGCACCGAATTGCTGACCGCGCTTAATTGCCCGCGATCGTCAAACTGCAGGCCGTTGCCGCCGGCCAACACGATATCGCGCGGGCCAAGCATCGCGGCGATACGCGCCCGCACCAATTCGGGCTGGCCGCGCCAGTAATATTCCGGCGGATAGCCATTTTCGACGAACAGTCGCAGCGCGCCTTCGGGCCAGACGATGAGCCGTGGCGCGGGGTTTGGGCCGGGGCCGGGCGTGCCCATATGGCGCGCGATGACGGCCAGATTGGCCTCGGCATAATCGTCACGCGGGCGTTCTTCCTGATCAAGATTGGGCTGAATCACCCGGATGCGGGGTGCGTTTGGGGCAAGCGGCGCCGCGCTATGCGCACCGAACAGGCCGCTTATTGCCAGCAGGCTAACCGCGCCGAGCACAGGCCCCGCCATTCGCCAATCGCGCTGCGTCGCCAGCATCAGCGCGCCCGCCACGAGCACCGCGATGCCGCCAAGCGCATAGGTGCCGATGAACGATGCGGCATAAGCCACCCCCGGCAATGGCAGCCAGATCACCGCCAGCGGGTTCCACGGATACCCCGTCAGCATCGTGCCGCGCAGCCATTCGGTCGCGATCCATGCAGCGCTTGCCACCAGCACAAAACTGGCACCCGGCGAGGTGGTGCCGTCGCCGGTCGCGCGCGGGCTGGCCAGTCGCCACATCAACCCCGCCGCCAGCATCGGGTAAATGGCAAGATACAGCGCCAAAATTGTCACGGCGGGATAGCCGAGCCAGGTCGGCATCGCATCTTGCAGCGTGAACGCGCGCGCGATCCAGTTATTGCCGATCGTGAAATGCGCCACGCCAAACAGCCAGCCACGCCATAATGCAGCACGAAGATCGGGCGAATCATGGACGATCCACAGCCAGGCTGCAAAACACCCCAGCGCGACGGGCCACAGGTTCAACGGGGCAAAGCCTGTTGCGGCCACGCCACCAAGGATCAGCGACATCAAGGCGGGGCGTTTCATCACGTCGCGGCTATCGCGTGGTTCGTCGGGATTTGCTAGCAGCTTTGCATGATCCGCCCATTCCACCTCGCCTTTCCCGTGCATGACCTTGCCGCCGCCCGCACTTTTTACGGCGGCGTCTTGGGCTGCGCGGAGGGGCGCAGTGCCGCGCAGTGGATTGATTTCGACCTGTTCGGGCATCAGATCGTCGCCCATCTTGACCCCGCGGCAAAGCCCGTCGCGGTCGCCAATGCGGTGGATGGCCATGACGTGCCGGTGCCGCATTTCGGCGTGGTGCTGACCATGGCTGATTGGCAGGCGCTGGCGGACCGGGTGGCTGCGGCCGGAATCGGCTTTGGCATCGCCCCGCATATCCGGTTTCAGGGGCAACCCGGCGAGCAGGCGACGATGTTTTTCTATGATCCCAGCGGCAATGCGCTGGAATTCAAGGCATTTGCCAACGATTCGATGCTTTTTGCGACGTAACTGATGGCAACAGGCCGCGTTTTAGCGCGACGTGACTTTCGGTTGATCCGCGACTCCAACCGTTCGTCCCGAGCGCAGTCGAGGGGCCTGCCGCAAGCGAAACGCTTGGTGCCTGTTTTTCGACATTGAAATAGTCCGCTCGCTGCGCCTTGCGCAATCAATCGTCGTGAATCTCAATCACCCCAACGCGGGCAAGTTGCTCAGCAGTTTTGGTGAATTCGGCGAGAATCGGCTCAAGCATCGGTTCCAGGCCCAGCATGTCAATCACACCGGGCGGCGGGGTCACGCCGCCGCGATCATCCTCCACCAGCAATCCCCGCCTGATCATGTTTTCCACCTGCCGACGCACGGTTTCGCGCGGCAGCCCGGTCGCCGATGCAATGGCGTTGCGCGAAATCGGGATCACCCAACTGCGCGGCAGGATGGCGGTGGCAGAAAACTGGTCGGGAACTGCGCGCTCACGCATCAGCTTTTGAACATTGGCTACACAGACTGTCAGGTAAATGAGCAGTTCAGTGGGGCTGATCGCGACGTTGCCGGATGAGAATGCGCGCTGGGTCGCCAGGAACATATTGGCGACCCCGAACATGGCGACTCGCCAGTTTGACACCATTTTCTCAGGGTTGGTCGCGATCCTGGCTGCCATACTGCTTGATTCCCCAACCCGCCGCACGCCAAAATCGTTGTTCGGGTCATTACCCAAAGCGGGTACGGCAGTTGGTACGTAGTCCAACTCGGGGGATTTCGGCAATGGGTATGACAATAGTTTAGGGTGTTTTTTACAAAAACCGTAGCGTCACGGCCGGGTGTTGCTCACCCGCCAGATCACATTGCCGACATCGTCTGCCACCAACAAGCTGCCCGTTTTGTCGAGCGTCACGCCAACGGGCCTGCCCTGCGCATCGCCATTCTTGTCGAGAAAACCGGACAGCACATCGACCGCCTTCACGCCCTTTGTCGGGAAACCATCCGGCGCGAACGGCACATAAATAACCTTATAGCCAGATACAGGCGTGCGGTTCCATGATCCGTGCTGGCCAATAAACGCCCCGTTGGTGAACGGCCCGCCCAGCGTCGCGCCCTTGGCAAAGGACAGGCCGAGCGAGGCAGTGTGCGGCCCCAAAGCGTAATCGGGACGCTTGGAATATTCCAGCAGATCGGGCCGTTCGGGCTGAACGCGCTTGTCCACATATCCGCCCCAATAGCTGTACGGCCAGCCAAAGAAATCGCCCAAGCCAACCGCCGTCAGATAATCAGGTGCAAGGTCCGATCCCAGCATGTCGCGTTCATTGACGGTGGTCCATAACCGGCCAGTCTGCGGTTCGAACGCCAGCCCCTGCGGGTTGCGCAGGCCAGCGGCAAAGACGCGGAACGATTTGGCGGCGGGGTCGACTTCCAAAATATTGGCGCGGTTCACCTCCACATCCAGCCCATTTTCGGCGATGTTGGATGATGATCCGACCGCGACGTAAAGCGTCTTGCCATCCGCACTCGCCACAACGTTGCGCGCCCAGTGGTTGCCGCCACCGGGATAGCGGATAACGGTTTCCGGCTTGGCAGTGATTTTGGTCGCACCAACGCTAAAGGGGACGCGGACGAGCGCATCGGTATTGGCGATGTAAAGCTGGTCACCCACCAGCACCATGCCCATCGGCGAGTTAAGCCCCGCGATCAGTACCGAGCGTGTTTCCGCCACCCCGTCGCCATTCCCATCGCGTAGCAGCGTGATTCGGTTGGCAGATGGCACCCCGGCCCCCGCCTTTGACATCAACGCCTTCATCACCACGCCCGTGATGCTGAAGCCTGCTTTACGCGGCGGCGAATTGGTTTCGGCGACCAGGATATCGCCATTGGGAAGCTGATACATCCAGCGCGGATGATCGAGCCCGGTGGCATAGGCCGCCACCTGCAGCCCGGCGGCGGGCACCGGCTTTGCCCCGTTTTGCCAGCCCACCACATTGGCGACCTTGATCGTCGGAATTGTCTGCACGCGCGGCGCCGTGATCTTGGGGCGCGGACCCATCACTGCTTCGAGTGACAGGCGCGCCTGGTCAGGCTGGCTGACCCAAAACCAGGCACCAGCGGCGAGCACGACCAAAATGGCGAGGAAAATGAGAATATGTTTGCGCATACGCCATGAGTACGTCGCAATGCGGTGCGGGGAAAGGCCAAAAGAAACGGCCGTCGGCACAGGGGATATGCCGACGGCCGCACAGACCGGATCAGGCCCGCCAGGGGACAAGCAAGGGGGGCGCTTGTCCGGGGGGTAAGGCAGGGAGGCTGCCGGTCTTTCGCCTCTCAGCGAACTGTGACCTTATTAACAGTGTCCGATGACTCGGCAAAACAGATTAAATCGCACTCTGTGATCGATTTAATGAATATTGAACGTCAATTGTAAAATCTGCTGCGTAGAAAACCTCATATCTTTGCGGGTGTGACCAGAACTGACTGGATTTCATTCGGGATATTTCAAAACCATCGTGTCGGGCGATAGAAAATCCCAAACCGGGGCCAGGCTGGGCTCAAAACGTAAAAAGCGGTTCGCCAACGGCCACCCGCCCCTATTCGTGGCGCAGCGCATCAATCGGGTTCAGCGCTGCAGCCCGGCGCGCCGGGAAATAGCCGAATACCACGCCGATCAACGCCGAAATCCCAAATGCGATAATGTTGATCTGCGGATCGAACATCCACGACACTTTAAGCACCGGCACCAGCAGCGCGATGACGCCTTGCGCCACCACCAGCCCGATCAATCCCCCCAGGCATGACAGCGCAATCGCCTCAATCAAAAACTGCATCAGCACTTCGCGCGCAACCGCGCCGATCGCCAGCCGAATGCCAATCTCCCGCGTCCGCTCTGTGACGGAGACGAGCATGATGTTCATGATGCCAATGCCGCCGACAATCAGGCTGATTGACGCAACTGCCGTGACGATTCCGGTCAGCAAGCCGGTGGTCGTCGCCACGGTATCGTTGATCTGTTTGGTATCGAAAACGAAGAAGTCGTCATCCTTGCCGGGCGTGATGCCGCGGCGTTCCTTCAACAGATCCGTCAGCGCCGATTGCACCCGCGTTGTGGAATAGGCCTGATCAACGCCGACCAGCATCAGCCGCACGTCACGATTGCCGGTCAGCCGTCGTTGCACGGTCTTTAGCGGCATCAACACAATGTCATCTTGATCGCCGCCAAAACCAGCCTGCCCGCGCGCCGACAGCACCCCAATCACGTCGCAACTAATGCCCGCAATCCGCATCCGCGTGCCCAACGGATCGGCCTGCCGATACAGATTAGTCTTCACGGTATTGCCCAGCATGCAGACGGATTTGCCCGCCTGCTCTTCTTGCGGCGTAAAGCTGCGCCCCGACAACAAAGGCCAGGGCTGGACGCGGAAATAGGCATTGTCGGTGCCGTTGATCGTGGTCGACCAGTTCGCGCCTTCGTAAATCGCGGTGCCGGCGGATTGTGCCTGCGCAGCAACGGCGGTGACGCCGGCGACTTGCTGGCGAATCGCGATGACATCGCCCGGCTTGAAATCAGGCGGCCGTGGCCCGCCGCCACCACGGCCAAAACCCTGGCCGGGGCGCACTTGCAGGATATTGGTGCCCAGCGACGCAATCGACGCCTGCACGGCTGCCGTTGTGGCACGACCCAAGGTGACCATCGTCACCACCGCTGCAACGCCGATGATGATGCCCAGCGTCGTCAGGAAGGAACGCAGCTTGTGCCGGGCGATTGATCGAAGCGCGAGTTGTACGGTGGTGAAAAACATCAGGCCCGCACCGGCGCTGTTCGCTTGCCCGTTTCAATTCGCTCAACCAGCCCATCCTTGAAATGGATGATCGTGTTGGCATAGGCCGCCATCTCGCCCTCATGCGTTACCATCAGCACGGTGATGCCGGTTTTGCGGTTCAAATCGGTGAGCAATTCCATGATTTCGAGCGATCGTTCCGAATCGAGGTTGCCGGTTGGTTCATCGGCCAGCAGTACATCAGGATTGGTGACGAGCGCGCGCGCAATGGCCACGCGCTGCTGCTGCCCGCCGGAAAGCTCCGCCGGGGTATGGTCCCACCACGGTGCCAGCCCGACCTTATCGAGTGCTGCCATCGCCGAATCATGCCGTTCCTTGCGCCCATCGCCCCGATACAGCAGCGGCAGTTCAACATTTTCCAGCGCAGTGGTGCGCGCGAGCAGGTTGAATCCCTGAAACACAAAACCCAGATAGCGGCGGCGCAGCAGCGCGCGTTCATCCCGGTCAAGCGCCTCGACGCGGTGGCCCTTGAACAAAAAGCTGCCTGCTGTCGGCACATCAAGACAGCCCAGGATATTCATCGTCGTCGATTTGCCCGAGCCTGATGGCCCCATCACCGCGACGAAATCCCCCGCGACGATATCAAGGTCAACACCCTTCAGCGCCTGAAACGCGGTTGGGCCGGTGCCGTAAACTTTGGTCACGCCGCGCAACGAAATCAGGACGCGCGGATCAACCACCCCGGTTTTCACCGATGACATTGGGGCGGGGGCGTTACTGGCCACTGCCCGTTCCGCTGCCCGCGCCGTTCCGGGGGCGCCCACCGGTGCGGGCGCCGGTACGGGCATCGCCAGCGGGCCCACTTGCGCCTGCGGCCAGCTGCCCCGTGACGACCTTCATGCCAACCTTCAGCTGGCCACCGGTTATCTCGGTCATCGCTCCGTTGGTGTCGCCGGTGACAACCGATACCGATTTCAAGCCGCCGTCGGCCTGCAGAACCGACACGCTTTGGGTTGATCCCTTGCCAATTGTCGCCGTGCGTTCCGCGCCACCGCGGCGCAGGCGTGGCGGGCCAAATGCGCTGGCGATGCCGCCCGCTTGCGCGGAGGATGCCCCTTCACCGGGGCGAAACCGCAGCGCCGCGTTGGGGATCAGCAAAACGCCGTTTTTCTCGGTCGTGGTGATATCCGCCGTCGCCGTCATCCCCGGCCGCAACCGGATTTGCGGGTTGGACACTGCTAATGTCGCGCTATAGCTAACCACTTGGTTTGCAGACGCTGTCGTGGTCGCCGTTTGAGCCGACAGGTTGGAACCCAGATTCACCCGCGTAATGGTTGCCGGAAAGCTTTCGCCAGGAAACGCATCGACGGTAAAGGTCGCCTTCTGTCCGGCCTGCACTTCACCCACATCAGCTTCATCAATCGCGACTTCGAGCTTCATCTGCGTCAGATCTTCGGCAATCACGAACAAGGTTGGCGTGTTGAACGATGCAGCCACCGTCTGGCCCGGCTCAACCTGGCGCGCGAGGATGACGCCGTTGACGGGCGAGCGGATAACCGCGCGGACCAGATTATACTGGTTGGACGACAAGGTTGCCCGCGCCGCGCCGACATTGGCCTGGGTTGCGCGCACATTGGCCACCGCCCGGGCACGATCGGCAATCGCCTGCTCCATTTCGGTCTTGGAAGGAACCCGGCCGTTCGACAACCGGCTGACTTCCTCCAACCGCGCCAGTTGCGCGCTCGATTGCGCTAGCGTTGCCTGGGCCTGTGCCACCGACGCAATCGCCGAGCTCAACTGCGCGCCGCTTTGGTTTACCGAATCCTGAAACCGGGTGGGATCGATGATCGCAATCGGCTGGCCCTTTGCCACCCGGTCATTCACATCAACCAGCACCCTGGCCACAAGGCCGGAAACTTCGGAGCCGACATCGACCTGATTGGTGGGCGCAAGCTTGCCCGTCGCCGATACTGACACGACCAGCGCGCCCTTTTCCGCCGTTTCCGTCGCGTAATTGGGTTTTGGTGCAGGCGCAAACAGGCGCACGCCCAGCAGGATCAGCAGCAGCACGCCAATGGCGACCAATACCCATTTGACGATCTTGCGCCAGGCCGGCACCTCGCGCTTGCCCAGAAAATCGTTGAGGTCAGTGGTGGTTGCGTCGGCCATGTCGTTTCCTGCGGCTATTTTGCGGGCGCGGTAAGGGACGAAATCGACGGCGGGTTAGCGCTGTCCCACCCGCCGCCCAGCGCCAGATAGAGTTGCACCAGCGCCTGCGCCCGGTCTGCGCGCACATTGCTCAACCCGTTCTGTGCGGTGAACAGCGCGCTCTCGCTGGTGTTGAGCCGGGTGATATCGGTAAGTCCCGCGCGGTACTGGCTGCGGGCAAGCACGGCGGCGTTGGTGGATGCATCCAGTGCCGTTGCAAAATCCTGCTCGCGCGCGGTGGCGGTTTGCAGCGCGGTCAGCGCGTTTTCCACATCCTCCAGCGCGCGCAGCACGCTTTGCTTATACGCCGCAAACGCCCCTTCGGCAGCGGCACGGCGCGACCGGACGATCGAACGGTTTCGACCCGCATCAAAAATTGTCTGGGCAATGCTGCCAAATACCCGGCCTGTGATGATGTCAGTCAGCCGATCGATCATGCCGGCATTGGTGCTGATGCTCGCCGTCAGGTTCAGCACGGGATAAAGCTGCGCCTTGGCAACGCCAATCTGCGCGGTCGCCGCCGCCAGATTACGTTCGGCGACCAGCACATCAGGGCGCAGCCGGATGATGTCGGCAGGAATACCCACCGGCACGCTATCTGGCCCCCGCGGGATCGGCTGGGTGGCAGCAAGTTCAGCCTTCAGCGCGCCGGGGGCTTGCCCCGTCAACACCCCAAGTCGGTTGGCTGCTTGCTGAAAGCTTTGTTCAAGCAATGGCACCTGCGTCGCGGTCTGCGCGCGCTGCGAGCGGGTTTGTTCGGTATCAAAAGACGATACCAGCCCGGCCTGCATCCGAAAGCCGACAATCTCCAGATTATCGTCCTGAATGGCCAGCGACCCGCGCGTTATCGCCAGATTGGCCTGTGCTGCGCGGGCGATGATATAGTTGCGGGCAACTTCCGACGCGGTCGAATTGCGCACCTGCGCCACGCTGTACGCGCTGGACGCCTGGCTTGCGCGACTGGCCTCAATCCCGCGCCGCACGCCACCGAACAAATCGACCTGGTACGACGCATCCGTACTGAGCGCGTAGTTTTCGTTGGTGATGCCCGCGTCGGTAATGTTGCCGAAGCTTTGCCCGCGAATATTGATGTTGCGCGAATAGCTGGTCGACCCCCGCACCGTGGGAAACAACCCGGCGTTGGACTGGACCAAAGCCTCCCGCGCCTGGCGCAACCGCGCGACCGCCTGATCGATATCGAGATTTTGTTTCAGCGCCAGTTCAATGATGGCCGTCAGTTGCGGGTCGTTGAAGCTTGTCCACCAGCGCTGGCCATCGCCCACGGCCCCCGGCGCTGCGGGCGTCGAATAACTTTCCGGCACGGCCAGCCGGGCGGGGCTGGGCGGCGCATAATTGGGGCCTACCGCACATGCGCTGAGCATGAGGGCAAGCAGCGATGACGGGATAAATTTTAGGCGAACCATGACGGCGGCGTATCGACGTAAAGGATCACCGTCCAACGGAAAATTGTCGCAATTTGTACGGGATCGCAGGATCGTTCGGTTATCATTGCGACCGTGTAGCGGTTGACGTAGCGACAGGCGCAAGCCCTTTATTCGATCTCCAGAATTACAGCATCAACCGCCAGGCTGTCACCCGGCGCGGCGCTTACCGATTTCACCACGCCCGATTTTTCGGCGCGCAGGATGTTTTCCATCTTCATCGCCTCCACCACCGCCAGCGGCTGGCCAAGCTCGACCTTGTCGCCTGCCGCCACATCCAGCCGCATCAGCAATCCGGGCATCGGACACAGCAGGAACCGCGACAGATCGGGCGGTATTTTTTCGATCAGGTGGCGGGCATAGGGGGCGACATGCGCGGGCAGCACGCGCACGAGATGGCTTGCGCCGCGCGTGGTGAGCTTGAAACCGGTCCGCGTGCGGGCAAGCCGCACGATCAGCGGTTCTCCGTCAATTTCGGCTTCCACCACACGGTCGCCCGGTGTGTATTCCATCGCCAAGTCTAGCGGGGTGCCATCGACGGTGATCTCGTCCTCGTCCAGCTCGATATTGTGATCGACGCCGACAATACGGACCGTCCAGTCAGCGGGTGGCTGCAGCCGGTCGCCCAATTGTCCGTCGGTGCGCCGTGCACGATCTGCCTCTGCCGTGGCGGCAAAGGCGGCAATGGCCGCGAGGGCGCGCAACAGATCGGGACTGGCAGGGGCGCCGTGGAAACCGTCGGGATATTCCTCGGCAATGAAGCCCGTGGTGATGTTGCCTGATCGAAAGCGCGGGTGCTGCATCAGCGCCGACAGGAAATCCAGGTTATGCCCTGGCCCCTCAATCTCGAAGGCATCGAGGGCGCCGATCTGCGCATCGATCGCCGCCTCGCGCGTGGGTGCCCAGGTGATCAGCTTGGCGATCATCGGGTCATAGAAAATGCTGACCTCCCCGCCCTCCTGCACGCCATCATCGACGCGAATATAGGGTAAATCCTCCCCGGCACGGGGAGGGGGACCGCCCGGCGCAGCCGGGGGGTGGAGGGGGCCATCCGCAAGCGCTGCACTTTGCGGCCCGCCCCCTCCGTCAGCCGCGTTGCGGCTGCCACCTCCCCGTGAACGGGGAGGAGTGTAGGGCGTATCCTCGCTGTCCGGCGGGCCATAACGCACCAGCCGCCCGATGCTGGGCAGGAACCCGCGATAGGGATCCTCAGCATAGACGCGATTCTCGATCGCCCAGCCGTTGATGCCGATATCGGCTTGGGTGAAGGGCAGCGCCTCCCCCGCTGCGACGCGGATCATCTGCTCGACCAGGTCGATGCCGGTAATTGCCTCGGTTACTGGATGCTCCACCTGCAGCCGGGTGTTCATTTCGAGGAAATAGAAGCCCTCCCCCGTCGTATCGGCGCCCGACACGATCAGTTCGACCGTGCCTGCGCTGTAGTAACCCACCGCGCGGGCGAGTGCGACCGCCTGCTCGCCCATCGCCTTGCGCATCTTGGGCGTGACGAAGGGCGACGGCGCTTCCTCGACCACTTTCTGGTGGCGGCGCTGGATGCTGCATTCGCGCTCGTTGAGGTAGATGATGTTGCCGTGCTGATCGCCGATCAGCTGGATTTCGATGTGGCGCGGGGTTTCGATGAATTTTTCGATGAACACGCGGTCATCCCCGAACGACGCCAGCCCCTCGCGCTTGGTCGCCTCAAAACCTTCGCGCACGTCCTGCTCGGAATAGGCCAGCCGCATCCCCTTGCCGCCGCCGCCTGCGGACGCTTTCATCATGACGGGGAAGCCGATGTCCTTGGCGATCTTCACCGCCTCCTCGGTATCGGCAATCTCGCCCAGAAAACCGGGAACGACATTGACCCCTGCCGCCTTGGCGAGCTTTTTCGATTCGATCTTGTCGCCCATCGCGGCGATCGCGCCCGGCGGTGGGCCAACAAAGGCGATCCCGGCCTCGGCACAAGCGCGCGCGAAACTTTCGCGTTCGGACAGGAAACCATAGCCGGGGTGAATGCAATCCGCGCCCGTCGCCTTGGCGGCGGCGAGGATGAGATCGGCCTTGAGATAGGATTCCGCCGCCGGTGCCGGCCCGAGCCGCACGGCTTCGTCCGCCATCAGGACATGGGGGGAGCGCGCATCGGCGTCGGAGTACACCGCGACGGTGGCAAGACCCATCCGCTTGGCCGTGCGGAACACGCGGCAGGCGATTTCACCACGATTGGCGACGAGGATTTTTTTGAGCATTATCGATGATCCGAATTTGAAGGCGCACGAAGCGCCAAGAAAGCCAGTGCGCAGGTTGCAATGGCGAACACGAGAGATACTCCGGCGAAGAACAGTCCGAATGGCGCAACACATTCGGCCCACAGGTTGCCGAACTGTTCGCAGCGCGACGCTTCGCGATCGGCCATCGTCATTACAACCAAGCCATAGCAAGCCCACGCAATGAAAAGCGCCAACAGGGCAAGTGCTCGTTGCTTCGTCACGCCGCCAGCCTGAGTTTCAATTCTGCGTCGCCCCGGACTTGTTCCGGGGCCCACGCCTCCACCCGCAACGCCAAAGCTGATTGCTCGGTGGACCCCGGATCAAGTCCGGGGTGACGGTTGGGGTTTGGGGTGGTCACGCCGCCTTCACCGCCGGTGCCCCGCGCAACAACCCTTCGGTGCTCAAATCCTCATCGAGGGCAGGCCAATGGATGCCATAGCCCGCCCCGGCCTTTTCCCAGTGCCCGCGCTGCTCCACCGTCGCGTGCAACAATCGCGGATACCAAGCGAGCGGCACCGAAATCGTGCGCCCGTCCATCAGATCGACGATCAGACTCGCTTCATCGAAGCGCACGTCGAGAACGCGCTCGTCAGTGACTTTAGCCGAAATATTCATGCCATGCCTCCGCCAGCATTATCCGGTTCGCTTCAACCATGGCGACAATGCCACCAATTTCATGCGCCCGAAAGCCTCGGCTTTTCGCGACTTCTACTGGATCGAGCCAAACCTTAATCGTCGCCGCGCCCCGATCGATGTGAATGTGCGGCGGCTCGTTTGGCTCGTGGCTGTAGAAATAGAAGCGGAACCCGCCAATGCGCAGAACCGTCGGCATTCACGCCGCCGCCACCCGCATCGGCTCCTCGCCCATCATCGGCCGCAGGCCCAGCCGCTCGAACATCGCGCCGTCTGCGCTGTCGCCGCGGTTGCCAGTAGTAAGCAATTTGTCGCCGGTAAAAATCGAGTTTGCGCCTGCCATGAAGCATAGCGCCTGTGTCGCCTCGGACATCGATTCTCGCCCCGCGCTCAGCCGCACCATGCTCAGCGGCATGGTGATCCGCGCCACCGCCACCGTGCGCACAAATTCAATATCGTCGATTTTCGCCATCGGCGTATCGCTAAGCATATCGCCCAGCACCGTGCCCTTCACCGGCACCAGCGCATTCACCGGCACGCTTTCGGGATGCTTCGGCAAGGTGGCGAGGGCATGGACGAAACCCACCCGGTCGCTACGCGTCTCCCCCATGCCGACGATACCGCCGCAGCACACGTTAATCCCCGCCTGCCGCACATTTTCCAGCGTATCGAGCCGGTCCGCAAAGGTGCGCGTGGTGATGACGTTGCTGTAATTTTCCGGCGAGGTATCGATATTATGGTTGTAGTAATCGAGCCCCGCAGCGGCAAGTTGCTGCGCCTGATGCGGCTCCAGCATGCCGAGCGTCATGCAGGTTTCCAGCCCCATCGCTTTCACGCCTTCGACCATCGCGATCACCGCGCCCATGTCGCGGTCCTTGGGGTTGCGCCACGCGGCGCCCATGCAGAAACGCTGCGATCCGCTCGCCTTGGCTTCAGCGGCGGCGGCGAGCACGGCCGCCACCTCCATTAGCTTATCGGCCTTCAGCCCGCTGTCGGCAGATGTGGACTGCGAGCAGTAACCGCAATCCTCCGGGCAGCCGCCGGTCTTGATCGACAAAAGCGTGCAAAGCTGCACCTCTCCGGCCGCATGGTTTGCGCGGTGAACAGTCTGCGCGCGGAACATCAGTTCGTCGAACGGCAGATCGAACAGCGCTGCGATTTCGGTGCGGGTCCAGTCGGTTCGGCAGCCTGGCTTCATCATCACGTCCTTAACGATCCAAAAAACAGATACATAAACATACCAAGGCCGACGGATAGCAACAGCGGCGCTGCATGACGATAGCGGTCGAAATGGGGCTTTATCGGCTGCCGCGTATATCGTGCATCTACGATCATGCCCGATGCGATGAACGAGCTGAATGCCGCCAGCCCAATCACCACCATCGCCATGACAACCAGTATTTCCTGACGCCCGGACACCTTGTCGGCGAGTGCTGCGACGCCACCCAGCGAAAAAAGGCATAATGTCGTCAGGTGCTTCAGATAGTCATACAAGATCGCCTGGCCATCATGCGCCATGGGCTCATCATCGTCGCTCACTCCGCCGCTTCCTCGATCGGCGGCAGATTATGGCCGAGCAGTTTCAACACTTCCGCCGCCGCGTTCACCAAATTCGTGCCCGGCCCGAAAATCGCCTGCACGCCAGCATTGCGCAGAAAATCATAATCCTGCGCCGGAATGACGCCGCCTGCGACCACCTTTATATCGGGTCGACCGGCATCGCGCAGCAACTGGATCAGTTCGGGGATCAGCGTCTTGTGCCCCGCCGCGAGAGACGACGCACCGACAACATCAACATCCTTCGCAATCGCCAGATCGCGCGCCTCGGCAGGTGTTTGGAACAACGGGCTGGAAATCACCTCAAAACCCAGATCGGCAAAGGCGCTGGCGACCACGTTCGCGCCGCGATCATGCCCGTCCTGCCCCATTTTCACCACGAGCATCCGGGGTTTGCGCCCCATCCGCGCGCTGACCGAGCCGACGCCGTCAATCGCGCGTGCCCAGCCCACATCAAATTCATGCGCGGGGCCATACACCCCCGTAATCGGCGTGACTTCCACGCCGTAGCGGCCAAACACCGCCTCCATCGCCTCAGACATTTCGCCTAAAGTCGCGCGCTGCCGGGCACATTCGACCGCGAGCGCCAGCAGGTTTTCGCCGCCCGCAGCACCTGCCGTCAACGCCGCCAGCGCTGCCTGGCATTTCGCGTCATCACGCGCCGCCTTCACCCGCTCAATCCGTGCGATCTGCCCCGCGCGCACCGCGACATTATCGACATCCAGAATGTCGATCGCGTCTTCTTCGGCCAGCCGATATTTGTTGACGCCGACAATCACGTCCTCGCCCTTGTCGACCCGGGCCTGGCGCGCGGCGGCGGCTTCCTCAATCATCGATTTGGGCCAGCCCGCCGCGACCGCGCTGGCCATGCCGCCTTCGGCATCGACGCGCTGGATAATCTCCCACGCCTTGTCGACCAGTTCGCTCGTCAACGCCTCGACATAATAGCTGCCGCCCAGCGGATCGACGACCTTGGTAATGCCGGTTTCTTCCTGCAGCACGATCTGCGTGTTGCGCGCGATCCGCGCCGAAAAATCAGTCGGCAGCGCAATCGCCTCATCCAGTGCATTGGTGTGGAGCGATTGGGTGCCCCCCAATGCCGCCGCCAGCGCCTCAACGGTTGTGCGGACGACATTGTTATAGGGGTCTTGCTCGGTCAGCGAGACGCCTGATGTCTGGCAATGCGTGCGCAGCATTTTGCTCCGCTCGTCCTTCGCGCCCAGCTCGGTCATCACACGGTACCAGAGCGTGCGCGCGGCGCGCAGCTTGGCGACTTCCATGAAGAAGTTCATGCCGATTGCGAAAAAGAAGCTCAACCTGCCGGCAAATGCATCGATATCCATGCCCGCCGCCATCGCAGCCTTGGCATATTCGCGCCCATCGGCAATCGTGAACGCCAGTTCCTGCAGCTGCGTGGCCCCGGCTTCCTGCATATGATAGCCGCTGATCGAAATGCTGTTGAATTTCGGCATGTTGGCAGAGGTATAGGCGATGATGTCCGATATGATCCGCATGCTCGGTTCGGGCGGGTAAATATAGGTGTTGCGGACCATGAACTCTTTTAGAATGTCATTCTGAATCGTCCCGTCGAGCAGCGCCTGCGGCACGCCCTGTTCCTCGCCCGCGACGATGAAAAAGGCCAGAATCGGGATCACCGCGCCGTTCATCGTCATGCTGACGCTCATTTTATCGAGCGGGATGCCGTCAAACAGGATTTTCATGTCGTCGATCGTGTCGATGGCGACGCCCGCCTTGCCGACATCGCCCGTCACGCGCGGGTGATCGCTGTCATAGCCCCGGTGGGTCGCCAGATCGAAGGCGACGCTTAAGCCCTTTTGCCCGGCCGCCAGATTGCGGCGGTAAAAGGCGTTGGATGCCTCTGCAGTGGAGAAACCCGCATATTGCCGGATCGTCCAGGCGCGCCCGGCATACATGCTGGCCCGCACCCCGCGCGTGAAAGGGGCAAAACCGGGCAGGCCGGGATCATCGCGCACATCTTGCGCCGTGTAGAGCGGCTTGACGGCAATCCCCTCCGGGGTATGCCAGGTCAGGTCAGCGCCCTTTACTTCCTTGGCGGCGAGGGCCTGCCAGTCGGCGAGGGTGGGTTTGGTGGGAGATTCGTCGCTCATGCCGTATCCCTACCCGTTCGTGTCGAGCGAAGTCGAGACACCCCGCGCAGCGCTTGCGGCACGTGCCTCGATTTCGGCCTAAATGGCCGAAGCCTGCCGTGAGCGGCTGGCTTGCCAGCCAGCCGAAGGGCTCGGGACGAACGGTTAATTTGGGTGCTAAGCCCCTGTGAACACCGCCTTGCGCTTTTGCAGGAAACTCACCGCCCCCTCAACCGCGTCTGCCGACTGTCCGGCGATCGATTGGCGATCCGCCTCACCTGCCATGGCGGTCGCGTAATCGCTCTCAAGCGCAGCGGCGAGGCCCTGCCGCATCAGCCCCAGCGCCAGCGTTGGCCCTGCCGCCAGCCGTGTCGCCAGCGTCATCGCCTCTTCGCGCAGCACGGCATCGGGCACGCATTTGTAGATCAGGCCCCAATCCGCCGCCTTTGGCCCATGAATGCGTTCGCCCAGCAACATCATTTCGGTCGCCCGCGCCTTGCCCACCAAACGGGCGAGCATCCATGACGCCCCGCCATCGGGCACCAGCCCGATATTGACAAACGCTTGCAGGAAATAGCCGCTTTCGCCCGCGATGCAGAAATCAGCGGCGAGCGCCAGACTGCACCCGATGCCCGCCGCCGGACCATTAACGGCACTGACGATGGGCACGCCGGCGTTGGCGATCTTCAGCATCGTGGGATTATAGCTGTTGGTCAGCGATTGCTTGGCGCGATCAGCGGGCGATGCCTGCGAAGAATCACGCCCGGCAAGGTCGGCCCCCGAACAAAAGGCGCGGCCCTCGCCCGTCACCAGCACGGCGCGCGCGCCATCCAGATTGTCGAGCGCGTGGCCGATTTCCAAAAACATCTGTGGCGGGGCTGCGTTGAGCCGCTCGGGTCGGTTGAGGGTGAGGACAAGCACGTCGCCCTGGCGTTCGGTACGGATCATTTCATAGGTCATCGCGCATCCCCTATCCCGGAATTTTATCAGCCCATTTTCAAGCCATAGTATGCTGGAAAACAGCAGTTCGTGCAACCGTCGCTTGTACTTTTGAATATCGGGTATGGGAAGACATTCAGCGACGCTACGGCATGCCCGCGCTTCCCCCGCGTCTCAATGCCCGTTTGGCGTTTCCATAATCTCGGTCAGCACGCCACCCATATCCTTTGGGTGGACGAAGAAGATCAATGTGCCATGCGCGCCGATTCGCGGTTCGCCCAGCACCTTTGCGCCCTTGCCCTCAAACCACGCCTTGGCCGCATGGATATCGGGCACTTCGTAGCAGACATGATGCTGACCGCCCGCCGGGTTCTTGGCGAGGAAGCCGTGAATTGGCGAGCTTTCGCCTAGCGGTTCGATCAGCTCGATCTGCGTGTTGGGGGTATCGACGAAACACACCTTCACGCCCTGCGCGGGCAGATCGAAGGGATCGTGGATCTTGGTCGCGCCGAGCACGTCACGGTACAGCGCGATCGATGCCTCGATCGAGGGTGTTGCAACGCCGATATGGTTGAGACGCCCGAGTTTCATTGTGCCGAAGCCCCGATGGCTTCCTGATCGTCTTTATCGGTGAAACGACGAATGAGTTCGCTCATTGATATCCCTTGGGCCTTTGTCCGGGCCTTCAGCAGTGCCTTCGTCCCTTTGGGAAGGGTAAAGCTTACCCGAGCCGTATACTTTGCCACCGATCATCTCCCTCTTCCGTCATTGCGAGCGAAGCGAAGCAATCCAGTCGCAACATCACAAGACGTGGCACGGCTGGATTGCTTCGCTACGCTCGCAATGACGAATATCAGCCATGAGCCACTTGCTCGAACAAATCGAGCCAATTTGGATTCAACGCCTCGATCAGCGCCAATTTCTTGGCCCGCGACCCGGCCTTGATCTGCTTTTCGCGCGAGATCGCCGCCTCCATTGTCTCATGCATTTCATACCAGACGAGCAGCTTGCAACCATAGCGCTTGGTAAAACCATCCGCGATACCCTCGCGGTGCTGCCAAACCCGCTGGCCAAGGTTCGATGTGACGCCAGTGTACAGCGTACCGTTGCGCTTGTTCGCCATGATGTAGACGGCGGGGCGCTTCACTTGGGCCAATCTGCGCACCCCTTACCCCGTCATTGCGAGCGCAGCGAAGCAATCCAGCGGCGTGCTCGCGGAACGGCTGGCTTGCTTCGCTCCGCTCGCAATGACGGGATGGTACCAGAAGTCGTGGCCCCGATGTGATTTAGGCGGCCGAGTTTCACTGGCTCGTTCCGCTCTCAATTCCCCGTCATGCTGAACTTGTTTCAGCATCCATTCTGCGGCTCGCACAGCCGGTGCTTGGGGCGGGATGGACCCTGAAACAAGTCCAGGGTGACGACTTGGGCGCGCGGGTCATACACCGCACCAAAAAATTCACTCATGAATACCTGATGACCATGTAAATGATAGCGCCTGCGGTAACCCCAAGGGCCAAAATTGTGACCGTAATCGCATCTTTGCGTGAGGTCTTATCGCTCATTCTCTGCTCCTAAAGCGGAATGTTATCATGCTTCTTCCACGGGTTCTCCAGCACTTTCCCCCGCAGTTTCCGTAACCCCAGCGCCACCCTCCGCCGCGTCGAGTGCGGCTGGATTACCTCATCGATAAAGCCCTTGCTTGCCGCCACGAACGGGTTGGCGAAGCGCGCTTCATATTCCGCAGTGCGTTCGGCGATTTCCTCGGGCGTCTTGCCGCGAAAGATGATCTCGACCGCGCCTTTCGCGCCCATCACCGCGATTTCCGCGGTTGGCCACGCATAGTTCAAATCGCCGCGCAGATGCTTTGATGCCATCACGTCATACGCCCCGCCATAAGCCTTGCGGGTGATGACGGTGATCTTCGGCACGGTCGCTTCGGCATAGGCGAAGAGCAGTTTGGCGCCGTGCTTGATGATGCCGTTCAGTTCCTGCGCGGTGCCCGGCAGGAAACCCGGTACGTCGACGAAGGTCAGGATCGGAATCTCGAATGCATCGCAGAAACGGACGAAGCGCGCGGCCTTCTTCGATGAATTAATGTCGAGGCACCCGGCCAGCACCATTGGCTGGTTCGCGACCACGCCCACGGTGCGCCCCTCTATCCGCCCGAAGCCGGTGATGATGTTGCAGGCATGCGCTGGCTGCACTTCAAAAAAATCACCCTCGTCGAGCGTTTTTCGGATCACCTCGTGCATGTCGTAAGGCTGGTTCGCATTGGCCGGGATCAGCAGATCCAGGCTGTCCTCCAGCCGGTCCCACGGATCGGCCGTTGGGCGTTCCGGCGCTGCGTCGCGGTTTGAAGCGGGCAAGAAGTCCACGAAGTCGCGGGCCGCGAGCAGCGCTTCGATGTCATCATCGAATGCAACATCGGCGACCCCCGACTTCGTGGTATGCGTCACGGCACCCCCGAGTTCCTCCTGCGAGACCATTTCGTTAGTGACGGTCTTCACCACATCGGGGCCGGTGACGAACATGTAAGAGCTATCCTTCACCATGAAGATGAAGTCGGTCATGGCGGGGCTATACACAGCACCCCCCGCGCATGGCCCCATGATGAGGCTAAGCTGCGGGACGACGCCTGATGCCAGCACGTTGCGCTGGAACACCTCGGCATAGCCGCCGAGCGAGGCAACGCCCTCCTGAATGCGCGCGCCGCCCGAATCGTTGATGCCGATCACGGGCGCGCCGACCTTCATCGCCATATCCATGATCTTGCAGATTTTTTGCGCGTGACGTTCGGACAATGATCCGCCGAACACCGTGAAATCCTGGCTGAACACGAACACCAGGCGACCGTTGATCGTGCCGGAACCGGTGACGACGCCGTCGCCGGGGATAATCTGGTCCGCCATGCCGAAATCGACGCAATTATGCTCGACATACATGTCGAGCTCTTCAAACGATCCCTGGTCGAGCAGCACGTTCAGCCGTTCCCGTGCGGTCAGCTTGCCCTTGGCATGTTGCGCGGCAATCCGCCCTTCGCCCCCGCCCAATCGCGCCGCCGCGCGCTTTGCTTCCAGACGGTCGACGATCGTTTCCATAGGGCTCCCCGAACACGGACATCCCCCCTTTTTCAAGGAATCGCGCGAAACGCAACCGCCATACCGCAGCGAAAGGATACTATCGTCCTCCAATACTCTGTCATTGCAAGCGCAGCGAAGCAATCCAGGGCAGCGCGGGCGACGCTGGATTGCTTCGCTCCGCTCGCAAAGACGAATCGTTCAGACGGTGATGACGCCCTTGTCGATCAAGCTGCGCGCGGTATCGACGATCGTGTCAGAGGCGGGGCGCGGCACCCAGCCGAGCACATCCCGCGCATGATCTGACGGGGTGATGCGTTGCTTGCCCAGCTCGCCCGTTACCATGCGGATCGTGGGGTCAACCAGACTGGTCAACTGCAGCAAAAAATCGGGCAAGCCCCGGGTCGGCACCTTGCGCGCTTCATTGCCCATCCGGTCGCGAAGCACCGCGGCGACTTCCTTCATCATCATGAACGGGCCGGAAGCGATGAACCGCTCGCCGTCCATCCCCGGTGCCGTCAGCGCGCGGACGTGCAGGTCGGCCACATCGCGCACATCAACCACGCCAAAGCCGAAATTGGGCAGGCCCGGCAGCGATCCGGACAGCAGCCGCGTGATGATCTGCACCGAGCTGGAGAAATCCGCGCTCAGCACGGGCCCAAGCACTGCAGCGGGATTGACGGAGACATATTCCATGCCCGCCCCCTCGCTCGCGATCCAGTCGCGCGCTGCCCGTTCTGCCAGCGTTTTGGACTTGGCATAGGCATGGACTTGCGGGCCGTTCACATCGGTCCAGTCCGCTTCGGTATACGTGCCGATCTTTTTGCCGTGCCCATAGGCAATTGCCGCAACCGACGATGTCATCACCACCCGCTGCACCCCCGCCGCCTTGGCAAAGCGAAGCGCCCGCAAAGCCCCCTCCCGCGCGGGCACGATCAGGTCGTCCTCATGCTTCACAGCGCCACTCGGCAATGGGGACGCAACATGGACGACATGGCTGCACCCGGCCACGGCATCTGCCCAGCCTGCATCGTTCAACAGGTCAGCGGCGAAGAATTTCAGCTTGTCAGCGGGCACGGCAAGGCTCGCCCGCACCTCTGCCTCGCGCTTCAGTGAACGCACCGTGGTGTTCACCGTCCAACCCTGTTCAACCAGCTGGCGGATGATGAAACTGCCAATATACCCGCTGCCGCCGGTTACCAGAACGCGCCCGCTCATCGCTTGATCTCCCCATAGGATTGATCAGTTTTATATCGAAACTGGTTTGCTGCCAAGCAGTTTGGCTTGGCCAATTGCAGCCATTGCGCCACAGTTAGCATTCAGGAGAATGTCATGGCCGAAAAGCTGTATCCCGTCCCCGAAGCATGGGCCGCAAAGGCGCGTATTGATGCCCAGGGTTATGACCGGCTCTATGGCCGGGCACTGGGTGATTCGGGCAGTTTCTGGCTGGAACAGGCGCGCCGACTGGACTGGATTAAGCGGCCTGAAATCGCCGGCGACTGGTCGTTCGACGAAAAGGATTTTCACATCCGGTGGTTTGCCGATGGCAAGCTGAACGTCGCGGCAAACTGCATCGACCGCCATCTGGCCAAACGCGGCGACCAGACCGCATTGATCTGGGAACCCGACGCGCCTGAGGAAGAACCGCGCCGTTTCACCTACCGCCAACTGCATGCCGAAGTTTGCCGCTTCGCCAATGTGCTGAAGGCACAGGGAGCCAAGCGCGGCGACCGGGTGACGATTTACATGCCGATGATCCCCGAGGCGGCGTTTGCCATTTTGGCCTGTGCGCGGATTGGCGCGATCCATTCGGTGGTGTTCGGCGGTTTTTCGGCAGAGGCGCTGGCCGGGCGGATTACCGATTGCGATTCAAAGCTGGTGATTACGGCCGATGAAGGCCGACGCGGCGGCAAGAAAATTCCGCTCAAGGCCGCTGTCGACGCCGCCGCGAATCACGCGCCTGCGCTGCAAAAGGTGATTGTCATCAAGGCAACGGGCGGCGCGGTGACGATGCATGAAGGCCGGGATGTTTGGTATCATGAAGCCGCCGCGCTGGTATCCGCCGATTGCCCGCCCGAACCAATGGGGGCGGAAGATCCTCTGTTCATCCTTTACACCAGCGGTTCGACCGGCAAGCCCAAGGGCGTGCTCCACTCATCGGGCGGATACCTGCTCTGGGCCAGCCTGACGCATGAATGGTGTTTTGATTATCGCCCCGGTGATGTCTGGTGGTGTGCGGCTGATATCGGCTGGGTGACCGGCCACAGCTATATTCTCTATGGTCCGCTGGCGAATGGCGCGACGACGCTGATGTATGAAGGGCTGCCCAACTGGCCCGATGCCAGTCGCATCTGGCAAATCGTCGATCGCCACAAAGTCCATAGCATCTTTACCGCGCCCACCGCCTTGCGCGCGCTGATGAAGGAGGGTGACGCGCCGGTAAAGGCGACATCGCGCGCCTCGCTGAAGCTGCTCGGCACAGTGGGTGAACCCATCAACCCGGAGGCATGGCGGTGGTATCATGAGGTGGTGGGCGACAGCCGCTGCCCGATCATCGACACCTGGTGGCAAACCGAAACCGGGGGAGCGATGATCGCCCCGATGCCTGGCGCAACGACACTGAAACCTGGCAGCGCGACGCGGCCAATGCCCGGCGTGGTGCCCCAGATTGTCGATACCGAAGGGCGCGTTCAGGACGGCGCGACCGAGGGCAATTTGGTCATCGCGCGAAGCTGGCCGGGCCAGATGCGCACTGTATGGGGGGATCACGCGCGGTTTTTCCAAACCTATTTCACCACCTATCCCGGCAAATATTTCACCGGCGATGGCTGTCGCCGCGATGCCGATGGCGATTACTGGATCACAGGGCGCGTCGACGACGTCATCAACGTCAGCGGCCACCGGATGGGCACCGCCGAAGTGGAGAGCGCGCTGGTACTCCACCCGCAAGTCGCCGAAGCCGCGGTGGTCGGCATGCCGCATGATATCAAAGGCCAGGGCATCTATGCTTATGTCACACTGAACGCAGGCGAGATGGGCAATGAAGAATTGCGCCAGACCCTGCGAGCATGGGTGCGCACCGAAATCGGCCCGATCGCCACGCCAGACGCGCTGCAATTCGCTCCCGGCCTGCCCAAGACGCGCAGCGGCAAGATCATGCGACGGATCCTGCGCAAAATCGCCGAGGGCGACGTATCATCGCTGGGTGATACCAGCACGCTTGCCGATCCTTCAGTCGTCGATGATCTGGTGGCGAACAGGATCGGATGATGGCCCGAGCGGGTTTTTGCGAATGCGACGCAATAAATGCTTGCGAATCACTCTCAATAGCTACATGATGCTGGCAGAGAGTGAGGGTGGCAATGGTCGTCTGTGTCTGCAATGCGATTCGTGAAAACGATGTCCGCCAGGCGGCGCGCAATGGCGCAACCAGTGCCTGCGCCGCGTACCGCGCGCTTGGCCGCCGGGCAAAGTGCGGCCAGTGCCTGTCTTTCGCACGCACCATCATCGATCAGGAACGCGCAGCGGCTTGACGGCTGTGTAGCGACGCTGTCTCCTACGCCCAACGCATATGGAGAGTCGTAATGAAGGGTGATGCCAAGGTCGTCGAGTATCTGAACGAGGTGCTCAAGAACGAACTGACCGCCGTCAACCAATATTGGCTGCATTACCGGATGCTCGATAATTGGGGTGTGCGTAAGCTGGCAGCGCTCGAACGCCACGAATCAATTGATGAAATGAAACATGCTGACCAACTGGCCGAGCGGATTCTGTTTCTTGAAGGGCTCCCCAATTTCCAGATGCTCGGTCGGCTCCGCATCGGCGAGACGGTCGAAGAGATATTAAAGGCCGATCACGCGCTGGAAGAAGAAGCGATTGCAACGTTACGCGACGCTGTGGAGCATGCAGAAAAAGTTCGCGATTATGTGTCGCGTGATCTGTTTGCCTCGATCCTCAGCAATGAAGAGGATCATCTGGATATGCTTGGGCGGCAATTCGACATGATCGAACGCATGGGCCTGCAAAACTATATCCAGCTCAACAGCCAGGCGGAAATGAGCAGCGAATAATCGGTTACATCCCGCCGACAGCGCGGCGGCCAAAGCCTGTAGGGCGGCGTTCGACCAGTGGATTGGCTTCCCGCAGCAGCAGCGCCATCGTCGATTCGAACAGCTCGCGCAGCCCAACGACGTGCTCAAGCGCCGCGTCCGGCGCGTCGCGTTTTTCGACGCAGGTCCGCGCAATTGTCTCAATCTTTTCCGCAACGACGCCAAGCGGCTCGGCCCCGAACTGCCGGGCTTCGCCTTTTAGGGTATGCGCGGGCAGAACCAGCGCGGCGGCACTGCCAGCGCGCATCGCAACCTCAATCGCTGCAACTGATTTGATGCCGTCTTCCTGAAAATAGCCAAGGATGCGCACAAACCCCGCGCCGAGTTCACTGCGCGCCTGCGTGAAGGCATCCCAATCGACCAGCATATCCGTTTGCATCGTCACCTGTTGCTCCCAAATCGTACATCAGAGGCAAATTCCGATTTTCGTTTTACACGTCGGGAGTAAACGAGACGTTGACGGCGGTGGGCAAAATAATGCGATAAACATCGGCTAAACCATTCGGTGCTCGCGCAATTTTTGCACCTGCTGCATGGGCCACGGCCGTCAGTTCGCGCTCGGCAGCTGGGTCGTCAGCGGTAATCTCAATGACGCGGTGATCCTCACGGAGCGCGCGCGCCAGCCGGATCGACGGCCAGGGGCAACGCTGACCGCGCGCGTCAATAACCAACGTCACTGATCGAACGGGTTCTTTGGTGCCCGCAGCGTCAGCCGCACCGGTACCGCGCCGAACCCCAGATCGCGGCGGATGCCGTTGATCAGATAGCGCTGATAGCTTTCGGGGAGCTGATCCACGCGCGTGCCAAACAGCACAAAGCCGGGTGGGCGGGTTTTGGCTTGCGTCAGATAACGCAGTTTGATGCGCTTGCCGCCGGGCGCGGGCGGCGGATTTGCCTCAACCGCGCGTTCGAACCAGCGGTTAAGCTCGCCCGTGCCCACGCGCCGCGACCAGGCATCGCGCGTTTCAAAGGCAGCGGCGATCAACTGATCAATGCCCTTGCCCGTCGCGCCTGAAATGGTGAGCAACGGCACGCCGCGCACCTGTGCCAGGCCTTCGTCCAGCGCGGCGCGCACGCCGTTGAACAGTTTACTTGCGCCTTCGGCCACGTCCCATTTGTTCAGCGCAATGACCAGCGCGCGCCCCTCCTGCAATGCGCGGTCAGCGATTTTCAGATCCTGCACCTCCAGCCCGCGCGTTGCATCCAGCAGCAGCACCACCACCTCTGCAAAATCAATCGCATGCAGTGCATCGGCAACGGAAAGCTTTTCCAGCTTGTCCTGGACATTGGCACGCTTGCGCATCCCGGCAGTGTCGATCAGCCGCACCGGCCGGACGCCGCCGGCCGGATCATGCCATTCCCAATCAATCGCGATCGAATCGCGGGTAATGCCCGCTTCTGGCCCGGTAATCAGACGATCCTCGCCCAATATGCGGTTAATCAGCGTCGATTTACCGGCATTTGGGCGCCCGACAATCGCAAGCTTCAACACTGCGTTGGGGTTATCGTCTTCCTCAATCTCCTCGTCCTCAATGGACTTGCCATCGAGATGCGGAAACAAGGCCTCGAACAGATCGCCCAGCCCTTCGCCGTGCTCGGCAGACAGTTGCACAGGATCACCCAGCCCCAGCGAGAGCGAATCGAGCACGCCTGCCTCACCCGCGCGCCCTTCGGCCTTGTTGGCGACCAGCACGATTGGTGTGGTTGATCCGCGAAGCCAGCGCGCGATTTCCTCATCCAGCGGCACCAGGCCAACGCGTGCATCGATCAGGAACAGCGCGACATCGGCCATCTTCACCGCCGCCTCTGTCTGCTGGCGCATCCGGCCGGGCAGCGAGGCGGGGTCTTCGTCTTCATAGCCAGCGGTATCGATGATACGAAAATCGAGCCCGATCAGATGGGCATCACCCTCGCGCCGATCACGCGTGACGCCGGGCCGATCATCGACCAGCGCCAGCTTTTTGCCGACCAATCGGTTGAACAAGGTGGATTTGCCGACATTAGGACGGCCAATAATTGCGACGACGGGAAGCTTTGACATCGGCGTCTTTTAGCGCCGTTGCCGATTTTCGCCACCCGCTGTGAACAATGGACTATTTATAAGCGGTGATCCGCCCCTTGGAGTCTATTGTGTACAAGGTGTCATTGGCCACAACTGGCGGCAGGCTGAAGCCCGCGCCCCCCTTGATGATGGTACCCTTTTCGCCAGTGGTCGGCGATACAGAGACAATCTGGCCTTCGGAATTAAGCAGAATCAACCGCCCACCCGCGAGGACGGGCCCCGTCCAGTGAATCGGGTTCTTGCGCTTCTTTGCATTTTTGAAGCCGCCGAGATCGCTGATCCAGCGAATTTTGCCGTTGGCGCGCGACAGGCAATATAGCTTGCCCTCCTCAGTCACCACGAACAGCCATTCGCCCGCGATCCAGGGCGTAGAAACGCCCGCAAGATTTTGCTCCCACAAGCGCCGACCTGTGGTGAGTTCAAGCGCCACCATGCGACCACCCTCACCCACGGCATATACCCGGTTCTGGTCAATCACCGGATTGGCATCAATATCCACCAAGCTCGAAACCGATGTCGAGACGCTGGTGCGTGACAAAATCTCAGTCCACAAAACGCGCCCGTTTTCATAACGATAAGCGTAAAGTTCGCCCGATGAGAAGCCAGCGACAATCGTGCCGCGCCCCGCTGCTGGCGCCCCCACGCCGAACACGCCCTGCGATTCAAGCGAGCCGCTGCCAGTCCATTGGATCGTTCCATCGGCTTGCGACAGGGCAACCAGTTCGTTGTTCTGGCTGATCACATATAGCGCGCCATTGGCAACCGTTGGTGCCCCGCGCAGCGGCCCCGCAGGCCGGGCGCGCCACAAAATCTTGCCATCGGCAGCATCCAACGCGACGACATCGCCCAGCCCATCGGTGGCGAAAACCTTGCCATCATCAAAGCTGACCCCGCCCCCGAAACGCGCTGCGCGGTTATCCTTGTTCTCAGCAAGCTTGGCGGACCATAGCTGTTTGCCCGTATCAACGGCAAAGGCGTGCACCACGGCATCCACATCAACCGCAAACAATTTACTATCGGCAACTACCGGCGCGGCGGCCAGCCGTTGGCGAACAGATCCGCCATCAATGCTGGCCGACCATTGCCTGGTCAGGCTGCTCCCCAGCGTTAGATGCCCAAGCGATTTTGCCGCATTGCCGCCCGGCTGTGCCCAATCGCCATTCGGGCTGGGCGGGGGCAGCAGCACTTGCACGTCACTTATTGTCTTGTCGGCTTCGGCACCGTTTTCTGAGACCAGAATGGGCACGCGATTGCCCAGCGTCGGCGTCTTTTTTGGCCCGCCCTTGAATGCACCGCAGCCGCTCAACGCCACCACCACCGCAATGGCGATCGACGTTTTAAAAGATTTCATCATTGCGGTTTCTTTTCCTCAACCTGAACAACGGCATCGACGCCCAGCACCCCTGCCATTTGCACCGCACGCTGGCGCAGACTTTCCGGCAATTTTTGATCGCGGGCTATCTCACCAAAAAGCGCCCCCGCTTCCCGATTTTTGCGCAGCTGCAAATAGGCCACGGCGACAAGCTCACCAGCAGAGCCGAACCAAGGCTGCCCCTTCACGGCCAATGGCTTCAACCGATCAATTACCGTCTGGGGTTTCAACGTGTCGAATTCGGCATAGGTCTGGCGGACCAGCGCCAGATCACGAAACGGCTTTGCCGCACTGGTATCGTTGGCCACTTCAGCAAATTTTGCGGCCGCACCCTTCAAGTCGTTCTTTTGCAACATCACATCGGCCTGGGTGAAGCGGGCTAGCGAGCGATAGCCGCCAATGCCCGATCCCGCCATCGCCGCCAGCGGCGCGGCGGCTGCCTTGTCGTCGCCCGTACCCAGCTTTTCAAAGGCGGTCGCCAATTCTTCGCCCTGAATGCCAGCCTGTTGCTGGCGCTGGTTCTGCCAGAACAGCACGCCGCCAAAAATCGCGAGCCCGAGCACCACTGCACCGATCAGCCAGCGACCATAGCGCGTCCAGAATTGCACCGCTTGATCACGGCGCAGCTCTTCATCGACTTCGCGCAGAAAGGCTTCGTTGGTTTGCGGCGTTAAGGCCAAGACAGGCTCCATTACGTAACGGGATGACGGGACAGGAAGGCGCGGACCTTAGCGGCGGCATTCATCAAACGAAAGGGTATCAATCCTTTGGCGCATAGGTCTGTTCCGCCCCCGGAAATTCCCGGCTTCGAACATCGGTCGCATAGGTGGCAACCGCGGCGGAAATGCGGCCAGCCAGATCATCGAAACGCTTCACAAAACGCGGTGTGCGCTCAAACATGCCCAGCATATCCTCGCTCACCAGCACCTGGCCATCACATTGTGCGGACGCGCCAATGCCAATCGTCGGGCAGTCAATCGCCTGCGTAATTGCAATCGCAATCGGCTCCACAACCCCCTCGACCACAATGGCAAACGCCCCCGCATCAGCGATGGCGGTCGCATCGGCGATTATCTTCGATGCCTCCTGCGGCGTTCGCCCGCGTGCGCCATACCCGCCCAGCACGTTCACCGCCTGGGGCGTCAGGCCCACATGGCCCATCACCGGAATGCCTCGCTCGCTCAAAAATGCGACCGTTGGTGCCATCGCCGCGCCGCCTTCCAGCTTCACCGCGGCAGCGCCGGTTTGCTTCAGCAGCCAGGCGGCACTTTCAAATGCCTTTTCACGCGACGCTTCAAAACTGCCAAACGGCATGTCGATCACCACGACGCTATGGTAACTGCCGCGCACGACCGCGGCACCATGCGCCGCCATCATCTCGAGCGTTACCGGGACGGTTGAAGGCAGGCCGTAAATCACTTGCCCCAAACTGTCCCCGACCAGCAGCATGTCGCAGTGCGGATCGAGCAGTTGAGCCATCCGCACGGTATAAGCCGTCAGCATGACAAGCGGCTCGCCGCCCTTTTGCTTGCGGATTGCGGGAACGGTCAGCCGCTTCATCGGCGACGGCGTGGGGTTCGCGCGGCTGGTGGATGTGTCGAGCGTAAAGGTCGTGGACATTCCCATCCGCTAGCGGATCACGCATGCTAGGGCCAGACCCGATACACATTGTTGTACATCATACTTGACTCAATGTTAGATACATTTAACATTGAGCATAGAATATGTGACATTGGGGAATCGGAATCATGTCCTTCAGGGAAAAAATGCTGTGGGTGTCATTGATCGCAGAGACCGCGATCTGGGGATCATATCTGTTTGACGTAGGCTGGCTGCTATCGCGCGGTGTGGTGGATGCGGAACAGGCGCTTGGTGGGTTTATCCGCTCCGTGATCTGGCTGGTCGTGGTAGAGGTTGTCGCTGCCACTATCCTGGCGATCATGGCTCCATCCGACGCCAATGCCCCCGAAGATGCCCGCGACCGCGACTTTGCCGCCACCGCATCAGTTCCTGCATACAATGTGCTGTCGTTGCTCGTGGTGGGCGTGATGATAGCGACTCCCGCTATCGTCACCGCAGCGCCGCGCTGGCTGAGCGGGGACCGCGAAACAATCTATGCTGTTGTCATCGGCAACGCGCTGCTGCTGGCGCTGGTGCTCGCCCATACGGTGCGGACGACGGCGCAGCTGTGGCGCTATCGCCGGGAGGGTTGATCATGGCCGCACCGCCCATCACCAACACGATCCGAACCCTGCGGTTCATGGCTGGCGAAATGACCCAGGCCGAGCTTGCCGAGCGGATCGGCGTCACCCGCCAAACCGTGGCCGCGATTGAGGCGGGGAAATACTCTCCCTCGCTCGAAGCCGCGTTCCGCATTGCCGATGTTTTTGGCAAACCCATTGACGAGGTGTTTCAATGGGCCGGCTGATCTATTCCTTGGCGGAGATTTTCATCGCGGTTGACACTCGATCGCGGCTGCCCCGGTGCGGACGCACGCCGTGCCGGACAAAGCCGGGAAACGTCATCAGATCGCAGCGCTCCGTGCGCACGCGCTGCTCAATCACCCACGGGTTGCCGTACGCTCCAAACGCCCGATCAGGCGACCTTCACGCCCTTCCAGAACGCGAAATAGCCCTTGATCTGCGCAGCCTTGTCCTTGGGTGCAGGGTAGTACCAAACCGCATCGACATTTTTGGCCCCGTCCACGACGATCGACTTATAGCTTGCTTCGCCCTTCCATGGGCAATGGCTGTGCGTGGCGCTATCGGCGAGCAGCGCCATATTCACCGATTCGGGCGGGAAATAATGATTTCCCTCAACCACAATCGTATCATCGGATTGCGCGATGACGGTGTCGTTCCAGGTGGCGGTGGGCATGCGGGCGGGCTCCTGACGGTGAAGCAATGATATGGGGCGGCCCAGGCCAAGCGCCAAGTGCGCGATCAGCCAAAAAAGGCGCTATATGCGTCCGGCTTAAACCCGATCAGCAACCGCGTGCCATCGACCAGCACCGGGCGTTTGATCATCGATGGATTGGCCAGCATCAGCGCCACGGCCTTTACCGCGTCGATCCCCTGCTTATCGGCATCGGGCAACCCGCGAAACGTGGTGCCAGCGCGGTTCAACACCGTTTCCCACCCCGCTTGATCGACCCAGCCACGCAGCAATGCCGCGTCGATGCCCTGCGCCTTATAGTCGTGAAACTGATACGCGACCCCAGCGGCGTCGAGCCAGCCCCGCGCCTTTTTCATCGTGTCGCAGTTTTTGATGCCGTACAGCGTGCAAGCCATTGTTTTCTAACCGATGTCGTTGGTTCGCGTCATTTGGTCTGTAGCAGGTACACGACCCGGCAGTCGCCAGTGATTGTCGTGTAGCGTTTGTTGGCGGCATCGACGAACGAGATGCGGCCATCATCATTATATTCCACCTTGCCCGTCGACTTGCCGGTGTAGATTTCTGTGCCATGCGTCCAGCACGTGATGTCAGCGGGCCGGTCGTTAAACTTGGCTTCATTCTTGGCGCGCTCACTCTCGGTACAGGCCGGCAAAGCGAGTGCGGTCATCAGCATAGCAAGGGTATACGTAGATCTCATTTCATCATCCTTACATGTCGATCGCTTAATCGCGCATCCGCCCGATTTGCAGATATTTGGTCCGCCGTTCCGCGCGCAAGGCCGCCGGTGACAGCGCGCTGAGCCCCGCCAGTTCTGCGCCAATCGCCACGCCAACGCGCTTGATCGTCGTTTCATGATCGCGGTGCGCGCCGCCAGCGGGTTCGTATACAATCCGGTCAATGACGCGCAGGTTCAGCAATTCCCCCGCCGTGATCTTCATCGCCTCCGCCGCTTCGGCGGCCCTCGAGGCGCTCCGCCACAGAATCGAGGCACAGCCTTCGGGCGAAATCACCGAATAAATCGAATGTTCGAGCATCAAGACGCGATTGGCCGCCGCCAATGCAACCGCCCCGCCCGAACCGCCCTCACCCGCGATCAGCGCGATCATTGGCACGCCCAGCGACAGGCATCGTTCGGTGCTGCGCGCAATTGCCTCTGCCTGGCCGCGTTCTTCGGCATCCATCCCTGGAAAAGCGCCAGGGGTGTCGACCAGCGTAATCACCGGCAGGCCGAACCGGTCCGCCAAATCCATCAGCCTGATCGCCTTGCGATACCCCTCTGGCTTGGCCATGGCGAAGCCGCGACGCGGTATCATCGCCCTTCACATGCCCCATCACCACCACACGCTTGCCCTGAAACCGGGCAAGCCCACCCAGCACCGCCTGATCATCGGCAAAGGCCCGATCGCCGCCCAGCGGCATGAAATCATCGAACAGCCCGGCGACATAGTGATTGAAATGCGGCCGAGCGGGATGGCGCGCCACCATTGCCCGCTGCCAAGGCGTGAGCTTGCTGTACAGGAACGCGAGTTGCCGCTGCGAGCGCTCTTCCAGCTCCGCCGCCTCATCGGGGCGCTCACCGCTGCGCCGCAATGCGGCAGCACTTTGATCGAGCGCTTCGATCCCCTTTTCGAAGGCGAGATACGCGCTCACGCAAGATCCTTCATACGGTCATCGCCATGCCGCGATAGATGCGCGAGCGGTAGCGCGAATCCTCCGCATCGGGCAGCGGCGCGCCGACCAGCAGCACCGCGCGGGCAAAGCGCTTCACTTCTTCCAGATGCTCGTCCAGATCGCGCGGCTCTTCGGATTGTACACGGCGCGTCAGGTTGATCTGGTTGACAGGCACATCGTGTACCAGCCGCTCATTTTCCACAGCCAGCGTGGCGGTGAACGCGTGCAGCGTGGTCTTGATGAAGTTCGCCAGCGCAAAGGCCGGGCTCTTATCGCCCATCGCCACGTCAGGCGAGGCGAGCACGAGCTGACAATCATCATAAAGCGATGCCTTGCGCGACACGCGGAAGTGGTTGGTCAGGTTGTTGGCCACCAGATCGCGGAACTCTTCAGGGGTCAGCGGCGCATCAAGCGCAAACAGCCGCTGGGGTAGCGCCTCAAACGGAGTCGACAGGATCGTCATCGGGCGGCCCCATTTCACCAGCGCCTCATCCATCGCAGCCTCCACCGATCCGTCGCACACGATCGATTCCAGGCATCCGGGCGGCAAATCGCCAATCGCGCTATTCAACGTTTCAAAGCCCTCCGCCGTGCGCGTCACCAGCACGACACGCGCGACATGGCATTCGCTTACAAACTGGCGGACCGTTTCGGCAATGTAATCAATCAGATGTTCGCCGATGATCCACACCGTCTTGCCGCGCATCTGATCGAGCCGTTCCTGCTTCGGGCTGCCGAACAATTCGCGCTCAGTGGTAGAGCGTTCCACGCTAAGGCCGCCTGACGGCATGAAGGTTTCGCCGCTGACAGCCCGGTCAGCCAAGAAAAACACCGTTGCCTGCGCGACATCGGTTTCGGTCGGCATCTTGCCCAAGTGCAGTTTCGACAGCACGCCGCCGCCAACCTTCTTTGCCTCAACCGCGATCTTTTCAGCGGGCAGGAACGGGACATCGTCGGGCGGAATCCGCATCAGCCAGTCGCTATTCGCCTCTGGCGTGTCAGGCCGGTCAGCCCATTCGGGCGCATCCAGAAAATAGCCTGCCTGCCGCAACCGCGAGACGAGTGCGGCCGCAATCGGCTGGGTCAGCAGATACTGATCCCAGGTACACACCCCGTCGCCCTCCCGCGCGCAGGCAAGCGCCAAGTCACGAATTTCACGTGGATTGTTGGTATCATGAGACATCCGCACGGTATCATTGCGCGCCAGCCGCTTCAGCAGCGCCTCCACCCGCACGCCACGCCGCAGCGCCTTTACAGCCGCCGCATGGATCGCATTCAGCCGCTTGTTTTCCAGGATCAGCTTGCCGCGCCGCTCGAACAGGCCAGGCTTGCCCCCCGTGCCCGCCAGCCGATCTCCATCAACCGGGCCGGGGGCGATTGCGTTAAACTGAACCTCTGGCCCCAGATAGCGGGCCATCGATTCAACCATCGCGCGCTGCCCCGATTTCGACACCGCATAATCAGCGCGATTGGGATAGGCGACCGCGAGATACTTCTCACCGCCGAAATAGGATGAAACGTTCAGGATATAGCCCGACCCCTGTTTCTTCATCATCGGCACAACATGGTGCATCAGGAAATAATTGGAGATCAGATTGGCATCGAGCGTATAGTTCCAGGCGTCGACGCTCATGTCGACCACCATGTCTTCAGCGCCGGCGACGCCCGCATTGTTGATCAGATAATCGATTCGCCCAAACGCCTTCAGCGTGGCATCGACCGCCCACTTCAACGAGTCAAAATCGCTGACGTCGACATTAGCGAGCGTCTGCACGCGACGTTCGACCCCGGCAAAACCGATATCTTCCAGCTCGCTCACAATCCGCGCCCGCGCGACGGCCAGTTCGCTCTCGCGGCGCGCAACAATCATCACCCGCGCGCCCGCCAGCGCCAGCAACCGTGCCACTTGCCCGCCAATGCCCGCCGACCCGCCGGTGATCAGCGCCACCTTGCCCAGATGCAGCCCGGTGATGTTCTCGCTGAACCCCGGCATCGCCTTGCGCGCGCCCGTCGCCTCGCCAATGCTTTGCGGCACGTACAGCGTCACTTCGCGGATCTTGCTTTCCTTCAGCAGCACGCGCGCAGCATGGCCTGCGGTGAAGCGGGTATTCTCGGCCTCGGCATTGCCGAAGCGGACGATCTGATTGCCCCATTCCGCCTGTCGACGGCGGCCATGTGTCACGTCGATTTCGGATTCATCGCGCCAGATGCGCACCAACTGCTCAACAGCCGCGCGCAGCATATTTGCATAGACGTCGCCCTTGCCGTCGCTCGGGTTGGTCAGGAAAACAAAGCGCGGTTCCTGCAGCAGATTATCGTTGCGCTTCCAGTACCGGCTGAGCGTGCGGGCCAGCGCAATGCTGCCCGCCAGCTCGACATCCATGAAGCTGGCGACGTCCTCATCGGTTGCGTCGACAAGATCACCGACCAGTTCGCCAGCGCCCAACACCGGCATGAAGATCGCGCCGGTAATTGCGGTATTTTCCTGGGTATAGGCGTCGAGTGCGGCCTCCATCGCAGCAGGTTCGCCACGGTTGAAGCGGATGATCGTCAGTCGATCGTCAGCACCTTCCGCCTTGGCGCGGGCCTGGGCAATCGCAACGTCGGCCTGCCGCGTCAGACCCAGCAGCACGCGCGCGCCGCATGCGATTTGGATGTTGGCGATCTCCAGCGCTTCCTGCCAGCCATCGCCCGCCGCGATCAGCACCGCCAGCCCTGCCCCGTCCATTGACCGCATCGTCGGCCGCGACAAATAGGTGGAGCGCGCTTCCTTGCGCACCGTCATCCCGTGCGTCACTTCAAAATCATGGCCGTTATAAGCGGCGGAATCGTCGCTGCCCAGGAACACGCAGGTCGTCGCGATGTCGGTTGGCGTCGGGAACGTTTTGGCCTTTTTATTGCCGCCAGTGGCGCGTTCCAGCGACATCATGTCGAAAAACTGGTTGGCGGTAGTGCCCGCATCGTCACCGCGCATTGTATCCATCGTCGCAAACACGCTGCGAATGCGCTCGCTCTCAATCGGGCCGGGGAACACCAGGTTCACGCGAATCCCGCGCGGCCCGAGTTCGAGCGACAATTCGCGGGAAAACGCATTCATCGCGGCCTTGGGGACCACATAAGCGGTGCGGGCATAATAGGGCGTGCGCGAGAAAATCGTCGAGACGTTGATGATGGAGCCACCCTCCCCCATCGCCGTTGCCGCCGCACGCGACACATTCCACGCAACACCAAAGATGTTGCGGATCGCCGCGCCCACGGTTTCGCTATCGGTCGATCCCGCTTTTTGCAGCATCGCCAATTCGGCATCGCTCAGCGGCAATTGCTCCAGCGGCTGTTTGGGACCGGCAGAACCCGCATTGTTGACCAGAATATCAATCCGGCCAAAACGCTTCACCACATCGGCCACGGCGTCCCGCACCGATTGCGGATCACCGCCATCAAGCGCCACGGTGCCCAGACGATTGGCATCAACGCCCATTTCCGCGCGGATCGCCTCTGCTGCCGCATCGGTGCGTGCAGGCGTTCGCCCCGTCATCACCACGGTGGCGCCTTCGGCCAGGTAATGCCGAACGATATGCCCGCCCAGATTGCCTGCGGCACCCGTTACCACGGCGATCTTGCCTGCCAGCCTGCCGCCGGTGGTTGGAGCTGGTGTGGTCTTCGCCTTGGCCATCTTACTCTCCGGTGTTTGGTCTTATGTTCTTACAACTAAAGCCCCTCCCCTTCAGGGGAGGGGTTGGGGTGGGGGCTGTCAGTCTCATCGAGACCGTCGGAGGTGGGGAGAACCCCCACCCCTTCCCCTCCCCTGAAGGGGAGGGGTTAATTTGCGTGTTCCTGAGCCCCCGCAGCCGATAACCCCGCCGCCCATGCCTCCAGCAACGCATCGCGACTGCGCAGGCCCAGGGCCGGCAGCGCGTGGTTGACGACATAGGTCGCCCCCGAATGCCGGTTTTCCCACATCGCCTGATGGGCCTCTGGCAGGCCATCCCACGGCACGACCTGCGGTTCGGTTACTTCGAGCAGGCCTGCGGCGATCATGTCATTCATCCGGGCAACTTCAAACGCGTTGCAAAGATGCGTGCCCAGGATCGACGCGGTCGGCATCAAAATCTGGCGCTGCCGGGTCCACACCTGCGGCGCGTAGAAAGTGAAGCGCTGACCGGCCAAATCCTCGGCAAAGATAACCCGCCCGGTAAACGGCTTCACCAGCGAAGTAGAGACGCCGAGCGTGTCCTGCCCGGCGCGTTCAAAGATGAGGTCAGGCGCACCACGCGGATTATCCGGTGATCGCAGGATTTTGCCCACCGCATTGCCGAACGGCTTCATCACCCGGTCCTGATAATCGCGGACGGCCGCCTTGAACGGCTCGATATCAACCTTGGCATCGGGCAAGCGCGGCATAGTATCGGGCCACAGGAAATTTGCGCCCTCCCGCCTGCGGATCGCCTCCAGGCTGACAATCCCCTCAATCGCATCCTCAAGCCCCAGCGATTGCAGAAACTCGCGCTGGCCATCGGTGGTGGTGGCGACCACGCTGCGCGCGTTGAAGCGCCGTGCCGCCTCGATCATCTCAAGGCCGGTTTCGTCAAGCAGATCGGTCGATCCGGGGCCGTAATAGATCAGCACCGCTTCACCACCGCGCAGGGCGGCCTTGCGGAGCATCTCCTCAGGCGCTGCCGAACCCGGCTTGCCCATGAAGCTGAAATGATAGCCCGATGACGCGCCGTAGAATGCCAGCGTGCCGCCTGCCGCCAACAGCTGGAAACTGCGCGGAAAGGCGGTTTCGCCCGCGTGGCTGACGACATAGTCCGCGCGCTTGCCGTCGTTCAGCGCTTCATATTCGGCAATTAACGGCGCACCAGCTGCTTCCCATGCCCGTGCTTCATCAGCATCCTCCGGCACCGTGGTGAACAAATCGGCAAAGCGCGCGTCCTTGCGGTCGATTGCGCCAACCGCGCCCTGCTGCTGCGTGATGAACGCGGCACGCGCCGGGCTCGATACCAGCCCGGTTACTTGCAGCCCCGTCCGCACTGAACTGCGCAGCGCATCCAGACCCGTACCCGTTGCCGCACCCTCCACAAACAATGTCCGGCCCGGCGCAATCTGTAGCGTGGTGAACAAGCACCGCGAAATCGTGCCCAGGTTCAGCACATAGCTGCCCGCCTGTTCCAGCGTCAGATCAGGCGGAATGCTGTGCATCTGCGGTGCCTGCACCGTCAGGAACTGCGCGTGGCTGCCCGTTTCCGTCTCATAGCCCTGGATCGAAAAGCCAGCATACATCGGATCATTGCCCACCAGCGGCGACAGCAGATCATTGGTGCCGGAATAGACCGTCACCATATCGCCGACCTTCACCCGGCCCTGCGCGCGGGTTTCGCTGCCCAACGCTGCCACCAGCGCGATACCGCCCGATCCGGTGGTCTGGACGTCTTCCTCATGGCTGTCGAACGGGGATACCGGAATGCCCGTCAGCGCCCAGATATCGTTAAAGTTCACCTCGCTGGTCAGCATGTAGAGCAACGCTTCATTGGGCGCGGGTTCGGGCACCTTCACGATCAACTCGCGCTCATGCGTGGCAGGCGGGCCAAAGCGTGGCAGGCCTGTGTCAGCATCGCGGGCGATGCCGAACGCATATTGCCACGCCGGTATTTTGCTGACGCCCGGGAAGAATGGCGCGCCAACGGGCAGCAATTCGCCTTCAGCCTGCAGCATAGCGCCGCGCGGACCGTGATCTGCATCAATCCACACGCCGTCGCGGCGTACCGGCAATGGCGGGCTCACCTTGTCCATGAACTGGCGAATGCCCGTTTTGCCGCCCTCGGGATCGATAATCGCTTCCGCAAACAACGTCGCCTCGCGCGCGAGCCCCGCCGTCATCCCTTGTTCGAGCCCGGTGCGAACTGCCTCAAGCGCGCGTTTACCGGCAGTTTCACGCCCTGCCCATGCAAGCTGGCGCTGGATGCGTTGCAGGAATTCATCCTGCATTACCGTGTCTAGGTCGATTGCCGCAGGAGATTCCCAGCGCGCAGTCGCCGTCCGGCGCGCGACAAAGGCAGCGCCGAGCGGACTTTGCTCGCCATCCTTTACATAAGCACGCACGGCGGCATGTGCCTCTGCCAACGCATCGGTCGATCCGTCGACCAGCGTATCGAGCAGGCCGATCGCAGCTGCCGCCACCCCATCAATGCTGCGCCCGCCCAGAATAAGGTCAAGCGCATCGCGCACCCCATCTGCGCCACGGCTCTCGGCGAGCAGGCGCGGCAGCCGCTGCGTCCCGCCATAGCCGGGCAGCAATCGCAGCCGGATTTCGGGCTGGCCGAAACGTGCGGTGGATTCAGCGATGCGGTAATGGCAGGCCAGCGCAAATTCCATACCGCCGCCCAGCGCAACGCCCTGCACCGCCGCGATACATGGCTTGCCCATCATCTCGATTTTGCGGAACGCCAGTTGCGCGTTGTTGGGCAGCACCATCGCTTCATCGAACGAATGGATTTCCTCCAGCATCTGCCGGATATCCGCGCCCGCCACGAACGATGCGGTGCCCTGGCCTGTAAACACCACCGCGATCACATCATCCTTACGCGACAGGTGATCGACCACAGTCACCAGTTCATCGATGGCGCGTTCGTTCAGTGCGTTGACCGGCGGGTTGGTGACGGTGACGGTGGCAACGCGCTTGCCCGGCGCGACATGATTATACTGCACCAGAAAATAGCGGTTACGCTCAAACAGCGATTGTTCTTCGGACAGGCGCTGCTGGCGCTGCCAATCGACGATCACGGTTTTGAGTTCGACCAGCGATTCCGGGTTGCGCAGCGTCGTCACATCGCCAACATCGCCCCCCTCCACCAGCGCGCGCACCATGCGGCGCATGTATTTGCCGCTGCGTGTTTCGGGAAATTGCGACACTTCGATAAAATCTGCGGGCACGGCAACGGCGCCCTTTTCGCTGCGGACCAGCTCAAACAAGCGGCGCTTGTCATCCTGTGTCAGTTTCCGCCCCGCCACGGGCACAACGAACGCCAGCGGCGTCAGCCCCTTTTCGCGGTGCGGCGCGCCGACGACAAGCACGTTGCCGACCGGCGAATCTGGATCCAGCGCCTTGTCGCGCAGCACCGCGCCTTCAATCTCTTCAGTGCCCATGCGGTGGCCGGAAACGTTGATTACATCATCGCTGCGGCCGTGGAGCGAAACGGAGCCATCGTCATGGGCGATGGCAAAATCGCCTTGCGTATACGCCCACACGCCACGCCAGCGCTTCCAATAGCCGTCTGTCCAGCGCGCTGCGTCGCCCACCCAGTCACCAACGACCCTGCCGCCCTCAACACGGAAATTCTCAACATCCCCCCAAATGGTGCGGGCGAGGTACGGATAGGGTGCGGCGATCACGATCTCGCCCTTTTCGCCCATCTCCGCCTGCCGCCAAGGCACGCCTGCGTCGCCGCCGCGAGCGAACGGCGTTGCGCTGATCGTCGCATCGGCGTCTTCCACCCAAACATCGCCGACAATCCAGGGCAGCGGATAGGCATGGGCATCAGCCTTTAGCGGGAAATCGCCATTGCCGTAGAAATGGGTCCAGGCGATGCCGCCATGCTCGGTCGCCCAATAGCTGTTGATATATTGCGGGACGACATGCTCCATCCCGAAAGCCTGCACCGACGGCGAGGTTGGTTCGGCGCAGAAGGTGGCGACGCGCAAACCGCCCATGTCATAGCGCTGCAAGTCGGCAAGGTTCGACGGATCGGACATCACCGATTTCAGGAAGGTAACACCCGCCTTGAATATTTTGACATTGTGCCGCTCGATCATCGACGCAAAGCGCCCGGCGTGCGGGAATACCGGCGATCCTTCCGAAATCACCGTCGTCACACGCGTGACGAGCGGTGCGCAGATCAGATAGCTTTGGCCCGTGATCCAGCCCGGATCGGCCACGACGAACAATGTATCACCGGGCGCTGCGTCGAAAGAAACCGCCATCGTGTGGGCGACACCGGCGGCATAACCGTGCGCGTGGACGATGCCCTTTGGCTTACCCGTCGATCCTGAGGTGTAGATGAAAAACATCGGATAATCGGCATCGACTGGCAGCGGTTTTGACGATGCCCAGATCGCGCGGACGAAATCCTGATCGGGTAGCGCGAGTAGGTCGGCCTGCGTAGTGACCGCAAACCCCGCATCGCGCGCCTTCGCAAGCAACGTCTCCAGCGCGGCATCGGTCAGATCGTGGCTCCAGCGATCCCGCTCTTCGCGCCATATCACATCTGGCTGCGCGGTGTGCTTTACCACAATCACCGTTTCGACGCGCGGCGGCAATGTCACCAGGCTCGACGCAATCGCGATCCGCACCCGGGCGGCATCGGCAGAGGTAATTCGCGCTTCCTTGCCCAGCAAAATCAGCGCGCGACCCACCCCGCGCATGACATCAGACCGTTCAACGGTCACTTCGCCTGCCAGCGTTTCCTTCACCGTTTCACGGATCGTCGCGGCATCGGCATCGGGCAAACCCAGATCGGTATCTGCCAGAATAGCCAGCGCAGTTGTCACCGGCACGTAGTTATCGAGCGCCGGATCGGTATAGGCGTTCTTGAACGCGGCGACCTGCGCATTGCGGTAACTGCCGTCGGAGGTAACGATCACCCGTGCGCCGGCATCACAAATCCGGTCCGACAGCGTCTTGTCGCTGAAACCGCCAAACACGGCCGTATAGACGATACCCAGCCGTTTTGCCGCTTCGGTCCAGTAAATCTGCGGCACAATGCTGGGCATGTTGAGCGCGATGCGATCGCCAGCCTTCAGCCCCAAAGCCTCAAGCGCCAGCGCGCATTTCGCCGTTTCCAACAGCAATTGCTTGCGTGACACCGTGAAACAGTCGACCGGCGCGCCACGCCCGCCGCCCGCCGACATATCCCAACGATCCCCTTCGAAAATCAGGGCGGCTTCGCCACCATTGCCGCTCAGCACATGGCGATCAACCTCGCTAAACACCGCATTGGTCCGCCCACCGACAAACCAGCGCCAGTGCGGCGGATTGCTGCCATCAAACGCCTTGGTCCAGGGTGCAAAATCGGCGGGTACATCAGCCGATACATCAGCCGCTGTAACAGCGTCCCACCCACGCCATTGGCCCTGCGCATCGCGCATCAGCCAGGCGCCGTTGGCCCCGATATGGTCAACAAACCAATGAATGGTGGTCGCGGCGACATCGCCGTGAAAGGCACCGGGATCCGTCAGGCACGCGTTGCGCATCGCGCGCCAGTCATCGCCGGTTCGGACGGGATTTCGATTGGCAACAGGCACGGGCGCTGAAAACACGGTCGAAACTTCATTCATCAGCGATTCGTCCCCTGGCGCGCACGCCCATCCGCCAATGCAGACTGTGCTATAATTACAAATTATCACCGCGCTGCAATAGAAAAATACGCACAACCAATGACGCGCGGAATAAACTTACTTTTTCCTTGGGGAGGACGACCGAGAATAATACCGATACGCAAAACGGGTCAAGCAGGATTAGCGAACCGGTGCGCCCGTGCCGCATCGCGGCCAATGCACATCATTCAAGCCCAAGCGCCTTCAAATCAACCGATGCGGCAGCCAATTCAGCCCGTGCCACGATCTGACGCACGCTGGCGTCCAGCTTACGGATACTGGCATCTGCTGCCGCTTCCTCGCGCGAATTGACCAGGAAGAAATCGCTTGCCCCCGCATCAAACCGGCGGACTTCGGCGCGCGCCATGGTCTGCGCCAGCGCCAGTTCCTGTTCGGCCAACATCCGCAGCCGCTCCGTACCGCGCACATCAATCGCCAAACCGTCAATCTCGGCGGTGATTTGTTCCTCGATCTGCTGCCGCCGGCGGCGCTGCGCATCAATTTCCGCAGTGGACTGGGCGATCCGGCCGCGCGCGACACGTTGCTGCAACGGTACCGAAAAGTTCAGACCAAAGATCGCGTCAGTTGCCGTGCGCGATTTGCCACCCTCCCCCAGCGCACCAATATCCTTTGATACCTCAGCCTTGAAATCCAGCCGGGGGCGAAGCGCGTTACGATCCAGTTCGAGGCGATTATTTGCCTGTGCAATCCTCATGTCGATCTGGCGGAAATCAGGCCGCAGGGCGATGACTGCAGCAGCATCGGCAACGGCGGGGCCGATCGTCGGCAATTCAGCGGGCAACTGCGCGGCATCCGGGCGACGCGGATGACCTTCATCATCACGCCAGAACAGCGACAGCGTGTTTGCCGCCAGCGCCAAATCCTGTTCCGCGCGCGCCACCAATGTTTGACGGCGCAGCACATTCTGCTCATTTTCGGTCAAAAGAATGCGCGGCCGGGCGCCAGCCTCCACCTGGCGCGCCAAGCCAGACTGCCGCCCCTTAGCCAGATCCAGCAGCTCGCGAAACACGGTCAGCCGCAACCCACTGGCTACCCATTGATTATAGGCAGCCACTGCGCGGCGCTGAATGGTGATAGCGGCAAGCAAGCGGTCTGCTTCTGCCAAGTCGATGTCGATCGTGGCATTCCGCCGCGCAAAGCGGCGATCATCGATCAGCCGGTCGCGCATCAGGGAAAATACCGCGCCCACTTTCACCTCGCCCAGCGCGTTGGTGAATGATTTATCCTCGTAAATGGGAAAACTGCCGGTCGATACGCGGTAGCCGCCATAAACCTGCCCGCCCCAATCGGCGAGCGGGCGCGTCACCGTGCCGCCCAGCGTCTGGCCATCATAAAAGCTGGGCACGCGCGACGTTGCTTCGGCGTTGACGACAGTGTCGAATGCCCCTTCGGCGGTGAGCAGCTTGCCCTCCGCCCCGCGCACCCGCGCCACAGCCTCCTGTACCTGAGGGGCGTGGCGGCGGGATGATTGCAGCACCTCTCCCAGTGTCAGCGGGGCTTGCGCTTGCGCTGAGCTCTGCGCAACCACCGGCATCGGCAGCAGCGCAATGGCCAGGGCGATCAGTTTACTTTGCATCGCTCGCCTTGCCCTTGTCGGCCCCAAGTTGGGTCGGCTTGCTGGCTGCATCCTTGGCATTGGCTTCGCTATCGGCAGGACGATCAAACTGGAGGGGGAAATCGTTCAACTGTCGCCACACCTCAAACCCGGCCGAAACAGTATCCATCAACACCCAGCCGCGCACCTTGGCACCCAGCCGGACAAAAGGTTCGCGCGGCCACGGCCCCCGATCCGGCGAGGGTTCAACAAGGAGACGGAACAGCCCGTTCGACGATGCCGACAAATCGATTGCCCGCACCTGGCCGTCAAACATTCCGCGCGCCACCGAAGGCCAGCCGCTGAACTGAATTGCCGGCCATCCTTCAAACGCCAGCCGCACCCGGCGCCCCGGCTTGATCAGCGGGACATCGCGCCCGTCAACATACAGCTCCACGATGCGCGTTGCCTGTTCGGGCGCAAATGTGGCCAGCACATCGCCCTGCTTCACCATCGTCGCGGTATCGCCCGCAGCTATTTGCATGATGCGGCCATCGCGCGGCGCCCGGATGATCTGCACCGACTGGCGGTTCAAATTCACCTCTACCCGCTTCAACGCCGCCCTGCTGGATGCGACCTTTGCACGGTAATCCGCCACCTTGATCTGCGCGCCTTCATAATCACGCCGCGCGGCCAGCCCCTCGCGGAACAGCCCGCCAAAGCGATTAACATCCAGCGATGCAGTGGCCATCGCCTGTTCCGCCGCCGCAATTTCGGCAACCACCTGATCGCGTTCGGCACCCAGCCGTTGGAGCAGCATTGGATCATTATCGGTAATCCGCGCAATCGGATCGCCGCGCTTCACCGCACTCCCGTCGGTGACATACCATTGCTCGATGCGCCCACCGACCATCGCCGTCACATTCTGTACCCGGTCGCGGGGATCAAGCGCGGTGACGCTGCCCGTGCCAGGCGCCGTCTGCACCCAGGGCAGGTATATCAGCCCCACGATCGACACCGTCATGCCGATCACAATCATCATCGCAAAGGTGCTGATCACCCGGGGTGTTTTGATTTTTGCCAGCGTGGTGAACCGGCTGAAAAGATCAGCGTGCAGCAACATCAGACGCCTCCCTTTGCGCAAACCGCAGGGCGTCGAACCCTGCCTGATCGGCAACCCGCGACTGGGCAGTGCGGCCAATCCAGTAATAGCCGTCGAGCTCAGGCGGATCTTCGCGATTGGTGAAATAGATCATCGTCGTGCGGCTGGGGCCGATTGCTGCAATCATCCGGTCCAGATCGCGCCGGGGCATCATGTCGAACAGCGGCGACAACACCAGGATTTTCGGCTCGGCAAGCAGCGCGCCGGCAAATTTCAGCCGCATCGTTTCGGGCACTGACAATGGCCAACCCGTTTGGGACAGCACCGTATGCAACCCCTCCGGCAACCGGCCAATCCGGCGATCAAGTGACGCCGCACGAACCGCTGCCATCATCGCGGTGGGTGAATCGTCCGGTGACGCAAGCTTGAGATAATCGATGATCGAGCTTTCAACGATCATTGGTCGATCAAGCACGATCACGTCGCCGCGCAGATCATAGGCATCAAGCGTCGCCAGATCGGCCCCGCCCAGCGTCACGAACCCGCCCGCCGGCTGGCGATCGCGCTTGAGCAGCAGCGAAAAAGCCCGCTGCACATCATCATCAGCGCTGGCGATCAGGCGGCTGCCATGCGCGATCGCCATGTCAAATGCCATATCATCCAGCCGTACATCGGCAAATGCCAGGTCGCTGCGGGCCTGCGCAATTGCGCCCACTGATCCGGGCGTTTCCTGAGGAATGTCGTTGAGCAGATGCAACTCCTCCAACGCCGCCACGAGATCGTAAAACGTATCGAGATACGGCCCAAGCTGCGCCGCGCCATAAAAGATGCTCGACAGAATCAGCTCGGCTGCAACCAGCTGGCCAATGGAGAGCTGCGACTGAATGACGAGCCAGCCGCCCATCGCGAGCAATCCTGCGCTCGCCACCGCATAGAGCACGAGAAATGCCGTCGTCTGCGTCAGGCTGTACCGGACATGCCGACGATATGCCGCAATATAGCTCGCCGTCTTTGCCTCGGACCGGTCGATCGCAAAGTCGAGATGACGGTTAGATTTATAAAATCCGTTCGATGATCCCACGCTTTCCAGCCAATGCGCGGTTTCATATTTGGCATGGCTAAGCTCGATCCGGCTGGTCATCGCGCCGCGCGACCAAATTCGCCAGATCAACCATGTCACCAGGATGAAGATCAGGTTGAACCCCAAAAAGAACGGGTGGTAAAATGAGGTGACGACAAAACCCACCCCCGATTGCAGCAGGATCGTGAACAGACCGATCAACAGCGACGGCATCGCTTTTTGGATGTTCATCACCTCAAAATAGCGATCAAACAGGTCGACTTTGCGCTCATCGCCAAAAAATGGATTGCGGGCGTGAACCGCGCGCAACGTAATTTCCGCCACCATGCGCGCGAAAAAGCGCTGGCCGAAAATCTCCATCAAATAGGCGCGCATTGCGCTCATCACTGCAGACAGCATCAGCAGCACAAACAAGACACCCGACAAGGTGAACAAGGGTGCCGGCAGCGCCTGGTTCGCGACGCTGTTGATCAACATCTGCACCGAAATCGGCGTTGCCAGTGACAACAGGCTGATACCAGCGCCATAGATTATCGCGAGCGTGAAGAACGGGCGATCCGGCCCCAGGATCGGTGTCGCCCAGCGCAATACGTCGCGCAACCTGACGGTACGATCCTTATCCGCTGCCATGTTTCCTCCTGCATTTGAGGCACTACGCCCCGTAATTTCGCCTCGATAAACACTTGCTTCGATAGGAACAACACTATGAAGCAATCTATATCAATAGGATTATCCTATCGGCGATATCGACTTTTCAACCTCAGCGACAATCGCGGCAAGCCGCTGGTAAGCGGTTCCACGGCCTGCCCGCTTGCGCCACACCATCCCCACTTCCCGGTACATTGGCCGCCCCTTGATTGCCCGGACGATCACATCGTCCCCGGCCCGAATTTCCGAGCGAATATAAAGAGATGGCAACAGCGCAAAACCCATGCCCATGCCGGCCATCTGGCGGATGGCGTCCAGGCTGGTACCCTCGTAATCGCGCATCACAACCGCCTGCACCGCATTGGCCAGGCTATAAATCTGGTCAGTCATCCGATATTCGGGGGAAAGCGTCAGCAATCCGCGCCCAGCCATGTCGCGCGGATCAATCACGGCTTTGGCATGCAGCGGATCATCCGCTGCCATCGCCACCAGCAATTCCTCGCGAAACAGCCGCTCCACGGCAAAATCCTCGCTACCCGTTGGCAATTGGATCAGCGCTGCATCATGTTTGCCGCTGGCCAGATCGCGCAGCAAATCCTCTGGCGCGCCTTCGCGGACGTGCAGCCTGAGCGTCCGATGGTCGCGGTGCAGCCGGGCAACGACATGCGGCATCAGATATGGCCCTAGCGTGGGTGATACGCCCAGCCGAATCGTACCGCTCAGCCCGTCGGGGTCATCAAGCGCCACCTCCTCCAGCGCACGGACATCGGCCAGGATGCGCTGCGCCCGCTCGACGATATCGCGACCGCGCGGGGTTAGGATGGCGGTGGTGCTGCCGCGCTCGACCAGCCGGATGCCCAGCCGTTCCTCCAGTAGGGCAATTTGGGCGGAAAGCGATGGCTGGGTAACGCCAACCTGTTCGGCTGCCCGTCGAAAATGCCCCGTTGCCGCCAGTGCGTTCAGGTAAAGAAGTTGTTTGAAGGTGATCCGGGCTGCGGGCATTGGCTGCCCTTACGGCGGATCGCCGCGTGGTGCCAGACCGGGCAGCGGATGCAGCAAAACCAATGACCTTGCACTTTGCACGCCGAAACGGCGCCCCACGCAATCGTAAGGCGCCGTTCCGTGGTCCGTTATCGTGTTGATCCGATCAGTCCAAATCATACCGATCGAGGTTCATTACCTTGGCCCATGCTGCCACAAAATCAGCGACGAAGGCGGCTTGCGAGTCTGCGCTTGCATAGACTTCGGCGAGCGCCCGCAACTGCGAGTGCGATCCAAAAATCAGGTCGACACGGGTTGCAGTCCATTTGGCGTTGCCGGTTGCGCGATCAAGGCCTTCGAATACGCCGTCCAAGCCTGCCACCGGAGTCCAGACCGTATTGATGTCGAGCAGGTTGACGAAGAAATCGGTGGTCAGCATCCATGGGCGCTGGGTAAACACACCATGCGCCGCCTGATCGACATTGGCATTCAGCACGCGAAGCCCACCGACCAGCACCGTCATTTCCGGCGCGGTCAACTTCAGCAACTGCGCCCGATCAACCAGCCGCTCCTCAGCCGTCATGCCATTGTCTGAGCCCACATAATTACGGAACCCGTCTGCCATGGGCTCCAGCACAGCGAAGGAATCGACGTCCGTTTCTGCCTGCGTCGCATCGGTGCGGCCCGGGCTGAACGGCACGATCACCTCGTGGCCAGCACTTTTCGCCGCCTGTTCAATGCCAGCGCAGCCGCCAAGCACGATCAGATCGGCAATCGACACCTGTTTGCCGCCGGCGTGAGCGGCGTTGAATGCCCGCTGGATGCCCTCCAGCGCCGTCAACACCGTGGCGAGTTGGGCCGGCTGATTCACCGCCCAATCCTTCTGCGGGGCCAAACGGATGCGCGCGCCATTGGCACCGCCGCGCATGTCAGAACCACGGAAGGTGGAGGCAGATGCCCAGGCCGTCGAGACGAGCTGCGAAATGGACAGGCCGGCCGACAGAATTTCGCGCTTCAGATCGGCGACATCCTGTGAATCGATCAGCGGGTGCGTGACATCAGGCACAGGATCTTGCCAGATAAGCACTTCGGCAGGAACAAGTGGCCCAAGATAGCGTGGGCGCGGCCCCATGTCGCGGTGCGTAAGCTTGTACCAGGCACGCGCAAAAGCATCCGCAAATTCAGCCGGATTCTGGTGGAAACGACGCGAAATCGCCTCATAGGCGGGGTCCATCCGCATCGCCATATCGGCCGTCGTCATCATCGGCGCATGCCGGCGTGCAGGATCATGCGCATCGGGCACCGTGCCCTGGGCTTCGGGATTTTTCGGCGTCCATTGCTGGGCACCTGCGGGGCTGTGCGTTAATTCCCATTCATTGTTGAACAGCGTGTCAAAATAGCTGTTGTCCCACGTGATCGGCGTTGCCGTCCACGCGCCTTCAATGCCGCTGGTAATGGTGTCGACCCCTCGGCCGCTGCCCATTGTGTTAATCCAGCCCAGGCCCATCGCCTCCAGCGGGGCAGCTTCGGGCTCAGGGCCAACATACTGGCCGGGGTCGCCTGCGCCGTGCGCTTTGCCAAAGGTGTGACCGCCCGCGACCAACGCCACGGTTTCGGTGTCATCCATTGCCATACGTGCAAAGGTTTCGCGAATGTCGCGGCCCGACGCGACAGGATCTGGCCGGCCATTGGGGCCTTCTGGATTGACGTAGATCAACCCCATTTGCACCGCGCCAAGCGGCCCGGCGAGTTCACGGTCGCCGCTATAGCGCTCATCATCCAGCCATTTGCCTTCAGGACCCCAGAAGATATCCTCTTCGGGTTCCCACACATCAGCGCGGCCACCAGCGAAACCGAATGTCTTGAAGCCCATCGATTCGAGCGCGACATTGCCCGCCAGCACCATCAGATCGGCCCAGCTGAGCTTACGGCCATATTTTTGCTTGATCGGCCACAACAGGCGGCGTGCCTTATCGAGGTTGCCATTGTCTGGCCAACTGTTGAGCGGCGCAAATCGCTGTGTGCCCGAACCAGCGCCCCCGCGACCGTCGGCGATACGATAGGTGCCCGCGCTATGCCAAGTCATGCGGACGAATAACGGACCGTAATGGCCATAATCCGCAGGCCACCAGCTTTGCGAATCGGTCATCAAGGCGTGCAGATCGGCGACCACTGCTTCCAGATCGAGCGTCTTGAATTCCATAGCATAATCAAAGTCCTTGCCCATCGGATCAGACAATGAAGAATGCTGATGCAACACGTTCAGGCTGAGCTGGTTCGGCCACCAATCGCGGTTGGCCTGTCCACGGCTGGACATTGACGTGGCACCACCACCCATCGGGCATTTTGCTTCGATATTCATGATCGCTCCTCTTACGGCGTTTTGTTCTTTCGCTCTCGTCACGATCTAAACCCTGCGAACGAAGCGTCCAATCGATTTCGTGATAAAGAGTGATTGAGAGACCCATTGGAACGCGAGGGCACGTGTTTCGGCACGGGTGGTCCCAGGGAACCCGGCGAATATTCAGGATTGCAGACGTCGCATTGCGCCGCATCGGCATGCGTGACGGCCACTGGCCGTTCGATCTGATGGGCGCAGCCCACGCAACGGATCAGATCGGCACGGGGCAAGCTTGTGAGTGTGGCACAGCGCACCCACGGCAACCCTGGCAGCTTTTGCGTGGCCACGAAGCCGGGGCGATCGCATATGGGGCAGGCGCTGCGTGCGCACTTTATCAGGTCGATCGTTGCACGTTTTGTCGCGCGCATCCGGTGCGGGTTACGGTGCGCGCGCATGTCGGTTTCGACAAAGGCAAAGCCACAGGCGCCCAACACCTTTGTCAATGCAGCACGCAGCTGGTCGGGCGTTGCTATGTCCTTGATTAAGGCGACGTCAGGGGCTGGCGATCCGTCGTGACAGCCGATGACGATCACGCCTTGCGCCGGAAAACCGATACCGGCCGCAAAGGCAAAACCGCTTTCCACATCACCCACCAGGGCATTGCTGAAATTGGTGTCCAGTGTGGCGTGTTGGCCGATGAGTTCCAATCCCTGTGCGCGGTCCGCCAGCATCACAATTTCTCGGCCTACCGATAGAAACGGGTTCATCGGGTGTGCGCCGAAGCGGACGCGTTGCCGGGCATTACCGAAACTTTTTACGCCGTTACTGCCGAACGGCGCTTCCCCAATTCGGTCGTCCGCATGCTGATCGAGCACGCCACTGGCGGCGCACCTGCGGGTGCGGGCGCGCCTTGATCGATAACGTCACTGCGGGAGATGTGCGCCTTGCCCATATGTCCATAACATCGGTTGAAACCTGGGGGTCACGTCATCATTCCCACTCGATCGTCCCCGGCGGTTTGCTCGTATAGTCATATGTCACGCGGTTAATGCCCTTTACCTCGTTGACAATCCGGGTTGCCATGCGGGGCAGCAAGCCGCCGGGAAATTCAAATGCTTGCGCCGTCATCCCGTCGGTTGATGTCACCGCGCGCAGCGCCAGCACATTGTCATAGGTGCGCCCGTCGCCCATCACGCCCACGCTGCGCACCGGCAGCAGCACCGCAAATGCCTGCCAGATCGCGTCGTACAGCCCGGCGTTGCGGATTTCCTCAAGGTAGATTGCATCGGCCTTGCGCAAAATATCGCAGCGCTCTTTGGTCACTTCGCCCGGGATACGGATGGCGAGGCCCGGCCCTGGAAAAGGATGCCGCCCGACAAAGATATCAGGCAGTCCAAGCTCCCGGCCCAAGGCGCGAACCTCATCCTTGAACAATTCGCGAAGCGGCTCGACAAGCTTCATGTTCATTCGTTCGGGCAGGCCACCAACATTGTGGTGGCTTTTGATCGTCACTGATGGGCCACCTGTGAAGCTGACGCTTTCGATAACATCGGGGTATAGCGTGCCCTGCGCCAGAAATTCAGCGCCGCCAATCTTGCGTGCTTCCGCTTCAAATACCTCGATAAATGTCGCCCCGATGAATTTACGCTTGGCCTCAGGGTCGGTGAGCCCCTTCAGGCCGTTCAGGAACAATGTCTCGGCGTTCACATGAACCAGCGGGATATTGTAATGGTTACGAAACAGCCCGACCACCTGATCCGCCTCGCCACTGCGCATCAGGCCGTGATCAACAAACACGCAGGTGAGCTGCGATCCGATTGCTTCGTGGATCAGCACCGCCGCCACCGCCGAATCGACGCCCCCGGAAAGCCCGCAAATCACTTTGCCGCTGCCGACTTGCGCGCGAATTTCATCGATCTTGGTTTGACGGAACTCGGCCATCGTCCAGTCACCCGCCAGCCCGCACACATGCCGCGCGAAATTGGCGATCAGCTTCCCGCCATCCGGCGTGTGGACCACCTCTGGGTGAAATTGCATGGCGTAATATTGCCGGTCATCGTCAGCAATCACGGCAAAGGGCGCACCGGCGCTGGTGGCCACAACGCGAAAGCCGGGCGCAAGGCTGGTCACCTTGTCGCCGTGGCTCATCCACACCTGGTGGGTATCACCCTCTGTCCACAAGCCGTTGAACAGGTTGCAGCTATCCTGCACATCAATAAACGCATGGCCGAATTCGCCACTGTCGCCCAGCGTCACCGCGCCACCAAGCTGTGCCATCATCGTCTGCTGACCGTAACAGATGCCGAGCACGGGCACGCCGCTATCAAACACGATCTGGGGTGCGCGCGGGCTGTCAGCGTCCAGTACAGAAGCCGGGCTGCCGGACAGGATGACGCCTTTTGGCTGCATTCGCGCAAAAGCGTCGGCAGCGGCATTGAACGGGGCTATTTCACTATAGACGCCCGCTTCGCGCACGCGGCGCGCGATGAGCTGGGTTACCTGGCTGCCGAAATCGACAATGAGAATCGAGCTGGGCAGAATGGAATCAGGATGCTGGTTCATGCGTTCCGATAGCAGATGTGCGCCGCCAGAAAAGCTGCATCACGTTAAAAGCCCCAAAATCGCGCATGCCGATCAGGCGACCGGCTTGCCCCACTCCATCATCACGAAATACGGCACCCGCCGGAAACGAGCCCCCCGCGCAGGATCCCCGCCGGTGGGGGATGGCTCGTCAAAATGGCGCAGCACCAGGCCCTGATCGATCAGCAATTTCATATAGGTGCTGAGCGGGCGGTGCCAATTCACCACCCGGATCCCCTTCCATACGGCCCAGGTTACCCGCTCTTCAAGATAATGATCTATCGAGAAGCGTGCCCGCCCCAACAGGTCGCGTTTCCAGCTATCGGGCTGTCCGGCCGTGTTAAAGCTCGTCAGGTTAGCAATCAACAGCGATCCGCCGGGGCGCAGCACGCGCGCCATTTCGGCAATGGCCAGGTCGATATCAGTAATGTCGATCAGCGACAGATAACTGCACACCAGATCGAAAGAATGATCGGCAAAATCGAGCTTTTCAGCGGCGCCCAACCGGTAATCTCCCGCAGGGTGAAGGGCGCGCGCGCGGTCAATCAATGCCGCTGTCGGGTCGATGCCAACGGGCCTGATCCCTTCGTTTGCGAGCATGCGACAAAAACGGCCCTCGCCACAGCCGACGTCGATTGCATCAACAATGTGCCGCGCGCGCACACGGGCGAGCATCGGCTGATCAAGCACATGAACCCGCCCAAAATCACCCTCTTCCCCCAGGTGATCAATCCAGGCTGCTGCCGATTGCACCCATCCGTCAGACATGATCCGCGCCTTTCGACCGGGTCGCTTACTTGACCGCCATACCCGTCCATTTGGCCGCGAACGCCCATAGGTCGGCAGCTTCCTCAATCACCTTATCGGTTGGCTTACCGCTGCCGTGGCCAGCGCGGGTTTCGATGCGGACCAGATGGGGTTTGGGGCCAATTTCCGCCGCTTGAATCGCGGCGGCATATTTGAAGGTGTGGCCCGGCACAACGCGATCGTCAGTATCCGCCGTGGTCGCCAAAATCGCGGGATAGGCAACGCCCGACTTTACATTGTGATACGGCGAATAGGCCAGCAGCACCTTGAAATCAGCCTTTTTGGAAGGATAGCCATAATCATCCACCCAGTATCGCCCGGCGGTGAACCGATCAAAGCGCAGCATGTCCATCACGCCCACCGCAGGCAAAGCGGCAGCGAACAGATCAGGCCGCTGGTTGACGACGGCACCCACCAGCAACCCACCGTTCGATCCACCCTGGATGGTCAGCTTGTCCTTCGACGTTATGCCCTGCGCGATCAGATATTCGCCCGCTGCAATAAAGTCATCGAACACGTTCTGCTTGTTGGCCAGCCGACCACCATCATGCCACGCCGTGCCATATTCACCCCCGCCGCGAATATTGGCCACCGCGAGCACCCCACCCTGCTCCATCCAGGCCAGCCGCGTTGCCGAAAAGCCGGGCAGCGTTGATATGTTGAACCCGCCATACGCATAAAGCAGCGTCGGTGCCGGCCCCGTGGCTAGCGCCTTTTTGTGGACGACAAACATCGGTACTTTCGTGCCGTCCTTCGACGCGTAGAACTTCTGCTCGACAACATAGTCAGCCGGGTTGAACGCCACCGTCGGCGTTGCCCATGCAGTCGCGGCCCCGGTTTTCACATCATAGCGATAAATGGTGGTGGGCGTGTTGAAGCTGGTGAAGGCGAAAAAGGTTTCAGGATCGCTCTGGTCGCCGCCGAACCCGCCGACCGCGCCTATCCCCGGCAACGGCACCAGGCCAAGCATTTGGCCGTCGAGCGAATAGCGACGCACCTCGCCCTTCACATCGACGAGATACTCAGCGATCAGCTCACCACCGATAATCGTCGCGCTTTCAAGCACGGCGTCATCCTGCGGCACCACCTCGCGAACGGTTGGCAAACCGCCATCTGCTGGCAAATCGGTTGCGACGATGCGCAGCCTGGGCGCCCCATTATTTGTTTTCCAAAAAAGCGTCGCGCCCGAATTGCCCGCCAGCTGCCACTCATATTCCAGCCCGGCGAACACCATGCGTGGCGCTGCACCTGCCACCGTCATGTCAACGGCGTGCACCTCGTACCGGCGATCGGTGCCCTGCGTGGTCGCGATGATCAACCAGCGCCCGTCATCGGTGAGCTGCGCGATATGGCCCTGGCGGGGCTTGTCTGGCGTCGCATAGATCAGCCGGTCGGCGGATTGGGGCGTGCCAAGCTTGTGAAAAAACACCTTCTGATTTTCGTTCAGCGCCTGAAACTTCGCGCCCTCAGCGGGTGCCGGAAACGCCGAGTAATAAAAACCCGATCCATCCTTCGCCCAGGAAAGGCCAGAAAATTTCACCCACTCTACGGTATCGCTCAACAATTGGCCGCTGGCCACATCAAGCACTTTCAGCGTCCGCCAATCGGTGCCGCCGTCCTGAATACCATATAGGATTTTGCTGCCGTCTTCAGACGGTCTCCATTCGGCCAGCGCGGTCGCGCCGTCCTTTGACCAACCATTAGGGTCAATCACCACCCGGCCCACCCCGTCGAGCGTATCGCGAACATACAGCACCGACTGGTTCTGCAGCCCCGAATTGCGGCTGTAGAAATATTTGCCACCCTTCTTCACCGGCAGGCCGAAGCGCTCATAATTATAGAGCTGTTTCATCCGCGCCTTGAAAATGTCGCGGCCCGGCAGCGTGGCCAGATACGCGCTCGTCACGGCTACCTGTTGATCCACCCAGCCGCGGACTTCGCTGTCGGTGCGGACATCATTTTCAAGCCAGCGATACGGGTCGGCCACCTTTACCCCGAATTGTTCATCCACCTGATCAACACGGCGAGTTTGCGGATAGGCGATCGGTGCAGGCATGATGACATTTGCTTCCGGGCTGGTGTTGGCGAGAACAGGCGCTGGCACAGCAAGCAACATCAGCGGAAGGGCGCGGCGCATGAACAAGGCTCCAGATAACGAAAAAGGAGCCGCACCGTAACAGGTGCGACCCCTTTCTCAATATCATTGGTGCGGCGTTCGACGCGGCGTTCGGCAGCGCTGACAGTCTGACGATATCACCCCTCCCCTGAAGGGGAGGGGCTTGTGCAGTTTAACCGCTCAGAAACTAAGCAGCCTGATCGTAATCGTCTTCGCCCATCACCGGGCCCGAATCCTGGCCCTTGGCCGATACATCACGGTCAACGAATTCGATGATTGCCATCGGTGCCGCGTCTGATCCACGTGGGCCCGTCTTGATGATGCGGGTATAGCCGCCATTGCGGTTCGCATAGCGATCGGCCAGCACTTCAAACAGCTTCACCAGCTGCGCATCGTCGAGCAGGCGCGCATGGGCAAGCCGACGGTTCGAAAGCCCGCCGCGCTTGGCCAGCGTGACCAGCTTTTCGACATAGGGGCGAAGCTCCTTCGCCTTGGGCAGGGTGGTGGTGATCTGCTCATGCTTGATGAGCGCCGNNTGATGATGCGGGTATAGCCGCCGTTGCGATCCGCATAGCGCGCCGCCAGCGTGTCGAACAACTTGGTCAGCTGTGTCTCATCCAGCATCCGCGCATGCGCGAGGCGACGGTTGGAGAGGCCGCCCTTCTTCGCCAGCGTAATCAGCTTTTCGACATAGGGGCGCAGTTCCTTTGCCTTGGCGACCGTCGTGGTGATCTGCTCGTGCTTGATAAGCGCTGCCGACATGTTGCGGAACAGGGCTGTGCGGTGGGCCGAAGTCCGCGAGAGTTTACGACCGCCTACGCGATGGCGCATGATATTTTCCTTCGTTCGTTAGGGGGCCGTATCAGGTACCCCAGACCAGGTTGGGACGGTGAGCCAACCGATATTCCGTCACCCCGGCCTTGAGCCGGGGTCCCGCTGCCTTACCCGCGTCCGAAGAAGCGGGACCTCGGGTCAAGCCCGGGGTGACGAGCCAAAAAGGCTCAACCCATTATTTCTTGTTCCAACTTCTTGGCCATCTCTTCGATATTCTCAGGCGGCCAGCCGGGGATTTCCATGCCCAGCCGCAGACCCATCGACGACAGCACTTCCTTGATCTCGTTCAGCGACTTGCGACCAAAATTTGGCGTGCGCAGCATCTCGGCTTCGGTCTTTTGCACCAGATCGCCGATATAGATGATGTTGTCGTTCTTCAGGCAGTTTGCCGAACGCACCGACAGTTCGAGCTCGTCGACCTTCTTGAGCAGGTAACGGTTGATCTGCTGGGCATCGCCTTGGACGTCTGTCGTCGCCGCAGGGACTGCATGGCCGATCGGTGCCGAACGGACCATCGCCGATTCGTCAAAGTGAACGAACAGCGCAAGCTGGTCTTGCAAGATGCGGCCCGCATAGGCGACCGCATCATCCGGGGTCACCGTGCCGTCGGTTTCCACCGTCAGCGTCAGCTTGTCGTAATCCAGTTCCTGGCCAACGCGGGTGTTTTCCACCTTGTAGCTGACCTGGCGAACTGGTGAGTAGAGCGCGTCAACCGGGATCAGGCCGATCGGCGCGTCTGCCGGGCGGTTGGCGATGGCGGGAACATAGCCCTTGCCGACATCAGCCGTCAGTTCCATGTTCAGCGTCGCACCGTCATCCAGGTTGCAGATCACCAGATTGGGGTTCAGCACCTCAATATCGCCCGAAACCGCGATATCGCCGGCTTTGACTTCACCAGGGCCGGTTGCCGAAAGCTGCAAGCGCTTGGGGCCCTCGCCCTGCATGCGCAGCGCGATCTGCTTCACGTTCAGGACGATGTCGGTCACGTCTTCACGAACACCCGCCAACGACGAGAATTCGTGCAACACGTTTTCGATTTTGATCGAGGTAACGGCAGCACCCTGCAGCGACGACAGCAGCACGCGGCGCAGCGCGTTGCCGAGCGTCAGGCCAAATCCACGCTCCAGCGGCTCGGCGATAAAGGTCGCCTTACGCTTGGTATCGCCACCAGCCTTGCGTTCAAGGCTGCTGGGCTTCTTTAGTTCCTGCCAGTTTTTTGCATTCACGGACACGGGCTTCCCCTTGGTTTTGGGCGGGAGCGGGGGCGTTGCTCCGGCCGGTGGGAGACCTGTTCGCGCAAGCGTTTAGTCGCGCGCGAACAAGCCGGAATCAGACGCGGCGACGCTTTGAAGGGCGAACGCCGTTATGCGGGATCGATGTCACGTCACGGATCGACGTGATTTGGAAACCCACGGCCTGCAGCGCACGAAGCGCCGATTCGCGACCCGAACCCGGGCCCTTCACTTCAACTTCCAACGTGCGCACGCCGTGTTCTGCTGCCTTGCGGCCTGCGTCTTCGGCTGCAACCTGAGCCGCATAAGGGGTCGATTTGCGCGATCCCTTGAAACCCATGGTGCCTGCCGACGACCACGAAATCGCGTTGCCCTGGGCATCGGTGATCGTGATCATCGTGTTGTTGAAGCTGGCGTTCACATGCGCGACGCCGCTGGTGATGTTCTTGCGCTCGCGCCGACGAATGCGCTGAGGTTCGCGTGCCATAGTTGAAAAATCCTAACCCAAAATCTCTGGTACGGAGAGCGGGAGGCGGTCTGCCGTCAGCCTGCCTCCGGCGGAGAAGAAGTGAATTCAGTCCCTCGGACTGAATTCTTACTTCTTCTTGCCTGCAATCGGCTTGGCCTTGCCCTTGCGGGTGCGCGCATTGGTGTGCGTGCGCTGGCCGCGGACCGGAAGCCCCTTGCGATGGCGAAGCCCACGATAGCAGGCCAGATCCATCAGACGCTTGATGTTGATCGACACTTCGCGGCGAAGATCGCCCTCAACGGTGTGATCGGCATCGATCGTCTCGCGAATCTGCAGGACTTCCTGATCGCTCAGGTCCTGCACGCGGCGCTCTGGCGCGATGCCCAGCTTGGTGGTGATCTGCTTGGCCTTGGTGTTGCCAATGCCGTGAATATAGGTCAGCGCGATAACTACGCGCTTGTTGGTCGGGATGTTAACACCCGCAATACGTGCCATGAACTTGTTTCTCCTGCTCCACAGGGCCTGGCATGGCTGCGCTGGCCCCATCTCATCGCGTTGACATCTCTAACGCACGACACCGGCGCGCGTTGGCACGCCGCCGGTAACCGGTGCTTCGGAAGAGCAGGCGCTTAGGCCCCAGCGCGATATGAGTCAAGCGCCGTCCCGCTCGAAGTTGAAATGTATAGCGAGGTCCCGCCCCCGCCACAACCTCCGCCCCGGCATCAACCGCTGAAGATCGCACACCAACATAGCCGCACGCTGTTTGATCTTGCACTATAAGCACCGGTGAAACATGCTCCGGATTGTTCCAACAGGAGGTTCCGGGCCATTATGCCCTGGCTGTTCAATCTGATCCTCATCGTCCACGTCATGGCCGGGATCGTCGCGCTCACAAGTTGCTGGGGGTCGGTGTTCACGCGCAAGGGAGGCCCGGCACATCGTCGCTGGGGCAAGGCCTTCACCACCGCCATCTATACCGCCAGCCTCATGGCGCTGGGCATGGGCGCATTGTCGCTGCGCTGGCCGCTGGCGATGCACCCGCAACTGACGGACGAGACGCTGTATCGCGGGCTGTTTGGCTGGATGATGATCTATCTGGCACTACTGACGATCAGCATGACGCGCTACGGCCTGAAAATGGTCGCGAACAAACGCGATCATGCTGCCAATCGCCACTGGTCGATGGTTGGCTTGCAGATCGCTGTGCTGGTCGCGGGCACCAACTGTTTTGTGCAGGGCATCATGCTGGGTCAACCGCTGATGATCGGCGTTGCCATCATTGGCTTTGGCACCACCGCAACCTATCTTTGGTTCATGTTCCGCCCTGCCCCCGGCGCGCGTGACTATATTCCCGAACACCTCAAGGCGATGGTGGCAACGGGGATCGCGGCGTACACTGCGTTCCTGTCGGTTGGCCTGATCGAACTATTTCCCGAACATGCGTTCAACCCAGTTATCTGGGGCCTGCCCACGGTGGTGGGCGTTGGCATAATCGGCTATTTCCTGCGCACCCTGCCCGGCCGGGCAAAAAAGGCGGCAGCAGCAGCAACAGCGCCCTGATTACGGCGCTGTCGGGCTGGCGGCTGGCGGCATTGCCTCAGTTGCAGCTTTCAAGCCCAGCAACTGGATCGCCATCACTTCGTCGACCTGCGGCGCGAACGCTTCTGCACCACCGCGGATGTGGCCCGCGACGTTATAGGTCATTTTAACCCGCGTCGCCGTTTCACCGTCCGCCGCCAGCGTCCAGGTAAGGATACCCGTCACCGCTTCGGCCTGAAGCGGGCCAAGCGCCGCATTCAACCGCATCATCCGCTGCGGCTGAAGGTAAACGATCCGTCCATGCTCAACACTGCCACCGCCTGGCAGCCGTTCACAAAAGCAGCCGGTCGCCTGAGTATCGAGATACAGGTTCGCGCTATCGCCCGAATAGGTGTGATCCTTGCTCCACCATTTCTGCGGGCTGCGCAGCTGCTCCCAAGTCTGCGCGACAGGCTTGTCGATTGTCACGCTCTGCGTGATCTCGAAACTCTCCGGGGTTGCAGCAACGACTTCGGCACATGCCGGTGCCGGTGCCACCGCCGTCGCGATCATCATGGCCATGGATTGCAGGTGCAGCCTCATCCGATTCCCCTTCATAACCACCGGTTGCCGCCCCGTCAGATCACAGACGCGTGATCGGGCGTTGCTTCTACCACCTGTCGGATCCAGCGCATAAAGTCGCGCCCCGCCAGCTGGACTGCATCCGACGACGCAATATACGCTGCATCATCACTGTCGATTGCCACGGCTGACCAGCGCGATTGATGATCCGCAATTGCTGACCGCAATATGCTCAACCGTTCCCTAAGCTCGCCATAAATGACTTCATTCTGACGAATCGGCGCATAATGCTCACCGATGGCCATCACCGTCATCATGCGCATTGCCAGCTCGCGGCGCGCTTCCACCAAAGCTGCTTTGCGTCCCGGATCGGATCGACCGGCGATCGCCGCCAAGCGGGCCGCAACCGCCGCAATCGCATCCATTTCGTCAACGAGTTGCGCACGAGTGGTCATAAGGGACACCTTTGGCACAGCGTGCATATTGATGTCACGCCCCGCATCGCTGATCCCACGGGGGTTAACCCGATGCAGGCGTTCAGGTGTCAGGCGTCAAAATCGCTTCGATCGCCGCACTGACATGGTCGATATCGGCCATGCCGTCGATGCGGTGAACCAGGTGCCGCGCGTCATAGATTGGCAGGATCGGTGCAGTCTTGGCGCGGTATTCGGCCATGCGGGTGCGCACCGTTTCGGCATTGTCATCGGCACGGCGTTTGAATTCGATGCCGCCGCAAACGTCGCACACATTGTCCACTTTGGGGCGGTTGAACACCTCATGATAGTTGGTGCCGCAGCTGGCACAGCTAAACCGGCCAACGATCCGTTCCACGAGCGCCTCCTCATCGACTTCAAGCTCGATTACATGGTCAAGCGTCCGGCCATGCGCGGTCAGAATCTGGTCAAGCGATTCAGCCTGCGGGGCGGTGCGGGGATAGCCGTCAAAAATAGCTCCCTGATCAGCAGACATCGTCCCCAGTTTTTCATCGATCAATGCAGACACGATGTCATCAGAGACGAGCGCACCCGCCTCCATCACTGCCTTGGCCTTCAGCCCGGCGGGGCTGCCCGATTTCACGGCAGCCCGCAGCATGTCGCCTGTGGAAAGCTGCACCATGCCGCGATCGGCCTGTAACCGGCCCGCTTGCGTGCCCTTGCCCGCCCCGGGGGGCCCCAGCAGGATGATATTCAAATGCTCAGGTCCCCTCGTTCGACGCCAACCCTCTTAACGGAGCCGGCCGCCCTTCAATTTCGCCTTTTTGATCAGATCGCCATATTGATGCGCAAGCAAGTGGCTTTGTATCTGCGTCACGGTATCCATCGTCACATTCACGACAATCAGCAAGCTTGTTCCACCGAGATAGAACGGGATCGACAGCGCAGATACCAGATATTCCGGCACCAGACAGATGATCGTCAGATAGCCCGCGCCAATCACCGTCAATCGCGTCAACACATAATCGAAATATAGCTCGGTATTTTTGCCGGGGCGGATGCCGGGAATGAACCCGCCGTGCCGCTTCAGATTATCCGCCGTTTCCTCGGGGTTGAACACGACCGCTGTGTAAAAGAATGAAAAGAAGATGATGCCCGCGCCGTACAGGAACATGTACATCGGCGAACCGTGCTGCAGATACTGGTTCAGGGTGATGATCGTGTCACCCCAGCTGCTCTCGCCCTGCACATAACTGCCCGCGAACTGTGTGATCGTCAGCGGCATCAGCAGCAAAGACGATGCGAAGATCGGGGGAATAACGCCTGCCGTATTGATCTTGAGCGGCAAATGGCTGCGATCGGCCTGCATGCCGCGCTGCGTTTGGCGCTTGGGATATTGGATCAGGATGCGGCGTTGCGCCCGTTCCATGAAGCAGATGAACAGGATCAGCACGACGACGGCGACGATGATGCCCAACAGGCGCACCACATCAAGCGAACCCGTGCGGCTGCCCTCAAACAAATTGTACAGTGTCGTTGGCATGCTGGCGACAATGCCAGCCATGATGATCAGCGAAATGCCGTTGCCGATGCCGCGGCTGGTGATCTGCTCGCCCAGCCACATCAGAAACATCGTGCCGCCCACCAGCGAAATCACAGCCGCGATGCGAAAGATGATGCCTGGTTCGATCACCGCGGCAATCCCCTGGCTCGCGCCAAAAGTCTCCAGCCCGACGGCGATGAAATAGCCCTGGACCATCGTCAGTCCAACAGTGCCATAGCGGGTATATTGGTTCAGTCGCTTGCGACCGCTTTCACCGTCCTTCTTGATCGCCGCCAGCGTGGGCGACAGCGATGTCGACAGCTGCACCACGATGGAGGCAGTAATATAAGGCGTCACGCCCAGCGCGGTCAGGCTCATCCGTTCGAGCGAGCCGCCGGTAAACGAGTTGAACAGGTCAAGCACCCCGCCCTGCGTTTGCGCAGAAAGCAGGCCCAAGGCAGTGGGATCAATCCCCGGCAGCGGCACAAAGCTGAGCAACCGAAATACGACCAGTGCAACAATGGTGAACCAAAGTCGCTTTTTGAGATCGGTCGCCTGCGAAAACTTCGCAAAGCTGATGCTGGAGGCCATTTGCTCGGCTACTGATGCCATCGGTCTGATCGTCCTGGAAACTGAAACGGCGGGAAACGTGTTACCGCCCCGCCGCTCATATAGTCATGCAAGCGGGCTTGCCTAGCGCTTGATCGCCAAAGCGACCCGTTACGCCCCGAACGTTAGGCTTTGAACGAAGCCTTGTGTGCCTGGCGTTCACGGTACTTGACGCCCTTTTTGGCAGCAGCCTTTTCGTTGGCGGGGACAACATGAATGACGTCAACCACGCCGCCCAGCTTTGCCACTGCCTCAATCGCACCCTTTGAAGCGCCAGCAACGGTGAAGCTCAGCTTGGTGGTCAATTCGCCCTTGGCGAGGAGCCGCACGCCATCCTTGCCACCGCGCGCCAGGCCAGCGGCCTTCAACGTCGCGTGATCGATGACCGCATCGGTTGCCAGCTTGCCAGCGTCGATCATCTTCTGGATCGCGCCCAGATTCACTTCGGCGTAATCCATCGCAAAGATGTTGTTGAAGCCGCGCTTTGGCAGCCGCATGTGGAGCGGCATCTGGCCGCCTTCGAAGCCGGCGATGGACACGCCTTCGCGGCTCTTCTGGCCCTTCTGGCCACGGCCAGCGGTCTTGCCCTTGCCGGAACCGATACCACGGCCAACGCGCATCCGCGACTTACGGGCGCCCTCGTTATCACGGAGTTCGTTCAGTTTCATGTCGTGCACTCGCTTTCGCTTATTTCGCGCTGATCAAATATAAAGCCCTCTCCCCTGCAGGGAGAGGGAGAAGAACTTATTTTTCTACGCTCAGCATATGGGCAACCTTGCGGATCATACCCCGTACTTCAGGCGTATCGGTCAACTCCACCGTCTTGTGCATCTTGTTCAGGCCCAGGCCAACCAGCGTTGCGCGCTGGTCGCTCGTGCGGCGGATCGGCGAGCCGGTCTGCGTAATTTTGATCGTTGCCATGTCAGTTACTCCACGACCGCAAGTGCATCAGCTTCGGCAGTCTGTGAACCACCGCGACCGAGCAGATCGACGATCTTCTTGCCGCGACGTTGCGCGACAGCCTTGGGGCTCGTCTGGTTGACCAGCGCTTCGAATGTCGCACGGATCATGTTGTATGGGTTCGACGTGCCGACCGATTTGGTCACCACATCAGCCACGCCCAGCGATTCGAATACGGCGCGCATCGGGCCACCAGCGATGATGCCGGTACCTTGTGGTGCCGAACGCACTGTCACCAGACCAGCGCCGAAATGGCCCTTGGCGTCATGATGCAGCGTGCGGCCTTCCTTCAGAGGAACGCGGACCATTGCCTTCTTGGCAGCAGCCGTTGCCTTGCTGATCGCTTCCGGCACTTCGCGCGCCTTGCCATGGCCAAAGCCAACCCGGCCCTTGCCATCGCCAACCACGACGAGTGCTGCAAAGCCAAAGCGCTTGCCGCCCTTCACCGTTTTCGAAACGCGGTTGATATGGACCAGCTTTTCAATCAGCTCTTCGCCGCCGTCATCGCCACCGGGGCCACCACGACCGCGATTGTCGCGACCGCCACGGCTGTCACGGCCGCGACCATCACGGTTGCCACCACCACCGGGAGCGCCGCGACCGCGACCACCGCGCGGCGGACCACCACGGTTGTCGCCGCCTGGGGCACCTGCGTCGGCAGTCGGCGTCTGGATTTCATCGGACATAAATTAGAACTCCAATCCGGCTTCGCGCGCGGCATCCGCCAGCGCCTTGACGCGACCATGATACAGGAAGCCGCCGCGATCGAACACGACCTGCGTCACGCCAGCCTGCTTGGCCGCTTCGGCAACACGCTTGCCAACGCTTGATGCTGCTTCGATGTTGGAACCGTTCGTGCCGCGCACGTCCTTTTCCAGCGTCGATGCCGCGACGATCGTCTTGCCAGCGGCATCGTCGATCACCTGCGCATAAATGTGCTTGCCCGAACGATGGACGGACAGCCGAGGACGGCCCGCCCCCCGTGCGCGCAGCGCAGTGCGGTTGCGGCGACGCCGCTTCTCGAACAGAGACATTCCCTTGCTCATTACTTCTTCTTCCCTTCCTTGCGGAAGATGAACTCGCCGCGGTACTTGATGCCCTTGCCCTTATAGGGCTCTGGCGGCCGCCAGCGGCGGATTTCGGCGGCAACCTGGCCAACCTTCTGCTTGTCGATGCCCGTGATTTCGACCGTGGTCTGATCCGGCGTCTTGATCTCAATCCCGTCCGGGATCGCGAAGTTGACGTGGTGGCTATACCCAAGCTGCAGGTTCAGGTTACGACCCTGCGAGGCGGCACGGTAACCGACGCCGGTGATTTCAAGCACCTTTGAAAAGCCATCGCTGACGCCCGTTACCAGGTTCTGCACCAGGGTACGCTGCATGCCCCAAAACGCGCGAGCGCGCTTGGTGTCATTTGCTGGCTTCACCGAAATACCGCCATCCTCAAGGATATAGCTGATATCGTCCACCAGCGGCATGGTGAGGGTGCCCTTGGGCCCCTTCACCGAGATGATGCCGCCATCGATGCTGGCAGTAACGCCAGCCGGGATCGGCACCGCTTTTTTACCAATGCGGCTCATCAGAATACCTCCGCCAGCACTTCGCCACCAACATTCTGTTCGCGCGCTTCGGCGTCAGACAGAACGCCACGCGGCGTCGATACGATGGTGATGCCAAGGCCGTTCATGATCCGGGGCAGATCCTGCGATCCCGAATAGACACGGCGGCCAGGCTTGGAAACGCGGGCAACATGCTTGATCGCAGGCTGGCCTTCGAAATACTTCAGTTCAATGCGGATGCCCTTGGCAGGGCCCATCTCTTCTTCGGTATAGCCGCGGATATAGCCCTCGCGCTGAAGCACGTCGAGCACGCGGGTACGCAGCTTGCTGCCCGGCGTCAGGACAGAGTCCTTACGCGCACGCTGGCCGTTGCGGATGCGGGTGAGCATATCACCAATGGGATCGGTCAGTGCCATATCTCGTCCTTACCAGCTCGACTTCGTAACGCCGGGGATCAGGCCCTTGTTGGCCAGATCACGCAGCTGAATACGGCAGAGGCGGAACTTGCGGTAATAAGCGCGCGGGCGACCCGTGAGCTCACACCGATTGCGAATGCGCGTGCGGTTGGCGTTGCGCGGAATTTCAGCCTGCTTCAGCCGCGCGATCAGCCGCTCGGTATCGTCGAGCGACTTGTCGTTCGCGATTGCCTTCAGCTTGGCGTAACGGCCAGCATATTTCTTGACGAGCATCTTGCGGCGCTCGTTCTTGTTGATCGAACTCTTCTTCGCCATCTTATGCCGCCTTCTTCGCGTCGTCTGCGTCTTCAATCGGGAACGGGAAGCCAAACAGACGGAGCAGCTCACGGCCCTCTTCGTCGGTTTTCGCTGTCGTCGTCACGATCACGTCCATGCCGCGGATCTGACCAACCTTGTCATAGCTGATTTCCGGGAAGATCAGCTGCTCCTTCAGGCCGCAGGCATAATTGCCGCGTCCGTCGAATGACTTGGGGTTAAGCCCGCGGAAATCGCGAACGCGTGGCAGCGCGATCGTGATGAAACGATCCAGAAACTCATACATCCGCTCACGGCGCAGCGTTACCTTGCAACCGATTGGCATGCCTTCGCGCAGCTTGAACTGAGCGATCGACTTCTTGGCCTTGGTCACGACAGGCTTCTGCCCCGCGATCAGTTCCATTTCGCCAACGGCCTGCTCGACCTTCTTCTTGTCCTGCGTCGCTTCGCCCACGCCCATGTTGAGCACGATCTTTTCGATCCGGGGTACTTCCATCGCGTTCTTGTAGCCGAACTTCTCAGTCATCGCCTTCACGATAACCTCGTCATATCTCGACCGCATCCGCGGCACATAAACATCAGCCACTGATCGTCTCCCCGGACTTCACGGCCACACGGACCTTCTTGCCGTCCTTTTCCTCAAAGCGAACGCGCGTCGGCTTGCCGGTCTTGGGGTCGGCAATCGCCACCTTCGACACGTGCATCGGCGCTTCCAGCTTTTCCAGGCCACCTTGCGGGTTTGCCTGGCTCGGCTTTTTGTGGCGGGTGGCGATGTTCGCGCCCGACACGATAACTTTACCGTCCTTCGGGAAGGCGCGCGTCACTTCGCCCGTTTTGCCCTTGTCCTTGCCGGACAGGATGACGACGGTGTCACCCTTTTTGATCTTGGCCGCAGCCATCACAGCACCTCCGGCGCGAGCGAGATGATCTTCATGTGCTTCTTGCCACGGAGCTCACGCACCACCGGGCCAAAAATACGCGTGCCAATCGGCTCTTCGTTCTTGTTGACGAGAACGGCAGCGTTGGTGTCGAAACGGATCACCGACCCATCGGCGCGGCGGATATCCTTCGCCGTGCGCACGATGACCGCACGGTGCACGTCACCCTTCTTCACCTTGCCACGGGGCTGTGCTTCCTTGATGCTGACGACAATGATGTCGCCCACACCGGCCGTGCGACGCTTTGAGCCGCCCAGCACCTTGATGCACTGCACCCGCTTCGCGCCGCTGTTGTCAGCGACCTCGAGATTGGACTGCATCTGGATCATTGATCCGCTTCCTTCTTCACTTTGGGGCCGATTGCTGACCGGTCCCCGCCAAAATCAAAAGACGCTTATGCGTCCACATCAACCCGGTCGGGCGTTGCATGGGCGTTGACCCGATCCAGCACCTTCCACGTCTTCAGCTTGCTGATCGGCGCGATCTCTTCGATGCGCACGATTTCGCCAGCCTTGAACTCATTGCCCTCATCATGGGCATGATATTTCTTCGAACGACGGATGATCTTGCCGTAGAGCGGGTGCTTCACCTTGCGCTCAACATTCACCACCACCGTCTTGTCGCCCTTGTCGGAGACGATCAGCCCCGTCAGCACGCGCTTCGGCATGTCTAATTCCTTACTTGGCAGCCGAGCGCGTGCGCTCAGACTGCAGAGTCTTGATACGGGCGATGCCGCGGCGAACTTCGCGCACCCGGCTCGGCTTTTCGAGCTGGTTGGTCGCGGCCTGAAAACGCAGGTTGAATGCCTCGCGCTTCAGATTGCCAAGCTCTTCGCTTAGCTGGTCGTCGGACTTGGTCCGCATGTCTTTCACATCGGCCATGACTTATGCTCCCAGGTGCGAGGTATCGCCAAGCCGGGCGACAACCTTTACCTTGATTGGCAGCTTCATCGCTGCGCGTTCGAATGCAACTGCTGCAACCGGGCCAGGTACGCCGTCCAGTTCGAACAGAATACGGCCGGGCTTGACGCGGGCTGCCCAGAATTCAGGCGAACCCTTGCCCTTGCCCATGCGGACTTCGGCAGGCTTTGACGATACCGGCACGTCGGGAAAAATGCGGATCCACAACCGGCCCTGGCGCTTGATGTGGCGCGTGATCGCGCGGCGTGCCGCTTCGATCTGGCGCGCGGTGATCCGGTCCGGCTCCATCGCCTTCAGGCCGTACGACCCGAAGTTGAGCGCGGAGCCACCCGTGGCCTTGCCATGAATGCGGCCCTTGAACGCCTTGCGGAACTTGGTCTTTTTTGGCTGCAACATTGTCTATTCCTCAGCGAGCCGGACGGACGCCGGAAGTCTGCGCTTCCATCATCAGCCGGTCTTGCGCCATCGGGTCATGACCCAGGATTTCGCCCTTGAAGATCCACACCTTCACGCCGCACACGCCGTAGGCGGTGTGTGCCGTTGCTTCGGCATAATCGACGTTCGCGCGCAGCGTGTGGAGCGGCACACGACCCTCACGATACCATTCGGTCCGCGCGATTTCCGCGCCGCCCAAACGACCACCGCAGGTAATACGAATGCCCTCTGCACCCAGACGCAGTGCTGATTGCACCGCGCGCTTCATGGCGCGGCGGAACGCGATGCGGCGCTCCAGCTGATCGGCAACACCCTGTGCTACCAGCTTGGCATCGATTTCAGGCTTGCGGATTTCGACGATGTTCAGGCTGACGTCCGAAGCCGTCATCTTGCCAATCGTCTTGCGCAGCTTTTCAATGTCAGCGCCCTTCTTGCCGATGATCACGCCGGGGCGCGCAGCGAAGATGGAGATGCGGCACAGCTTGGCGGGACGGTCGATCACCACCTTTGAAATCGCAGCCTGAGGCAGCGTCTTCATGACGAATTCACGGATGCGCAGGTCTTCCAGCAGCAAGCGGCCATAATCGGCGCCTTCTGCGTACCAGCGGCTGTCCCAGGTGCGGTTGATCTGCAGCCGAAGCCCGATCGGATTGCTCTTCTGACCCATTACGCTTCCTCTGCCTGCTCACGCACCACAATCCGCAACCGGCTGAACGGCTTGAGGATGCGGGTCGATTTGCCGCGACCACGCGTGGCGAAACGCTTCATCACGATCGACTTACCAACCGATGCTTCCGATACGACCAGCGCATCGACATCAAGGTTGTGGTTGTTTTCTGCATTGGCGATTGCCGATGCCAGCACCTTGCGCGCCTCGACGGCCATTGCCTTGTTCGAGAATTGCAGGATGTTCATCGCATCACCAACCTTGCGGTTGCGGATGAGCGCAGCGACCAGGCCCAGCTTCTGCGCCGAACCACGGATCTGCGTGCCGACCGAGAGCGCCTCGTTATCCGCCACGCGACGCGGGGATTTTTCCTTGCCCATCAGCGCTTGCCCTTCTTATCGGCAGCATGGCCGGGGAAAAAGCGCGTCGGCGCAAATTCACCAAGCTTCATGCCGACCATATCTTCGTTGACCGAAACCGGCACGAACTTGCGACCGTTATAGACGCTGAACGTCAAGCCGACGAAATCGGGCAGGATCGTGGAGCGACGCGACCAGGTTTTGATCGGGGCGCGGTTATTGGCTTCCTGTGCAGCTTGCGCCTTTTTCAGGAGGTGAAGGTCGACAAACGGACCCTTCCAGACGGAACGTGCCATGAGCTATCAGCCCTTCTTCTTGGCGTGACGCGAACGGATGATCATCTTATCCGTCGACTTGTTATGACGGGTGCGCGCACCCTTGGTCGGCTTGCCCCATGGGGTCACTGGATGGCGACCACCTGAGGTACGGCCTTCACCACCGCCATGCGGATGGTCGACCGGGTTCTTGGCGACACCGCGCGTCAGCGGGCGGATGCCCTTCCAACGGTTGCGGCCTGCCTTGGCGAGGTTGGTGTTGGCGTTGTCGGGGTTCGACACCGCGCCCACCGTCGCCATGCAATCGCTGCGGATATAACGCTGTTCGCCCGAATTCAGGCGCACCATCACCATGCCCTTGTCGCGACCGACAACCTGCACATAAGTGCCTGCCGAGCGCGCGAGCTGACCACCCTTGCCGGGCTTCATCTCAACATTGTGAACGATCGTTCCGACCGGCATCTGGCCGAGTTCCATCGCATTGCCAGGCTTCACGTCGGTCTTCTTGCCGGCGACAACCTTGTCACCAACCGCCAGACGCTGCGGCGCCAGGATGTACACGACTTCGTCGCCGGGATATTCGATCAGCGCGATGAATGCCGTGCGGTTTGGGTCATATTCGATCCGCGCCACGGTGCCTTCAACGTCCCATTTGCGACGCTTGAAATCGATGATGCGATAACGCTGCTTATGGCCGCCGGCGATGCCGCGTGACGTGACATGGCCCTTGTTGTTACGACCACCAGTCTTGCGCTTGCCCTCGGTCAACGCCTTTACCGGGCCGCCCTTGTGCAGACCGGAACGGTCCACCAGGATCAGGCCGCGGCGTGCAGGCGAAGTCGGGTTATAATGCTTGAGTGCCATTGCCTCAGATCCCCGTCGTCACGTCGATCGATTGCCCGTCTTTCAGGGTGACGATCGCTTTTTTGATATCCGAGCGCGTGTAGGGCTTGCCCTTCCACTTCTTGGTCTTGCCCTTCTGGACGATCGTGTTCACGCCGGTCACATTGACGTTGAACAACGCTTCCACAGCAGCCTTGATCTCGGGCTTGGTCGCGTCACCTGCCACGCGAAACACAACGGCGTTGTGCTCGCTCAGCAAGGTTGCCTTTTCGGTGATGTGCGGCGCGAGGATCACGTCGTAATGACGTACCGCAATCGCTGCCGTTTCCTTCTTAGCCATTGAAGCGCGCCTCCAGCTTTTCGACGGCCGCGCGCGTCAGAACGAGCGTATCGGCCTTCAGAATATCGTACACATTGGCACCAGCTGCCGGCATCACGTTGATCTGGCGCAGGTTACCGGCTGCAAGCGCGAAGCTCGCCTCCACCATATCACCATCAATCACCAACGCGGTCTTGGCATCCAGCGTGCTGAAGTTCTTGAACAGCACGGACGTCTTGGCATTTTCGACAACCAGGCTGTCCATGACGATCAGCTTGCCGGTCTTGGCCTTTGACGACAGCGCCATCTTCAGACCCAGCGCGCGAACCTTCTTGTTCAGCGATGGGTTGAAATCACGAACGCGGGCGCCGTGGGCTTTACCACCACCAATGAACACCGGCGCGCGGCGATCGCCGTGACGGGCCGTACCGCCGCCCTTCTGGCGACCGAACTTCTTGCCGGTGCGGGCAACATCGGCGCGCTCACGGGTGCCGCGGGCGGTGCCGCGACGCTTTTCGAGCTGCCAAGTGACAACGCGGTGAAGGATGTCCGCACGCGGCTCTAGGCCGAACACGTCATCGCTGAGGTCGATATCGGCGCCCTGGGCACCGTCGAGCGACTGAAGCTTGATCTTCATGTTCAGCCCTCCTGGCCGTCAGTGGCTTCGGGAGCCGCCACGTCTTCGACGGGGACTTCAGCCGGAGCATCGTTGCTGTTGGCGACGGCCTTCAGGCCGGCGGGATATGGCGCTGCTTCAGGACGCGCGATCTTGACCGAGTCCTTGACGAGCAACCAGCCGCCCTTCGATCCAGGGACGGAGCCCTTGATGAAGATCAGGCCGCGCTCAACATCGGTCGAGACGACTTCCAGATTCTGCTGCGTGCGCTGCTTGTCACCCATGTGACCGGCCATCTTCTTGTTCTTGAAGACCTTGCCCGGATCCTGGCGCTGACCGGTCGAACCGAGCGAACGGTGCGAGACCGAAACGCCGTGCGTCGCGCGCAGACCGCCGAAGCCCCAGCGCTTCATACCGCCCTGGAAACCCTTGCCCTGCGTGTTGCCGGCAATATCGACGAACTGGCCGGCGACGAAATGGTCAGCCGAAATCTCGGCGCCCACGTCGAGCAGTGCATCTTCGGATACGCGGAATTCAGCCAGCTTTGCCTTGGGTTCCACTTCGGCCTTGCCGAAATGGCCGCGCTGCGGCTTGGCGACGTTCTTTGCTTTGGCCGTGCCAGCACCAAGCTGCACAGCAGTGTAACCATCACGGTCGGCCTCGCGGCGGGCAACGACCTGGAGACCTTCAAGCGAAAGGACGGTGACGGGCACATGGCGCCCATCGTCCTTAAACAAGCGGGTCATCCCCATTTTCTTCGCGATCACGCCAGTGCGCATGATCCATGCTCCATAAAATAACAGAGGCACACCACGGACCATTCCGCAGTGTGCTTGCCTCAGCCCATCATGTAGAAACGTGCCCCGACCCGGGCTGGTGTTCCCCAATTCTGGGGAGCGTGTCGGGGGACGCGGCCCGGATAAATCCGGCGGTATCCCTTGTCGTGCGGCACCGAATGAACGGCACCGAATCTCGTTGGAAGCGGGCCTTTACGCTAGCCGGTTGACTACGTCAACAAGCCACCCCGGCCTTCGCCGGAGCTAAAGGCAAGCTCGCTTCAAGCGAGCTTGATCTCCACGTCCACCCCTGCTGCAAGATCGAGCTTCATCAAAGCATCAACCGTCTGTGGGGTAGGCTGAACAATGTCCAGCATCCGCTTGTAGGTGCGCACCTCGAACTGCTCACGCGACTTTTTGTCGATGTGCGGACCGCGGTTCACGGTGAACTTCTCAATGCGCGTCGGCAAAGGGATAGGACCGCGAATAAGCGCACCAGTGCGGCGTGCCGTATCGGCAATGTCGCCGGTTGCCTGATCAAGCACCCGGTGATCGAATGCCTTCAGACGAATACGGATATTCTGCGTTTCCATAGTCCCTACCGATGCGAAAGAGCGGGGCCGTTACCGACCGCTTGCTGTTCTGTTTAATTTGAGGACGTGCCACTACAGCGCAGACGGGGAGAGATCAAGCCTCTCCGTGAAATTTTCGCTCTATCGACACATCATTGCATATACTGCAGTCAATGAGATACTACCGACGATGATGGTTGCCCATAAAAATGGAGAAATTGATGACGGCGCTCGAACGCATCACCGAACGGGTAATGGCAAACGGCAATCCAGAAGACCGGCGAGTGCGAACCCCTTTATTAACTTTGGAAGAGTTTTTCGACGGGAATGACTTTGTTGGGTCAATTGGATGCAACTTAGACAGCGAGCCCGCCCCCGCCGAGTTTTACGAGTTGCTTAGCAATATGCGATCTGCACCGGATGTCAGCGACATCAGGGTTCAAGTTACCTGCGTAGACGATCCCGGTAACGACTGGCCATTTTCTGACACCGTATGGATTTTCACAAATATAAGCCCGAACGAAATCGCAGCGAGATTTCCCTCGCATTTGGCTCCCGATGAAGTTTGGGAGGGGTGGATTCCTGGACGGAGCTATGACGAATGCGAAGTACGTGAGGGCCATCGACCGCTCGCTGCTTGGTGGGATTAACCTGAAATTTTGATGCCCACCCCAAAAAAAGGCCCGGCCTCCTCGACGGAAGACCGGGCCTCAATTTCTCCGCCCTTTCGGGCGAGGCTTACTTCGAGATGCCGCTGACAATCCCCGAACCAACGGTACGACCGCCTTCGCGGATCGTGAAGCGCTGGCCAAGGTCCATGGCGATCGGTGCAATCAGCTTCACGCCGAGTGCAATGTTATCGCCAGGCATCACCATTTCGGTGCCCTCAGGCAGCTCGACGGTGCCGGTCACGTCCGTGGTGCGGAAGTAGAACTGCGGGCGATAGTTGGCGAAGAATGGCGTATGACGGCCACCCTCGTCCTTCGACAGCACGTACACTTCTGACTGGAAGTCAGTGTGTGGCTTGATCGAGCCGGGCTTGCACAGCACCTGGCCGCGCTCAACTTCTTCACGACCAACGCCGCGGATCAGCGCGCCGATGTTGTCGCCAGCCTGGCCCTGATCGAGCAGCTTGCGGAACATTTCAACGCCGGTGACAACCGTCTTGCGAACTGCAGGGTGGATGCCGACGATTTCGACTTCCTCGCCAACCTTCACAATGCCGGTTTCGACGCGACCGGTGACAACCGTACCGCGACCCGAGATCGAGAACACGTCTTCGATTGGCATCATGAACGGCTTGTCGAGCGGACGCTCTGGCTGTGGCAGATATTCGTCAACTGCCTGCATCAGCTTCAGAACGGCGTCATGGCCGATCTCAGGCTGCTTGTCGTCAAGCGCACACACTGCCGAACCACGGATGATCGGAATGTTGTCGCCATCGAAATCATACTTCGACAGCAGCTCGCGGATTTCCATCTCGACGAGTTCGAGGATTTCCTCGTCATCGACCAGATCGACCTTGTTCATGAAAACAACCATCGTTGGCACGCCAACCTGGCGGGCGAGCAGGATGTGCTCGCGCGTCTGTGGCATCGGGCCGTCGGTGGCCGAAACGACCAGAATCGCGCCGTCCATCTGCGCGGCGCCGGTGATCATGTTCTTCACATAATCGGCGTGGCCTGGGCAATCGACGTGCGCGTAATGGCGCGCCGTTGTTTCATATTCGACGTGCGCGGTCGAAATCGTGATGCCGCGCTCACGCTCCTCAGGAGCCTTGTCGATGTTGGCATAGCTGGTGAACGTTGCGCCGCCGGTCTCTGCCAGCACCTTGGTGATGGCGGCCGTCAGCGACGTCTTGCCGTGATCGACGTGGCCGATCGTGCCGATGTTGAGATGCGGCTTGTTCCGCTCAAACTTTGCTTTAGCCATTGTTTCCTACCTTACTGATCAGTTTTTCGGGTCGCCGGGGCGGTGCGAAAGCGTGCCCCATAGCGAGTGATTTTGGGTTACGCCAGCTTTGCCTTCACTTCATCGGCAACATTGGCTGGCACTTCGTCATAATGCGAGAACTGCATCGAGTATTGTGCACGCCCCTGCGTGAACGAGCGGAGCTGGTTCACATAGCCAAACATGTTGGCCAGCGGCACAATCGCCTCAACCGTTTGGGCATTGCCGCGGCTGTCGGTGCCCTGAATCTGGCCACGGCGGCTGTTCAAGTCGCCGATCACGTCGCCGAGATAATCCTCAGGCGTCACGACCTCAACTTTCATGATCGGCTCAAGCAGCTTGATGCCAGCCTTTTGCGCCGCTTCACGCATGCAGCCCCGCGCGCAGATTTCGAACGCCAGCGCTGACGAATCGACGTCATGATACTTGCCGTCGACCAGTTCGACCGAAAAATCGATGATCGGAAAGCCGATCAGAGACCCGGTCATCGCGGTTTCGCGCATGCCCTTTTCGACCGAAGGAATATATTCCTTCGGCACGTTGCCGCCCTTCACCGAATCGATGAACACAAAGCCCGAACCGCGCTCGCCCGGCGTGACCTTAACCTTGATTTCGCCGAACTGGCCGGAGCCGCCCGATTGCTTCTTATGGGTATAGGTCAGCTCGACAGGCTTGCCGAGATATTCGCGGTACGCAACCTGCGGCGCGCCGACGTTCGCCTCGACCTTGAACTCGCGCTTCATGCGATCAACCATGATTTCGAGATGAAGCTCGCCCATCCCCTTTAGCAGGGTCTGGCCGGATTCGTGATCGGTCGACACACGGAACGATGGATCCTCGCGCGCCAGGCGGTTGAGCGCGACGCCCATCTTTTCCTGGTCAGCCTTGGTCTTCGGTTCCACCGAAACCTCGATAACGGGCTCCGGAAACTCCATCCGCTCAAGGATGATCGGATTGGTCTGCGAGCACAAAGTATCGCCCGTCGTCGTGTCCTTCAGGCCCGCTAGCGCCACGATATCACCGGCATAGGCGACCTGAATATCCTCGCGGTCATTGGCATGCATCAGCAGCATGCGGCCGACCTTTTCCTTCTTGTCCTTGACCGAGTTGGTCACTGACGATGCCGTCTCCAGCTTGCCGGAATAAATACGGGCAAAGGTCAGCGTGCCGACGAATGGATCGTTCATGATCTTGAACGCCAATGCCGAGAACGGCGCATCGTCGGCTGCAGCACGGCTGTCAGGCGTCACGCCGTCAAGCTTGAGACCGTCGATGGCCGGCACGTCGAGCGGCGACGGCAGATAATCTACGACCGCGTCGAGCAACGGCTGGACACCCTTGTTCTTGAACGCCGAGCCGCACAGGACCGGCACGAATGAAGAGTTCAGCGTGCCCTTGCGGATCAGCGCCTTCAGATCGGCGACCGACGGCTCATTGCCTTCGAGATAGGCCTCCATCAGGTCGTCGTCCTGCTCGACCGCCATTTCGATCAGCTCGCTGCGATACTTGGCGGCCTTTTCGGCCATGTCTTCGGGGATCTCCCGATATTCGAACTTCGCGCCCAGGCTCTCTTCGAGCCAAATGATCGCGCGGTTCTCGACCAGATCGACCAGGCCCTTGAAGCCGCCCTCAATACCGATCGGAAGGTACAAAATGGCCGGACGCGCGCCGAGGCGCTCCACGATCGAATCGACACAGAAATAAAAGTCCGCCCCGGTGCGATCGAGCTTGTTGACGAAGCACATCCGCGGCACCTTGTACTTGTCAGCCTGGCGCCACACGGTTTCCGACTGCGGCTCGACTCCCGCAACGCCGTCGAAACAGGTGATCGCGCCGTCGAGCACGCGCAGCGAACGCTCAACTTCAATCGTGAAGTCAACGTGGCCGGGGGTGTCGATGATGTTGATGCGGTGATCGTTCCAGAAACACGTGGTCGCAGCCGACGTGATCGTGATCCCGCGCTCCTGCTCCTGCTCCATCCAGTCCATCGTGGCGGTTCCCTCATGGACCTCGCCAATCTTGTAGGACTTGCCGGTGTAATACAGGATACGCTCGGTCGTCGTCGTCTTACCGGCGTCGATATGCGCCATGATGCCGATATTGCGATATTTTTCGAGCGGATGGCTGCGGGCCATGATCGGTTCCTTGGAGTAGGGATTATCCGGGGGAATGTGGATAGGCCGGGGCTTTCACCCCGGCCGGTCCGATATAGGAAGTTTAGGCTTTCAGCGGAAGGCTATTGCCAACCGTTACCAGCGGTAATGCGAGAATGCGCGGTTTGCTTCGGCCATACGATGCGTGTCTTCACGCTTTTTGACGGCGTTGCCGCGGTTGTTTGCGGCATCCATCAGCTCACCGGAAAGCCGGCCAGCCATCGTATGCTCGCTGCGGGCGCGCGCGGCCGAGATCAGCCAGCGAATCGCCAATGCCTGCGACCGTTCAAAGCGCACCTCAACCGGCACCTGATAGGTCGCACCACCAACGCGGCGGCTGCGCACTTCGATGTTTGGCTTTACGTTGTTCAGCGCTTCATGAAACACCGCGAGCGGGTCTTTCTTCGCGCGGGTTTCAACGGTTTCAAGCGCACCGTACACAATACCTTCGGCGACGGACTTCTTGCCGTCCAGCATTACCGAATTCATGAACTTTGACAGCACCTCATCACCAAATTTGGGATCAGGCAGGATTTCCCGCTTTTCGGGGCGACGACGACGAGACATATTTTCTTCCTTTGCACTTCAGCCTTGATGACGGGACAAGCCCATCGGCTTACTTCGGACGCTTGGCGCCGTATTTGGAACGGGACTGACGACGATCCTTCACACCCTGTGTATCGAGCACGCCGCGCAGCACGTGGTAGCGGACGCCGGGCAAATCGCGAACGCGACCGCCGCGGATCAGCACAACCGAGTGCTCCTGCAGGTTATGCCCTTCACCAGGGATGTAGCTGATAACTTCGCGCTGGTTGGTCAGGCGAACCTTGGCAACCTTGCGCAATGCCGAGTTCGGCTTTTTCGGAGTCGTTGTATAAACGCGCGTGCAGACGCCCCGCTTCTGCGGGTTCTGATCCATCGCAGGGACCTTTGATTTGGCCTTCTGCGGATCGCGGCCCTTGCGGACCAGCTGGTTAATCGTTGGCATGAAGCCCTTCACCTTTTGTTACCGGCAAATTCCGGCGGTTACTTTGCTGAAAGCGGAAAAATACAAAGGGACCCCGGCGGCCATTCGGCCCCCCAGGCCCCTTGCGTTCAGCAATGTTCAGCTCTGCCCATTAGCGGGCGGCGTGCGGAAAAAACCACTACCAGTCCCGTTGATAAGCAGGCGGCGCTATACCCATGCGGGCAGGGGTGGTCAATGCCATGTTGCAGCCAATCTGGCCGCGCCAGTAAAAGTAACGAATATTGCCCAGATTTCCGCCGCTGATTTCGCATTCAGGCCGCTGGACTTAACCCGCCTTCAACCATCATGCGGGCATGGGGTAACAGATGATCCCCCTGCCCCTTCTTGTCGCTGCGCCAGCCCGCTCTCCATTGCCGCCCGTCCTTGTGACGCTGGCGGCGGCTGGAGCGCTGCACCTGGCATTCTGGCACATCGTGGCCGCGGACATGACAGCATATCTGCTGCCATGGTTTGACCATATCCGCCAGACCGGGCCGATCGCCGCCTTTGCCGCGCCCTTTTCAAATTACACCCCGCCCTATCTCTACTTGCTCGCGCTGTTCAGCCCGCTTGGGCCGTTTGTTCCGGCGGTGTCGCTTATCAAGCTCATTTCGGTCACGGGGACCGGCGCGCTGGCGCTGGCGGTGCGCCATTTGCTGATTCGGCTGGATGTCCCGCAGCCTGAACGCGGCGCAGCGTTGGTGTTTCTGCTGCCCAGCGTTGCCATTAACGCGTCGCTGCTGGGGCAGGCTGATATGTTCTGGGCGGCCCCATGCATTATGGCCCTGGCCGCGGCACTTGATCGTCGCCACGCGGTGATGCTGTTGTGGTGCGGTGTGGCGCTGTCATTCAAGGCGCAGTCAGTGCTGATCGCGCCATTCTTCATTGCCGTGCTGATCCACCGTCGCGTGCCGCTTCGGCTGTGGCCGCTTACGCCGCTTGCCACCGCAGCGATGATGATGCCCGCCATTTTAGCGGGATGGCCGCCGGGCGATCTGCTCGCAATCTATGCCCAGCAATCCACCACCTTTGCCGATCTGTCACGCAATGCGCCGAACATATGGTCGATCATTGATCTGCTGCCGCGCGGGGATGATATGCCGTTGCTGGGGCTGGCCTTTACCGCCGCTATTGGCGTGAGCGCGGCGTATATTGCGCGATTTTCTGCCCAGCCAATGCATGGCCGCGTGCTGATCGCTGCGGCGCTGCTGGCAATGCTGGTAACGGCAGGACTGTTGCCCAAAATGCATGAACGCTTTTTCTATCTTGCCGATATCGTCGCGCTGGTACTCGCCGTGGCGGCAGGCGATCGCAATAGCTGGCGCACCGCACTGATGGTGCAAACCGGATCGACGCTGGCGCTGTTTGCGTATCTGAGCGGCATTGAATCTGTCGCCGCGATCAGCGCGGTACCGATGCTGGTCGCGACCTGGCGCGTGGCGGTGCCATTGCTGCAACCGGCTGCAAACGACAATCCCCTTCTGGCACGCCCGGTTTGAGCGTTCTAATCTCCTAGCGTTCGATGATTCATGCTAGGGATCAACCCGAGTCGCTGGATCAGCTTCTTGATCGGTTTTTTGGGCGGGGTAATTATGAGCATGTTCGGTAACAACAAGTCGGGATCGTCGCGCGACACGGGCTCTTCCAGCCTGCCGCCCGCCCCCAGCCAACCTGCGGGCAAGCGCGGCATGTTCTCAGTGCTCGGGGCGGACGTCATCGTGACGGGTAATGTCACCGCAACTGCAGACCTGCACATTGATGGCCGCATTGACGGAGACGTGAACTGCGGCTCGCTGGTGCAAGGCGCGGAAAGCCGGATCGCAGGCAATGTTCGCGCCGAAAGCGCCCGGCTTGCCGGTGCCGTCGAGGGCACTGTTTCAGTTCGCCAGCTTACCGTGGAACGCGCTGCGCGGATCACCGGTGATGTGGAATATGAAAATATCGCGATCGAAAACGGGGCGAGCATTGATGGCCGCCTGAAGCATATCTCGCCTGAATCCGGCAAGAACTTCACGGCCCCGGCCAGCACGCTTTCTCCCGTTCGGGTGGCCGATTCGGTATTTTACACCGGGCAAGACGAAGCCGCCGCCTGATCGGCCTGGTTGTCGGCAAGCGTTGCGCGCATTTGCTGCGCACGGAAGGGCGCTTTCCCGGGGGGCTGGGAAAGCGCCTTTTTTGTTGCCCGCTTGCTGCGGGCAAAACCCCAGTTACTTGATCCGCACCCCGCCCTTGATCACTGCACTCGGCTTTTCGAGCAGGCGTACATTGGTGAGCGGATCGCCCGTCACCGCGACGATATCACCATAGCGGCCGACTGCCAGCGTGCCGACATCGGCGGCGCGCGACAGGGCTTCCGCCGCATTGCGCGTCGCAGCGCGGATCGCCTGGATTGGTGTCATGCCGTATTCGACCATCACTCGCAGCTGCCCGGCAGCCGAGCCATGCGGCATCACCCCGGCGTCCGATCCGAACACCATCTTCACACCAGCGGCATGCGCTTTGCGGAAATTGTCGCGCTGGATCTGCGCGATCTCGCGATCCTTACGCAGATTATCCTCCAGCACGCCGTTCTTGGCACCCTCGGCCTGGGTGTAATCGGTGTTGAAGATATCCATCGACAGCCAAGTACCGCGCTCCTTGGCGAGACGAATGCCCTCATCGTCGATCAGGCTGGCATGTTCGATCGTGTCGATCCCCGCGCGGATCGCCGCTTTAATCCCCGCACCACCATGCGCGTGTGCCGCCACCCGCAGCCCCCATAGATGCGCTTCCTCGGCAATCGCGCGCAGTTCGTCCTCGGACAATTGTTGCTGACCGGGTTCGGTGTTGCGCGAAAAGACACCGCCGGTCGCGCAGACCTTGATCACCTCGGCACCATATTTACGCTGTTCGCGCACGCGTGAACGCAGTTCCTGCGGGCCGTCGCCAACTGCCACACCCTTGGCCTTGTAGGACGGCGGCAGATAGGTGCTGTCGCAATGCCCGCCCGTCGCCCCCAGCGCGTGCGCCGCCGGCACGATCCGCGGGCCGACCATCAACCCCTCCTCGATCGCCTGCTTATACGCAACATCGGCATAGTTTTCCGACCCGACATTGCGCACGGTCGTGAACCCCGCCTCAAGCATCGCGCGCGCATTGGCGACACCCTGGACCGCCCAAAACGCATCGGTGAAGCGCAACCCCGAATAGCCGCCGTACAACGGGTTCGAATCAAGATGCACATGCATGTCGATCAAGCCGGGCAGAATCGTCTGACCGGCAAGGTCGATATGCTTGACGTCACTGCCCCATTTCACCGTGCGCGCATCGGCCACGCTGGTGATCCGGCCATCGGTGATGAACACCGCCGGATAATCGACCGTCTTGCCACTTGTCACATCGACCAGATGGTCCGCCGTGACGACAACGCTTTCGGCCAGCGCGGGAGCTGCGAGCAGAAACGCGGCACTCGCCGCGAGAACAGATTTCAACATTAGATCAAATCCTCAATAAACGCGGCATTGGCGGGCCACGAAATCCTCCCTCGGCAGTCCGTCGGTCGCCGTCAGCCGCTCAGCGGGCAGCTTCACGACCATCCCGCTCGCTGGCAAGCTGAAATCATAGACCGCGCCCTTCAGCTGGGCCATGCGCCCGCCGCAGACTTCGGCGCCGATCGCGCGAAAGCCGATCGCGATTCCTTCGCCCATGCTGCCGGTCCAGCGCCCGACCTGGACGATCACTTTGCCTGAGTGGAATTTGCCCGCGCGCGGCAAAACCTGCTCTATCCACTGGCGCACGATGCCAGTGTCGCGTTTCTCGGCGGGCAAGCTGTGAATCTGATAGTTGGCGGGCGCGCGGACGAACCAGCTCATCATCGCGCGCGCGACGCTGGTGTTGCCGCCGCTCGGCGTGTCGCTCACGTCGATGATGACCGTGGCCTTGGGCGCGGTCTTTGCCATCGCCGAATCGAACGCGGCGATCGTCGACTGGTTGCCCAGGCTGTTGTTGATCCTGATCCGGGTCGGCACCTTGCGCGCGCCCTCGATCACGCTCACCGGCGGCTGATCATGCTTGATCGTATAGCGGCTCGGTAGTGTCAGCGTGCGCGTGGCCCCGGCATGGGTGAAGGTCAGCACACGCGACCGATCGCGCCGCCCGGCGGCAAGCACCCGTGCGGCATAATCGGCGCGCTCGGGCGTTACTTCCAACCCGAGCGCTTCCCAGAAGCTCGCCACCGCCTGCGCGGTCGGCACGCCGTTGACCGCCGTCAGCTGTTCACCCACGCCGATCCCCGCTGCCGACGCTGGCGTGTCAGGCTTCACCGCGACGACGACATAGCCATCGCCCCGCCTCTCGATCCACAGATCGGCATAGGTCGGCACGATCGCCCAGCTGTCCTTGAACGACCCGCCTGTGATGGCGTGATGATCCGCCAGACTTGTGATCCGGTTCTCGGCATAATGGAGCAGGCTGTCGGCATCATGCACTGCCGTCCGTTCCGCCGCGAGCGCGGGGGAATCGGGCAGCACCCCGCCGGGCCAGTGATCGGTGTAAGCGTAGTTCTCGGCGATGATCCTATCGAGTGCCCGCGCGTCGGCGTTATAATCGATCGTCAGGGCTTCCGCCGTGCCGATCATCAGCACCAGCGACAGCGTGCTGATCATATATGCAACGCCCGCCCATAAGCGCCCAGCACGCTTTCGTGCATCATCTCACTGAGCGTCGGGTGCGGGAACACGCTTTCCATGAAATCCGCTTCGACCAGCTCTGCAGTTTTGCCAATCGTATAACCCTGAATCAGCTCAGTCACTTCCGCGCCGATCATGTGTGCGCCCAGCAATTCGCCGGTTTTGGCGTCGAACACGGTTTTTACAAAACCTTCGGCCTCGCCCAGCGCAATCGCCTTGCCGTTACCGATGAAGGGGAAGTTGCCAACCTTCACCTCATACCCCGCCGCCTTCGCTTTTGCCTCGGTCAGCCCCACGCTGGCGATTTGTGGGTGGCAGTAAGTGCAGCCGGGGATGTTCAGCGGGTCCATCGCGTGCGGGTGGTTGCCCGCAATCGCCTCTGCCGCGATCACACCTTCATGGCTTGCCTTGTGCGCGAGCCAGGGCGGCGCGGTGATGTCCCCAATCGCATACAGGCCGGGCACATTGGTGCGGCACATCGCATCGGTTTTCAGGAAACCCCGGTCGGTCGCAACGCCCAGCGCGTCCAGGCCGATATTTTCGGTGTTAGGGACGATGCCGATGGCGACGATGCAATGGCTGAACTCGCTGGTCGCAACTTTGCCGTCGCTCCCCTTGATGGCAGCGGTGACGCCAGTCGCGGTTGCCTTCAAGCTCTCAACGCCGGCACTGGTCATGATCGTCATGCCCTGCTTCTTCAGCGCCTTTTCCAGGAACGCAGAGACATCAGCGTCCTCCACCGGCACCACCCGGTCGAGCATCTCCACCACCGTCACCTCAGCACCCATATCATTATAGAAACTGGCGAATTCGATGCCAATCGCGCCGGAGCCGATGACCAGCAACTTGGTGGGCATTTCGGGCGGCACCATCGCATGGCGATAGGTCCAGATGCGCTCCCCGTCAGCAGGCGCAAACGGCAGGTCGCGCGCCCGTGCGCCAGTGGCGAGGATGATGTTTTTCCCGCTCAGCACGTCTGACTTGCCGTCTTTCGTCACGGTGATCTGGTTGGCAGCGGTCAGCGTGCCATCGCCCATGAACACAGTGATTTTGTTCTTCTTCATCAGGTGGGTGACGCCCTGATTGAGCTGTTTGGCCACCCCGCGAGACCGTTTTACCACCGCGGCGATATCCGCGCTGATCCCATCAGCAACCAGTCCGTAATCCTTGGCGTGCTGCATATAATGATAGATCTCGGCGGAGCGCAGCAGCGCCTTGGTCGGGATGCACCCCCAGTTCAGGCAAATGCCACCGAGCAGCTCACGCTCGACAATCGCGACCTTCAGGCCAAGCTGGCTCGCGCGGATGGCGGCGACATAGCCGCCCGGGCCGGATCCGAGAACGATGAGATCAAAAGGGTCAGCCACGCGAATCTCCTGGGGCGGGAGGAAAAAGGGAAAACAACAGCGTCAGACGAGAGGGCCATCAACCGGGCGGGGCCTGCCATCCGGCCCCATCGATACGAGCGTGAACTGGCCGCGCGCAGCGCGCTCGGTGTCGTCGCTGTGGCGATCACGCCGCCAGCATTCAACCGCAACCGTCATCGAAGTTCGCCCTGTAGCGACGATGTCGGCATAGAAGCTAACCTCATCACCAATCGTGACCGGCGCGGTAAAGCTGAACCCGTCGGCAGCGACGACGGGAGCCTGACCCCGGCAGCGCTGCGACGCGACCGATCCCGCCGCAAGCGCCATCTGCCCCATCAGCCAGCCGACGAAGATCGACCCATAAGGATTGGCATCCGCTGCCATCGCGGTAGAGCGGATCGCCGGTACGCGGTTGAAAGGCTGATCAGTCATTACTGTCGACGAGCGCCCAGCCCGATGTCGGTGCCAGTCCATGGCCAAACGCCTGCGCGATCCAAAGCCGCGCCATCCCTTCCAGTTCGCGTGACCAATCGAGAGGACCGGCATCGCGCGCATCGAAGCCGATATCGCGCAGCAGCTGCATCACCGTCGCTTTGGCCGCTGGATCGTCGGCCGCCACGAATTGCAGCGGCTTGATTGATTGCGCGCGGGCGTTCGCCATCACGGCTGAGCCGACCTGGTTCAGCGCCTTTACCACGATCGCATCGGTCTTGGCCTGCAGCAACCGGGCTGCCGATTGATCGGACGCAATGAGGGGCGCCAGGTTGTTCATAAAATCATAGGGGTTGATCGGATCGATCAGAATCTTGCCCGTGATCGGCCCCATCGCCGTCAGCGCGCCATCGACGGCGTCCCAACCGATCGCGAGGATGATGACGTCCGCCCAGGCAGCAGCATCGGCAGTTGAACGCCGCGCCACGCCGTCACTACCCGCATATTTTGGATCGTCGGGATTGCGCACGCCATAGACCACCTCGTGCCCCGCCGCGGCGATATTGGGGGCAATCGCCCCGCCCACGCGGCCCGTGCCGATCACTGCGATTTTCATGTGCCGAACTCCTGCCTATTTGGGGCGCGTTGCCTTCATCGAGTGTGCCTTTTCCGCCGCCGCATCGGACGCCCGATCGGCCATCCAGGCTTCGCGCATCTGGGGATATCCCATCCCGATAATGAACGCGATTGCGACATAATCGATGATCCAAATCTCGGCGCGCGCGAGCGGCACGGCCCAGGCAGCCCCCGTCGCCATCACGATTGAGGTCGCAATGCCAAGCGCGACATACATCAGCTCCGTGGCGAACCGCATCATTGTTCCTTACGCCAGCAGGCCGAGCGGATTTTCGATCAGCGCCTTCAGCGCCTGCATCAACTGCGCACCATCTGCGCCGTCAATCGCGCGGTGATCAAAACTGCCGGTAACCGACATAACCGTCGCAATGCCCAACGCGCCGTCGATCACATAAGGCCGCTGCTCACCCGCGCCGACCGCCAATATCATGCCCTGGGGCGGGTTAATAACGGCATCAAACGCCTTGATACCAAACATCCCCATGTTGGAAATGGACGCGGTGCCGCCCTGATATTCGGCGGGTTGCAGCTTGCCATCCTTCGCGCGAGCGGCGAGATCCTTCATCTCGGTGGCGATGGCCGACATGCTCTTGTTCGCTGCATCCTTGATGATCGGCGTGATCAGCCCACCGGGGATCGACACTGCCACCGCAATATCAGCGCGGGAGTAGCTAACCAGCTGATCGCCCAGAAAAGTGACATTGCACTTCGGCACCTGAATGAGCGCGGCACCCAGCGCCTTGATCAGAAGATCATTGACCGACAGCTTCACCCCACGCGGTTCCAGCGCCTTGTTCAGCTCACCGCGCAGTTTCAGCAGCGCATCCAGCCGGATGTCGACCGTCAAATAGATATGCGGGATCGTCGACTTCGCCTCGGTCAGCCGCCGGGCGATGGTTTTGCGCATGTTCGACAGCTTATCGATCTGGTGAGGGATGGTATCATCCCATGCAACCGGTGAAACCGCACGCGGGGCTTCAACTGATATCGGGGTTGATATCGCACCGGGTGCCGGGGCGGCAGCCGGTGCTGCGCCGGGCGCGGTTGCCCCTGCCCCTACTCCTGCCCCTGCGGCGTCGACATCCGCCTTGATGATCCGCCCATTGGGGCCGGTGCCGGTGAGCGTGGCAAGGTCAACGCTTTTTGCCGCGGCAATGCGCCGGGCCAGCGGGCTGGCCTTGATGCGGTCACCCGTCATGCCCGGTACAGCTGCGGCAGCCACCGGGGCGGCGGCCAGAGCTGGGGCTGGTGCTGGTGCTGGTGGTGCCGCTACGGCGACCATTGGTGTAGCCGACTTGGGCGCAACCCCCTTAGGGGCGGCAGCCTCGCCTTCCTGCATCAGGATGGCGATCACGGTGCCGACTTTCACGTTATCTGTACCCTCAGCGACCAAAATCTCTGAAATCACCCCTTCATCGACTGCTTCAAACTCCATCGTTGCCTTGTCGGTTTCGATTTCGGCCATCAGATCACCAGATGCCACGGTATCACCCGCTTTAATCAGCCATTTGGCCAGCGTGCCTTCTTCCATCGTTGGCGACAGGGCGGGCATTTTGATCTCGATCGGCATGAAAAGCGCGTCCTTGCACGAGTCCTGGGGGTGCGCGTTTCCTTCGACATCCTAGCCGCGCGGTCAAGTCCAACTGAAACACAAGCGTGACTTGCACAGCTTGCCTATCGGGCGCACCTATTCGACCAACGATAAATCAGGAGGGCGGCGATGCGGATCTATCTGGTGGTCATCGACGAAAGCCGGGAGGCGGAAACAGCGCTCCGGTTTGCCGCACGCCGTGCGGTGAAAACCGGCGGTGGGGTCGAGATTCTGGCGCTTGTTCCCCCCGCAGAATTTGTCCCCTGGGGCGGCGTGCAGGCAACAATTGAGGAGGAAGCGCGCCAACACGCCGAAGCGCTGGTCGCCGCTGCCGCTGGCACGTTGATTGCCGAATCCGGGTTGAAACCAATCATCACCGTGCGCCAGGGCGATGCCCATAAAATTATACGAGAGGTGATTGCGGGCAACGCCGAAATTGCCGCCCTTGTGCTCGCCGCCGCTGCCACCGGCGCGCCCGGCCCGTTGATCAGCCATTTCGCGGGATCAGAAGCAGGTGCGCTACCCATCCCGCTGATGATCATCCCAGGTGGCTTGAGCACCGAAGCGATCGACCGGTTGAGTTGACCCCGGCATTAAGGGCACTTGATCCGGCGCCCACCGCGCGCCACGATGCGGGAATGAACCAGAAATTGCTCGCCACCGCTGCGCTCACCCTTGCTATATGCACCCCCGCGCTTGCCGCCGATAAGCCCGATCCGGTTCGGTTGAAGGCAACGGTTGAAAAGCTCGTTTCGTTTGGCACGCGCAACACATTGTCGTCACCGACTGATCCGGTGCGCGGCATTGGCGCTGCGCGGGCTTGGGCGGCAGATGAGCTGGACAAGCTGGGGGAGGCTTGCCGATGTATGCAGGTGCAGCGCATCGGCCGCACCTTCACCGGGCCGCGCGCGCCCAACGGCGTTGAGGTGATCGACGTGCTGGGTGTGCAATGGGGGCGCGATAAGAACCGCGTCGTCATCGTCGGCGCGCATATCGACAGCCGGGGCAGCGACACGCTGGACGTTACCAAGGACGCCCCCGGCGCGAATGACGACGGATCAGGCGTCGCGCTGGTGATGGAGGCTGCGCGCATTCTGTCCAAGGAAAGCTTCGAGGCGACCATTGTCTATGCGATTTTCTCCGGTGAGGAGCAGGGGTTGTGGGGCGGCACATTGCTGGCCGAAACCGCAAAGGAACGCGGCTGGGAAGTCTCCGCGATGCTCAACAATGATATCGTCGGCAACACCATGGGCCAAAACGGCATCCGCGTCGCAGACCGGGTCCGCGTGTTTTCCGAAGGGATTCGCGCATCGGAGGAATTGAAGGATCAACTCGCCCGGCGCGGCAATGGCGGCGAGGATGATGGCCCCAGCCGCGCGCTGGCCAAGGCGATTGATGGCATTGCAGGCACTATCCCCGGCGGTCTGGACGTGTTCATGGATCGCCGCCCGGACCGGTTTGGGCGCGGCGGTGATCACGAGCCTTTCTTGAAGCTCGGCTATCCCGCTGTGCGCTTTTCCGTCGGCGCCGAAAACTGGACGCAGCAGCATCAGGATCTGCGCACCGAAAACGGCATCGTCTACGGCGACACCATCGACAAGATGGACTTCCCCTATCTGGCAAAGGTAACCGCGATCAACATCGCCGCCATCCGCCGCTTCGCCAGCGCCCCCGCTGCGCCAAAGACCGTCGCGATCAGCGGAGCAATTTCTTTCGATACCAAGGTTTCATGGCAAGCTGTGCCTGGCGCCACCGGCTACCGCGTGTACTGGCGCCGCACCGACACTGATCGCTGGACCGGAAAACGCGACGTGACCGACACGAATGTGACATTGGTCAACACGTCAATCGACGATCATTTGTTTGCGGTGGCGGCAATCAGCGCGTCAGGCGCCGAAAGCATCGCGACACTGGGGGCCGCGCCGCCGCGACAATAATCTCACCCGCCCCTCAGCCTGCGCAAGCCTCGATGACAAAAGCCCGGAAAAGTGGCTTTCGCGCAATCTAAGTTACGCCCTCACCGGCAGCAGTTGCACCCGCAACGCGGCTTGGGCTTCCACTTGCGCGCCGGCTTGCGGTACACGCGCCGGACGGGCGCGCGGTAGACGGTTTCCTCGATATATTCGGTCACTGTTGTGGTGATGACGGGGGCCTGTTGTACCGTAATCGTCGTCGTGACACCCCCTGGGTAGTAATAGCCGCTGCCTGCCGACCATGTCTGGGTATAGCCCTGCGGATACAGCGGCTGGATCACCGCGCCTGCCTGGACTGGCGGTTGCGGCAGATAGCGCCCACTTTGCCGCCCCTGCTGATAACCGCGCTGGCCGTTCACCTCGTAACTGCCCTGATACTCGCCCTGATAGCCCCCCTGATAGCCAATGCCCGGTGCGGCATAGGGAGCGCCGTAGCCGGGCTGATTATCGGCATAATAGCCGCCGTCGCCATACTCATCGGCGGCGTCGTCCCAGCCAATGCCCTGCACACTGTCGTAAACGCGGCCACCGCCGTCGATCAGGACGGCATCGTCATAGTAACGCGACCAGCGATAGCCGCGAGGCGGCGGGGCCAGCCCGTAATCTGCGAAATTGCCGATGAAAAAGCTGGGCGCGAACCAGTAGCGCGGCAGGGCAAAGCCACGCCCGGGGCGACGATAGGCGTTCCAACCGCCGGGTGCCTGCATGCCGCCAATCCACCGACCGCCAACGCGCCCGCCCCAACGTTGGCCCTGGATGCGCTGGCCCTGAATTCTTTGGCCCTGAAGTGATTGGCCCTGATTAGCTTGGACCTGAGTAGCTTGGACCTGCGTAGATTGGACCTGAGCAGGTTGGCCGCCGAGCACCATTGGCGGACCACCTTCTGGCCCCATTGGCGGTACCGCGATTTGCGGCGCGATCATGCGGCCCCGCTCGAGTCGCTGGGCATCGGCGGTGCCGACAAGCGACATCGCCAGAACGGCAAATGACGCGATTACGGGGGTGCGCATGGTTAACTCTCCAAAGGCCGTGCGAAGAGCGGTGGCAACGGCCAAATTCTTAACGTTGCTGTTACCATTTTTGGCGGATTTCAGCCACGGGAGAGCGAGTCCCACTTCGGGTCAGATGCCTTTGGTTTAGATACGGGCGGCAAGCATCCCGGCCAGCGCCTGTACCCCCACTGCATCAGCGGCATCGAACCGCCCGGCAATGGGGCTGTCGAGATCAAGCACCGCCAGCAGCACCCCGTCGCGCACGATCGGCACGACGAGTTCGGATCGGCTATCGGCATCGCAGGCGATATGACCGGGGAATTCATGGACATCGTCCACCACTTGCGTCGCGAGCGTTGCCGCCGCCGTGCCGCATACACCCTTACCCACCGCAATGCGGATACAGGCGGGCTTGCCCTGAAACGGTCCCAGCACGAGCTCACCCCCCACCAGCCGATAAAAACCCGCCCAGTTCAGATCGGGCAGATATTGCCACATCAGCGCCGCAGCATTGGCCATGTTGGCCACCGCATCGGGCTCATTGGCCGTCAGCGCATCAAGCGCCGATTCAAGATCGCGGTACAGCTCAGCCTTGGCGCTGGCATCGACGGTGAAGGCGTACATGGGCAATCTTTCGCGATTGGGGATGGGGTGAAGGTGCGGTGGAGTTGGTGATCCCCTGCTGCTTAAGCAAGGCAGCGAAACGATCCTGTGCCGTCCCACGCGTTCTCGTCCGCTCGGCATGTGGTCGGGTGCCAAAAAAAGGCGATAACCCATTCGGCAATTCCGCAACCACAAAAAAGCCCGCAGCTCCCTTCTCGGAAACTGCGGGCTTTTCCCCCGTTGTTGGTATTGCCCGCGTTACGCGACGGCGGCTTCTTGCACCTCGTCCGGCTCGCGCAGCACATAGCCGCGGCCCCAGACGGTTTCGATGTAATTGTCGCCTTCACACGCCATGCTCAATTTCTTGCGCAGCTTGCAGATGAAGACGTCGATAATCTTGAGTTCGGGTTCGTCCATGCCGCCATACAGGTGGTTCAGGAACATTTCCTTGGTCAGGGTGGTGCCCTTGCGCAAGCTAAGCAGCTCTAGCATCGCATATTCCTTGCCGGTCAGGTGGACGCGGGCACCATCGACTTCGACGGTCTTGGCATCCAGGTTGACGGCGAGTTTGCCCGTGCGGATCACCGACTGCGAATGGCCCTTGGACCGGCGGACGACCGCATGAATGCGGGCGGTAAGTTCTTCGCGGTGGAATGGCTTGGTGACGTAATCGTCAGCACCAAAGCCGAACGAGCGGACCTTTGAGTCCATTTCGTTAATGCCGGAAAGGATGAGTACGGGCGTCTGCACCCTGGCGACGCGGAGCTTTTTCAGCACGTCATAGCCGTGCATGTCGGGCAGGTTCAGGTCGAGCAGGATGATATCATAATCATACAGCTTGCCCAGATCGAGGCCCTCTTCGCCCAGGTCGGTGGTGTAAACGTTAAACCCTTCGGCCGACAGCATCAGCTCAATCGCCTTGGCGGTCGTGGGCTCGTCTTCGATCAGCAGTACGCGCATCTGGCAGTTCCCCTGTTCATTGCAGCCCCGGAACTTCCCCAATCGCCCGGCGCGTTCACGCACATTCCAATAACCTGATCAGTGATGAAGGTAAAAGGTTAATTTCAGATTAATCGGCCTGACTCCACGAGTCGCGGGGACTCTCATTGCGGTGCGCTAGCGCAAATCGGGCGCAACCTGTCGCTCAGGAAAGCGAGCAACGCCTCTACGCGAGCGGGACGCAAATTGCCGGGCGGGGTCATCAGGTGCAGCGCGACGGGCGGCGCGTGCCAATCAGCAAGGATAGCGACCAGCGTGCCCGCCTTCAGGTCAGTGCCGACAATGAAATCAGGCAGCAGCGCAATCCCCAGCCCCTGCCGCAGCGCCGGCATCAACGCATCGCCGCTATTGGCGCGAAACGGCCCGGCAGGGCGCACCGCAACCTCTGCGCCGCCCGGCCCGGTGAAGCGCCACGGGCCGGTGACATTGGTATATGCCAGGCATTGATGCTCGCCGAGTTGTGCCGGGTGCGTCGGGGCGCCGTGGCGCGCAAGATAGGCGGGTGCAGCAACGACATGCGCGGTCACCGGCCCCAACCGACGGGCGCGCAGCGAACTATCGGGCAGGTCAGCCACCCGAACCGCAATGTCATACCCTTCCGCCACGATATCGACCTTGGCGTCGGACAGGTGCAGATCGATCTCAATGCCGGGATGGGCGGCGATGAAATCGGCAATCGGGCCGGTCAGGTGCAGCAGCCCCAGTGCCATCGGGGCCGCAACCCGGATCAACCCGGTGGGCGCGGTGGCCGCGTCGCGTGCGGCTTCCTCCGCTGCATTGGCTTCCGCCAGCATGCGCGCGGCCCGCTCGGCAAGCGTTTTGCCATTCTCGGTCAGCGTCAGGCGTCGCGACGTGCGGTGGAACAGCGACTGACCAAGGTGAGTCTCCAATCGCGTTACCGCCTTCGACACCGTCGCCTTCGATACCCCGATGGCGTCGGCCGCGCCGCTGAACGATCGATGTTCGACGACGCTGGCAAAGATCGCCCAGGCTTCAAGATCGGGTAGCCGCATTTCGCCCTCCGTTTGACGATTAGATCTATTCAAGAAACAATCAGTTTCTATCGTTTCTATTTACGCGATCCGGTCAAGCCCTATCTTGGCCCCAACACAAAGGAGGTTCCCATGTTGACCAAAACACATATCGACCGGCGGCCTTTCGACAGCTTGGGCCATGCTGATCATGGCTGGCTGAATGCGCGCCATCATTTCTCGTTTTCGGAGTATCATGACCCTGACCGGATGGGCTGGGGCAGCATCCGGGTGTGGAATGATGATGAGATCGCGGCCAATGCCGGATTTCCGCCGCACCCGCACCGCGACATGGAGATCATCACCTATGTCCGTTCGGGCGCGATCACGCACCAGGATTCGCTGGGCAATACCGGGCGAACAGAAGCAGGCGATGTTCAGGTGATGAGCGCAGGCACGGGCGTTCGCCATTCGGAATTTAATCTGGAGCCTGAGACGACCACATTGTTCCAGATCTGGATTGAACCAAAGCGCCTGGGCGGATCGCCAAGCTGGGGTGCAAAGCCTTTCCCCAAGGATGATCGTTCTGGCAAATTCGTCACGCTGGCGAGCGGCTTTGCCGAGGATACGGACGCATTGCCGATCCGCGCCGATGCCAGATTGCTCGCCGCGACGGTGAAGGCGGGCGAGACGATCAGCTATACCCTGGCAAAGGGTCGCCATGGTTATCTGGTGCCCGCCACCGGTGCGATTGAAATTGACGGCGAACGGATAAATGCGCGCGACGGTGCTGCCATTGGCGGCGGCCAGACGTTGACGATCACCGCGCTGGAAGAATCCGAAATCGTTCTGGTCGATTCCGAATAACGCCACACCCAACCCCGCGCTTACCGATTCCGCGCCCTTTTTAAGGGTGCGGAAAAGGGGCGGGCATCGCCCCCCACCCCCCGTGCGGTGCCCGCCCCGAACGCCATTTCCCCAAGGAGACACATCATGTCGAAAGTCCTGGTCCTCTATTATTCGTCCTACGGCCATATCGAACAAATGGCGGATGCAGCCGCCGATGGCGCACGTTCTGCCGGCGCCAGCGTCGATATTCGCCGCGTGCCCGAAACCGTGCCGCAGGCTGTGGCACAGGCGGCGCATTTCAAAACGGAGAGTCCCCACCCGGTGATCGGATCGGTTGAAGAACTCGCCGCCTATGATGCCATCATCATCGGTGCACCAACCCGCTTTGGCCGGATGCCGGGGCAGATGGCCGCGTTTCTTGATCAAGCGGGCGGGCTGTGGTTTCGCGGCGCGCTGAACGGCAAGGTCGGCGGCGCCTTTACCTCCAGTGCAACCCAGCATGGTGGCCAGGAAGTGACGCTGTTTTCAATCATCACCAACCTGATGCATTTCGGCATGACGATTGTTGGGCTTGATTACGGCTTTCAGGCACAGATGGGTGTTGACGAGGTGAAGGGCGGATCGCCTTACGGTGCGACCACCATCGCCGATGGCGATGGCAGCCGCCAGCCAAGCGCGGCGGAACTGGACGGGGCCCGCTATCAGGGCCGCCGAATCGCCGAAGTGGCCGGCAAATTGGCGGTGTAAATCTCAGCGAGCGACGCTGCTTTCACGTTCATCCTTGTCGCAAAACCCCCGCGTCGAGCATCGTCGAGACACCCCCCGCAGTTCATGTGACACCCCCTCGACTTCGCTCGGCACAAACGGGCCAAGATTAACGGTTACGGATGTCGCCTACCTATTCCTGCAGCGGCGTTCCCGGTGGGAGCGCCGCTGGTCGCGGAACGATGGCAACGGCATCCACCTGCATCGGGCGGGCCGGATAGGCGGTGCGCGCGCGGGCAAAAATCGCGCGCGCAGGCCCGGCACCGGGCGCGGAGGCCGCCGTGCCCACCCACCGCCAATGCCATGGCTCCCACGTTACGCCCTGCGCATTGCCTGCGGGGAAGGACAGTTCAAACCCGTAATCGCTGGCATTGGCAAGCAACCAGCGCCCCGCCGGAGTGCGGGCAAAACAGGCATCGACATCGCCGCATCCCACCGAAGGGCGGGTGCCGAAATCAATCGCATAACCCGTCGCGTGTTCACTATAGCCCGGCGGGCCGACAAAGCGCGCACGTTCGACTGCGTCCCTACAGCGCTTTCTAGGCCCGATCTGGCTGCAAAACACACTGCGCTGGCGGTTGACGGTGCGATAACAGGATACCGCCCTGATCTGGCCGTTCAGGCCTGACGCGCTTGCGGCCGTCAGCATGCGCGACAAATCAGCGGCCACGGCCGGGCGCAGCAGGCACGGCGCGCCCAGCGCAAAACGGCCCGGCATGGGCACCAGTTCACTCGCGCTGGCCTGGCCGTACGGCAGATGGCCGAGCATCCGCCCGTCGGGGCCGGCGGCAACGCGTTGCCCAATGCACAGTTCATCGACTGCCGCCTGCGCAAGGGCAGGCGCCAGCACGATCGTCATCAAGGTGATGGCGGCGGCGTATTTCATTGTCTCTCCGGGGGAGGGTGTTGCGCTTTTTCTGGCACGCGGGCGCGGCGAGTGGCAAGGGCAGTTGATGATTACAGACCATGTTCTTTTTATCGACGGCGAAGCGATCGTGATTGACAAGCCCACCGGCCTGCCAGTCGATCCGCCGCGCGACGGCGCGCTCAGCCTGGAAAACCATCTGCAAAGCCTGACCTTCGGGTTCCAGCGCTGGCCACAGGCGGTGCACCGGCTCGACCGGGACACCAGTGGCTGCCTGCTGCTGTCGCGCAATCCCAAGGCGCATAAGCGGTTTCAGCGCGTGTTTGAGGCGGGGTTGGTGACAAAACATTACCTCGCCGTGCTCGACGGCATTCCCCAGGGCGACAGCGGAATGATCGACATCGCGCTCGACAAGATCAGCAGCGAAGAAGCAGGCTGGCGCATGATTGGCAGCCCGAAGGGCAAGCCATCGCGCACCCATTGGCGGCTGGTGCGCGTGGTGGGCACGCAATCGCTTGTCGAGTTTCGTCCCGAAACCGGGCGCACGCACCAAATCCGCGTCCATGCCGCTGAGGGGCTGGGCGCGCCTGTAGCGGGCGACCCCCTATATGGCGCGAAGGGGCCGCACGGCATGCTGCTCCACGCCGCAGGGCTGGTTGTGCCGCGTGAGGGCAAGCCCGATGTGATCGCCGAAGCGCCGTTGCCGGTGCGGTTTGTGGCGGCAGGTTTTGGGGCGGAGATCGACCCAGATACCGATGCCGATCCAGAAAATACCGCGGCAGGCTAATCAGTTACGCGGCCGCGCAGGGTCTTTATCGCGCCACGTTTCACCTTGCCCTCAACGCGCTTTGCCTTGGCGGCTTTTGATGGTTTGGTCGGGCGGCGCTTTTTGGGCACAATCGTCGCTTCGCCGATCAGCGCGATCAGCCGTTCGCGCACTTCCTGCCGGTTAAGTAATTGAGATCGCGCGCCTTCGCTGCGCAACACCAACACGCCCTCGCGCGTCATCCGGCTGCCGCCCAGCGCCGTCAACCGCGCTTTCACGGCTTGCGGCAGGCTGGGCGAATTTGCCACGTCGAACCGCAGCATGACCGCCGAATCGGTCGTGTTTACCGATTGCCCACCCGGCCCGGAGGACCGCGAAAAGCTTTCCTCCAGCTCTTCGCTGTCGATGCTGATCGATCGGGTTACAGGGATGCGGGGCATGGACAAGCGCGCCAATCGATCGTTCGTAGCTGCCCGATCATAGCCGTAAAACGCCCATTTCGGGTCGCAAAAGCGACGCTTTGGGCAGTTTTTGGTTCGCCATGGCCAGCATTTTCACCGTTTTTGCAGGATATGGTCGGGAAAATCACCAAAAATGGCAGCAATTGCCCGCCGCTATTTGGCCCCCGCGCTGCTCCACACTTTTTGCCCACCAATCCATGTCTCTGCCACCTTCGTCGCGCGCAGGTCGCTGGGGCTGGCGAGCAAGGGATCCCGGTCGACGATGATGAAATCGGCCCATTGGCCTGCGCCCAGCCGACCGAAATCCTTTTCGGCAAAACCAGCATAGGCCGCGTCCATCGTATAGGCGCGCCAAGCCTGTTCGCGGCTGACGCGTTCCTGCGGTTGCCAGCCGCCAAAGGGCTGGCCATCAGCGTCTGAGCGGGTGAACCCCGCCGCCCAGCCCGCGAAGGGATCAGGGCTTTCGACCGGATAATCGGTGCCAAACGCCAGCACCGCGCCGTCACGGATCATCGTCGCCCAGGCATAGGCCCCCGCCAGCCGGTTTGGCCCCAGCCGCGCCTCTGCCATGGTGCGGTCGCTGGTTTCGTGGACGGGCTGCATCGATGCGATAATGCCGTGCTTGCCGAATTTGGCGAGATCGGCGGGATCAACCACCTGGGCGTGCTCCACCCGCCAGCGCCGATCGCCCTTATAGGTTTCGGACAGGTCAGCGATGGCATCCACCACTTGCGCGTTCGCCTTGTCGCCAATCGCATGGACGGCGACCTGATACCCATCCATCGCCGCCCGGCTCATCAGGTTGCGCAACACATCATCGGCCAGAAAACCCGCACCCGACTGTCCCGGCGCATCAGCATAGGGCGCCTTTAGCCACGCCCCGCGCGATCCCAGCGCGCCATCGGAATACAGCTTCACCCCGGCCAGCTTCAGCCGACCATTGTAAAGCCACGTCGTTGGCCCGATGCCGCCGATGCGGATGGTATGCTCCACCCCCGCGCCGTAACTGATGATGCGTACCCGCAACGATCCGGCATCGCCCAAACGGCGATAGGCCATCCAGTCATCAACCGAGGTGCCCATATCGGCCGTGGCGGTAATGCCATAGCTGAGCAGCATTGCCTGCGCCTTCAGCACGGCTGTGCCGCGTTCCTTGGGCAGCGGCTTTGGCACGGCCTTCAGCACCAGGTCCTGCGCTGCATCGACGAACACGCCATTGGGCTCAGTGCCCGTTTTTTCGATGCGACCACCGGTGGGGGATAGGCTTTTGGCGGTGATGCCCGCTGCCTTCATCGCGGCGGTATTGGCCCAGCTGGCATGCCCATCAGCGCGCGACAGCCAGACGGGGCGATCGCCCACCACCAAGTCCAGATCAGCAGCGGTGGGGAAGCGGCCCAGCCCCCATTTTTCCTGATTCCAGCCGCCGCCCAGGATCCATTTCTTTTCAGGGTTCGCCGCGACATAGGCCGCGATCTTCCCCTTTGCCTCATCAAGCGAGCGCGTGTCCGACAGGTCAAGCTCCAGCGCGCGAAAGCCGAGCTCCACCACATGGCCATGCGCATCGACAAAGCCGGGCATCAGCACCTGGCCCTTCATGTCCGCGCGCCAATCAAGCTTGTCGGGGCGCTTCTCCCCCTGTTTCAACAGCCGGGCGACGTGACCGTCGGGCGTCATCACCAGCCCGGTAAAGCGGATGACGGTGCCATCGGCGTCGAGCGTGATGCCGTCGACATTATCGATCAACGCATCGGCATAAGCGGGGGTTGCCGCGCTCAGGCAGGCGGCAAGCATCAGGCGGGCGAACATGCTGGGTCTGGTCATGACGTGGTGATATGATCCCGCAGCGGATTTTGCGAGAGAGAAGAGATGATGCGTCGATCGATCGTTATCGTGGGCGCCATGCTGCGTTTTCGGTGAAGCGTTGAGGGGGCTCAGCTGGGGCTTCCATGTCGCTATCGCTGGGGGCAGCGCTGATATTGGGTTTTAAGCTGTATGGCGGCTTCTAATGTGGGAGACCGCAATAGGTGCCGCTGAAAGGCATTGCTGGCTTCCTCGCAAAGGAACGAGGATCGATTATTCGGCACCCAAGATAAAATAGAAAACGGGATGAATAATGTATTCTATTCCATCGACATAGCCTAAGCCAAACTGAATAGTGGAAGGTGTCGAGGAATGCAGATCCAGTTAAAGCAGATTTTTGGCAATTGGGATGACGGCTACGCACTGCACAAGCATACGTTGAATAGCGTCTATCTTGGCGATGACGCCAACGGACATCCTCAGTTCAATACTACCCGGTCGGAGCCTGGCGAGGCGTTGTATAAGCTTAAATATCGAGCGGACTGGTCACAAGTTGCGCCGATCGCGGCCGCCATCCACGCCAACCTCCTGCCTAGATTCCCTGAACTTGGGCTAATCATCCCCATGCCTGCGTCCAACGTCCGAGCGAGGCAGCCGGTAGAGGAAATTGCCAACGAACTGAGCCGTCTGGCCAATATCCCGGTATTCGCCAATATCATTGTAAAGGCTCCTGCACCCCAAGGAGCGCTGCAGCTCAAAAACCTGAATACCAAAGCCGAGAAAGTGGCTGCACTTGAGGGCCGTTTTACGATAAACCCAGCAATAACGAGCGAAGGTCGTTGGAACGCCTTGTTGCTGGACGATTTGTTTGACACCGGAGCGACGATGGAGGCCGTCTGCGCTGCGCTGCGAGCTTATCCGAAGATCGCCGGAGTGTTCGCCGCCGCCGTAACGTGGAAATAGAAATGACAACAGTCTTCATTGCAGGATCAATCTCCATCATGCACCTTCATGATAAGGTCAAGATGCGCATAGAAAACGTGATTGCCTCCGATTTTGATGTAGTAGTAGGCGATGCCGACGGAGCCGACACTTCGATTCAGGATTACTTACTTCAAAAGGGTGCAAAACACGTCACGGTTTATTGCAGCGGCGATCAGGCTAGAAATAACTTGGCGGACTGGCCGGTCAGAAACGTTTACCCTGACGCAGCGCGCGGCAGCCGTGCTTACTTTACTGCCAAAGATTTAGAGATGGCACGCGCCAGCGACTACGGACTAATGATTTGGGATTGTAAAAGCACAGGCACATTAAGCAATATCATCGAACTTCTTAAGTACGACAAAAAGTCTGTTGTCTTTGTGAATAAACATAAGGATTTTTTTAATGTCTCAGACTCACCCGGATTGGAAAGCTTGCTAACATTTATGTCAGATCATGCCCGGATAAAGGCAGAGGAAAAAATCAGTTTATCATCTCGCATTGCCTCGCTGAGGCAAAAACAATACGCCCTGCGCGTGTGATGTTTCAGAGCCTTGCGCAGTGCAACGATCGCCTGCTTGCCGTCACTGTTCTTTCTCGCGCCACGCCCTGCAACGACCGCTTCAGGGCGAGATGCGGACCTTCAGTATGGACTCGAATGAGGCGATTACAGGCTGTCCGGTCTTCTGCCCGATAGCTGCCATTCTTGCCTTCTCCCTAAAGGGAGAAGGATACCGCAGCTTGCCAGCTTGCTGGCTAGCGGAGGTTGGATGAGGGTTTCCGCGCCATCGTGAGGGCGATCCCCTCACCCAGCTCCGACTAGGGCCGCGCTGAAGGAGCGCGACCCAAGTCTGCGCAACCAGTCCGGGGTGATCAGCACCCCGTGCTGATCAGGCCATGCCGGGGGCATGGCCGACCCCGAACTCCCGACGGGAGAGGGATAACAGCAACGGCACCAGATGGGGCCATGCCCGACCAATCAACTCCCCAACCCAACGCCAACCGCACCAACCAAATTCGCCCTACCTCGGCATTCTCCGCACCAGCGAACTCGTATCCTGCCGGGCGCCGCCCATTTTCTGCACATCGGCGTAGAATTGGTCGACCATCGCCGCCACAGGCAGGCTTGCGCCATTTTTGCGCGCTTCATCGAGCGCCAGGCCCAAATCCTTGCGCATCCAATCCACCGCAAAGCCGAAATCGAACTGGTCATCGGCCATCGTCTGCCAGCGATTGACCATTTGCCAGCTTTGCGCCGCGCCGCCCGAAATCGCTTCGAACACGCGTGCCAGATCAAGGTCGCTCGCCTGCGCAAAGCGCAACGCCTCGCTTAAGCCCTGCAACACACCCGCAATCGCAATCTGGTTGACCATCTTGGTCTGCTGGCCCGCACCCGGCCCGCCGACATGGACGATGCGCAGCGCATAGGCCTTCATCAGCGGTTCCGCCGCCGCCATCGCTGCCGCAGAACCGCCACACATGATGGAAAGCTTGCCATTTTCCGCGCCCGCCTGGCCCCCCGATACCGGCGCATCCACCACCAGCGCGCGCGCCGCGGCCAGCCGCCGCGCAATATCTGCCGAAACCGTGGTGTGATCGATAAACACCGCATCATCGCGCATTGCGGCAAACGCGCCGTGGCTGCCCAATGTCACGTGCGCCAGATCATCATCATTGCCGACGCAGGCGATAACCGCGTCCTTGCCAGCCGCCGCCGCTGCCGGGGATTCAGCCACCGCGCCGCCATGCGCTGCCACCCAGGCCACTGCCTTGGCACGGGTGCGATTATAGACGGTCAGCTGGTGCCCCGCCATTGCCAAATGCCGGGCCATGGGGCCACCCATGACGCCGGTGCCGATGAATGCGATGTCTGCCATGGCCTAGCCGCATAAGGCGTGTTCCGTCGCTGCGCCAGATGGTCTAGGGGCCAAGGCTATGGCTATCGATACCGCCCCCGCATCCACGGCAGAATTGCCCGTTTCCATCGATGATATCCGCGCCGCGCATGCGCGCATTGCGCCCTCGATTGTGCGCACGCCCACGCTGATCAGCAAAACGCTGTCGGATATGACCGGCGCGACGGTGTATCTGAAGTTTGAAAATCTGCAGTTTACCGCGGCCTATAAAGAACGCGGTGCGCTGAATACGCTGATGCAGCTAAACCCCCAGGTGCTCGGCGTGATTGCAGCGTCGGCAGGCAACCACGCCCAGGGGCTGGCCTATCACGCGAACCGGCTGGGCATTCCGGTGACGATCGTGATGCCCACCACCACGCCCACGGTAAAGGTAACGCAGACCGAAGGGCACGGCGCGAATGTGATCCTGTTCGGCGAAACTTTTGATGCGGCCTATGCCCATGCCCGCCAATTGGAGGCCGAACGCGGGCTTACCTTTGTTCACCCGTTCGATGATCCACGCATCATTGCCGGCCAAGGCACCGTCGCGATTGAGATGCTGGAGGATGTGCCCGCCATCGACACGATTTTGACGCCGATTGGCGGCGGCGGGCTGATTTCGGGCATGGCGACCGTGGCGCGCGCCAGCGGCCGCGACATCGAGGTGATCGGCGTTGAGGCAGAGCTGTTCCCATCGATGTACAACCGCATCAATGGCACCGACATGCCCTGTGCAGGCGACACGCTGGCCGAGGGCATCGCGGTGAAGGAACCCGGCGCAATCACCGCGACGATGGTGGAGGCGCTGGTCGATGACATTTTGCTGGTGAGCGAGCGCAATCTGGAAAAGGCCGTCAGCCTGCTGCTGCAGATTGAAAAGACGGTGGTAGAGGGCGCGGGCGCGGCTGGGCTTGCCGCCCTTCTCCAGCATCCAGAACGATTTGCGGGCAAGACCGTGGGCATCACGCTGTGCGGCGGCAACATCGATACCCGGCTGCTCGCCAATGTGCTGCTGCGTGATCTGGCGCGATCAGGGCGGCTGGCGCGGTTGCGCGTGCGGTTGCAGGATCAGCCCGGCGCGCTGTTCAATCTGGTCCGCGTGTTTGATGCCGAACGGGTGAACATTATCGAAGTGTATCACCAGCGCGTTTTCACCACCTTGCCCGCCAAGGGGCTGATTACCGATATCGAATGCGAAACGCGCGACCGCGCGCACCTGGACCGCTTGATCGCCGCGATCCGGCTGGCGGGGTATGAAGCAAGCCTGGTCGAACTCGCCTGAGCAGAGTGACGTGAAGGGGCGACCTGACGAAACGAGTCACGCGTGCGACGATCCGAGTCGCGGCACCCTTTCGCCCGCGCTGCATTCCAGTAGGATGCCGCTACCATACCCCGGCGCGTCCAATTCAATCGTGCTTTCCCCGCGTTAACCTTCAATCATGGTAAAGCCGCTTTTCATCACGATGGCGGTTATTCATAAGGGGCGCATTCGGGGTGCCGGTTAGCGGCAATATTGGGAGGATCAGCGGCAGTGTCAGCGCCTTTTCGCTTTCCGCGATTCTTTGTCACCAGCCCGGCGCCGTGCCCCTATCTGCCTGACAGGCTTGAACGCAAAGTCTTCACCGAGCTGAACGGCCCGCATGCAGCGGAACTGAACGATGCGCTGGGTCGCATCGGGTTTCGCCGCAGCCAATCGGTTGCCTATCGCCCTAGCTGCGCGGGCTGCACCGCCTGTGTTTCGGTGCGCGTGGTCGCCAATGAATTCAAACCCAACGCCACCCAGCGCAAGCTGATCCGCCGCCATGCCGACCTGGACGTCAGCGCGTGCAAGCCCTGGGCCACCGATGAGCAATTCGATCTGCTTCGCCGTTACCTGGCAAATCGCCATCCCGGCGGCGGCATGGCCGGCATGGATGATGGCGATTATGCCGACATGGTCGAACAAAGCCCGGTCAACAGCTTTGTGGTTGAATATCGTGAGCCGGCCGTGAACGGGCGGGCGGGACGCCTGATTGGCGCATGCCTTACCGATCAACAGGCTGACGGGCTGTCGATGATCTACAGCTTTTTCGATTCGGCTGATGAAACCCGGCCCGGCCTGGGCAACCTGATTATCCTCGATCACATCCTGCGCGCCCGCGCGATTGGCCTGCCCTATGTCTATCTGGGTTATTGGGTGAAGGGATCAGAGCGGATGTCGTACAAAACGCGCTATCGTCCCATCGAAGTGCTTGGCCCATCGGGCTGGCGCGTGATGGCCAGCGAAGACATTGATACCGGGCGGCTGGCCGCACTGGCAGATGAACGCGCCTGAGCTTTCCGCATTCAAACCCGGTCAATTCAAATCCGCTCAACGGCCTAGCTGCCGATAGCTCCCTCAGGCGCTGCATTTCCTTCACCCAAGCGTGATCCCGCAACGGGGGCCGCGCCTGCGGCATCAAGGCCGATGGCGACGCGAACATAATCATGCGATCCCCGCTGGCCCGCGCAGGGATCGAACGCCACCCAGCCGACCCCGTCGACATAGGCTTCGGCCCAGTGATGCGGGCTGGTGCGGCGCTGGCCGTCAATAACCTGCAGGCGATAGCCCGACACATGCCGCGCAGGCACCGCCTGCGACCTCGCGCAGGCGATAAAGACATCCGCCATGTCGCACGCCGATGCCTGATCCTGGGCAAAGGCCTGAATGGCGCTACGCCCCGCCACCTGGCGATGCGCCGACTGCGCGAACCGATCACACACCGCGCGGCAAAGCGCCTGGAGGTGATCAACCGCCTGATTGCCACCCATCGCCGCCTGCGCGAAGCCCGCCATTGCCGGGTCAACCTGCGTCAGCGGTGTTGATCGCCGATATAAACCCGGCGCAAATCGCTCAATCGCCCCGCCGATGATCCCGGCATGCGGCGCCCTGAACACTTCGCCGACGACGCAAATCTCAATCGCGCTGATCGGCCCTTCGGCATAGAGCATCGTCACCCTGTTGCCGAAACCATCGCGGCTGATCTTCAGCCGGGCATCGCAATCAATATCAATCCGCCAGGCCGTGATCGTCTGATCATTGGTGTCGCTGGGCGTCATCCGCAGCATCTGCACCAGCCGGGTTTGCGGATTGGAAAAACGGTAGACGGTCCGGTGATCGATCGACAGCCTCATGATCGGTGGCTCATCCGACAAACCGGAATTGCCGCGCAATCGCGCCGCTGAGCACCGCGTTTTCGGCGTTGAAGTCCTTCAGATACTGGTGCAGCCCGCCCGCAATCACTTCCTTCGACGTGGTTTTCTGCATGCGGGAATAGCGCAGGCGCGCCATCCGGTCAGCCTCGCCCTGCAACCCGGTGCGTTTGGCCAGCAGGTTGAGGATCTCCACTGTTTCCTCCACCGCGCCTGCCAGCGACCGGGGCATTTCCTGCCGGCTGAGCAACAGATCAATGACATTGGCGGGCGTCAGCCCATCACTATACAGCCAGCGATAGGCGGTTACCGCCGACACCGTTTGCAAGATCGTCGTCCATTGATCGCGGTCGACCAGCCCGCCGACCGACTCTCCTTCGGGCAGCAGCAGGTGATATTTCACGTCGAGCAACCGCGCGGTGTTATCCGCCCGCTCGATCAACTGGCCGAGCCGGATGAACGCATTCGCTTGGTTGCGCAGCATCCGGTGGACCGCGCCCTCGAACCCCAATGTCTCCACCTTGACCGCCTCAACCAGGCTGAGCGTGGCCATGGCGCCGCCGGGGCTGGAGCGGTTGCCAAAGATCATCCAGGCCCGGTTGATCGACGTCCATGCGTCGCGGGTCAGCGCGGTGCGGACCGCCTTGGCGTTCATCCGCGCCATTTCCAGGCAGCGCATGATCGATCCGGGATGGCTGGTGTCCAGCGTCAGAAACCGCGCGACATGCGACTGGGTGATCGTCTGGCCCGTTTGCGCAAAAGCCTCGTCCGTTTCGGAAACCGCCAGCGCGCTGGCCCAGGCGGCTTCCCCCGCCGGGCGCGCCGACAGCGCATCCAGCCGCACCGTCGCCTCCACCAGCCGCGCAACGAAATCAGCCCGCTCGACATAGCGGCCCAACCAGTAAAGCGATGCGGCGGTGCGCGACAGCATCAGTTCTGCGCCTGTTGTTGCTGTTGCTGCTGCGCGGCGGTTGCGCTTGCGGGCGGCCCAGCGTCGCCATTGTCGAGCAGCACAAAACTGTCCTTCGTGCCGCCGCCCTGGCTGGAATTCACCACCAGCGACCCCGCCTTCAGCGCCACCCGCGTCAGCCCGCCGGGCACCACCTGCACCCCCTTTGATCCCGTCAGCACGAACGGGCGGAAATCGACATGGCGCGGCGACAGGCCATCATCGGCCAGCGTCGGCACGGTCGACAGCGCCAGCGTGGGCTGTGCGATATACCGCTGCGGCTCTGCAATCAGCGCGGCGCGAAACGCCTCAATCTCCGCCTTGGTCGCGGTGGGGCCGACGAGCATCCCGTAACCGCCAGACCCGTCCACCAGCTTCACGACCAGATCAGCCAGATTATCGAGCACATATTTCAGCGCCTGCGGTTCGCGGCAGCGATAGGTTTCGACATTGGGCAGCTTTGCCTCACCGCCCGAATAGAAGCGCACGATTTCCGGCATATAGCTATAAATCGCCTTGTCATCGGCAATGCCATTGCCCGGCGCGTTGATGATGGCGACATTGCCAGCTGCATAGGCCGCGATCAGCCCCGGCACACCCAGCATCGAATCAGCGCGGAATACCAAAGGATCAAGGTAATCATCATCGATCCGCCGATAAATCACATCGACGCGCACGCGACCGGATATCGTCCGCATCCACACGACATCATTGTCGACCACCAGATCAGCGGCCTCCACCAGTTCCACGCCCATGCTGTCCGCCAGGAAGCTGTGTTCGTAATAGGCCGAGTTGAAATGGCCGGGCGTCAGCACGACGCAGACCGGGTTGTTGCCCGCCCCCAGCGGCGTCACCGATCGCATCGTTTCCAGCAATTTATCGGGATAGCTGTCCACCGCGGCGACGCGCAGCGACCGGAATAATTCCGGGCACAGCCGCAACATCGCCTCGCGATTTTCGAGCATGTACGACACGCCGGAGGGGGTGCGGGCGTTATCCTCCAGCACATAAAAATCGTTCGGTCCGGTGCGAACCAGATCAATGCCGCAGATATGCGCCCACACCCCGTGCGGCGGCTTGATGCCGGCAATTTCGGGGCGGAATTGCGCGTTGCCATAAATCAGGTCGGGCGGGATAACGCCCTCGGCCAGAATGCGCCGCTCACCGTAAATGTCGTTGAGAAACGCGTTGATCGCCTCCACCCGCTGAACCAGCCCCGCCGACAGCCGCGCCCATTCATCAGCCAGGAAAACGCGCGGCACGATATCAAACGGAATAATCCGCTCCCCAGCGTCACTGTCGCCATACACCGCAAAGGTGATGCCGAGCTGACGAAACGTGGTTTCGGCGGCGTGCTGGCGACGGCGTAGATCGGCCGCAGAGGTGTCCGCCAGCCAGCTGCCAAGCGCGGCGAGTTCCGGCCGGGCAACCTGCGCCGCGCCATCCCCCCAAATCTCGTCAAACGCGCGTTTCAACGCCATTAAATTGGCTAACCCCCGGCAACATTGCGGCTGCCATGCTGCAACGCCTTGTTGCGATGCACAAGGGGGTGGCTAACTGACCGCAAATTACCCCATTGTCGGGATGACGAATGCATTCCCGCCGTCGGGCGATCCATCAGGCCAGCGTTGGGTAATCGTTTTGATCTTGGTCCAGAACTTGATGCCTTCGGGGCCGTGCTGGTTGGTGTCACCAAAGGCGCTGCGCTTCCACCCGCCAAAGGTGTGGTACGCGACGGGCACCGGGATTGGCACGTTAATGCCGACCATGCCGACATTGACGCGGGCCGCAAATTCACGCGCGGCATGACCGTTGCGGGTGAAGATCGCGACGCCGTTGCCATATTGGTGCTGCGAGGGGAGAGAAACGGCTTCCTCGAAATCTGCCGCGCGCACAATTTGCAGCACGGGGCCGAAGATTTCTTCCTTATAGCTTTCCATGGTCGGCTTGACGTGATCGAACAGCGACGGCCCGATGAAAAAGCCCTTTTCATGGCCCTGCAACACGAAACCGCGCCCGTCGACGACAAGTTCTGCGCCTTCATCCACGCCTGTTTGAATCCAGTTTTCCACGCGGGCACGGTGGGCGGCGTTTACGACAGGGCCGTAATCTGCATCCTTGTCGCTCGACACGCCGATCCGCAGCTTGGCGATGGCGGGCAACAGCTTTTCGCGCAGGGCAATGGCGGTCTTGTCGCCCACCGGCACCACCACGGGCAGCGCCATGCAGCGTTCCCCCGCTGAACCAAATGCCGCGCCGGACAGTTCAGCCACCACCTGATCCAGATCGGCATCCGGCATGACGACGCCGTGGTTTTTGGCCCCGCCCATCGCCTGCACGCGCTTGCCCGCCGCCACGCCCTGGCGGTACACATAATGCGCAATATCCGACGATCCGACAAAGCTGACCGCGCTGATCGCGGGATGATCAAGGATGGCGTCGACCATTTCCTTGTCGCCGTTCACCACCTGCAAAATGCCCGCGGGGGCCCCTGCCTCCTCCATCAACTGGGCAAGCCGCACGGGGACGCTGGGGTCGCGCTCCGACGGTTTCAGAATAAACGCATTACCGCACGCAATCGCAACGCCGAACATCCACATCGGGATCATCGCGGGGAAATTAAACGGGGTAATCCCCGCGCCAATCCCCAGCGGCAGCCGCATCGAATAAACATCAATGCCCGGGCCCGCCCCTTGGGTATATTCGCCCTTCAGCAGATGCGGCACGCCGCAGGCGAATTCGATCACGTCCAACCCGCGCTGCACATCGCCGCGCGCGTCCGCCACCACCTTGCCATGTTCAGCGGAAAGCAGCCGGGCGAGTTCATCGATATTGGCTTCCACCAGCCGCTTGAATTCAAACATCACCCGCGCCCGGCGCTGCGGGTTGGTGGCCGCCCAGCCCGGCTGCACCGCCTGCGCCGCCGCAATTGCCCGGTCGAGATCGGCCTTTGTGCCCAGCGGCACCCGCGCCTGCACCTCCCCCGAATTGGGGTCGAACACATCGCCAAAGCGGGTGGCGGCCACACCGGCAGGCCCGGCGATGTGATGATCGATGATGCGCATTGCAGCTCTCCTGGGGATTTTACCAAGCCCTTTGGCATAGCCGTGCGCGTCTGTCAGCGCCCCGATGCCCGGCAATGGCGATTCATCCGGTCAGCGCGACTTGGGGTGTAGACTGATAAAAACCGGCCTGTCAGCTTTCGCCTAAGTTGTGGTCGTCGCTAAAACTCGGAAGCGTTCAGCCCGAAGCGGCGGCCCAGATCGGCAATCTTCGGCACAAGATCAAATCTGACCGCGTGCGTGTAATTGATGACGGCGCATCGTGGATATTGCTCGAAAACAAATGGTCGGTTGTCTTCATCAACGCCAAAAATCTCGTCCACGGCGGCTCGAAATGCCAATATGTCGGCATCTCCAATCGCAGCGTGATCGCCCGTTCTCGCGAACTGGGCTGTTATGTCCGCGAACTTAACACCCTTCTTCTTGCGTTTTGCCGGCGTCGCATAGTCGTCCGACCAGTGCCATAGGAGCAAGTTGAACGTCATCGCCGGTCCTCCTTGAGCGAGATAGCATAGGGCCGGAACGTCTGCTTGCCACCAGTTTCTGTCGACAAGTCCTCGTGCCAATTACGGTCGTTTGTGGGTTCGCTACCTAATGCGCTTCGGCCATGTCCACCGCGCGGTTTGGCCGGGGTGCAAGCCATACAAAGGCAGCGGCAATCATGAAGACGATAAAGGCATAGATAAACACATGCGTCGCGCCGACCGTGGCGGACTGGGCATCGACCAGCCGATCAATCACCCCTTGTGACTGGAGCGGGGTGAAGCCGCGTGCTTCCAGCGCGTCGATGGTCGGTTGAACCCCGTTCAGGCTGGGCACCATATCCGAACGGCTGACGCGTGAGGCGCCCTCCCACGCGGTGGTCGCCATTGCCGTGCCGATTGCACCGCACAGCGTGCGAACAAAGCTCATAATGCCGGCCGCCGATGTCGTCTCGCTGGGCTTAACCGATGCCAGCGCAATCGCTGTCAGCCCGATGAAGAAAAACGGCATGCCAAATCCCTGCAGCAATTGCGGCATTGCCAGCTGCCAGAAATCGGATTCGGTGCTCCAGTTTGCGCGCAGCAGCGACATCACGCCCAGCCACATGATGCCGCCAAACACGGTAATCCGGGCATCCACCTTGCTGAGCATCTGGGCGGCGACGGGCGACATCAGCACGGCGAACACCCCGACAAACGCCGTCGCATAGCCCGCCTGGGTCGCAGTGTAGCCAACCACTTGTTGCAGCCACAGCGGCGTCAGCACGACCGACGCGAAAAACGCCCCAAAGCCCAGCGCCACCGCAATCGTGCCCGCGGTAAACCCGCGATACCGGAAGATGCGGATATCCACGATCGGGTTTTCCTCCCCCAATTCCCAGATAATGAATGCGGGCAGGCCAACCGCCGCGATCACCGCCATGGCGGTGACAAATGGTGATGCGAACCAGTCATTTTCCCGCCCGGTATCCAGCATCAGCTGAAACGCGCCGACCCATACGACCAGCAGGATCAGGCCAATAACATCGATGGGTGCCTTGGCGACCGGCGTTTCAAACGGGGTTACCAGCCGCCCGACAGCAAAGATGCAGATCAAAACGATCGGCAGGTTGATGAAGAAAATCCACGGCCAGGTCCAGTTATCGCTGATATAACCCCCCAGAATTGGCCCGGCGATCGGCGCGCACACCGTGGTCATCGCCCATAGCCCTAGCGCCGCGCCGCGCAGGTGCGGGGGGAAGACGCGCATCAGCAGCGCCTGCGACAGCGGCATTAGTGGCCCGCCCGACAGGCCCTGAAAAATCCGGAAAACGACCAGCGCCTCCAAACTGCCAGAGACGCCGCACAGAAACGAAAAAACCGCAAAGCCAACCAGCGAGTATAAAAACCAGCGCACCGTGCCGAACCGCGCCGCCAGCCAGCCGGATAGCGGCACGCTGATCGCATCGGCAACGGCGTAGGACGTGATCGCCCAGGTGCCCTGCGACGGGGATATCGCCAGCCCGCCCGCGATATGCGGCACCGACACATTGGCAATGGTGGTATCCAGCACCACGACAAAATTGGCGAGCGCCAGCACAAACCCGGCGAGCACCAGCTTGCCGCCGGTCAGCGGCGCCGGTTCAGCGCGGTGCGGCGCTGCGGATGCTGTGGCCGGGGCGGCTACACTTGCCACGATTACTGGCCGCGCGTGTCGATAATGGCGTCCATAGACAGGCCAACCCGCAACGGGTGCGCCCGCACTTCGGCTGGGTCCAGCGCGATGCGCACGGGAAGCCGCTGCACCACCTTCACCCAGTTGCCGGTCGCATTCTGGGCTGGGATCAACGAAAATGCAGCGCCGGTGCCGCCGGCAAAACCAACGACCTTGCCGTGGTAAACCACCCCGCTGCCATAAAAGTCAGACGTTAATTCCACCGGCATGCCAATGCGCACGCCGCGCAACTGGCTTTCCTTGAAATTGGCGTCGACATAGGCGGTGGCGATCGGCACCAACGTCATGATCGGGGTGCCGGCCTGAATGCGCTGGCCGATCTGCACTTGCCGGTTCGTGACAATCCCATCGACCGGCGCACGAATGACGGTGCGGGCAAGGCCCAGCTTTGCCGCCGCCAGCCGGGCGCGCGCCGCTGCCACATCAGGCGCAGAATAGATGGTGGTGCCGCGCACTACGGCTTCGCTGGCCGCAACGTCGCTGGTTGCCGCGCTGCTGGTTGCCTGTGCCGCATCCAGCCCGGCGCTGGCCAGTTGGCGGGCGGCGGTGGCGCTGGCGAAGGCTGCTTCGGCAGTGGACAGTTCCTCGCCCGAAACAGCACCCGATGCCGCAAGTTCCTTGCGCCGGGCCAGATCAAGCCGCGCACGGGTGAGCATCGCATCCGCCTCTGCCACGCGCGCGCGGGCCTGGGCGATATCGGCATCCCGCGAGACCAGTTTGGCGCGGGCAGACCCGACCTGCGCGCTCGCCTGCCCGAAACGCTGCTGCGCCTGGAACAGCGCCGCTTCGGCGGTCGCCACATCGACCTGCGCATCGGCGGGATCAAGAATGACGAGAATATCGCCGCGCTTTACCGATTGTGTGCCGCCAACGCGCACTTCCTGAACAGCGCCCGAGACCAACGCCGTCACCTGTGCGGTATCGGCACCGACATAGGCGTTGTCGGTCTGCACCCGCCCGGCCTGGGTCAGATAATACCACAGCGCAAAGATTGCAGCGGCAGCCAGCACCGACACACCCAAAATCCGCAGCAATCGCGCGCGTTTGCCATTGCTGACCACAGCGGCGGGGGCGTCAACAGGCATGTCTTGCGGGGAAGCGTCGGCCATTACTTGGCTCCTGCATCAATAGGGGTGGAACGATAGCCGCCGCCAAGCGCGCGGATCAGGATGATATCAAGCGCTGTCCGGCGTGCATCCAGATCAGCCGCCGCACGGCGCACCGCCAGCAAGCCATCTGCCGTCGCCAGCACCGATAATTCATTGGAAAGCCCGCCGCGATAGCGCAGCAGGGCGATACGACTGCCCTCTTCGGCAGAAACCAGCGCTGCGTTGAGCTGGGCCAGCCGGATATCAGCGGCGTTGCGGGTAGCCAACGCATCCGCCACATCGCGCAGCGCGGCCACCAATGTGCCGTCATAGCGGGCAACAGCCGCGTCATAATCAGCGCGCGCACCGCGATACCGCCCTTGAACCCGGCCAGCATCAAACACCGGCAGGCTTACCGCGAGCCCGCCATTGCCATAGCCAGAATTGCTCGTCAGCAATCGCCCCACGCCCAGCGACTGGACACCGGCGAGTACCGACAGGTTGACGTTGGGATAAAAATCAGCGCGCGCAACCTTTACTCGCGCCGACGCCGCCTCTGCGCGCAATTTGGCTGCGACAATATCAGGCCGACGCCCCACCAGCGCAATCGATGCATCACTGGGGATGCCCAGGGGTACCGGTTTCAACGCCGGGCGCGCGATGCTCAGCCCGCGATCCGGCCCGGCCCCCAGCAGTGCTGCAATCCGGTTGCGGGTCAGCACCATCGCCTCGTCAATCGCCAGCACATCGGCGCGCGCTTGCGGCAAGCGCGTTTCGGCCTGGGCCATGCTGCCGCGATTATCGAGGCCCACCGAAACCCGGTCCGCCGTCAGCTTGGCGATCTGTTCGCGCACTTTCACCGCATCCAGCGCCACGTCACGCTGGATGTAATATAGCGCCAGATCGGCATAGGCCGCCGCGATGCTGGTGGTCAGCAACAGCCGTGCTTGCGCCGCATCAACCAGCGCCGCCGCTGCTTCGCCGCGCGCCGCGCGCAGGGCGGCGCGGTTTTTGCCCCATAGATCGGGGTTGAACGACAGCATAGCGGTCAACCGGCCAGTATCGAGCACGCCATCGGGCACAAATTGCGGGGGTGGCCCCAGATTTTGGCTTTGCTGCGTTCCGCCAACCGATCCATCGACGGCAAGGCTGGGCCCAATCGCTGCGCGCGCCTGTTGCGACAAGGCTTCTGCCGCGCGCACCCGCGCCGCTGCTGCCACGACATCGGGCGATCCGTTCAATCCTTCGGTAATCAGCGCATCAAGCGCCGGATCGCCCAGCCCTTTCCACCATTCATCGCTTGGCCAGGCCGCAGCCGGACCCGTCAGCGATTGCTGCGCGGCCAGCGACGCCACATCACGCGGCGGTGCAACCTCCCCCAGCCGTGGCATGGGCGCGCAAGCCGTGGTGGCCAGCAGGGCAAGAAGGACGAATTGACGATTCATGATGGCAACCATACTATGTGGTATCATGGCCCTTTCGCGAAAGTCGTTTCAGTTGTCAATCGAAACGATACCAGGCGGTACAAATTCTTCAGCCCGTGACGCGCGGCGTGATCTGATCATCGCCACCGCGCGCGCTGCTTTCTTCACGCATGGCTATGCCGGCACGGCCATGTCGGCGATTGCGGCGCAGGTTGGCGGTTCCAAAACGACGCTGTGGCGCCATTTTCCGTCAAAACAGGATTTATTTGTCGCGGTGATCGATGATCTGGTCGGGCGGTACGGCCAGGCACTGACGATGCCGCTGGAGCCTGGCGAGCCACTGGAGCCAGCCCTGCGGCGCTTTGCAGAAGCGCTGATGGGCACGATCCTGTCGGCCCCGATTGTCGCCCTGCACCGTGTCGTCACCGGTGAAGCCGCGCGTTTTCCCGAACTGGGGGCCCTGTTTCATGAACGCGGGCCAAAGCGCGGCAAGGAACGGCTCGCCCGGTTTCTGGAAGCGGCGATGGCGCATGGCCATATCCGGCGCGGTGACCCGATGATCGCCGCACGGCAATTTGCCGGGCTGTGCCAATCAGGCGTGTTCCAGGATAGCGTGTTCGGCGTGGCCGGGCCGATCAATCCCGACGATGTCCGCCGCGATATCGATGCGGCAATTGATACGTTCTTGCGGGGCTGGCGGCCGGCATAAGCCCGACGTCGGCGCGATTTTTTATGCCCTGAATAAACGCCACGGGTGGGCCAATGCGGCGGCTTTCCCATTCCGGGATGAAATTGCGCCGGGCAGTGCCGCCGGTTCCGGCTAGGGTAAAAACAGCTTAAAGACGGCACTCCGCCTATTGTGGCCCTGATCATCACGGAAATTCAGCTTGAGCGGTATGATGTGATTGGGAGGCAGGTCTTTTTTGACGCGAGCGGCGCGCGAACCCGGTGGACGAATCGGGTGTTCGGGCTGGGGTATCTGATTCTGTTTTTAATGGGCTGTGTGTTTGCAGCGACGATTTATTATCTGCCCCGGCCTGATCCGGTAAAATTCTGGACCGATAAAACCCGATTACGCGCGCCGCAAAAGCCATTGGTTGGCAATCGCGCATCCTTTACCGGTGGTGCGCCTTTTTCCGCTCCGTGGCCAATGATCGCGGGCAATGCGACCCGAACGATCCGGCCCATCATGGTCGGCTTTTATGCGCCCTGGGATGACAATAGCCCCGCTTCACTGCGCAAACATATCGGCCAGCTTGATTGGCTGATTGCCAGTATAGTGTCCGTTTCCGGGCCGGATCATGCGGTGGAGGTGACGCCCGATGAACGGCTGGATGCAGCGCTCGCCCAAGCCAAAGCGCGAATTGCCGTGTTTCCGATGATCCAAAATGGCATCGAGGAAGATTGGGACGGTGAGGGCGCCGCCAAATTGCTGGCCGATCCAGCGGCGCGCGCTGTGCTGCTGGACCGGATTGAACGCATTGTGGCGATGCGTGCAGCGCCGGGCATGGCATTTGATTTTGAAGATTTACCAGCGCCCGCCCGGGTGGATTATCTGCGCCTGATCACCGAAGCGCATGCGCGATTTGCGGCGCGGCGCTGGCAGGTGATCGTTACCCTGCCCGCTGACAGTTCCGACTGGCAGATTGCCGCTTTTGCCGCCGCAGCGGACAAGGTTGTTTTCAAGGGGTTCGGCGAACACGGGCCTGCGGGCGGGGCTGAGAACGGGGCTGAGAGCGGGGCTGGCCCCATTGCCGGCCAGCGCTGGTTTGCAGACCGGCTGGCGCGTGTAACGGCGGTAATGGGCAGCGAAAAGCTGATCGTCGCCATTGGCAATTTTGCCTATGATTGGCCGGCCGATCGCGAGGCGCTGCCAATATCGGTGGAAGAAGCCTGGCTGACCGCGCGCGAAAGTGGCGCGCCCATCCGCTTTGACCAGGCCAGCGGCAATCCCACCTTCGACTATGAAGACGGTACCGAGGTGCACAAGGTATGGCTGCTCGATGCGGCAACGGGGTGGAACCAGTTGCGCATGGCCTATGCTTCGGGCGCGGCAGGCCTCGCGATCTGGCGGCTGGGCACCGAAGACAGCAGCTTATGGGCCGCGCTGAAGGGCGTTGAAAGCGCAACCCCGCCCAATATTGCCCTGCTACAATCAAATTCGAACGTCGATGTGGAGGGCAGCGGCGAAATTCTGCGGATTTCTGCGGTGCCAACCGATGGCAGGCGCAGGATTGTGACCAACGATCAGGGCATGATCACCGGCGAAGAATTTATCAGATTGCCAACGCCCTTTGTCGTCAGCCGAACCGGATATCGCCCAAAAACCGTCGCGCTGACCTTTGATGATGGCCCCGACCCCAACTGGACCCCGAAGATTCTGGCGATTTTGCGCCAGAAGCGCGTGCCCGCGACCTTTTTCATCATTGGCAGGAATGCGATTGCCAATCGATCACTGCTGAACCAGATCATCGATGAGGGCCATGAACTGGGCAATCACACCTTCACCCACCCCAATCTGGCGATTGTCCCCGATCAGCAGGCGATGCTTGAACTCAACGCCAACCAACGCCTTGTCCAGGCATATACCGGACGGTCGATGCGGTTGTTTCGCGCGCCCTATTTCGCCGATGCCGAAGCAAGCACAGCCGATGAACTTCGCGCAGCGCTGATCGCGCAGGAGAACGGCTATATCAATGTTGGCCTTCACGTCGATCCGCAAGACTGGGACGGCAAAGATGCGCCCGCGATTGCGGAATCGGTGCTGGCACAAGTGGCAGGCGAGAGTAGCGACGAAACCCGGCAGATCGTGTTGCTGCACGACGGCGGCGGAAACCGAAGCCAGACCGTCGCCGCCCTGCCCCTGATCATCGATGAACTGCGCGCCCGTGGCTATCAGCTCACCAGCATTTCCGCGCTTACCGGCCTGAACCGCGCGGTGACGATGCCGATCGTCGCTGGCACCGAATTGTTCGCCACCGGGGCCGATCTGGGGTTGTTTTTGTTGCTGGACGCCGCCGGGCAGGTTTTGAAAATGCTGTTTTATGCAGCGATCGTGGCCGGGCTGATCCGCGCCGTGCTGATGACGGGGATTGCCCTATTTTCCAACGCCATGAACGGCCGCCGCGAAAAGCCTGCCATCAATCCCGATTTGCTGGTTTCCGTGCTTATCCCCGCCTATAATGAGGAGCGGGTGATCGAATCCACCATCCGGCAGGTGCTGGCCAGCCGCAACGCGCGGATTGAGATTATCGTGATCGACGATGGATCACGCGATGCGACAGCGGCGGTAGTGACGGCAGCTTTTGGCGATCATCCGGCGGTGCGCTTGGTCACCGTGCCCAATGGTGGCAAGGCAAAGGCGCTGAACCTCGCGGTCGAACTGGCCAGGGGAGACGTGCTGATCGCGCTTGATGCCGATACGATGTTCGGGCTTGATACCATTGCCCGGCTGCAACGCTGGTTTGCCGATCCCCGCATTGGTGCGGTTGCTGGCAATGTGCAGGTTGGCAACCGGATCAATCTGGTCACCCGCTGGCAATCGATTGAATATATCACATCGCAAAATCTGGAGCGGCGCGCATTGGCGGCGCTGAATGCCGTCATGGTCGTGCCCGGCGCGGTCGGCGCGTTTCGGCGCGCGGCATTGGCGCAAAGCGGCGGCTATCCCGAAGAGACGCTGGCGGAAGACCAGGATTTGACGATTCAGATTCAGCGCGATGGTTGGCGGGTGATTTATGATCCAGCCGCGTTGGCGTGGACCGAAGCACCGGAGACGTTTTTGTTGCTCGCGCGGCAGCGCTTCCGCTGGTCATTCGGCACGCTGCAATGCCTGTGGAAGCACCGGTCCATCCTGTGGACGGGTCGGCCGTGGGCGCTCGCCTATATCGGCATTCCGCAATCGCTGCTGTTCCAGATCGGTTTTTCGTTGATTGCCCCGGTGATTGATCTGTTGCTGGTGCTGAACATCGCGTTGGCGCTCGCCAATAGCTGGCAGCACGGTGCGGGCGAAATCCACGGTGACGGGCTGACGATGTTGGTCTTCTGGTTTGGGTTCACCACCATCGACGCGCTGTGCGGCTATGCAGCCTATAAGATGGAGCCGCGCCGACTGCGCTTTCCGTTCCTGCTGCTGATCGCGCAACGGTTTATCTATCGCCAGTTGATGTATTGGGTGGTGATCCGCGCGGTGGTTACCGCGTTACGCGGCCCTTCGGTCCGGTGGGGCAAGCCGAAACGGAGCGGCCAGCTTGGCAAACCGCGCCGCCGCTGGTTCCAGCTTTTCGCACGCGGGTAGGATCCCAGTAGTTGCCGGTCATCACCAGCAACGACAGCAGCGTGACCGAATCCTCATAATAGCCCTCATGATGCTGGCGCACGGCGGCATAGACGGCGTTTAGCCAGCCTTGCTGGGCGGGGTTGGCCATGGCAGCCACACCAAAGGGCGCGGCAAACAGCGCGCTGAAATAATCGGTGTTCGGCAAGGGCTTGCCATTCAGGCTGTACCCGGCGCGAATGGCGCGTGGATTGCCCCCAGTATTGCGCTCAATCCAGGCCGATATCCTGCTCACCTGAGCAATTGATGCGCGGCTGCCGTTGATCAGCGCATCGGTGCCGATCCGCCACGGCACCCGGGCGGCATTCATAAAATAATCGCCATCGTTGATTGTTTCGAGAAAATGGGCCGACGCAGCCTTTGGCAACTGATCAAGATGCGTCACGAAATCGGGCACCAGCCCGGTTCGCGGGGTCAATGCAGCCTGCATGGCAGACATGGTGGCGCGCGTTCGTTGGGTTGCCACCCGCCAGCTTTTACTGCTGGTAAAGCGGGCAAAACTGGCAAAATGCGCGGGCATGAAATCTGATGTGCGCGCCATGGTCTCATCGATATCATTGTCGTTTGACCGCACCCAATCCCCCAGTAGCGGCAGGCCCAGTTGGTGCCCCATTGACGATTTTTTGAGCGCCGTCAGCCGCCGCTTGGCATGGCGGCGATAATTGATTTGCCCGTTGCTACCCCACTGGGCGTCGGCAAGCATCAGCGCATAGGCGATATCGGCATCCCCATCAAAAGCGCTGTCGCCATCGCCTGTGCGCGACGGGCTTTTCCAGGCCATCAGGGCCGGGCTGATCTCGCTTGGGTGGGCGAGCGTGTACGCCAGCAGCCCATCGAAAATCCGCTTCGCCTGCGGATCATGGCCCGCCATCAGCGCGACGATGATCATCCCATATCCCTGCCCTTCGGAAACGGTGGCGCCCGATTTTCGCTTGCCCAGGCCGATGCGGTACATGCGCCGCCCGGCGCGTCGGCCGGCATCGATCAGATAATGGTCTTTCCACCAAGCATAAAATCGCCGGACATCGCCGTCCATGACCGGCTGGCGAAAATTATCGGGCTTAATCGTGCCCGCGGCATAGACCACATGTTGCGGAAACGGCATTTTTGGCGGTGGCGCCGCATAAGCCGCCGTGTGTGCCATCGCCAATCCCGAACTTGCGCCCATGACATAGGTCGACAGGGAGCGGATCATACGCACCATCTAGCGCGATCGCGTCTACACAGGCAATGGCAATGGCGCGTAGTTTCAGCGCACGAAACCACCCCCACAACCGGCAAAACGCACGGCTGTTAAACCCACCGATTTTGATTATGGACCAATGGATTGAGGTAAGCTTGGGCAATCATCGCCAGGCCGGACGACGGGAAAGATAATGAGCAGCTTGCTGGAAGGCGCGCGGACCATCATCGCGCATATTGCAGAACGGCTTCAGGCCGATGCCAGCATCCAGCTGTGGAATGGCGAAGTGCTGCCGCTCGGGCCCAATGCCCGTGATGACATCCGCATCGTTATCGCGTCCCCCGGCGTGATCGGCACGCTGATCCGCAGCCCGAAACTGATGACATTGGTGGAAATCTATATCGCGGGCGGCATCGACATTTCCGGGGGCAGCCCGCTTGAGGCGCTGCAGCGCTGGGATCATCTGCGCGCGGTGCGACTGGCCAAATCGGTTGATCGCGCGCTGATCCTGAAAGCCGGCTGGCCATTTCTGTTCGCGTTTGAGGGGATTGACGACACGCTGAGCTTTGGCCAGCGGGTTGGCGCGCTGTTCGGGCGCGGGCGCGACGATACGGCAATGATCCAGTTTCATTATGACGTGTCAAACGCCTTCTATGCGCTTTTCCTTGATCCCGCGATGCAATATTCAAGCGCAGTTTTCGCCTCGCCTGAAACCAGTCTGGCCGATGCGCAGATCGCGAAGATGGACCTGATCTGCCGCAAGCTGATGCTGAACGATGGCGATCATTTGCTCGATCTGGGGTGCGGCTGGGGTGGCCTTGCCTGCCACGCCGCCGAACATTTTGGCGCGCGCGTGCACGGCGTTACCCTGTCAGAGGCACAGCGCGAACGCGCCGTTGCGCGCGCCGCCGAACGCGGGCTGAGCGACCGGGTGACAATCGAACTGCGCGATTACCGCACAATCGAAACACCCGGCGCCTATACCAAAATCGCGCAGGTCGGCATGTTTGAGCATGTTGGCATCGACAATTACGATACGCATTACCGGCAAATGCACCGGCTGCTGGTGCCGCACGGCCTGTATTTCCACCAGGCGACCACGCGTCGCGCGACGCTGGACATCACCCAGTTTCGCAAGCGCACGGCCTATATGAAGGTGATCAACCGGTATATCTTCCCCGGCGGCGAGCTGGATTATATCGGCATGACCACCACCGACCTGGAACGCCACGGGTTCGAAGTGCGGGATGTGGAAAGCATGCGCGAGCACTATTATCTGTCGCTAAAGGCGTGGAGCGAAAACCTGTACGCCAATCGTGAAGCGGCAATTGCCGAGGCGGGGTTGACCCGCACGCGGCTGTGGCTGCTGTATTTCGCACTGTCGTGCACCGGGTTTTACCGCGGCGTCTTGTGCGATTTTCAAACGCTTGCGCAAAAACGCCAGGCCGGGCTGTCCGGCCTGCCGTTCGATCGCCGGACGATTTAGCGGGCCCGATCTCAGCCTGCGCAAAACACCCTCTCCCGTTCACCCCGAGCTTCGCCGAAGGCGGCAGGCGCAACGCCCCACCTATCAAGCAAGGGGCTTCAACTTCGCTCAGCCCGAACGCGACGGGGCGTGTTCAGAACAATAGTTTACGCAACGTCAGCCGCACCGAACGCCCCAGCGGATCAAGATAGGCCGGTTGATAGCTGATTGGCGTCACGCCGGTTGAATCGGTAACGCGCTGGCGTTCATTGAACAGATTATCGACCGAAACCACAATGCGCACGCCGCGTGCCCAGGGGTTTTTCTTCACCAGATCAAGCCGCTGCCCCAGATCGGCGAACAGCCGAAAATTGACGGTCGCCAATGAGGAGAAATTGAGCGTGTCAGGGGTGGCCGGGGTGCCGCCCACCACGGTGGTTGCGGTGCGATAATTGGCCGAAAAACGCAGGCCGATGCCGTTATTGTTATAGCCCGCCTGCGCCTCCAGCTCGTGCCGGGACTGGCCACCGCCATTGCCGATCGTATCGCCGTTCAGCAAATCGAGCGTCGGGCCCGCAGCACCGATCTGCACCTGGTTGGTGAAATGAATGGTGTCATACAGCGCAAATTGCAGGCGACCACCGGCCTGCGCCGCGCCACCGCCGCCGCCAAAGCCGCCCCGACCCCCGCCGCCGCCACCGCCGAACCCACCACCACCCGGCGCGCCACCCGGCGCGCCGCCGGGCGCACCACCGGTTGGGCGCCCGCCACCGCCAAAACCGCCAAAGCCACCCTGTCCAGCCGTCTGGCCGAACACGCTGCCACGCGGTGGGGTTAGGCCGATGAACGGATTGGGGCCTTTGCCTGCGCGAAAAGCCTCAATCTGCTTTTGGATTTTCGATTTGATCGGCGTGGAAAAGTTAAATCCAACCCGTAATTCTGATCGGCTGGTTTGCGAAAAATTGATTGGACGCCGATTGATTTGCAGCAATCGCCCGCCGTCATCGCGCACGAACCGGCCGTCGAATGCAGCGGCGATTGCGGCCGTCGTACTCGGGAAACCAGCGATCGCATCATTGGTGCGGCTGTCGACATAGCTGGCGGTAAAATCGAAATCGGTCGATTTGATCGGCTTCAGCGTCAGCCCCAGCCTTTTTGTCAGCCGATTTTCGCGCCGCAGCCCCGGATTGCCGCCCGATCTAACCGTCACCAGCGCATTTTCGCCGCGCACAAAATCAAACGCCACCGTGTTGGGCGTGGTGATCTCGGGATTGCCCAGCTGTTGCGGCGTGGGTGCCACGTCCTGATCAGTGACCGAGCCGATGATCCGCACCGCTTCAATTGGCGACCAGTTCACGCCATAACCCAACGTGCGCAACGTGCCGAAATCCGACAACCGATCATAGGCGATGTTGAAATTGGCGGACAAATTGCCAACCGGTGCCAGAAATCCGCGTGACCGGCTGGTCAGCGGCACATCGATATTGGCCTGACCGTTGACGATGTCACGCGACACCGGGCCGGGTTGCGTGATGCCGCCGCGAACGGAAGTGCTGCTGAAATCAATCGTATCGCCGCCCACACGCAGGCTTGCCGAAATGCCGCCCGCAGGCAGCGTCAACAAGGTGCCGTTGACCAGCACATCCAGCTCAACCCGGCTGGTGGTCGACATGGCCCGCGTGGCCGGCAGCACGTCAAAAGCCGCCACCGACAGCGGACCAAAGGGATTGGTGCCCGGATCATTAGCGCGCAACCGTGCCTGAAACCGGCTGGCATCGATTCCGGTGTCGGTCAGCGTTTCATTGTCCACCCGATCATAATTGCTGATGACCGACCATTGCCATTTGCCGACAGTGCCATTCAGCGTCACGCCGAGATGCCCGGTGATCGCCGAATTGCCCTGGCCGAGCGGCTGAAACCCGTCCAGCAGGCCACGGTTGACAACAACGTCGCGCGAAAACGGCGAAAACGGATTGCCGCCGGGCAGCACCACGTTCAGCCCGGCCAGCCCCAGGCGGCTGCGGCTGTCAGTCGCGTTCAGCTGCGCGTTGATCGTCGCGCCGACATCACCGAACACTGTTGTTGCATAGGTGCCCGTCGCCCCAAAGTTGCGCGTCGCGGGCAATAAGGTGCGAAATGGGGTGGGATCAGTCACATTGGCGATGTTCGCGGTTGCTGCAAAATCATTCAGCGTCGCCGGTTGTGCGGCGGCGATGCCGGGCACCCCCGCGACCGTGACGCGTGATGCAGCACGTGCGCTCAACACCGGATCAATCTCACTGCCGGGCCCGCCCGTGCCGATAACATTGCCCCCCGCTGCAAACAAATTGGGCTGGAACTGAATGTTGCGTTCGGCTTCGGTCAACGCGGAACGCTCAAAATAATCGACGTGAAAATTGATCCGCCTGCCCTGCGTGATCTTCAAAATGTCAAATCTGCCACCCTGCGCCGCGCTGCCGCCCGCGGTGGCCGCGTTGCCCTCTGCCTCCAGCGTCACCGAGCGGAAGCGCGGGCGCAGCACGAAATTGATCACGCGCTGATCAGCGCGGTAGCCATATTTTAGCGCAACTTCTTCGGGCAGGATGTCTACCCGCAGGATCGCCTCGGTTGGCAGATCGCGAATTTCGCCAAAGCCGGAAATGCGTTTGCCGTTCAGCAACACCACCGGCGCTCCGCCACTGCCGCGCCCGCTCCGCGTTTGTGGGGAGAGTTCGGCAAGGAGATCAGCCACCGAGCTGACGCCGTAGGATCGAATGTCTGCAGGGCTAAGCTGTTGGTCGGGGGGAATATCGCCAATCACCGCGCCGGGCGGGCGCGCACCACGCACAACAATCTCGCCTTCGCCTTCGTCATCGGCAGGTTGGGCTGGCGCAGCAGGCCGGGGGGCACCAGGCTGGCGTGCAGGCCTGGTCGCGGGGCCAGAAGTTTGGGCAGATGTTGGGCCAGCAGTTGGGCCAGCGACTGGACCAGCAACGGGGCCAACCCCCGGCGACGACTGGGCCTGAAGCGCGACCGGGCAGGTGGTGAGGAGCAGCATTGCGGCAATTCGAGAGATACGCATCGGGTCCAATCGTAATGAGCCAAAAATGGGCAGATTCAGCGCGCCTTATCAGCCATGTGTCGCAAAACTGTGTCGGTTTATGCCGCGATAATGAAAACAGTAATCGTCAATCGGGCCACCAATCACGCCCGCATCTGGCTGCACCGCGCCACCGGATCAAGCTGCCGATAGGGCGGTATTGAATTCAGTTGCATTTTGCGATCTTGGTTGCGACCAAGGAACCACGAACAGCCTGTTTCGTTAAAATCGCTGGAACTTTCACCGCAGGCCATCGGGCCGCAATCGGGGCCGATGATGCAAGCTGCCTTTTTCACCAATCGTGCCCGCCTGATCGTGCTGTCCCTTGCGATGGGCTTGGGATTGGCAGGATGCGGATCAGGGGACGCGGCAAAGGGTGGCAAGGGCCCCGGCGGCGGCACGCCCGAAGTTGGCTATATCGTGGCCCAGCCGGGTGCCGTACCCGTCATCGCCAATCTAAGCGGCCGCACCAGCGCCTATCAGACGGCAGAGGTTCGCCCTCAGATATCCGGAATCATCCGGCGGCGGATGTTCACCGAAGGCAGTTATGTTCGGGCCGGGCAAACATTATACGAAGTCGATCCCAGCCTATACCGCGCCGCCGGGGATGAAGCGCGCGCCAATTTGATGAGCGCCCAGGCCAATGCAGAGGCCGCGCGCATCAAGGCCGAGCGCTTCAAGCCGCTGGCGGAGATGCAGGCCGTCAGCGCACAGGAATATACCGATGCGCTCGCCCAGTCGCGCCAGGCGCAGGCGGCGATTGCGCAATCGCGCGCGCAACTGGCCACCGCGCAAATCAATCTGCGCTTCACCCGCGTCCCCGCCCCGATCAGCGGGCGGATTGGCCGATCATTGTTCACGCAGGGTGCGTTGGTGACCACCAATCAGGCAGAGCCGCTGGCCGTCATTCAAAAACTCGATCCGATCTTTGTCGACATTCAGCAATCAAGCGCTGATCTGCTGGTGTTACGCAAGGCACTCGCGCAGGGCGATGCCGCCCCGACAACGGCCAACGTGCAGTTGAAGCTCGAGGATGGCAGCGATTATGGCTATAGCGGCACAGTTGAATTTACCGAGGTAACGGTTGATCCGGCCACCGGCACCGTCACGCTGCGGGCCCGCTTTCCCAATCCGCAAAATCTGTTGCTGCCCGGCATGTTCGTGCGCACCGTGTTTGCGCAGGCCATATCGACCACCGCCTTCCTGGTGCCCCAGCGCGGGCTAGCGCGCGATCCGCGCGGCAACGCGACGGTGTTGCTGGTCGATCCTGGCAATAAGGTGATCCAGCGCAAGGTAACCGCCGAACGCACGCAGGGCGCCGACTGGGTCGTCACCGCCGGGCTTTCCGCCGGGGATAAGGTGATTGTCGAGGGCACGGTGAGAGCCAAATTGGGAAGTGAGGTAAAGCCCGTCCCCGCCGGTTCGCCACAGCGGATCGCGGCACCAAAGAGCGGCAAATCGCCCGCCGGTCCGGCGCGCTGAGCGGGCAATGATATCGCGCATCTTCATTGACCGGCCGATTTTTGCCTGGGTGATCTCGATCATCATCATGCTGGCGGGCGTCGGCGCAATCCTGACGCTGCCAAAAGAGCAATATCCCGATGTTGCCCCGCCCCAGGTCAATATTCGCGCCACCTACCCCGGCGCGTCGGCCGAAACGCTGGAAAACAGCGTTACCCAGATCATTGAGCAACAGCTGACCGGCATCGACGGGCTGCTGTATTTCAGCTCAAGCTCCAGCTCTCGCGGGTCGGTGAACATTTCAGCGACATTCGAAAAGGGCATCGACCCGGATATCGCGCAGGTGCAGGTGCAAAACAAAGTGCAGCAGGCCATTTCGCGCCTGCCGCAACAGGTGCAGCAGCAGGGGCTGACGGTTACCAAGTCAAACCCCGATTTCCTGATGATCTTCGCGATTTACGATACCACCGATACGCGCACCAACCAGGACGTTTCGGACTATCTGGTGTCCAATGTGCAGGATCGGATCGCGCGGTTGCAGGGCGTTGGTGATACCAATGTGTTCGGCGCACAATATGCGATGCGTATCTGGCTGAACCCCGAACGGCTGGCGGCTTTCTCGCTGGTGCCGGGCGATATCATCGCGGCAGTGCAAGCGCAGAACAGTGAGATTGCAGCAGGCGAAATCGGCGGGCAGCCAATGCCTGACACCCAGATGCTGAACGCCACCGTCACCGCACAATCACGCCTGCGCACGGCGGAACAGTTCAAGAATATCGTCATTAAAACGACGCGTGACGGATCAACGGTGCGGCTGGCGGATGTTGCCCGCGTTGAGCTGGGCGCGGAAAATTACGGCGTGCGCAGCCGCATCAACGGGCATCCGGGTGCCGGCTTTGCCGTGTCGCTTGCGCCCGGTGCCGATGCCCTGAAAACCGCCGAATTGGTGAAGGCAGAGGTGGCCGCCGCGACCAAATCAATGTCGGCTGACTTTGCCGTCGCCTATCCGTCGGACGCGACATTGTTCATCAAACTGTCCGTTGATGAGGTCGTCAAGACGCTGATCGAGGCGATCATCTTGGTCGTGATCGTGATGTTCGTTTTCCTGCAAAACTGGCGCGCGACGTTGATCCCCACGATTGCCGTGCCGGTTGTGCTGCTGGGCACATTTGCGGTGTTTGCCGTCGCCGGTTTTTCGATCAACACGATGACGCTGTTCGGGCTGGTGCTCGCCATCGGCCTGCTGGTCGATGACGCGATTGTCGTCGTCGAAAATGTCGAGCGGCTGATGGACGAAAACCCTGAAATGACCCCGCGTGAGGCGACCATCAAATCGATGGACGAAATCACCGTCGCGCTGATCGCGATTGCGCTGGTGCTGTCGGCGGTGTTCCTGCCGATGGCGTTTTTCGGGGGATCGACGGGCGTCATCTATCGCCAGTTTTCGGTCACGATCGTCTCCGCCATGGTCCTTTCCGTGGTCGTCGCGCTGGTGCTGACACCGGCGCTGACCGCAACGATGTTGAAGCACCGGGGCGAGGCAAAGCCGGTCGGCTGGTTTGCCCAGCGCACCGAACGCGCGCGCAGCTGGTTCAACACCGGTTTTGCGCGAATGACCGATAATTACGCCGCATCGGTGGAAAAGGTGGTCGATCGCAAATGGCTGTTCCTGCTGATTTATGCAGGCGTCGTCGCGCTGCTGATCGGCCTGTTCGTTCGGCTGCCCACCGGGTTTCTGCCGACCGAGGATCAGGGCGGCGCACAGTTGCAGATCACCCTGCCGCCCGGCGCAACGGCGGGTCGCACCGCGGAAATCCAGCAAGCGGTGGAGAAATATTTCCTAACCGATGAAAAGGCCAATCTGCGCGCGATGTTGACCGTGGCGGGCAGCGGCGGCGGCGGCACTTCCGGTGGTCAGAACCAGGGGCGCGGCTTTATCGCGTTCAAGGATTGGTCCGAACGGCACGGCGCTGCGAACAGCGCCGACGGCATCACCAAGCGCGCCGCCGCCGCCTTTGCCGGGTTTCGCGATGCGCGCGTTAATGTGACGGTGCCGGGCGCCATCCGCGGGCTGGGCCAGTCCAACGGCTTTACGATGCAGTTGCAAAATACCGGCGGCATGAGCCGCGAGCAATTTCGCGCGGTACGGGAGAAAATTCTGGCGGAGGCACTCGCCGATCCCGCGCTGGCGCAGGTGCGGTTGAGCGATCTTGACGATCAGCCGACACTTGCCATCGATATCGACCAGCAGAAACTGCAGGTGATGGGGCTGAGCCAGACCGATGTGAACAACACGCTGTCGACCGCCTGGGGCGGGCGATATGTGAATGATTTCAACGATCGCGGCCGGGTGAAGCGGGTATATGTGCAGGGCGATGCCCCCTATCGCGCCGCACCAGAGGATTTGTCGCAATGGTTTGTGCGCACATCAGACGGATCGATGGTCCCGTTTTCGTCCTTTGCGCATGTATCATGGTCAACCGCGCCGCCATCGCTGGCGCGGTTCATGGGCATTCCTTCGGTTGAGTTTCAGGGCCAGGCCGCGCCGGGACGCAGTTCTGGCGAGGCGATGGACAAAATAGCCGCGCTGGCCGCCAAGTATCCCGGCACGTCGGTTGCCTGGTCAGGGCTTTCCTACCAGGAGCGATTGTCGTCCGGGCAGGCACCGATCCTGTACGGCCTGTCATTGCTCGTGGTGTTTTTGTGCCTTGCCGCGTTGTATGAAAGCTGGACGATCCCGGTCGCCGTGCTGCTGGTGATCCCGCTTGGCCTGGTCGGCGCGATCTTTGCGGTTACGCTACGCGGGTTACAGAATGACGTGTATCTGCAAATCGGCCTGCTAACGACGATGGGCCTTGCCGCCAAAAACGCCATCCTGATGATCGAATTTGCCGAACAGGCCGAAAAACAGGGCAAGCGCGTGATTGTGGCGGCGGTGGAAGCGGCGCGGCTGCGGTTGCGGCCGATTTTGATGACCAGCCTGGCGTTTATTTTTGGCGTGCTGCCGCTGGCGATTTCCACCGGCGCGGGCGCAAACAGCCGCATCGCCATTGGCACATCGGTGATCGGCGGCATGCTGACAGCGACGGTGCTGGCGGTGTTCTATATCCCGCTGTTCTTCGTGCTGGTCCGCCGCACCACCCGCGACACGCTGAAGCGTTTTCACCACGAACCAACCCTGCCAGAGGCGAGCGCCCCATGACCCGCGCATTTGCCCCCGCTACTGCGCTGATTGCCCTGAGTGCCTGCTCGATGGTGCCCGCAGATGTGCGGCCCGCTTTGCCGGTGCCGTCTGCTTTCCCAACCGGCGCGGCTTATGGCGAGCCGGGCGATGCGGCGCTGCCCGTGCTTGGCTACCGCGATGTGTTTCGCGATGCGCGGCTTCAGTCGATTGTCGAACAGGCGCTTGTCAACAACCGCGATTTGCGGATCGCCGCCGCCAATATCGAAACTGCGCGCGCGCAATTTCGTGCCCAGCGCGCCGAACAGCTACCGCTGGTCAACACCAACAACACCGCCAGCTTTGCCGATGCGGGCACGGGCCGCACCAACAATGGCGGTGCGCCGGTGCAGGGCGGGCAGCGCACCAATTTGAACGTCGGGCTGGGCGTAACCCAGTTTGAAATCGATCTGTTCGGGCGGCTCGCCGCGCTGACCCGGGCGGATCAGGCACGCTATTTCGCCAGCGATGTGGGCGCACGCGCCACGCGGCTGGCGCTGATCGGTGATATTGCTGCGGCCTGGCTGCAATATGCCGCCGACAAAAGCCTGCTGATGATTGCCGATGAAACGCTGGCCAATGCCAGTGCCAGCGTCCGGCTAACCCGCGCCCGGCTCGATGGCGGAATCGCGGCGCGCACCGATGTCGCGCAGGCCGAGACGGTGCTTGCCATGGCGCAATCGGATCGCGCGGTTCAACTAACGGCATTGGCGCAGGATGTGAACGCGCTGCAATTACTGGTCGGCGCGCCGGTTGATGACGCACTGCTGCCCACCGCCATCGCAGAGGCAGCCGCCAGCATCGGCGATGCGCCTGCTGCGCTGGAAACCAGCATCCTGCTGCGCCGCCCCGATGTGGTGCAGGCCGAATATCAACTGCGCGCCGCCAATGCCGAAGTGGGCGCGGCGCGCGCCGCCCTGTTTCCCCGGCTATCGCTGACGACGCTGGCGGGGCTGGCCTCAAACGGGCTGTCGCAGTTGTTTACGACCCGCGCGTTCAATTACACCGCGACACCAACGGTCAGCTATCCGCTATTTGCAGGCGGGCGTAACAAGGCAGCGCTGGCGGGCGCGCGGGCACAATTCGATGTCGCCGTCGCAAGCTATGAACGCGCCATCCAGATCGCGTTTCGCGAAGTCGCCGATGCGCTGGCCCGGCGCGGCACCATCGACGATCAGCTTGGTGCGCAAACCCGGCTGGTGGCGGCTACGCGCGACAGTTTCACCCTCAGCGAAGCGCGCTATCGCGGCGGGGTGGACAGTTTTCTTGCCAATCTTGATGCCCAGCGCAGCCTGTATCAGGCGCAAAGATCGCTGACGCAAACCCAGTTGGTGGCGGCAACCAACCGCGTCACACTGTACCGCACGCTTGGCGGCGACGCGCTGGTCGATGCGGCGCGCGACGGGCCCGTTGTGGCGAGCCCGACCAAGCCCTAGACTGCTGCCTTCGGGCGGTGGAGGGGTCGGCAATGTGGCGGCGCGTGGCAGGCTATGGCGCGTTTCTGGCAGCGGGTACGTTTGCGCTGCAATGGCTCGATTATCAGGCCGCCGTGCGGACGCGGATCGGCGATGTCTACCTTTTGCTGGTGGCGATGCTCTTTCTCGCGCTCGGCATCTTTGTCGGCGCGCGCGCGCTTCGTCAACCAGCGCCATTGCCGTTCGACGGCAATCCGAAAGCGATTGAAGCGCTGAAGATTTCACCACGCGAGCTGGCCGTGCTGCACGAACTCGCGGCGGGCAAATCGAACAAGCAGATCGCGCAGGCGCTGCAGGTCTCGCCCAATACGGTCAAAACGCACATCGCGCGGCTGTTCGAAAAACTCGAGGCGCAGCGCCGCACCGATGCGATCAACCGCGCGCGCATGTTGGGGATCGTGCCGTGAAATATTGCGGGTGATGGACGCCCAATCACCCTTTCGGGCGATTGCCTGACGAGCAGGGCGGGTTGATGACGCGGGCGTTTCAACACGAACCAAAACGGGGAGGCACAAATGCTGCGCAACATATTCTTCTATGGGATCATCGCCGGGGTGATTGTCGCGATCCCGACCTTCGGGCTGACGGTCTTGCTGAAGGATCATCCGCCCGAGAATTTCGGCCTGCTGATCGGCTATTCCACGATGCTGGTGGCGTTGAGTGCGATCTTCGTCGCGATCAAGCGTCAGCGCGACGTCGAGGGCGGTGGCGTGATCCGTTTCTGGCCCGCGCTCATGCTGGGGCTCGGCGTTAGCGTGATTGCCGGGATTCTCTACAGCCTGTCATGGGAAGCCGCGATGGCGGTGACGGGCATGGACTTCGCGGGGGATTATTCGCGGCAACTGATCGAAGCCGAAAAAGCCAAGGGCGTCAGCGGCGCGGCACTTGCCAAGTTCACGGCCGAGATGGAAGATTTCAAGAGGAACTACGCCAACCCGCTCTTCCGGCTGCCCATTACGTTCACAGAGATTTTCCCGGTCGGCGTGCTGGTGTCGCTCGTCTCGGCGGCGCTGTTGCGCAACAGCCGTTTCCTGCCGGCGCGAGCAGGGGCGGGTCAATGAAAGTCGCGTGACTTCGGAATGACGCGAATGTTGCGGGGGTGGAGCTGCATGCGTGGCAACCATGATGCAATCGATCCGGGGATTGATGCTCGCCCATGATTGCGGCACAGCATTTTCATGACAGCATTGGGTGGCATGGCAGCGAATACGCGCACAAACCGGATAAAGGTGTGATGGCCAAGCAAGCGACACCGCAGTTTGCGCTTAACCCGGCGCTAGACGCCCAAGCACTGGCGAAGCGATTTCAGGAATCGGGCCGCATCCATATTGGCGGTTTGCTCGATCCAGCTTCGGCCGATGCCATGCACGCACAATTGCGGGCGCGAACGGATTGGAAACAGGTGATCAACTCAGGCGAACGCCTGGTCGAACTAACGCGCCCGACGCGCGCGGGATTAAGCGCGGCGCAGCAGACTGATCTCGATAACGCAGTCTATGCCGGGGCCCGGGAAGGCTTCCAATTTCGGTATGAATCGATCCGGGTGCCTGATGAAACAAGGCTGCGGGCGACCAGTAATGATCCTCTGGCGGCATTTGCTGCCTGGCTGTCGCGAGGCGCGGCACGCGATTTTCTGCGGGAGGTAATGCAAGAGCCGAAAATCGCTTATGCCGATGCGCAGGCGACCGCTTATTCGCCGGGTGATTTTTTGACCGGGCATGATGATGCTGTGCCCGGCAAGCACCGGCTGGCAGCCTATGTCTTTAACCTGACCCCGATCTGGCGACCCGAATGGGGCGGGCTGCTGTTGTTTCATGATCGCGACGGCGTTTCGGTTGATGGCTTTTCGCCCGTGCATAATGCGCTCAACCTGTTCCGCGTTCCACAAATCCACAGCGTGAGCGAAGTGACCCGTGCCGCCGCCTTTCGGCGTTACGCGATTACCGGCTGGCTCCGAAGCAAAGGCTGAGTTTGTCCCCAGGATCAATGAAAGTCGCGGGACTTCGGAATGACGCGAATGTTGCGGGGGTGGCCGCCGCCGGGGCGGTGGCGGTTGGACATGGAACTGGGGTGGGGCGGGTGATCAAATTCATCGGCGCGCGATCGTTCGACCGGCGTGTCGCCGCGTTCTGACAAGCTATCGAGCATCACCGTGCGATCGATGATCCGGCTGGCCATCAGGTGGACGACGCCCTCAATACTGCGCTGCACCTGGCCCTCCACCAGCATCAGCCGCGATGCCATCACCTGTCGCCGGTACATCTCAAACTGCCGTGCCCATAGCACGACATTGGTGACCCCGGTTTCATCCTCAATCGTGATGAAGATCGCATTGCCATTGCCCGGTCGCTGGCGGACCAGCACAATCCCGGCGGTGCGGACGCGCGCGTCGCCTTTGGCGGTGGTGGTTTCGGCACAGCTGAGGATGCCCTCCGCCCGCAATTCTGCGCGCAAGAAAGCCATTGGATGCGCCTTTAGCGACAGCCGGGTCATCTGGTAATCGGCAACGACATGCTCGGCGGCGGACATGACGGGCAGCGCCGCATCCGCCTCCTCCCCCAGTTCGCGCGCGCGCGCGGCGGCGAATAAAGGCAGTTCGCCGGTCGGGGTGCGGCGCACTTCCCATAATGCCTCACGCCGGTTCAGCGCGATGGAACGGAACGCATCGGCATCCGCCAGCAACCGCAATGCGCGTTGCGGCAGGTGCGCGCGGTGAGCGATATCCTCGATTGAGGTGAACGGGGCTTGCGCGCGGGCCAGGGCGATTGCCCCCGCCCAATCATGCCGAAAGCCGGTGATCTGGCGAAAACCAAGGCGAAGCGCATGGCCTTTGGTGTCGACTCTAGGCCCCTCCCCTTCAAAGCAGGGAAGGGGCTGATTTTCGATCCCATTATCCCACCCACTCCACGCCACATCGATACCGCGCACCTCGACGCCATGCTCGCGCGCGTCGCGCACGATCTGTGCGGGGGCGTAAAACCCCATCGGTTGCGAATTGAGCAGCGCGCAGGCGAACACCGCCGGATGGTGGCATTTGATCCACGACGACACATAGACGAGCCGCGCAAATGCCAGCGCATGGCTTTCGGGAAAGCCGTAACTGCCAAATCCCTTGATCTGTTCAAAACAGCGCCGGGCAAAATCAGCCTCATAGCCGCGCGACACCATGCCACCGACCATCTTCGCCTCAAAATGCTCCATCCCGCCGACATTACGAAACGTCGCCATTGATTTGCGCAGCCGGTTCGCCTCGTCAGGCGTAAACTTCGCCGCGACGATGGCCAGCTTCATCGCCTGTTCCTGAAAAAGCGGCACGCCGAATGTCTTGCCCAGCAACTGCTTCAACTCATCCGCTGGTCCATGTTCGGGGCTGGGGGATGGATATTCCACCTTCTCGCGCCCCGCCCTGCGCCGCAGATATGGATGCACCATATCGCCCTGAATCGGCCCCGGCCGCACAATCGCGACCTGGATCACCAGATCATAGAGCTCACGGGGTTTCAGCCGGGGCAGCATGTTGATCTGCGCGCGGCTTTCGACCTGGAACACGCCGATGCTGTCGCCCTTGCACAGCATGTCATACACCGCCGGATCATCCGCCGGGATGCTATCAAGCTGGTAATCGCCCAGCCCCTCCGCGCGCAGCAGCTCAAAGCTTTTCTGGATGCAGGTCAGCATGCCGAGCGCGAGCACATCAACCTTCATCAGCCCCAGCGCGTCGATATCGTCCTTGTCCCATTCGATGAAGGTCCGGTCGGCCATTGCGGCGTTATGGATTGGCACCAGCTCATCCAGCCGCCCCTGCGTCAGCACGAACCCGCCGACATGCTGCGACAGATGGCGCGGGAAATGCAGCAACTGATCGACCAGTGATTTCAGCCGCTGCATCGCCGGATCATCCAGGCTGAACCCGGTTTCGGCAAAGCGCTTTTCCTCCATCTGGCTGGCATAGCTGCCCCATACGGTGCTGCTGATCCGCGTCGTCACATCCTCTGTAAAGCCAAGCACCTTGCCCACTTCGCGCACCGCGCTGCGCGGGCGATAATGGATCACCGTTGCGGCAATCCCGGCATGATCGCGGCCATAGCGGGCATAGATATGCTGCATCACCTCTTCACGGCGTTCATGTTCGAAATCGACATCAATATCGGGCGGCTCATCGCGCGCGGACGACACGAAACGCGAGAACAGCAGATCATATTTCATTGGATCAACCGAGGTGATGCCAAGCAGAAAACACACTACCGAATTGGCAGCGGAACCCCGCCCCTGACACAATATCGGCGGGGTGACGGAGCGGGCAAACTTCACCATTTCGTACACGGTGAGGAAATAATAGGCATAGTTGCGCGCGCGGATCAGATCGAATTCTTCGTACAGCAGCCGGCACAGCTTGCCGGGCAACGCACCGGGATAGCGCGCTTGTGCTGCCATCAGCACAATATGCTGCAGCCAGTCCTGCGACGTCCAACCATCGGGCACCGGTTCATGCGGATATTCATAGCGCAACTGATCGAGCGAAAAATCGATGCGGCCCAACAGGGTGATGCTTTCGGCAATCGCCTGCGGATAATCGCAGAACAGCCGCGCCATCTCATCCGGGCTTTTCAGGTGGCGTTCGGCATTGGCCAGCAAGCGTTTTCCCGCCGCCGCAATCGTGGTTCTGCCCAATATGCAGCTCAGCACATCATGCAGCGGCCTGGCGGCGGGATTGGCATAAAGCGCATCATTGGTGGCGATCATCGGCACGCCAAGCTTTGCCGCCAGCGCCGCGCGCCGCGCCAGCATCCGCCGGTCACGCCCGGCATAGGGCATCCGCGCGGCAATCCATACGCGGTTGGGTGCGGCTTTGATTAGCCAGCGTAGCCGGTCTTTATTGCCGCTGGCACGGTGAACGATTGTCGGCGCTTGCGTGCTGACGGGAATATTTTCGGCCGCATCAAAGCTCGTTTCCGGCAGCACGATCAGCAGCAGATCATCGATATGCGCCAGCAGATCGGCCAGCCCGATCAGGCACCCGCCCTTCACCGCGCGCCTGTTGCCCAGCGTCAGCAACCGGCATAGCCGCCCCCAGCCGTGCCGGGTCGCAGGATAGGCGACGATATCCGGCGTGCCATCCGCAAACACCAGCCGCGCGCCAACGACCAGTTTGAAGTTCAGCCCAGGCGTTTTCTGCATCGCCTCACGCAGCGCAACATGCGCGCGGACGACACCGGCAACGGTGTTACGATCAGCGATGCCGATGCCGGACTGGCCCAGTGCAATGGCCTCGGCAACCATCTCCTCTGCGTGCGATGCACCGCGCAGGAAGGAATAATTGGTGGCGGTGACGAGGTCAGCGAACATTAGAAAAAGGCTGGTTCACGCGGAAGCGCGGAGACGTGGAGGGGGTTAGATAAAATGCGCTTCCCCGGCGAAGGCCGGGGTCCAGTTGCGGTCAGGTCTGGGTTGGCGCACCGCGTCCAAACGATAACCTTCGCGACTAGACCCCGGCCTTCGCCGGGGAAGCGGCTCTGGGCGATCCGGTTACTTACTTCACGCACCCCCTCCGCGCCTCCGCGCGAAGCCCATTCCACGCAAGCCAGCGAGGTGCCCAATCGGCACCAAGGCCCGCCCCTCACCAACCACGCTCACGCGAACAGCCCGTGCATGTACCAGCCCGGATTGGCCTTTTCCGCCCCGTACAGCCCGTGCCGGAAAATCCAGAAGCGCCGCCCGCGCGCATCCTCTACGCGGTAATAATCGCGCGTCAGGCCTGCCCCTTTGTTCATATGCCCGTCGGCGCGCTTCCACCATTCCGCCGCGATCCGTTCCGGTCCCTCGAACCGTGTCACCTCGTGCAACGTCCGCCGCCAGCGAAAGCGGTGCGGCGGGCCATCGGGCACTTCGGCAATCACCTCAATCACCTGCGGCGGATCGAACAAGTGAATGGGGCGCAGCGGCGGCTCCCCCTGTTCCGGTGCCTGCCACGCCGCAGGCTCGGGCGCATCAATCGCGGGCAGCGCAAACGCCGCCTGTTCGGGGATGTGCGTGTCGCGCGGGCGCAGGCGGCGAAAGCGATTGCGCCCCACCCGCGTGCTCAGCCGATCGATCAGCGCGGCAAGTTCACCCGCTGCCACCGCCCCGCCCTCCAGTTGCAATTGCGTGGGCGCAAGCGGCTCCAGCACCGGCACCGCCAGCCGGATCAAATCAAAACCAAACCCCGGATCAATCGGATCATTCAGCGAATCAATCCGTTCCGCGAACAGCCGCATCACCGCCTTGGGATCACGCAGCGGCAGGCTTGCCTCAACGCCCAGATCACGCACGGTGCCGTCGCTGCGATACAGCCGCGCGGCAAAGCGCCGCCCACCCTTGTGCCGCTCCAGCATCGCCTCCCCAGCCTCGCCCGCAAGTTCACCCAGCACCGCCAGCGCATAATCCGTCTGCGCAATCGGCTCTGCAAAGCGGCGTTCGAACAGCAACGCCGGTTCGGCGCGGCGCGGTGAAATGCGGCTGTCCGATTTGCCGAGCAGCCGGGCGAGCATGTCGCTCGTCTCCGCCCCAAACCGCGCGGCCAGGGGGGCGCTGGGTCGGCTCGCCAGATCACCGATTGATTTCAGCCCGGCCCGGCGCAGCGCCAGTTCGGTTTCATCATCGCAGCGCAACGCCGCGATCGGCAAGCGCAGCACCGCCGCCTTTTCATCGGCTGCCGGTACGGACTGGAACCGCGCCAGCGCCTGCGCGGCTTCAGGGGTTGAGGCAAGCGCGTGGCGCAGTTGCACCCCGGCGCGGTCGGCCCAATGCTCGACATCCTCCACCAGCCCCGCCTCACCGCCCGCATGCGGGCAACCGGTGATGTCCAGCGTCAACCCGGCATCGTCGAGCGCGACCATCGGCGTAAACCGGTCGCAGGCATCGGCCAGCCGATCGAGCAACTGCTGATCCGCCACCGGATCATCATCAACCGCCAGCAGATCCGGCACACGCGCGCGAGCATCGGCCAGCGCCAGCCCCAGATGCGCGCGCCCGCCATCATCTGCCGCCACGATCCGCATCGCGCCGCGCATTTTCTGCGTGAACACCACACCGTCAGCCGGTGCGGCGTTCCCCGCCCGTCGCCAGCGATCCGCCGACAGATAGGGGAACCACAGCGCGAGGAACCGCCGCTTCCCGGAACTTCCCTTGGTCACGATTCCACTCCACTTGCCATGAACGGTCGGCACTGCCGCCGCGCTGGCGCAAAAGATTAAGGGTAAGCGTTGGATAGCCCGGCGCGCTCGCCTCCAGCGGATTTGCCGCCGCCGACGCCACCGACCAGCGGGTTTGCGCCGCACTCGGCCCCGGTTCGGCATCGGCGCGCAGCATCAGCGCGGTGACGCCGCTGGCCTGTGCCGCCACCGCCAGCCGCCTGCTCGCGGTTAAATCCAGCGCGCGCGGGTTTTTCCACAATTCAATCACCGCAACATCGATATCGGGGCAGCGCACCACCTCTGATGCAACGCGCAGCACCCCCAGCGCATCGTCGATCACGCCCAGGATCACCCGGCCCGGATCAATCCCCAGTTCGGCCAGCCCCGGCGCATGCAGGCACCCGCCGCGCGCCTCTGCCGCCTGTTCGCGCAGCCAGAATATCGTCGCGCCCTGCCGCGCCAGTTGCGTCGCCAGCATTGCGGCAAAGCCCGCTGCGCTGCCGGTATCGTCAATCGTTGCGGCGAACACCTCATGCAGCCGCGCGCGCATCAACCCGCCGCCCAGCGCCGCATCAATGGCGGCATGGCCACACGACACCATCTGCGCCACGCCCTCAGCACGCGACCGCTCCCCCGCCGCAATCTGCGCACGCAACTTCATGATCGTATCGGGCGAATCGTGCATTATCGTTCCTGTTATGTTCTAAATCAGCGCGCAATGCGTTTGAGTCAAGCCAAACGACGGGTCATTGGTTGACGACGGCCGATTAAAAGCCACCAGCAATCGACGCTTCCCGGCCTCCATGAACTCCTTGGACCAGGTGTAATACAGGCTCTAGGCAATGCCTTCTTTGCGGCACAGTTCGGCGATGCTGTCCTCGCCGCGCAGGCCGTCAGCACGATGCGGGCTCGGCTTTTGGATAAACCCCCGGATCATCCGTCGCCTGCACTGTCTGCGGCCGAGAAATGCCGCCGGGTCTGCCGCCGAATGTCCTTCATCACCGCTTCCGCAGGCGGCCTTGGCCGGCAATTTCTTTAAGAGGGGTTGGGTCTTCATCTTCGTTCCTTCGTCAGGAGGACGAAGCTGAACCCTCCCTAATTCACGGCCCAAATCTGTGCCATTGGTCCTGACGGGGACCAAGTGTTTGTTTTTAAATAAATAATGCAGTCTGGCTGGGGCGGCAGGATTCGAACCTACGAATGGCGGCATCAAAAGCCGCTGCCTTACCGCTTGGCGACGCCCCAGCAGAGCGGGTGGCTTTAGGGGGTGATGGGGCGGGTGGAAAGGGGGGATGCGCCACTTATCTCCCGCTCCATCACGATTTTCAGTCGATCCGGTCCACCCAGCCATAAGGATCGGGCGCAAGGCCGCGCTGAATCTCGACCAGCGACTGGCCGATGCTCTGGGTAATCTGGCCGGGGCCGCCGCTGCCGATGGTGAAGGTGACGTCGCCCAGCGCCATCTTGCCGATCGGCGTCACCACAGCGGCGGTGCCACAGGCAAACGCCTCCACCAGGCGGCCGCTTTCGGCATCGGCGCGGCAATCATCGATCGCATAGGGGCGTTCATCCACCACCAGCCCGCGATCACGTGCCAGGGTGATGATCGAATCGCGCGTGATGCCCGCCAAAATCGTGCCGCCCAGCGGGGGCGTGCGCAGTGATCCATCATCGAACACGAAGAATATGTTCATGCCGCCCAGTTCCTCAATCCAGCGGCGTTCCACCGCGTCAAGGAACAGCACCTGATCATGCCCGCGCCGCGTTGCATCTGCCTGCGCCATCAGGCCCGCGGCGTAATTACCGCCGCATTTGGCCGCGCCGGTGCCGCCGGGTGCTGCGCGCGAATAATCCTGCGATACCCACAAGGACACAGCGGGCGCGCCGCCCTTAAAATAGGCCCCCGCCGATGATGCGATCACCGCAAAAACATATTCGGTGGACGGTTTTACCCCCAAAAACACCTCGGTCGCGATCATGAAGGGGCGCAGATATAGCGACCCGCCGTCAATCATGGGGATCCACTCGCGATCACACTTCACCAGGCGGCGCACCGATTCAAGGAACAGCGCCTCGGGCAGCGGCTGCATCGCCATGCGCTCAGCCGAGGCACGAAACCGGCGGGCATTGGCATCGGGCCGAAACAGCGCGGTGCCGCCATCGGGCAAGCGATATGCCTTCAGCCCTTCAAAAATTTCCTGCGCATAATGCAGCACGCCTGCCGCCGGATCGATCTGAAACGGGGTGCGCGGGCCAATCTGCGCGTCATGCCAGCCCTTGGCTTCGCTGTAGCGGATCATTGCCATGTTATCGCTGAACACCCGGCCAAAACCGGGGTTGGCGATCAAAGCCGCGCGCGCCGCCGCGGTGGTGGGGGCGGGATGCGCGTGGGTCGCGAATGCAACATCCCCCTGAAGGTCAAGGCCATCCTTTGCGCCGCTGGTCATCTGGTTGAGCATCACTGTCACCGCATAAGGATTTTTCTAAGGGCTTGACCCCTCTATGGAAGGCGGCAAAGTCGGTCAACATGGCTGCCCCACCATCATCAGCTTCGCCGCTGTTCCTGCGGGAATCCGAAGTCCGGCGGGGCATCGAATTGCTGTATTTCGGCTATAGTAACCTGACGCGCAGCGTTGATCAGGGCCTGGCGGCGCAGGGGCTGGGGCGCGCGCATCACCGGGTGCTGTATTTCGTCGCCCGCCAGCCCGATCTTACCGTCAGCGAGCTGCTGGGCCTGCTGGCGATCACCAAACAATCGCTGGGCCGGGTGCTGGGCGACCTGACCGAGCGCGCGCTGGTGGAGATGCGCCCCGGCGAGCGTGATCGCCGCCAGCGGCTGCTGCGGCTGACGCCGGCGGGCCAAACGCTGGAGGCCGAGTTGTTCGACACGATCCGCACGCGGCTGTCAGCGGCCTATGCCAGCGCTGGCCAGAATGCGGTGGGCGGGTTCTGGGCGGTGCTGGAAGGGTTGATCCCGGACGATGACAAGGCCCGCATCGCAGCGCTGCGGGATTAGCGCGCCGCCGCTGCCATTTCGGCGTTGCGCCGGGTGGCCGCCGCCAGCGTTTCCGTCAGCAGCGTGACGAGGGCCCCGTCCTGATCAAGCACGTTCAATCCCGCTCGCGTCGACCCGCCCGGACTGGCGACCTGATCGGCAAGCTGCGCCGGGTGCACATCAGCGGCGCCCGCCAGCAACCCTGCCCCCTCCACCGTTGCCAGCGCCAGCCGCGAAGCCTGATCGGCCGGCAACCCCAGCGAAGCACCCGCGAGCGCCAGCGCATCGATAAACCGGTATAAAAACCCCGGCCCGCTGCCGGCCAGCGCCGTTACCGCATTGAACAGCGTTGCATCGACCCATTCGACCAACCCAAGCGGGGCCATCAGCGCAGCAACCGCTTGCCTGGCCTGATCATCCGCCGAATCCGATTGCAGCGCCACCACGCCCTTGCCGATGCCAACGGGCAGGTTGGGCATCGCCCGTATAATCGCCCCTGCGGTGAAACGCCGGGCAATCGCGCTTTCTTCTACCCCGGCCAAAATCGACACCAGCATTGGCACGCCGGCAATCCGCGCGGCCCAGCGATCGGCCACGTCGTCAATCTGCTGCGGTTTCATCGCCAGCATCACGATATCCGGCAACGGCCCGTCAGGCAGCGCCCGCGCCTGGCGCACACCGGGCGGCAAAGCGCGATCAACCCGGTTGACAACATCCACCTGCCCGGCGGCGACAACGCCGCTTGCGATCCACTGGCGAAGCATGGCCCCGCCCATATTGCCACAGCCGATCAGCCAGAGCCGCCCAGGAATCGCGCCTTGCCGCGTCACGCCTCGCCCTGAGTCTCGGTCAGCGCGGCGGCGAGTGCTTCCTTGGGGCTTTTGCCGCCCCACATCACGAACTGGAATACCGGGTAAAACCGCTCGCATTCATCAATCGCGGATTCGATCAGCAATTCGGCAGCCGCCAGCGATAATGTGCCGCCATCACTTGCATCGACCATCGCAGCGTGGCGGTACAACAGGATGCCGCTCGACGACCAAAGCTCGAAATGGCCCACCCAAAGCTGTTCGTTGACCAGCCCGATCGCTTCATAAATCGCCACGCGGCGTTCATCGGTTACGCGGATATCGGGGAACGCCAAAAACTGGAGAACGCTGTCTTCTTCACGCCACAGCGCGCGCAGCTCATATTCGGTCCAGCTGCCCTTCACATGGGCCACCACCTCGTCATCCTGGCGCTCATGCGTCCAGCCATGCGCGGCGAAATAGCTTTCCAGCATGTCAATGGGCGCGGCATCTTCGCGCTCGTCATCGGCTTCGTGCGGCCTTACCAACTCAGTTCCTGCCCATCATCATTCGCTGCCCCGGCGTGCCAAGATGACAGCGACGGGGCAAGGCCAGCCGACCGCCCGACCCCAAAAAACTGTGGACAACGCCGCAAGGCGCAATCGGGGTCAATCAACCAGGCCCAACCAGTCAGGCCTAACCACTTAGGCAGCACCCGTCGATTTCTTGCCCTTTGCAGGTGCGGCAGGCGCTGGCGTGGCTGCCGCCTCCAGCTTCTCGATCCGGGCGCGCAGCGCATCGGCCTCATCACGAGCGGCTGCAGCCATTGCCTTCACCGCGTCAAATTCTTCGCGTGAGACGAATTCCAGCCCACCAATCCATTCCTTGGCACGCGCACGGGCGCCCTGTTCAGCCTCACGACCCACCCCGGCCAGCGTGCCAGCAGCGCCATTGATGAACTTGGCGAAATCATCGAACAGGCGGTTTTCGGATTGCATGGTCAAATTCCCGGTTGTTTCAACTGATGATCTGGGTGCTCGATGACGATGGCACAAGGGTTTCGGCACCCGGATTCAACTCCCCGATCATATAGGTCAGATAGCCGGCGAACAAAATCCAGCCCAGATACGGCACCATCAGCACCGCCGCCCCCACGCGCACCCGCCCAAACGCAATCGTCGTCGCCAGCGTCAGCGTGAACATGACCGCCAGCGTCACCAGCGACCAGAAAATCTGGTGCGCGCCGAAAAACAGCGGCGTCCAGATCAGGTTAGAGACCATTTGCGCGGTAAACAGCGCGATCGCCGGGCCCCGCATCGTCGATCCACGGGCATGGATCACCATGGCCAGCGCCAGCCCGATCAACACATAAATCGCAATCCACGCCACCGGAAACGCCCAATCGGGCGGCGTTTCGACAGGCTTGATCAGCGCTGCATACCAGCGATTGGCCGACCCGGTCGGCACGCTGCGTGCAGAGGTGAACCCAAGCAGCAAAATAAATGGCACCGTCACCACGGCCCACCGTAAAAACGCCAGTCGAAGCTGTTGCTTCGATGCAATCTCTCTCACGAACACCCTTTCAAGAACACGCGGTTCACGACCCCCTGGGCCAGATCCGACAAATAGGCACGTCAAGTGACATTTTGTGCCGCCATTTCAGGGAATCAGCAAGCACGCAAAACACAGTAATAGCGCAAAATGACATTCAATCGACAATCGCTTCGTCCACCAAACGGGCGGCGAGCAAGAATTCGACATTGCCCTCCGGCCCGGTGATTGGGCTGGGCGACACGCCATCGACGCGCCAACCCTGCGTTTCGAACCACGCCGCTACATCATCGCAAACCCGCGCGTGCACCGCCGGATCGCGCACCACGCCGCCCTTGCCCACCTCGTCGCGCCCCGCCTCAAACTGCGGTTTCACCAGCACCAGCGCGCGTGCGCCCGGCCGGGCAAAGCCCAGCGGCACCGCCAGCACCTTGGAAAGCGCAATGAAGCTGGCATCGCACACGATCAGATCAACGGGCTCTGGGATGTGCGCCGCTGTCAAAATGCGCGCGCTGGTTTGTTCATGCACAATCACCCGCGGGTCTTGGCGCAGCGTCCACGCAAGCTGATTGGTGCCGCTATCGACCGCATAGACGCGCGCAGCGCCGCGGCTCAGCAGCACATCGGTGAAGCCGCCCGTCGATGATCCGACATCAATCGCCACGGTGCCGTCAACCGCCCAGCCAAAATGGTCCAGGCCATGCGCCAGCTTCACCCCGCCGCGCGACACCCAGGGGTGATCGCGGCCCTTCACCTCGATCTCGGCATCGTCGGGCACCGTGTGGCCGGGCTTGTCGATCTTGCGCGTGCCGACAAATACCAGCCCGGCCATGATCAGCGCCTGCGCCCGCGTGCGGCTTTCAGCCAACCCGCGATCAACGATCAACTGGTCAATACGGATTTTGGGCATGGCGAGGGCGCCTTACGCCCGCACGTCCCCGGCCACGACTTCTTC
>FSSH01000179.1_pt1 | contig 178786 bp, 180 predicted proteins | sample 1166101 | NCBI WGS metagenome assembly FSSH01 (sample SAMEA32972668, study PRJEB13176) | freshwater metagenome | biome: Drinking water system; feature: Biomass in drinking water that filtered by 0.45 um membrane; material: drinking water | place: USA | collected 2012-12-20 | depth 0 m
AAGGACAGCCTGGCCGGCAAGAGCGGCAATGCCCAGCTCGAAACCAAATATGGCGCGCGGTTGAAGGCGTCACAGGAAAAACTGCAAACCTCCGCCAATGCCTGGAACACCCAGCTTGAAGCTGCCAAAAAGATCGTGAAGCCAGACGGCACCGTTCCACCAGCCACCGAAACTGCGCTGAACCAGGCCCGTGATACGCTGAGCGCAGCCCAGAATGAATTCAACGCGCTCCGTCAGGAAATTCAACAGACTGATCAATATGTTAAGTATCAGATTCTGGAAAAGCTGATCCCGGTTGCTGAAAAAATCCGCAAGGATCGCAAGGGCGACACGGTTGTCCCGCGCGGCTCCGTGCTGGCATTTGATCCGGTCAATGATATCACGCCGACCGCGCTGCAGCAGGTAAATGCGACCATAACGACCGTGTCGATTACGCCGCCACAGCCAAATGCGGCACCAGCGCCGGCAACCACGCCTGCCAAGCCTGCTGCCACCCCGTCAACCCGGTGAGTGAAGCCATGACGGCAGCGACGCCAACCGCGCTTGATATCGGGCGTGTCATGGCGGCGCTGCCGCACCGTTACCCGATGTTGCTGGTCGACCGGGTCGAGGAGTTGATCCTCGACCAGTCGATCATCGCGATCAAAGCGGTGAGCATGAACGAGGGCTTTTTTCAGGGACATTTCCCCGGTCGCCCCATCATGCCCGGCGTGCTGATTGTCGAGGCGATGGCGCAGGCCGCGGGCATTCTGGCGGTGGAATCGCTTGGCCTCGCGGGTTCTGGCAAGCTCGTCTATTTCATGGCGATCGAGAATGCGAAGTTCCGCAAACCTGTCGAGCCGGGTGTCCTGCTGAAGCTGCATGTGGAATTTGTGCAAAAGCGGTCGAGCGTCTGTAAGTTCAGCGGCAAAGCAATGATTGACGGCGCGCTTGCGGCTGAGGCCAGCTTTACCGCGATGATTGCGGATCCGCCAAAGGCATAAAGAGTCGGATTCACGCGAAGGCGCGGAGACGCGGAGGGGTTGCGGAGTAGGCACTCTTGTGCGTCAAAGCGCCAGGAACAGTCCTGCTCGGGCAAATAAAGATAAAGTCAGCTTCGCAGGTGGTCGGTGCCCCTTTCAAAATCACTCCGCGTCTCCGCGCCTCCGCGTGGACCCCATCTTGCCGATATCGTTACCGGAAAGGCGGCTCATTGAACGCGCGAAGTTTGCGGGAATGGAGCTTGGCGCCCTCGCGGCGAAGCTCTTCGCAGGCTTCGATCCCGATCTTCATATGCTCGGCAATGGCACGTTCGTAAAAACGGTTGGCTTGGCCAGGCAGTTTCAACTCGCCGTGCAATGGTTTGTCCGACACGCACAGCAACGTGCCATAGGGCACGCGGAACCGGTAACCCTGGGCGGCGATGGTCGCCGATTCCATATCGATACCCACCGCGCGGCTGAGCGAGAACCGCAGGGCTGATTTCGAATAGCGTAGTTCCCAGTTGCGATCATCGGTGGTTACAATCGTACCCGTGCGCAGGCGGCGCTTCAGTTCATCGCCCGATTGGCCCGACACCGTCTGCGCGGCACGCGCAAGCGCCTGTTGCACTTCGGCAATGGCGGGCACGGGAATTTCAGGCGGCAGCACATCATCCAGCACATGATCGTCGCGCAGATAGGCGTGGGCGAGCACATAATCACCGATCCGCTGGCTGGGGCGCAGCCCGCCGCAATGGCCGATCATCAGCCAAGCCTCTGGCCGCACCACGGCCAGGTGATCGCAAATCGTTTTGGCATTTGAAGGGCCAACGCCGATATTCACCAGGGTAATGCCGGTGCGATCATCGGCGATCAGGTGATAAGCGGGCATCTGGTGCCGACGCCACGCGCTGGTATCAGCCAGAACGGCTTCGATATCATCGCCGTGTTTAAACAACACGCCGCCTGCGCCGGATAGCGCAGTGAAGCGGCTGGGGTTGCCATCTGAATCGGGGCCAAGCTGCGCTGCCGCCCAGCGCACGAATTCATCGACATAGCGGTGATAGTTGGTGAACAGCACATAGCGCTGCACATGTTCGGGCGGGGTGCCGGTATAGTGGCGCAACCGGGCCAGGCTGAAATCGGTGCGCAGGGCATCAAACAGCGCCAGTGGGCGCACGCCGTCATGGCTTTCCAGCAAACCGTCGGCCGTTTCATCGCCAATGAACGCCAACTCGGTTGCCGGGAAATGGCGCGACAATTCGGTTGCGGAAACATCATCCAGGCTCAGCGCGGCGCCGGCATCCAGCACATAGGGGAACGGAATTTCCTGCCGGCCGGCCCCTGCTTCGACTGAAACGTCGTAATCCTCAATCAACAGGCCCAGCTGTTCGGTCAGATAACCGGCAAACTGCGCGGGCTTGGTAACGGTGATGCGGTATTCGCCAGCCGACACCAGCCGCCCGAACGAACGCAGCGGGGCAGGGCGATCATCCGCCCCGCGATAGGTAAGGCGGATTTCAGGGTAAGCGAATGATCCGTCGGTGCGCATGGTCGCGGGCGGGATCGTGCCTTCGTGCAGATAGGCCGACAATGCAGCCCGCAAGCGATTGACAGAGGCGGTGTAGAGCGCATCAAGCTCAGCGACGATTTCAGCAGCAATGTTCATGGCCTGTCGCTAATCCACGGGTGCGACACTGGCAAGACAGGGGCGTTGCTGGGCTGGCCGGGGCACGTGTTAGGGCCCAGAAGGCCAGGCGCTATGTTCAACCTTCCCGAACCGAAAAACCGTTAGCCCAGAGCCTCTCGAAGCCTGTTCTCAGCGCAGACGAAGGAGCTGCCATTCTTCTCAATCATAGAAAAGAACATGCAGCGCCCTTTGGTTGCCCGAACGGGCGGGCGCTCCGGAAAGTCTTCGACAGTTCAGGTCGAACAGGTCGGGTGCCCGGTAGCGTTACGCTGCGTCAGTGCCCTTATCGTCGTCCAGCAGCGTGCTGATGCCATATGCCGTTCCCGCCGCCGCCACGACCACGCCAGCGGCGATTGCCGCTGCGGTTAGCGGGTTTTCCTTCACCGCCTCTACTGTCGATTCAACAGCGTCCTCAATCGCGGCTTGCGCGCGTTCCAGAAAGGATTTGGCGTCCGCCGCCAAGTCATCGGCCTTGGGCAAGGCGGCGACCAGATCCTGGCCGGTGGTGGTGATGGCGTCCTTGATGGTCTCATCGCTCATCGTCTGAATCCTTCGGCTTGAGAAAGTGACATCAAAACAACGATATTATTCAGCCAATGTTCCACCGAACGGCAGTGAATTCCAGCAAATTACATCGAATCGAGCATATATTCAGCCGAGCTGACGCGGAATTCGCCCGGGCCCTCTATGTTCAGCTGGGTGACAACACCGTCCTCGACAAGCATTGAATAACGCTGGCCGCGTGTGCCCATGCCAAATTTCGATCCGTCGAACACCAGGCCGACTGCCTTGGCAAAGTCTGCATTGCCATCGGCGAGCATCGTCACGGCACCGCCAGCGCCCGCACCCTTGCTCCATGCGCCCAGCACAAACGCGTCGTTCACTGCCGTACAGGCAATCTCGTCAACGCCCTTGGCCTTGAACGCGTCGGCCTTGTCGAGGAAACCGGGCAGATGCTTGGCCGAGCAAGTGGGAGTGAAGGCACCTGGAACAGAGAATAAAGCTACCTTGCGCCCTGCAAAATAACTCGCGGTATCAACAGCTTCCGGGCCATGTTCGGTCACCTTTGAAAAAACTGCCGGGGGAAGCTTGTCGCCAACCTTGATCGTCATGCAGCGCGTCCTTCGTCTTTGTTGTGGGGCATCGTCTAGGCTAGGAAAAGCCCGGTTTGAAGCCATTTCGACGCCAAGACGGAATAAAATTTGCGCCCGGTTTTCTGTCATCAACAGGCGGTAGATGCAGGTTGTTTTGGACCGCACCGGCGCCGGCTGATAGATAAGGGTGATGTCTGTGCCCCCGCACCTCACCGGCTACCTCAGCCGTTACCTCACCGGCCAATTCCTGCTCGCAATGCCGGGCATGAGCGATCCGCGCTTCGATCATGCCGTCATCGCCATGTGTGCGCATGATAGCCAGGGCGCGATGGGGATCGGCATCGGCGAACAGATTGACGATCTGGGGCTGCACGAAATTCTTGACCAGTTTGGTATCGATGCCGGGGTCGCGCCCAACGCCCCCGTTTATTTGGGTGGGCCGGTCGAGCCGGGACGCGGGTTTGTGCTGCACAGCAGCGATTGGGGCGGGCAGGACACGATCGACGTTGCCGGGCGCTGGTCGCTATCGGGCACAATCGACATTTTGCGCGCAATTGCCGAAGGGCGCGGGCCATCCCGCTGGGTGGTGGCACTGGGCTATGCCGGTTGGGGCGCAGGCCAGCTGGATGGTGAGATGACGCGGCATGGTTGGTTCAACACGCCGGGCACGCCAGAGCTGATTTACGATGTCGCAACCGGGGACAGGTGGAGCCGGGGCTTTGCCAGCGCGGGAATTGACCCCCGATTACTGGCGAGCAGCGCGGGCACCGCGTAATCTTCGCACCGTTTCAGGCGCTGCTGGGTGCCATATAAAGATATCTTTATGTTTCGATTGCGCTTGGCGAGCGCAACGGTTAGGGGGCGGGGATGGTCGTCGGCGATTCCGGCGCACCCACTTTATTGCTGGAGATTTGTCCGTGGCTACCGTGCTCGAAAAGAACGATTATGTTGTCGCCGATATCAGCCTTGCTGATTTTGGCCGCAAGGAAATCAACATTGCCGAAACCGAAATGCCGGGCCTGATGGCGCTGCGCGACGAATTTGGCGCATCACAGCCGCTGAAGGGCGCGCGCATCACCGGATCGCTGCACATGACGATTCAAACCGCAGTGCTGATCGAAACGCTTACCGCGCTGGGTGCCACCGTCCGCTGGGCGACGTGCAACATCTATTCGACGCAGGATCACGCTGCCGCTGCCATTGCCGCCACCGGCGTGCCGGTGTTCGCGATCAAGGGTGAGAGTCTGGCGGATTATTGGGACTATGTCGGCGACATCTTCAACTGGGGCGATGAAACCTGCAACATGATCCTCGACGATGGCGGCGACGCGACGATGTTCGCGCTGTGGGGCGCCAAGCTGGAAGCTGGTCACAGCTTCCCTGAACCAGAGAATGAAGAAGAGGTCGAAATGCAGCGCGCGGTGAAGGCGTTCATCGCTGCCAAGCCCGGCTACCTCACGGAGACTGTCAAGAACATCAAGGGCGTGTCGGAAGAAACCACCACCGGCGTCCACCGTCTCTACGCGATTGCCAAGAAGGGTGAGCTGCCTTTCCCCGCGATCAACGTCAACGACAGCGTCACCAAGTCGAAGTTTGACAATCTCTATGGCTGCAAGGAATCGCTGGTCGACGCCATCCGTCGCGGCACCGATGTGATGCTGGCTGGCAAGGTTGCCACGGTCGCTGGCTTTGGTGACGTGGGTAAGGGTTCGGCCCAGTCACTGCGCAACGGCGGCGCGCGCGTGCTGGTGACCGAAATCGATCCGATCTGCGCTCTGCAGGCGGCGATGGAGGGCTTTGAAGTCGTCACGATGGAAGAAGCCGTTACGCGTTCGGACATTTTCGTCACCGCAACCGGCAATGCCGATGTGATCACTGCCGATCACATGAGGGCGATGAAACCAATGTCGATCGTCTGCAACATCGGCCATTTCGATTCTGAAATTCAGATCGCAGCGCTGAGCAACTATAAATGGACCGAGGTGAAGCCGCAGGTCGATCTGGTCGAATTTCCGGACGGCAAGCAGATTATCATCCTTTCCAAGGGTCGTTTGGTGAATCTTGGGAACGCAACGGGCCATCCGTCGTTTGTTATGTCAGCGAGCTTCACCAACCAGACGCTGGCGCAGATTGAGCTGTTCACCAATCCTGGGCAGTATGAAAATGACGTGTACGTGTTGCCGAAGCACCTCGACGAAAAGGTCGCGGCGCTTCATCTCGAAAAGCTCGGCGTGAAGCTCACCAAGCTATCGGAAAAGCAGGCAGGGTATATTGGCGTGCCGGTCGAAGGACCGTTCAAGCCAGACCATTACCGCTACTAAGGTTCCCGCCCAACCGGGCAAATCACAGGTCATGCCCAACCGGGCAGGCAGCAGGGGGTCGCGTTCAGCAATGAGCGCGGCCCTTTTGCGTTGTTAGCGCGGGGTTGGCCTTGGGCGTGGTGTGCTTTGGCCGTGGGGGCACCACTATATTGCGCGCGTCGCTGCTTCCCCTTGCGCGCGCTGCGTTATAAGGGCGTGGAGATGAACCTGCCGCCTGCGCCAGTGCCCGGAGGGGCGCAATGATCGGAAATCAGGCGCTGTCCCTTACGGTGGCAGGCGCAACGCTGGCTTTGCTGATCGGCCTGGCTGGCTGGGCGCTGTTCACTGGCCTGCGCGCGCGGGCTGAGGGGAGGGCGGCACTGGCGGATAATGCCCGGCTGTCAGCGATGCTGGCGACCGCGCCAGCGCTGTCGATGGTGGTACGGCCCGATGGTCGGCTGTCGATGCCTGATCGATTGGCGGATTGGCTGGGCCTGTCACCCGCTCCGCGCGATCTGGCGGATATTTCGCGGGGTGATTCAGGCCTTGAACCAGGCGATTTTGCCGCGTTGGCAATCGAGATTGATGCGGCACAAAAATCGGGAAGGCCCTTTCAGCGGTCGGTGCGGGTGCACGGATCGTCGCGCACGTTGATGATCAAGGGCCAGCGCGCGGCGCGCGAGTTGATGATTCCCGGCGGCGTTGTGCTGTGGGTATTTGATGCAAGCGACAGTGAAAGTGAAATTGCCCGGCTGGACGCAGAGGCGACGCGGTTCCGCGATGCATATCAGGCGCTGACCGGGCTGATTGAGGCGGCACCGCTGCCCATGTGGTATCGCGGACCGGACTTGCGGTTACGGATGGTGAATTCAGCCTATGTTGATGCGGTCGAAGGCCGCGACGGCGAGGATGTCATCGCGCGCGGGCTTGAGCTGGTTGAAGAAGCTGGCGGGCGCGGCCCGCTGGCCAGCGCGGTGGCCGCACGCGACGCCGGGCGATCCGAAAGCCAGGCCGTCCCCGCCACGATCAAGGGCACCAGGCGCATGCTGCGCGTGGTGGATGTGCCGCTGCCCACCGGCGGCGTGGCGGGTTTCGCGATAGATATCGAGGATCTGGAACAGGCGCGCTCGGGCATCAAGCGGTTCGGGGAGGCCCAGCGCGCGCTGCTTGATCGGCTGTCAGCAGGCGTGGTGCAGTTCGCGGCAGACCGGACGCTGGCATTCTGCAACCAACCGTTCCGGCGGCTGTTCGCGATGCGCAATGAATGGCTGGTCGATCGCCCCGAATTCGACCGCGTGCTTGAACGCATGCGCGAGGCCAATCGACTGCCCGAAGTGCGCGATTTTCCAGGCTGGAAGGCGGAACGGCGCGACTGGTTTTCTGCCGCTGATAGCCAGATTGAGGAAAACTGGCTGTTGCCTGGTGGCGTTCACTTGCGCGTCGTGGCCCAGCCATTGCCCGATGGCGGGTTGTTGCTGATCTTTGAGGATCGCACCGAACAAATCCAGCTTGCCAGTGCGCGCGACACGCTGTTGCGGGTGCGCACCGCGACATTCGACAATCTGTTCGAAGCGCTGGGAGTCTTCGCCGCCGATGGCCGGTTGCAGCTGTGGAATAATCGCTTCCGGCTGACGCTGGGTTTTGAGGAGGAGTTCCTCGCACAGCACCCGCGCGTCGATGTGCTCGCCAAGGCCGCGGCACCAAAGCTGGCGAGTGCGGGCAAGGCAGTGCTGATCAGCGAACTGGTCCGATCCGCCACCGTTGAGCGATTGCAGCGCGGCGGCAATCTGGCGTTTGCCGATGGCCGCCATTTCGAATTCGCTGCCGTGCCGCTGCCCGATGGCAATGCGCTGTTCACGATGCTCGACATCACCGACAGCCACAAGATGGAGGTGGCGCTGCGCGACCGGAACGAGGCGCTGGAGGCGGCCGACCGGGTGAAGACCAATTTCGTCGCGAATATGAGCTATGAATTGCGCACCCCGCTCACCTCGATCAGCGGCTTCGCCGAGATGCTGAAGGGCGGCTATGCGGGCGAATTGCCGGCAACCGCTGCCGATTATGTCGCGGCAATCATGGAATCGGTGGAACGGCTGGGCGGGCTGGTCGATGATGTGCTCGATCTGACGCAGGATGATGCGGGCAGCGCCCCCGCTGAACGGGCTGCGGTTGATCTCGCCGCGCTGTCCCGCGAGGTTGCGGCCAAACTGGCTGGGGTGGCGGCGGCGCGCAAACTCGATTTCGCGGTAGAAATTGCCCCGACGGTGGGCAGCATTACCGGCGATGCCAAGCGGCTGGCGCAGGTGATCGAAAACCTGCTGCGCCACGCCATGTCTGGCACGCCAGAGGGCGGACGGGTGCTGCTGCATGCCGATGGCACGGCCAAATCGGCGCGGATTGTGGTGTCCGATAATGGCCGGGGCATGAGCGAAAAGGCAATTGCCCGCGCCTTTGATCGATTTGCCGAACCCGGCCTTACCCGCAGTGGTGAACGCGCGCTGGGGCTTGGCCTGCCGCTCGCCAAGCAATTTGTTGAAGCGCATGGCGGCACGATCGCGCTGGTATCCGAACGCGGGCAGGGGACGCTGATCACGGTCGATCTGCCGCGCCCTGCGCAACAGGCGGTATGATGGAGGTTATCCTCGCCGATCCTGCTGCAAGCGACCATTTTGGCGCAGCTTTGGCGGCGTTGGTGCAGCCGGGTGATGTGATCACCTTGTCGGGGCCGCTGGGGGCGGGCAAGACGAGCATTGCGCGCGGGCTGCTGGCTGCGTTGGGCCTGCAGGGTGAAGCGCCATCGCCCAGTTTCGCGATCGTGCAACCCTATGCCCCACCCGAAACCCGGCTTCCCGTGCTGCATGTCGACCTGTACCGAATCGATGACCCCGTCGAACTGGACGAACTGGGGCTTGATGATGCTGCCGCCGAATCGGTGCTGATCGTCGAATGGCCCGAACGCGCAGGCACATGCTATTGGCCGCATGCGCTGGCGTTAACGCTTGAATTCACTCCAGGTGGCGCGCGCCGCTTGACAGCCGGGGTGCCGTTGCCATGGAAGGCACGATGGCCGCTGACATGATCCCTCCGCCCGCCGCGCGCGGCTTTCTGGCAATGCATGGCTGGGGTGACGCGCAGATATTGCCGCTGGCAGGTGATGCGTCGTTTCGGCGCTATTTCCGCGTCGTCGATGCCGGGCGCACCGCCGTGCTGATGGATGCGCCGCCGCCGCATGAAGACCCCAAGCCGTTTATCGATATCGCGCGCTGGCTGCATCAACGCGGCTTTGCAGCACCCGCCATCCACGCGCTCGATTTGGCAGAAGGGCTGGTGCTGATCGAGGATTTTGGCGATGATCGCATGCGTGAGGCGATTGATGCGGACCCCGCCAATGCAGAGCCGCTATACCGCGCCGCCGTCGATATTCTGATCGGCCTGCACCGCCAGCCGCAATCAGCCCTTCCGCCATATGACCGCGCGGTGCTGCACCGCGAAGCGAACCTGCTCACCGAATGGTATTGCCCGGCAGTCGGCATCGCGCCCGATCAGGCCGGGTATACCGCCGCTTGGGATGCGGTGTTTGCCGTTGCGCTGGCGGATGTTCCCGTCACGGTGCTGCGTGATTATCATGCCGAAAACCTGATGCTGCTGGGCGACGGCGCGCTGGGCTTGCTCGATTTTCAGGACGCGCTGGCAGGGCACCCGGCCTATGATCTTGTGTCGCTGTTGCAGGACGCGCGGCGTGATGTGGAGCCTGAGATCGAGCGTGCGATGCTGGCGCATTATTGTGCGGCGACCGGCGCAGATGCGGCGTTTGATGCGGCCTATCATGTGCTCGGCGCGCAACGGAACGCCAAGATCATCGGCATTTTCACCAGGCTGTGGCAGCGCGACGGCAAGCCGCGCTATCCCACATTGTGTCCGCGCGTGTGGCGCTATCTGGAACAGGATTTGGCGCACCCCGCACTCGCGCCGGTTGCTGCATGGTTTGCCGCGCAGTTGCCCGCATCGCATCGCGGCGATCCCATGATGGTTGCGGGCCAATGAACAATGTCCGCACGCTGGCGATCCGGCCTGATCCCGGCGGCGTGGTGCCTCAAACGGCCATGGTGATGGCGGCCGGGCTCGGCACGCGCATGCGCCCGCTGACAAACACGCGCCCCAAGCCGTTGGTGGAGGTGGCCGGTCAACCGCTGCTCGATCACGCGCTTGATCGGTTGCGCGCGGCGGGCATCCGCCGGGCCGTGGTCAACGTCCATTATCTCGCCGATGCAGTGGAGGCGCATTTGCAGCGTCGCGACCAGCAGTTGGAGATACTCATTTCTGATGAGCGCGCGCAGTTGATGGAAACCGGCGGCGGGCTGGTGCAGGCGCGTGACCTGATCGGCGATCAGCCCTTCATTACCGTCAACAGCGACAATTTGTGGGTCGACGGACCAATTGATTCGATCCGCGCCTTGGCCGCTTCATGGGATGATGCGCGGATGGACGCGTTATTGCTGATGGTGCCGCTGGCCCGGGCGCATTGCCATGGCGGGATGGGTGATTTTCATCTTGATGCACATGGCAGAATCACCGGGCGCCGCCGCCGGGCGCGGCTTGCGCCCTTTGTGTGGACCGGCGTGCAGATGTTGTCGCCCCGGCTGATTGCTGATTGGCCGATGGGGCCGTTTTCGACCAATATCTTCTGGGATCGGGCGATCACCGCCGGGCGCGCCTTCGGGATGACGCACCAGGGGCTGTGGTTTGATGTCGGCACGCCGGGCGCGATTGCCAAGACGGAGGCGATCCTGGCCGATGGCTGATCGGGCCGGCCCGCAATTATTCTCCATACCGGCGCACCGCGCCTTTGCCGATGCGCTGGCGGCGGGGCTGATCCGGCGGTCCGGTCGCGATCCGATGGTGCTGGCGCGCGGCATCGTGCTGCTCCCCAATAACCGCACCAAGCGGACGATTACCGACGCATTTGTGCGTGCCAGCGGCGGCGGATTGTTGCTGCCCCGGCTGGTCGCGATTGGCGATGCAGAGGGGAGCGAGGCGGCGAGCGCTGCTATCGATCCCGCTGATGATGACGCGCCCGTCCCGCCCGCGGTGCAGCCGCTCGCCCGGCGGTTGATCCTCGCCCGGCTGGTGAGTGAGGAACGCGCCCGCGCCGGGGCACCGGTTGACGCGGCAGAGGCGGTGCGGCTGGCGGGCGAACTTGCGCGCACGCTTGATCAGATGCTGGTTGAAGAGGTGCCGCCGCGCGCGCTCCGCGAACTGACGATGGCAAAGGAATTGTCGGATCACTGGCAGCACGCGCTGGAAATGTTCGGCGTGGCGCTTGATCGCTGGCCGCAGGAACTTGCGCGGATCGGCCAGATTGATCTCGCGGAACGGCGCGCGCGGCTGCTCGAACGGCTGGGCCATCGGTGGCAAAGCACACCGCCCGCCGGCTTTGTGTGTGCAGCGGGCATCACCACCGCCGCCCCTGCCATCGCCCGGCTGCTCCGCGTGGTGAGCGATATGCCGCAGGGGATGGTGGTGTTTCCAGGTCTCGCGACCGATATGGACGAGGCTGAATGGCAATCATTGGGCCCGCACGCGCCCGATCCCGCCACCGGCCAGCGCCGCCGGTCGATTGAGGCGCATCCGCAATTTCAACTCAAGCTGCTGCTCGACCGGATGGGGGTGAACCGCGCCGAAGTGGCGATCTGGCGCGATGGCGGCGGGCATGACGCGGGGGCGGTGCGGGGGCGGGCCGTAGCCAATGCGCTGGCGCCTGCCGATTTCACTGGCAAATGGACGACACTGCCCGCTGAAGCCCGGCGGCTGAGCGATGTGCGTACCGCTGAACTGGCGACCCCGGCGGCAGAGGCACAGGCAATCGCGCTGGCCCTGCGCGAGGCGCTGGAGTCCCCGGGCAAAACCGCCGCGCTCGTCACGCCAGATCGCGCGCTCGCCCGGCGGGTCGCGGCGCACTGTGCGCGCTGGGGCATCGCAATTGATGACAGCGCGGGGCGGCCCCTGTCGATCCTGCCATCGGGCACGCTGCTGACCGTGCTGGCAGAGGCAGCGGCACAGGATTTTGCGCCGCTGGCGCTGTTGGCGCTGCTCAAGCACCCGCTGGTGGCGTTTGGCGAGGGCAGGTTGGCGTGGCTGGAGGGGGTGCGCGCGCTTGATCTGGCGCTGCGCGGGCCGCGCCCGGTGACGGGGTTGGACGGGATTGCAGCGCATCTGCGTGACGGCGACAAGCGCACCGCGCACATCCGCCGCGCCGCTGCTGCGTGGTGGCCGCAAGCCGCGGCATTGCTTGCGCCACTGGCGGCGGTGTTTGCCGGTGGCGCGCAGCCGCTTGACCAGTTGATCGGCGCGCTGCGTGAAAGCGCGCAGGCGTTGTGCGGCGATGCGATGTGGAGCGGGGTCGCGGGGCGCGCGGCGGCGGAACTGTTGAATGATATGGAGGGGCAGGCGGCATCCGGCCCCGCGTTGGTGGAGCCCAAAAGCCTTGCCCCGCTGCTACGCACGCTGATGGACGACATCGCCGTCCGCCCGCCCCAGGGTGGCCACCCCCGGCTGGCAATTTACGGCCTGATCGAGGCACGGCTGCAGACCGCCGATCTGATGATATTGGGCGGGCTGAACGAGGGCGTCTGGCCCGGCCAGCCAGCGCCCGACCCGTGGCTTGCGCCGCGCATCCGCACCGAATTGGGGCTGCCGGGGCTTGATCGCCGGATTGGGCTGTCCGCGCATGATCTTGCCGCCGCGTTGGGTGCGCCAGAGGTGCTGATCACGCGCGCCCGGCGCGACGCACGATCGCCCGCCATCCCGTCGCGCTTCTGGCTGCGGCTGGAAGCGATGTCAGGCGGCTTGCCGCGCGCACGCGACCTGGAAGGCTGGGCAACCGCGCTCGATACCCCCGCGACCTATGATCCCGCCGATCGCCCCGCGCCCATTGTCCCTGCCGATCTGCGCCCCAAACGTATTTCAGTGACCGAGGTTGATCGTCTGAAGGCTGATCCTTTTGCCTTTTACGCCAGGCGTGTGCTGGGGCTATCCCCGCTCGATCCGGTCGATGCCGATCCCAGCGCGGCGTGGCGCGGCACGGCGGTTCACGCGATATTGGAGGCGTGGGCAAAGGAAGATGATTGCGCGCCTGACAAGCTCCACGCCCGCGCGATGGCGATGCTGGCTGATGCCCGCACGCACCCGATGATGCGCGCATTCTGGCAACCCCGGCTGATTGAGGCGATTAACTGGATCGTCGCCGAAATGGACCAGCAGGTCGATCAGGGCCGCAAGGTGCTGACCGCCGAACAGACCGGGTTGATCACCATATCGGGCGTTGAACTGCGCGGTACGGCGGACCGGATTGACCGTCTGGTGGATGGCGGCTTGGGCATCGTCGATTACAAAACCGGCAAGCCTCCCTCCACCGCCGCTGTGCGCGCGGGGTATAGCCTGCAACTCGGGCTGCTGGGTCTGATTGCGGAGCGGGGCGGGTTCTCCGGGATCACCGGCACCGCAGGCGCATTCGAATATTGGTCAATGGCGCGCAGCGGCGACAGTTTCGGCAAGATCAGCAGCCCCGTCGACCCAGAGGGCAAGCGGGATCGCATTCCCACCGCTGATTTCACCGCGATTGCCGCTGCTGCCTTTGACGACGCAGTGGCGAGATGGCTGACCGGCGATGAGCCATTCAAGGCCAAGCTCGCCCCCGAATATGCGCCCTATGCCGATTACGATCAGCTGATGCGCCGCGACGAATGGTATGGCCGCGATGCGCGATAGCCCCGCCAATCTGCCGCAATTGCTGGGCAATCAGGCCCGCGCCAGTGCGCCCGACGCGCATGTCTGGCTGTCGGCTTCGGCGGGCACCGGCAAAACACAGGTGTTGGCCGCGCGCGTATTCCGCCTTTTGCTGCGCGGTACGGATCCGGCGGCGATCCTGTGCCTGACCTTTACCAAGGCGGGGGCGGCGGAAATGGCCGGGCGGATCAGCGCGCGGTTGGCCGCATGGGTGCGAATGCCCGAACCTGCGCTGCGCAAGGATTTGTTCGCGCTCGGTGAGGCGCATCTTGATCCGCAGATTGTCGCCCGCGCCCGCACGCTGTTTGCAAAGCTGCTCGATGCACCCGGCGGCGGCATCCGCATTCAGACGATCCACGGCTTTTGTCAGGGCCTGCTCGCCAGCTTTCCGGTTGAGGCTGGCCTCGCCCCCGGTTTCCGCCCGATTGAGGCGCGTGAGGAGGCGGTACTGCTCCGCGAAACGCTCGCCGGCGTGCTGGTGGATGCAGAGGCGAACGGGCAGCTTGGCATCATCGACGCCATCGGCGCGCTAAGCCTTCGCTTGGGGGAGGGCGGGGCAGAGGAGTTCCTCCACGCCTGCGCCCGCGCCCCCGCCGCCATGGCGGCACTGCCCAGCGGCATCGCGCCGTTCATCCGCCGCGCGCTGGATTTGCCGATCGGCGACATTGCCGATGTGATCGCCGATCTGTGCGACGATGATGAATTCGATGTCGAAGGCGTGCGCCGCATCGCCGCTGCCAACCGGGCCTGGGGCACCAAAACGGGCGGCGATCAGGCCGATGTCGCCGAATGTTGGTTGACGGCAACCCCTGCGCAGCGCGCGACGATGCTGGCTGACCTGCAGTCCACGGTTTTCACCAAAGAGGGCGCACCGCGCGCGTATCAGAAAAAGCTGATCGAGGCCGATTTCGATTATGCCGAACTCGCCACCGCGCTGGGCGAGCGTTGCGCGCTGCTGCTCGGGCTGGTGCAGCGGGCGGCTTATGGCGATCTGCTGTCCGCAGCCCTTGGCGCAGGGCGGGTATATGCCGATGCCTATGCGCGCGCGAAACGGCGGATTGGCGCGGTCGATTTCGACGATCTGATCGGCCATGTTGTCGATCTGCTCCGCCAGCCTGGCATTGGCGAATGGGTGCGGTACAAGCTCGACCAGACCACCGAGCATATTCTGGTCGACGAGGCGCAGGACACCAATTTGCGCCAGTGGCACATCGTTGACGCCATGGCGGAAGAGTTTTTTTCGGGGCTGGGCGCGCATGGCGATCGCACCCGCACGCTTTTCGTGGTGGGCGACTATAAACAGGCGATTTTCGGGTTCCAGGGCACTGATCCGCTGCAATTCGCGGCGGCCGAAGGGCGTTTCCGACGCAAAGCTGATGCCCTGCTGGATGATCCATCGGCAGAGGCGACGGCGTTCAACCAATTGTCGCTCACGCATAGTTTCCGCTCGACCAAACCAATCCTTGAATTTGTTGACGCGGCGATCACTGGCGCAGGCGCCCCCGATTTGGGCCAGATCGGCGATTTGGAGGCGCATGCCAGCGAAGTCGCCGGGCCTGGGCTGGTCAGCTTGTGGCCGCCGACGCTGGCGGGCAACACCGATGCCGACGAGGAAGAATGGATTGACGACGCCACCCGGGCGATCGCCAAGCAGATTGCGCGGCAGTTAAAGGCCTGGCTCGACCCCGCCAACCCGCTGATCCTGGATAGCAAAGGGCGCGCGCTGCGGCCTGAGGATGTGATGATATTGGTCAAGCGTCGCGGCGAGCTCGCCTCGCTCATCGTCGCGCGGCTTTATGCCGAGGGGGTGCCGGTGGCGGGGGTCGATCGGCTGCGGCTGAACGCGCCGCTGGCGGTGCAGGATTTGCTCGCCGCGATCCGCTTTGCCTTGCAGCCTGATGATGATCTGTCGCTGGCGAGCCTGCTCGTCTCGCCCCTGCTGGGGTGGACGCAAGCAGACCTGCTCGCCGCCGCCGCGCCGCGCGTTGCGGGCAGCCTGTGGCGGCAACTGCGCGCGCAGCAACCGGATGATCGCCTGCAGCCGCTGTTCGATCTGCTCGCCCGCGCTGATATCGCCACGCCCTATCAGTTGCTTGAAGAAATGCTGTCCGGCCCGCTCGATGGTCGCCGCAAGCTCATCAACCGGCTGGGGCAGGAGGCGCGCGACCCGATTGAGGAATTGCTGAGCGCGGCATTGGAATTTGAAACGCTGGGTACGCCCTCGCTCCAGGGGTTTCTCGACTGGTTTGATCGCGGTGATGTGGAAATTGTGCGCGATCCGTCTGCGCCGCTTGATGCGGTGCGGGTGATGACGGTGCACGGTGCAAAGGGATTGCAGGCACCGCTCGTCATTCTGGCCGACGCGACCGTTGATCCGGGGCTGGCACCGCGATCGGTGCTGAAATGGGCACCCGAAGCGATGGATGACCCCATTCCCATTTTCCGGCCCCGTGCCGCTGAGCGCGGTGGGCCGCTTGCCGAACTGGTCGCCAATGTTCAGGCGCGCGAACTGGCCGAACATTGGCGGCTGTTCTACGTGGCGGCAACACGCGCTGAGGAGCGGCTGGTGATCGCCGGTGCACTGGGCCCGCGCGCCAAGGGCGTGCCGCCTGCCGCAAGCTGGTATGCCGCTGCTGATCGCGCGCTGGCGGTGCTGGGGGTTAACCCGGCGGAGGGTGAGCGGCACTTTGCCGGCAGTGCGCCGGCGCGTCCGGTTGATCGGCGCAGGGGCGATGCCGAACCGGCTGCTGAACGACCTGCGCTCCCCGATTGGGCCAAGGCACCGGCCCCTGTGGAGGCGCGCCCGCCGCGCCCGCTCGCGCCGTCATCAATGGGGTTGGACGGGGTGGCCGATCCCCCGCCAGACGCCGCAATGCGCGCCGCCGCTGAGCGCGGACGGCTGATCCATGCGTTGTTTGAGCGCTTGCCTGCCGTTTCGGCTGAAAAACGCCGGTCGGCGGCGGATCGTTGGCTGCAATCGGCGGGCGGCGTCGCTGATGCAGGGATGCGGGCGGAAATAATCGGGCGGGTTTGCGCGGTGCTGGAGGATCAGCGATTCGCCGCGCTGTTCAGCACAGATGCGCTTGCCGAGGCGCCCATTGCGGCGGTGGTCGCTGGCGGGTTCGTGGTGTCGGGCACGGTCGACCGATTGCTGGTGAGCGATACCAAGTTACGTGTCATCGATTTCAAAACCGGCCGTCGCGCACCCGCCACGCTGGATGATATCCCGCCCTATCATCTGCGACAAATGGCAGCCTATGTCGAGGCGCTCGCGGTGATTTTCCCCGGTCGGACGATAGAGGCCGCGTTGCTCTACACCGCGACACCGGTGCTGTTCGTGCTGCCGCCCGATCTGCTGGGTGCGCACAAGCAGCGCTTTGGTGCCGCGTATGAAAGCTTGGGGCTGGTGGCTTGAGACAATCCCGCACCCGTCCTATCTGTACCCCATCAGGAGATAGACATTATGGCGACGACCAAAGTTAGCGATGCAAGTTTTGAAGCCGATGTGCTTCAGTCCGAACAGCCCGTGCTGGTTGATTTCTGGGCGGAATGGTGCGGCCCGTGCAAGGTGATCGGCCCCAGCCTTGAAGAACTGTCAGACGAGATGGCGGGTCAGGTGACCATCGCAAAGGCCAATCTGGACGATGCAGAAGAAATGGCAGCCCGCTTCGGCGTGCGCGCGATCCCAAACCTGGTGTTGTTCAAGGGCGGCGCAGAAATCGCCCGCTTCAGCGGTGCAGCCCCCAAGAGCAAGCTGAAGGCCTGGCTTGAGGGTGCGCTGGCGTAATCGACCTTATTGCGAGGGCATGATGTGGATGGCGCGGACGGGCGCGTAAGGGGGAGGCTGCCGGTTAGGCGGTAGACTCATGAAATGCGACCTGTCGGCTATCGCCTCAGTAGGGGACATCCCGTCGCAACCTGAAGCCGCCATAAGTTCCGGGTCTGGACAACAAGCCCTTCTAATGCTCTAAGCAAAGTCTTAGATTACATCCGGCGCGTGGCTAGGCAATCCGCGAATTCAGCAAACAGCGTCTGCGGTCGGCCCGGTTCGTCCTCGAAGAGATTGTGATCTGCTTTCAGCACGCTCACGAAATCGGGAAGTTCATTGGTCGAATTTAGATAGGCGAGCGTGCGTGGATCCTTGTCGCCCAGCAAGATTTTCGAACAAGGCTTGGCTGGCGTGACTTCCTTCCATGGGAAGTCGGCATCGCCAATGTAAGTCGGGACAAACTCGTGCATCCGCAACATGCGGGAATGATCGAATTTCACGCCGGTGCCTGACTGCCTGTAGATATTGAAGAAGGTCCATGTGCCGAACGTGTGAACGTCTTCATCAGACTTCGCCTTTTTCTTTGCTATGGCTGGAATAATCCTCTTCAGATGATGCTGGAGGCCATCCATGACAGGCACCAAGGCAAGGACGTTCATTTTTTCGATGCGATCCTTTCCAAGCGCGGCGAGGGCAAGATGGTTGCCAAGGCTGGCGGTGATCAAGGAAAGATCGGCGCCCCGGCTGCCGCTATAGTAGTCGACTGCCATCCTCACATCGCGAGCGGCGAGATCGAACTCATCAGGCGCGTTCAGCGTTCTGAGGTTCATTCCCCAATAGCCGATCGAGGCGACGGTGTAGCCACGTTCAAGAAGCTGATAGTAGGGTGATTGTCGGATGTCGTCGGGCAACCTGTCATCCGTGCGGTAGCGACGCAGCCGGGCATCGAGTTCGTCGATCACCCCCCTATTGACGTGAAATGGCTCGTCTCCCGGACCACCCTGAATGTCGAGCACGACAGGCCCGCCACCGACCGTGTCTGCCAGCCTGGTCTCGACGACCGGAACCCACTGGGCACCGAACTTCAGCGCTATGAGCGTAGAGGTCACTCCTTGCTTCGTCCAGGCTTTACAGACCACGCGATTAGGGGCCTTGTTCTCTTCCGACGAGTAACGCACTTGGCAGTCGAACCAATCGCGTCCCAGTCCTCTTTGCGGATGTTCGGTGCGCGATGTCGCTATGAGATCGCGGAATTCCTGGCGGCGGATGTCCTCATTAGTTTGTGCGAAGGTGAGATAGGTTGCCCCCCCGGCCAGCAACAACAAGGCAAACGAAGCCGCGAGTATTGTCGATCTGCGCATCGAACGCCCCCTTTTGTCGGCGATCTCAATGGTCTCTATTAAATCGATACGCAACTTCTATGCGATACGAAATACGAGAATTGATGAAGCGGTGATTGGCCGAAATCCACCCAGTTTCGGCCGTTTAGCCCTCGTGCCGGAAGCGGTCGTTTATGGGTTCACGACTTAGTGTGGTCGAACTGAAATTCATTACATCTCTTATCCGTCATGCTGAACTTGTTTCAGCATCCACCTCGCCGCACTGGCGACTGGATTTGTAGCACGATGGACCCTGAAACAAGTTCAGGGTGACGACAATTTTATGAATCGAACTTCGATTCCACCGCGCTAACCCGCCCGCAAAATCTGCCCGATCCTGGGGAAATGCACCGCGACCGTGCCAACCCGTGGATCATCGCGCAGCAGCACGATGTCGCGGGCGGTGCAGCGCAGCAAGGTGCCGGTGACGGTGTCTGCGCCGGGGTCTTCGGTGCGGATTGCCACGCTCTGGCCCGCTTCAAAACCGCATCCGTCATCAATCTGCGCGGTGGCGACGGGCGTGGCGGCAAGGGCGACGTCCAATGCCGCCTGCGCCGTCATGTCGATACGCTCACCATGGCCGATGGCGTCGCAGCGCGCGATCCAGGCGGCGACATGGGGGAAGGGTGCCAGGCGTGCCGTTTGCAGCCCAAACCCGGCCTGAAACCACACATTCATGCCCACCGCGCAATCGGCATAGCCCGGCGCGTCACCGCCCAGATACGCGCGGCCATCCGCCAGCGCATCATCCAACCGGGCAAGCCAACCGCTGAACTGCGCGGTCTGGTGCGGCGCGGCCTTTTTCATGCGCTCGCGGTCCATGCCGAACAGGGCTTTGCGATCTTCGAAGAACGCATCGTCAATCTGGTCGGCGACCACGGCCATCGCGGAGCCGACGGCGTTGCTGAATGTCACCCCACCCGCCTGCATCGCCACCAGCGCACCCAGCCGACCCAGCGGTTCGGGGAACAGCGTTGGTGTTGGCTGGTGCGCTTCAATCGCATCAATGGCGATGGCGGTGTCGCAATATATGTCTGCGCCAATCTGCACCACCGGCGTTTTGCGATAGCCGCCGGTCAGCGGCGTCAGTTCGGGCTTTGGGGCCATGTTGGGGATGATCACCGAATGCCAGCGTGCACCCTTGATGCCCAGCGCGCGGCGGACCAGCTCGGCAAAGGGTGAGCGGGGATAATGGTGCAGAATGATATCAGCCATGTCGGCTCCTGTTGTTGTTCATGTAAGGGGAATCATGACTTGGGCGGCAAATGCCGGGCGGCGGACAAGCCGTTGATACCAGTCCTCCACTGCGGCCAGCGGCGGCCGGTCAATCGCCAGGCTGAACCATGTATGGGCATAGACCCCCATCGGGACATCACCGATGCCAAAAGCGTCACCCGACAGCCACGGGGATTGTTGCAACGCTGAATTCAGGATGGCCATTTGTGTGGCACAGTGTTCCGCCGATTGCGCCACCGCAACGGGATCACGGTCCGCGGCTGATCGGCGCACCAGATTGACAAAAGCACCGCGCTGCGCGTCGGCATACCCAAATTGCCAGTCCATCCAGCGATCAGCCAGCGCTCTGGCGGCGGGGTCTGCTGGCCAGAAACGGTCGCTGCCGTGCCGCGCCGCCAGATAGCGCAGGATGGCATTGGACTCCCACAGGACAAAACCGTCATCGTCGATGGTGGGGATCAGCGCATTGGGGTTCAGCGCGCGATAGGCCGCCGTCATGCCAAACGCGCCACCCACATCGTGGCGCACGGATGCAATGCCCAACTCGTCGGCGAACCACGCCACCTTCTTCACATTGTGCGAATTCAGCCGCCCCCAGATGGTGAGCATCGCGGTCAGCTCCGATAGTCAGCGTTGATTGAGATATAGCCGTGCGTCAGATCACAGGTCCACACCGTCGCGCGGCCCGAACCCAGCCCGATATCGACGCCAATGTCGATATTCTGCCCCTTCAGATGTGCGGCCACGGGCGCTTCGTCATACCCCTCCACCGCCAGCCCTTCGCGCGCGACCTGGGTGGTGCCAAACCGGATCGACAGCAGGTCGCGCTCTGCTGGCTCACCCGCCTTGCCCACCGCCATCACGACCCGGCCCCAATTGGCATCCTCGCCAGCAATGGCCGTTTTGACGAGCGGGGAATTGGCGATGGAAAGCGCGATCCGGTGTGCGCTCTGGTCGCTTTGCGCGCCGGTGACGTCGATGGTGATGAACTTTGTCGCGCCTTCGCCGTCGCGCACCACCAAATGCGCCAATTGCAGGCACAAATCGCGCAAAGCCGCGCAAAATGCGTCCGATCCTGGCGAATCTACGTCAATTATCGGCGCATTTCCGGCTTTTCCGGTCGCAAAAGCGAGCACTGTGTCGCTGGTGGAGGTGTCACTGTCGACCGTAATGCACGAGAAGCTGCGCCGGTTCGCATCGCTCAGCGCGGTCTGTAAAAAGGTCGGTGCCACGGCTGCATCAGTGAAAATAAACCCCAGCATGGTCGCCATATCGGGGGCAATCATCCCCGATCCTTTGATGATCCCCACCAGCGTCACCGTCCGCCCATCGACGATTGCCGTCGTCACAGCGCCCTTGGCAAAGGTATCGGTGGTGCCGATTGTGTTTGCCGCGTCTTCCCAATGGCATGGCGCAGCGGCGAGCGCTGCATCCAGCCCAGCCTCTGCCTTGTCGATGGGCAAGGGCACACCAATTACCCCTGTAGACGCGACGAAAACATCGGATGGCTGGCAGTGTAGCGCGGCGGCAACGCGCGCGCTGATCGCCTCCACGGCGGCGCGGCCCCGGTTTCCCGTAAAGGCATTCGCATTGCCGGCGTTCACCACCAGCGCGCGTGCGGACCCCAAAGTCAGCGCGGCGCGGCACCATTCCACTTCGGGGGAGGGGCACTTGCTGGTTGTCGTCACGCCGGCAACGCTCGTCCCCGGATCCAACGTGATCAGCGTCAGGTCGCACCTGTCCCACGGCTTGTATCCAGCCCGTGCGACGCGCGGCGTAACGCCTGCAATCACCGGCAAATCGGGGAAACAATCGGGGGCCAGCGGGGAACGGGATGACATGGGGTAACTCTGTGCCTAGAATGGTTGGCTGATGCAGGGGGTGTTAAAGTGCGTACAATCGAAGGCAAGGCTTCAATCGTTCGGCCCGTGCTGCTTGCGGCGCTGCTCGCGACCGGACTCTCCACCGGATTTGCAGGCAGCTCGGCGCAAGCCGGTCAGCCTGCGGCAAAAAGCCGACCCAAAACAGTTACGGCTCCACCCCCCGCACCTGTGGCGACGGACGGTATTGCGACGGGCGTGAAGCCGATTGGCAGCCCCGGCGATTGGTTTCCGATCGATTCTTACCCGCCCGAGGCCCGCGCAGCGTCGCAGGAAGGCCGGACGCTATTTTCGCTTGATATCGATGCAGCAGGGCGGATTACCGGCTGCAACATTGTCGAATCGAGCGGTTCCGAGCTGCTGGATTCGACCACCTGCAGCCAGCTGATCCTCAACGGCCAGTTCACGCCAGCACTCGACATCAATGGAAAGCCAATGCGCGGCACCTGGAAATCGGCGATGCGCTGGCAGTTGGCTGATGCGGACGCGGCCAAGGAATAGCCTGCACTTCGCCGCCACCGTTTCGGGGCGGCGATGAGACTTTCATCAAAGATGGACGTTGGGCATGCGACTCCCTATGTGCGATGTCGTTACGCTTACTGCTCTTAAGATGGACGTATCGTTTGGAACTTCTGCTCATCCTTTCTGCATTGCTAAGTGCCCTGACGGGCGCGGTGGCGAGCGGTCGGGTGCCAGAGGTGCGACTGCATCAGGCAGCAGCCAGCACGTGGCTGGAATCTGTCGACGACAGCATAACCACCAGCCGTAAAAGTCATCACGCGGCACCAGCACCAATCGAGCGCCGTCATGTTGCTGCAGCACCGGTTCTCGCCGCCGTTGACGTGCCGGTACAGTCGCCGCTCTACATGGCGCGCCGCCGCGAATAGTGCGCTGCCCGGTCGACCGACTACTTCGGTGTCGGCCCCATAGGTAAAACCCAATTTTCTGCGTGATGACCGGATCGGTCAGCTACGCCATTTCCAAAATACAGGATTGAATCATGCTCGGTGGCCTCGCCAAATCCATTTTCGGATCGTCAAACGATCGTTACGTCAAATCGCTTGGCGGGATCGTCGCCAAGATCAACGCTTTTGAGCCGCAAATTTCCGCGCTGAGCGACGATGCTCTGTCGGCGCAAACGGCGGTATTCCGCGAACGCCTGGCCAAGGGCGCGACGCTGGACGATCTGCTGCCCGAAGCCTTTGCCACGGTGCGTGAGGCGGCCAAACGGACGCTGGGCCAGCGCCATTATGATGTGCAGCTGATCGGCGGCATTGTGCTCCACCGCGGCGAAATCGCGGAAATGCGCACGGGTGAGGGCAAGACGTTGGTCGCCACGCTCGCCAGCTATTTGAACGCACTTCCCGGCACGGGCGTTCATGTGGTGACCGTGAATGACTATCTCGCTGCGCGCGACGCCGAATGGATGAGCAATGTTTACCGCTTTTTGGGGATGACGACAGGCGTGATCGTGCCCAACATCACCGATCAGCATCGCCGTGACGCCTATAACGCCGACATCACCTATGCGACCAACAACGAGCTCGGCTTTGATTACCTGCGCGACAATATGAAATATGATCGCGAATCGATGGTGCAGCGCAAGTTCAACTTCGCCATCGTCGATGAAGTCGATTCGATCCTGATTGACGAAGCGCGTACCCCGCTGATCATTTCCGGCCCGACCGACGATAAGACCGACCTTTATCTGCGCGTCGATGCCATTGTGAAGCAGCTCGATGAAACGACCTATGAGCTGGATGAAAAGCAGAAATCGATCATCCTGACCGAATCGGGCACCGAACGGACCGAGCGGATGCTGGAAGAGGCCGGGCTGCTGGAAGGCAGCAACCTGTATGATTTTGAAAACACCCAGGTTGTCCACCACGTCAACCAGTCGCTGCGGGCGAACAAGATGTTCAAGCGCGACACTGATTACATCGTGAAAGACGACAAGGTGATCATCATCGATGAATTCACTGGCCGGATGATGGACGGGCGGCGCTGGTCTGACGGGCTTCATCAGGCAGTGGAAGCCAAGGAAGGCGTGCCGATTGAGCCAGAAAACCAGACGATGGCGTCGATCACCTTTCAGAATTATTTCCGTATGTATCCTGTACTGAGCGGCATGACCGGCACGGCATCGACCGAGGCAGCCGAGTTTTTCGACATCTACAAGATGAATGTCGTCACCATCCCGACCAACGTGGCCGTCAAGCGCGTCGATGAGGAGGATGAGTTCTACAAGAACACACAGGACAAGTTTCAGGCCATCGCCAAAAAGATCAAGCATCATGCAGAAGGTGGCCAACCCGTGCTGGTCGGTACGGTATCGATAGAAAAGTCCGAATTGCTGAGCGATTTTCTGGTCAAGGAAGGCGTGATCCATGAAGTGCTGAACGCCCGCCAGCATGAGCGCGAGGCGCATATCGTGGCGCAGGCGGGCCGCAAGAGCGTGGTGACGATTGCCACCAATATGGCCGGTCGCGGCACTGACATTCAGTTGGGCGGGAACGTGGAATTCCGCATTAACGACGAGCTTGCCGGGCTTGCCGAGGGGCCGGATCGGGATGCGGCTATTGCCAGGATTAAGGCAGAGGTTGCCGCCGAAAAGGCCGAAGTGCTGGCAGCCGGCGGGCTTTTCGTGCTGGGCACCGAACGACATGAAAGCCGTCGTATCGATAATCAGTTGCGCGGCCGTTCGGGTCGTCAGGGCGATCCAGGGTTGAGCCGTTTCTATCTGTCGCTTGACGATGACCTGCTGCGCATTTTTGGTCCGGACACGATGTTTGCCAAAATGATGCGATCAAACATCGCCGATGGTGAGGCGATCGGATCGAAATGGCTCAGCAAGGCCATCGAAACCGCGCAACGCAAGGTGGAAGCCCGCAATTATGATCAGCGCAAACAGGTCGTCGAATATGATGACGTGATGAATGATCAGCGCAAGGTGATCTATGAACAGCGAAGCGACATCATGGACGCCGATACGGTCGGTGATGTTGTGTCAGACATGCGATCGGAAACCGTTAACACGCTGGTTGGCTCCGCCTGCCCGCCCAACAGCTATCCTGAACAATGGGATATTGATGGGCTGCGGGCAGGGGTGCAGGATATGCTGGGCATTGATCCGCCGTTCGACGCCTGGCTGGCCGAAGAGGCGATTGACCCGGAACTGGTGGAGGAGCGCGTCCGCGACGCCGCCGATGCGCATATTGCGGCCAAGGCTGCATCGCTTGATCCTGAAACCTGGACGCAGGTCGAAAAATCAATTCTGCTCCAGAATCTGGATCACCACTGGAAAGAACATCTTTCGACGCTTGATGCGCTGCGCCAGGTTGTCCATCTGCGCGCTTATGCCCAGAAAACGCCAATCAACGAGTATAAGCAGGAAGCGTTTGCGTTGTTCGAGCGGATGTTGGGCACAATCCGCGAGGACGTAACCAAAACGATCTCGCACGCGCAATTCCAGTTGGAACAGCCGCAGGGGCTGCCTGACCTGCCCGATTTCATCACGTCGCATTTTGATCCATTCACCGGACTGGACGACAGCAATGATTTTGGCAGCGGCAATGATCTGGGGCTGGTCACCACGCGGATAGCGCCGTTGGCGCTGCCACGCCTTGATGGCGGCGAATTCGGCAATGATCCCGCCCAATGGGAAGGCCGGGTGAGCCGAAACGCACCGTGCCCTTGTGGTTCCGGCAAGAAGTATAAACAGTGCCACGGGGCGCTCTGACGATACCCATTGTCGCAGACATGATCGCGCGCTTGCCCCGGCGTGCATCGCTGCTATAGAACCTCGCCGACCGATAGTGTCCTAAAGACATCGGGGCGGGCGTGGCGGAACTGGTAGACGCAGCAGGTTTAGGTCCTGCCATCGCAAGATGTGGGGGTTCGAGTCCCTTCGCCCGCACCAGTCTCGCCGCTCTGGCACCGGGACTGACCTTTCTAAGAATTAGCTGACGAAAAGAGCCAAAATGCAGACTGTTGAGACGTTGAACGAAGGCCTGAAGCGCGCTTATTCGCTCAAGATCACCGCCAAGGATATCGAGTCGCGAGTAGATGCGGAGATCAAAAAGGTCGCCCCGCAAATCCGCATGCCCGGTTTCCGCCCCGGCAAAGTGCCCGCTAACCTGGTCCGCAAAATGCACGGTCCGGCGTTGACACAGGATGCGCTGAACACCTCGATTCAGGTCGGCATTCAGCAGTTGATCAGCGAGAAGCAGCTTCGCCCGGCGATGCAGCCCTCGGTCGCGCTCGATGACGGTTACGAGATCGGCAAGGATGCCGAGATTACGGTTACGCTGGAAGTGCTGCCCGACGTGCCAACGCCCGCGATTGACAAGCTGACGCTTGAACGCCTCGTGATCCCGGTTGATGACGCAGTGGTTGACGCTCAGCTTCAGCGCTTTGCCGACCAACAAAAGCGGTTTGAGGATGCGCCGAAGGCGCACAAGGCCAAAACTGGCGATCTCGTCGTGATGGATTTTGTCGGCAAGGTAGACGGCGTGCCATTTGATGGCGGCACGGGCGAGGACATGTCGGTCGAGATTGGCACCGGTCGCTTGATTCCGGGTTTTGAAGATCAGCTGATCGGCGTAAAAAATGGCGCGGCGCTGACGATCAATGTCACTTTCCCTGATGATTATGCTGCTGAGAATCTGAAGGGGGCAGCGGCAACTTTTGATCTGTTGATCAAGGACGTTCGCGTTGCCAAGGAAGCAGTGATTGACGAAGAGCTCGCAACGTCGCTCGGGCTGGAAAGTCTGGAGCAGCTGCGCGGCCTGTTAAAGGGGCAGATCGAGCAGGAGCATAACGGCCTGACGCGGACGCACATGAAGCGCAAACTGCTTGATCAGCTGGCGGTTGGCCATGATTTCGAGGTGCCGCCATCAATGGTGGAAGCCGAATTCCAGCAGATCTGGGCGCAGTTGCAGCAGGAAGCCAGCCAGGAAGCCGATCCGGCCAGCGCAATCGCTGAAATGGAAGCCGAACGCGGGGATTATCTTGCCATTGCCGAACGCCGCGTTCGCCTTGGCTTGCTGCTGTCCGAAATTGGCCAGAAGAACGGCGTTGAGGTGACTCAGCAGGAGATGAACCGGTTAATCGCCCAGGCCGCTCAGCAATACAGCCCGGAAGAGCGTACGCGCTTTATCGAGTATGTTCGCCAGGAGCCGATGGCCGCTGCGCAGCTCCGTGCGCCGCTTTATGAGGATAAGGTTGTCGACTGGTTGTTCGAAAAGGCCGAAATAACTGAGCGTGAAGTAACGCGCGAGGAAATCGAAGCGGCTATTGAGAGCGACGATAGCCATGTTCATGGCCCAGGGTGTGGCCATGATCACGACCATGATCACAAGCCCGCTGCCAAAACCAAAAAGGCAGCGCCGAAAAATGCCGTCGCCGCGGATGCGCCGGAACCGGCGGCTGAAGTGGCTGCTAAGCCGGCTGTGAAAAAAGCAAAAAAAGCCGCTGAAGCTGAAGATGAGCCTGCAGCAGAGCCAAAGCCCGCGAAAAAGCCGGCCGCCAAAAAAGCCGCTGCAAAAAAGGCTGATGACTGATCACCACTTATTCTTCTTTTCCGCCTATGGTCGATCAATCATGATCGGGATGGGCGGGAATGAACGAACTAGTAGCTGAATCGGTGCTGCGTGAAGCGGGCAGGGCATTGGGGGCGGCGATGACGGAGCAACCGGTAATCGCGGTTCTGCTGCCTTGTTATAATGAAGAAGCAGCGATTGCGCAGACCGTAGCGGGGTTCCAGGCAGCGTTGCCCGGTGCGACCGTCTATGTGTTTGATAACAACAGCAGTGATCGCACCATTGCGGTGGCGCGCGCTGCCGGGGCGGTGGTGCGGAGCGAACGGATGCAGGGCAAGGGCAATGTCGTGCGCCGCATGTTCGCAGACATTGATGCCGATATTTATGTGATGGCGGACGGCGACGCGACCTATGATGCGCCATCTGCACCCGCACTGGTTGCGCGCATGGTCGAAGAACAGCTCGATATGGTGGTCGGCGCGCGCGTTACGCAGGCAGAGGCGGCATATCGCGCCGGTCATCAGCTGGGCAATGCAGTGTTGACGGGTATGTTGACCCAGCTTTTTGGCCGAAGTTTTACTGATATATTGTCAGGTTACCGGGTGTTTTCTCGACGGTTTGTGAAGAGCTTTCCCGTGCTGAGCGGCGGCTTTGAGATTGAAACCGAGATCAGCGTCCACGCGCTTGAGCTGAAAATGCCGGTCGCGGAAATCGCGACTCCCTATTTTGCGCGGCCCGAGGGATCGACGTCAAAACTCAGCACCTATCGCGACGGCTTTCGCATCTTGCGCACGATCATCACCTTGTACCGCATCGAACGGCCAATGTTGTTCTTCGGTGCCATCGGGGCGCTGCTGGCGTTGGCGGGTGTGGTGCTCAGTATTCCATTGGTGTCCACCTATCTTCAAACCGGGCTCGTTCCGCGCCTGCCGACAGCGGTTCTGGTGACGGGGTTGATGATCTTGGCGGCTTTGTGCGCCTTTACCGGGCTGATCCTGGATACGGTGGTGCGCGGGCGGCGCGAAGTGCGACGGTTAGCCTATTTGGCATTTGCCGCGCCGGGCCCGTCAGGGCGCAACGGCGTTTGAAGGCCGTTTGCTCGCGCGCAAGTGATGGCTCTACGCAGGGCCGTGAGCTCGCGGCGGAAAGGGCCTTGAACTCGCTGCGCGAAGGGTCTTGAACTCGCTGCGCTCAAGGCCGATGTAGGCAGTTCAGCGGACAAGGACCAGCGAGACCCCATGCACAATCCATTCGAAACCGGCAGCTTCACCAACCCAGAGACCGGCGGCCTGGTCCCCATCGTCATCGAACAATCCAATCGGGGCGAACGCAGTTTTGACATTTATTCGCGATTGTTGCGCGAGCGCATCATCTTTGTAACCGGGCAGGTGGAAGATCACATGGCATCGGTGATCACCGCCCAGTTGCTGTTCCTTGAATCGGAGAATCCGAAAAAGGACATCTACATGTATATCAACTCGCCCGGCGGCGTCGTTACTGCGGGCATGGCGATCCATGATACGATGCAATATATTCGGCCACGCGTGGGCACGTTCTGCATTGGTCAGGCCGCATCAATGGGCAGCTTCCTGCTCTCGGCTGGCGAACCCGGCATGCGGGTTGCGCTTACCAATGCGCGTATCATGATCCATCAGCCATCGGGCGGTGCCCAGGGCATGGCGACCGATATCGAGATTCAGGCCAAAGAAATTCTGCGGATCCGGCATAATCTTAACCAGCTTTATGCGAAGTATACCGGCCAGCCGCTTGATGCGATCGAACATGCGATGGATCGCGATAAATTCCTGAGTGCTGAGGAAGCAAAGGCGTTTGGTTTGATTGACGAAGTGATTGAAAAGCGGCCTATGCCGACCGAGGATGCATCGACGGTTGCCGCCTGAGACACCAAATCCTAACGTGATTTTGGTGATTGTACGATTGAAGCGGGCCGGTCTAGTATGATCGCCCCACGAGTGCGCGCGCATCGCGCGAAGGATGGAATGAATGACGAAGCTTAGCGGCGGCGATTCGAAGAGTACGCTCTATTGCTCGTTCTGCGGAAAATCGCAGCACGAGGTGAGGAAGCTGATCGCTGGCCCCACGGTGTTCATCTGCGATGAATGCGTGGAACTGTGCAACGACATCATCCGTGAAGAGACCAAGTCCGCGCTTGTCAGCAAGAAGGATGGAGGCGTGCCGACGCCGCAGGAAATCTGCGACGTGCTCGATGATTATGTGATCGGTCAAAAGCGCGCCAAGCGTGTGCTGTCGGTCGCGGTCCATAATCATTACAAGCGTTTGAACCACGGCCAGAAGGGTGCAGATGTTGAGCTGGCGAAATCGAACATCCTGCTCGTTGGGCCCACCGGCTGCGGCAAGACGCTGCTAGCCCAAACGCTGGCACGCATCCTGGATGTGCCGTTCACGATGGCTGATGCCACAACATTGACCGAAGCCGGCTATGTTGGCGAGGATGTTGAAAACATCATTCTGAAGCTGCTCCAGGCATCTGATTACAATGTCGAGCGGGCGCAGCGCGGCATCGTCTATATCGACGAAATCGACAAGATTAGCCGCAAGGCCGAAAACCCCTCCATCACCCGCGATGTGAGTGGCGAAGGCGTGCAGCAGGCGTTGTTGAAGCTGATGGAAGGCACCACCGCCAGCGTGCCGCCCCAAGGCGGGCGCAAGCACCCGCAGCAGGAGTTCCTGCAGGTCGACACCACGAACATCCTGTTCATCTGCGGCGGGGCGTTTTCGGGGCTTGAAAAGATCATCGGTGATCGCTTGCAAGGCAAGTCGATTGGCTTTGGTGCCTATGTCGCGGCCTCGGAAGAACGCCGCACGGGCGAAGTGCTGAAGTCGGTTGAACCCGAGGATTTGTTGAAGTTCGGGCTGATCCCAGAATTCGTCGGTCGCTTGCCCGTTATCGCGACGCTTGAGGATTTGGATGTTCCGGCGCTGGTGACAATCTTGACCGAGCCGAAAAACGCGCTGGTGAAGCAGTATCAAAAACTGTTCGACATGGAAAATGTCCAGCTCGATTTCACCGATGACGCGCTGGTGACGGTGGCCCGCAAGGCGATTGATCGCAAAACTGGCGCCCGCGGCCTCAGGTCGATTCTAGAGGGCATATTGCTCGATACGATGTTCGATCTTCCCGGCATGGACGGTGTCGATGAGGTGATGATCGACAAGGACGTTATTGAGGGCCGCAAAGAGCCGATCCGCGTGTACACCCAGAAAGAAAAAACCGGCGACGCAGCCTGATCATCGCCGCCGGGTACTAAAAGGCGGCGATGATGTTCCCAACCGATGAACCATTGGCCCCGCTGATCGGCTATCGGCCCGTCGCGGCAGGTGATCTGGACTGCATCGCGAAGGTCTGGCTCAATGGTTGGCTTTCCACCGGCATTCCGCTCGCTGAGCAGCCCACGTTTCCGATACTTCGTACCCGCATCGAACGCGAAATTGCGACGGGATGTTGGCAAGTTACCGTTGCGGTGGTTGACGGTGAAATTGCCGGTTTCGTGGCAATCAGCCCTGCGGCCGGGGTGGTTGAGCAGCTATTCGTGGCACCCGAACATCACCGCCAGGGGATTGGCCTTGCGCTGCTGACGCTTGCACGCGCCGATATGCCGAATGGTTCGTCATTATGGACGCACGCCGACAATTTTGGTGCTGCCGCCTTCTATGCAAAGGCGGGCATGACCTTTGTCGGACCCGGCATCCACCCCAAACAGGGCCATCCGATTTTGACCTTCGCCTTTGAGCCGGTTGACGCATGAACATTCATCTCGCCCGCAGCGACCAGCGCAGGACGATCGCGGCGATGCTGGCGCGAGCCTTTTTTGATGATCCGGCGATTAGCTGGATTTTCCCTGATCGGCTGGAACGGTCAAAACGGCTGCCGAAGCTGTTCATGCTTTTGTTCGATTCGGATGCAGATAAGGGCATGCGGCTGGTGACTGAGCGGGGGGAGGCGGCAACCTTTTGGCGTGCGCCGGGGCAGTCGCAGACCGGGCTGCTCGAAACGCTGGTCCATTTGCTGCCGATGCTAAATTGTTTCGGCACGGCCATCGGCCGGGGCATGGCGGTTGGCGATGCAATTGATGCGCATATGCCTGCAGGCGATTTCTGGTATCTCCATATTGCCGGATGCGATCCGATCCACCAGGGTAAGGGGATCGGGGCGGCGGTGGTGCGTGCCGGGCTGGAACGCGCAGTCGACGGCCGTTTTCCGGCTTATCTCGAAACGCCGCTGGAGAAGAATATTGGCTTTTACCAGTCGATGGGCTTTGCGGTGACTGATGAGTGGACAGTACCGCGCGGCGGGCCGCGCTTTTGGTCAATGTGGCGACCGGTATAGCGGGCTCCCTAAGCCCCCACGCATTCGAACAGACGGATATCGTTTGCGGATGCGCGCTCATGCCACGCAGCGCGCGCGGCAACGGCATCGCCGAACTGCGGGTTGACATAGGCGAGCAGAATCGGGCGGGATCGATCTCGCGCCTTTGCCGCCTCAAGTTGATCGAGGCATCCGGCCAAAATCTCTTCGCCGAAGGAATTATAGAGGTAACAGAATAACGGCCCGGCCGGGGGCACATAGTCCGCGGCATTGCCCTGCCAGAACTCCGGCGTCACCTTTGCGCCGCCGCGCGCCGTAAAGGTCATGCTGTTGGTTTGGGCAATGGATGTGAGCATCGCTGAATATTCTACGCCGATCGCGCGGGCAAAGGGCTTGGCAGCGGCTAGCAGGACAATACGGCCCTTACCGCAACCATAATCGATGAAGACATGCTCGGCGGGGGTGATCGCGGCCAGCGCTATCGCTTCATCCAGAATGTGCGCGCCGCTCGGCTGGTAGTGAAAGCTGCCTTTTTTGAGTGATGTCGGAAAATCGAGCGCATTCATGCCGATCTGGCGGCTGGTATCTGTACCCCATTGCCGATCAAAGGCCTGGTCCGCCCGCACTGCCGCGCGAGCTTTCGGCATCGCCTGTTTGATGATGGCGGTGATCGTTTTGACGCTGGCCTGAATCAACTGCGCAGGAGAACGCCCTGCAATCCCTTGCCTGACTCTGGCAAGGGCGGATGGTGAGGGTGTTGTATTCATGGACAAGGAGAACTCATTGCTAAAATGCGAAGAATGAGTTTCGTTATTACGGCAACGCTGGTTGCATTATGCTTAACTCGCCGCGCGCCAGATATTGATGACGCTCGAAGTTTAGAGGCCATCTGATCCGGTTATTCTGAGCGTAAAATCAGGGTATGCCACAACTGATGTGGTCGGCCGTCCGTCGTTAAATGGCGTCAACACGATTGGTCTGTAAGGTGGCTCGTTGGCTGATCCCCGTTCATGATCCAGTTACAGCGTTGCCTCAATTGCGCGCGCGGCAAGATCAGGGTCTACAGCGGCGGTGATGGGCCGACCGATCACAAGGATTGACGCGCCGGCATCCAGCGCAGCGCGGGGCGTAACAACGCGCTTCTGATCGCCTGCAACGCCATCCGCAAGGCGCAGGCCAGGCACGACAAGGAAACCTCGCGGCCATTTTTTATGCACAGCGCCAACTTCCGCGCCAGAACAGACAATTCCGTCCACCCCCGCGGCCATTGCCAGGTCGGTTAATCGCATCACCTGATCATGCGGGCTGCCGTCAACGCCGATCGACGCCAGATCCTCACTGTCAAGGCTGGTGAGCGTCGTGACAGCGACAACCTTCGTCCCCGCAGGCGCTGCCGCCTTGGCATCTTCCAGCATGGCACGCCCACCGGCTGCATGGACGGTCAGGATCGCTGGCTCCAGCCCGGCAAGTGCCTGAATTGCCTTGGCGACGGTGTTCGGTATGTCGTGCAGCTTTAAGTCCAGGAAGATCGGCAGGCCAAACTCGGCCATATCCCGCACACCGTGGCGGCCATTGGCAACGAAGAATTCCAGGCCTAGCTTGATACCGCCAACATGGTGCCTGACCTTTGCCACCAGCGCCCGAGCGCGATCAATATCGGGCGTATCAAGGGCGACATAGAGCTTGGTTCTCATAGAGCCCTCCTCATCAGGCCGGATCGCTTGGGATTATTGGTCCATCCGGGGTTGCCAAGGACGTTGGCGCGGGCGGGAGTGCTGTCTGAGCGGCGGCGCGCAGATCAGCGACGGCGCGCTCTGCGGTCGACAGTTTCTGGCTCATCCGCCACTTCACCGCATGATGGTACAACAGCACGGGGAACAGCCCGGCCAGAAACGTCAGCACAAGGAGAAGTGGCAGGTTCACTTCGGCAATCAATCCAGCCCACAGCTTGATCGGCACCGTCGTCCAGTTGCCAATCGAGAATACCGCGACGGAAACCGCGAGCAAAAACCAGAAGAGCGTTTTCAAAAACTGCATTGGATGCTCCGTTCCACCAAGCAGCGGTGTAGGGCGATGATCATGGTTTTGCCAGCCTGCCCGGTTTTGCCAAACAACTGCCCTACCCAATCTCGGAGCGCAACGATGCGATCAGCGCGGCGATCTGGGTCAGCTTTGGCTCTTCCTCATCCAGAATCGCCAGAAAGGCATCACGCTTGATCGTGGCGATCCGGCCGGGTTTCATTCGCATCGTGGGGGGCAGTGCAGACACGACGATGTCGATCAGGCGTTCCGCCCCGTGCAGCCGCCCCCACAAATAATCATTTTCACGATAGGCACGGCTGAAGAATGCGCCGAAACTGTTGAACTGAATTCCTTTCAGCGTTGCCTCTGCGCCGCCTGCACGGATTGATTTCGCGTCATCGGGCGCAATCCGGTCGACTTTGATCGCGTCAAATTCATCAATTCCTTCGCCTTGCAACAGCGGCAAGGTGGCGACATCGAAATAGGGAAAGCCCAGATAAGCAAGCAGCATAGGCCGCCGAACTTCCCGAGACGAGAGGCCGAGCGCGGCAGAAAGGCGCACCTCCGTTTCGTCATCAAGTGACTTCAGATTTAGCGTTTCGGCCAATCGTTCAAGCACCGGCCCGGCATCGCTGCGCAACGCCAGCACATCGCGCTGCAATGCCAAGTAAGGCTCGGAACGCTTGCACTCGATATAGGTGGCGAGCGAGGTGTAGATTGCCCCGCGCAGCGCCGCGAGATCATCTTCCGCAAATCCGCTTTCCACCTCACCCAAACGGCGTGCCATCATGCGCAACCGACGGATGCGAAATCCCAGATCATAAGAACGCAGAAACGCGATCATCGCCGGATTGGCACCTCCGGCAAAAGTTGGTCCCATATCGTCCATGCCCTGCGCCCTTACAGTTGCGGCAACAAGGCGACGTATCTGATCCAGCCGGTCCTGCCCGGGTTCTCCGCCAACGCTGTGCAGCAATTGGGAAATGTGTTCGATCACCCCGGCAAGCTTCAAATGGCCGTAAGCGGCATAGCCATAGCCAGCCTTGGTTGCGGCCGAGACCTGTGCTCGCCGACGCCAGGTGCCCAGCCGCGCGACGGTCGGCCGGTCAAGGAACAAGGTATAGCCGAATAGCGCTTCAACCTGTTTTTCAACTTCGGGACGAATCCCCGCGATAATTTCGCTCATCTGTTCAATCCGGTGAGACCGATCGGCAATAGCCTCAAGATTGTCGCGGATTGGCTGTTGTCGGGGAAGTTCTGATACCGCGCCGATGATCGTCTGGAAAAAGCCCGGCACGCCGCCCTTGCGGCCACCAAGGTTGAGCTTCGCGCCGGGAAATGGATCAATGTAAACAAACCGCCGGTCTACTTGTCGCCGCGCCGGGCGTTCGCGCAGTGCCTCAATCGCCGGCCGAAAAGGGGCATTGGCGAGCACCGATCCGTCGATCAGCACTGCTTGATCGGCACAATTGGCGGCATATTGGCGTGGCAGATTGCGGCTGAGGAAATCCTCGCGCTCCGGCCACGATACGTCACGCGCGGCCAATACCTTGTCTATCTCACCAACGGTGCAGGGGGGGAATGCGCCTGGAAAGCTTGATGTGGCGCGTGCTGCAAAGGTGAGCTCGCCGGGGTGGGCCAGTGTTTCGGTGGCAACACCGTGATCCGAAAAGGAAAAGATTAGTCGGTGTTCGGTTTCAATCACTTCGGGGGGTGAATTCAGCGCCAGCAATTCGGGATGGCCGGCGAAATCAGTGACGGTGACGAACAGGTCGAGCGGCTGTTCCTTTGGCAGCAGCCGAGGCCCCTTCGGTGCCTTCGCCATTGCGTCAAATGCATCAAGCATCAAATGACTGAACATCTCACCGCCAAAGGGCGGTTCAAACCACCGGGATCGCACAAATCGCGACAATTTGGCCCGCACTTCGTTACGCGCACCGGCTTCTACCAGCGCGTCGACGCTATCACCGGACCGGCGCTGCGCCAGCCAGACTAGCGGTATTGCCCAAATCTTGGCCAGCCGATGTCTGGGACCTTGTTTGGGATCGATCAGCGCCTCGATATCGGCGCTGTTCAGCCATAGGTCAGTCAGCGGTTCGAGCGATTGCCCGGTCGAAATGGCCTGGCCCAAAAACACGCCATTGATGCCGCCCGCACTTGCACCGGCAATAATGTCCACCAGGACGCGCAGGCGCAGCCCGTGTTCTTTTTCAATCTCTTGCAACAGCGCGCGGTATACACCCTCGCTACCGCTGACCGGGACTTGCCCCTCCAGAAATGCACAGCTTGCCCGGGCCAGCCGCCAGATTTCCTTGGAAATACCGTGCATATAGACCGCAAGGCTGATGCCCCCATAGCAAACCAGCGCCAGCCTCAGCTCTTTCTCGCGGATCATGCCACCCCCTCTATACGCGCCCAGACCGGTAGGTGATCGGATGCCCTTCGTGCCAGCGGGCTAGCGTTGACGCCGCATGCTACCACCCGCAGGTCGCGCGTCATCATGATCCGGTCAAGCCGTGCGATGGGGGCGCGGGCGGGGAAACTCGCTGGCGTTTCGGCGATGCGGAATGGTCGGGCAAATTCATGCAGGCACCCCATGGTCGCGCTCCATTCGTTCAGGTCGCCCATCAACAGCGTGGGAAGGGCCGGTCGCGCGCCCTGCGCCTCCGCGATGATCGCCAGCGCCTGTTTTCGCCTGCGAAGGCCGGAAAGATCAAGATGCATGCCGAAAATGCGCAGAGCTAGTCCATCCGGCATCTGGATATCAGCCATGACCGCGCCACGCGGCTCCAACCGAGGCAAGTCAATGCTGCTTGCGCCCAGCACAAATGCGCCGTGGCGGATAAGAATCATGTTGCCATGCCACCCCATGCTGTTGGCGCGTACGCCAAAGGTGATGGGGTGCCAGCCAGCGCGATGGAGCATCGCTTGCGGCAATACTGCTGCCCGCGCGCCAAACCGCCGGTCAGCCTCTTGCAGCGTGACGATATCGGCTGCGATTTCTGCCAGCACGCCCAAAATCCGGTCGGGATTACGCTGCCGATCAGCGCCGATTGCTTTATGAATGTTATAGCTGGCAACGGTAATCATCTCAGCCCTTATCGGCGGCACGGACGCGCCTGTGCAAGCGGATTGCGATTCGGCGGGAATAGGGGCGGGAAGGGGATGGTGCCGGCTGCAGGAATCGAACCCGCGACATCCAGTTTACAAAACTGGCGCTCTACCAACTGAGCTAAGCCGGCATCCAATTTCGCTCCTTGCGTCAGACGACGCCGAAGGTCCAGCCCTCGGTTGCAGCAATTTCGTGGTTTAGGGCTTTTGGCGCCCATTTGGACACATCGCCTGCAGTGGCGCGCAACCATGCAGCGGTCAGGATCGCGTCGGTGGCATGATCGTCATACCGGTCTAGCGGTACGTGCGGGCGGCTGCCAATCGCGGGGTGGGTAAGCGCGGCGTCCAGTGCGCGCGGACCGCGCATTTTGCTGATGCCCTTGCGCAACCCGGCGGCCCGTGCGGCGATTGTTGTGTAGATTTCAACCACTAGCGCGCCGGTGTCCGGCACTGGATCGATTGGCCAAACGGGCACGTCAGCGCCAAGATGGTGGAGCAGGCGCATTCCCGCAAAGCTTGCCTTGGCGACCTGCGCCGCGCCGATTGCATCATAAACTGTGGATGGCTTGCCCCCGCCGCTGGCGTTGAAATGCGCTTCGCACCGGCGAAAATGCATGAAATTTGCCTTGGGGCCATCCGCCGCGCTCAGATAAAAATGGCGGCCCCGCCGGGTTTCCAAAAATGATGCTGCCCCCAAATCGGGATCGCTGCACGCAGCATCGACATAGGCCCAAAACGGGCGGGCGGTATGGGGAGTTGGTTCTCCGGGCAAATAGGCACCGCGTTGGACAAAAGGTGGCGCAAAGCTGAAATCGAACCCAACGAGCAACCGATCGCTTTTGTGCGCGCGCAGCCAATCGAGGATCGCCGTGCGCGACCAGATCCCCGATGGGGCATCAATCAGCCGAGGCGCGTCATCGCCCGTATCACACATAGCGAGTGCAATGCCCCGGTGACGGCTGCCCTTTGCGCCTGACCAATCGATTGCAGCGAAATGCTTGAACTGATTCACTTCTTCAGGCGCGGGCGGGCAGCGGGACGGCTCGCCGCCTGATCGCGTGCGCGCTCGATCATCGCCCTCACCCGATCAGGATCGGCGCTGTCATAGCGGACCAGCAATGAAGGCCAGCCATGATAATGCGGCGTTTCCCAAAAAGTGTCGGGATCAGTTTCGATCAGCACTTCCTTGGTATCGCGGTCGATCTGCAGAACGAACGAGTCGGGTTCCCCGCTGCCCGAAAGAAAGGCGCGGCCATTGCTGACGATCTTGACCGCTGGCTTTCCATAAAAAGGCGCGACATGGGTATCCGCCAGCCCGAGCGCGAAGGCGACGACGTCCTCCCAATTGCTGATCACCGCGCCCGTCACTTTACCACCGCAAGCACGTCTGCTGTAAATTTGGCGATATCAAAGCTGGCATTGCCCGGATCTTCGCCGCGCCGGACAATCACGATGTCGCGGCTGGGCACCATGACCACATACTGCCCACGGCTGCCATTGGCGGAAAAGGTGTCGGCGGGAACGCCTGGCGATTTGTTGATCAGCCAGAATGTTGCGCCATAGCCAAAGGCGCCGGGAGGTTGCGGCCCGCTCGGCGTCGTTACATACTTCACCCAACCGGTGGGTAACAACCGTTCGCCGTTCCAGACGCCATCGTTAAGGCAAAACTGCCCGAACCGGGCCAGATCACGCGCCGTGGTCCACATCCGGCTGGACAGGATATAATCACCCCGCAAATCGGCCTCAGCCACGCTGTGGCGCATCCCCAGCTTCGCAAATAGCGCGGATTGCGGGAAGAGACGGTAGCGCGCCTCGCCTAGCCCGGTGCGAAGCGACAGCATGGCGAGCAGAATATCGTTGTTGGCATAACGAAACCGGGTGCCAGGCCGTGCCTCCAGCGGCCATTGCGCGACATTTTCCTGGACACCGCTGCCGCCAAAATAAATCGCGTCGGTGCGGTTTCCTGCTGTGTCGCTGTGCAAACCGCTCGCCATGCGGAGCAGATTGTCGAGCGTGATGGCATGGCGCGGATCACGTGGATCGGCCCAGGCGGTGATCGGCGCGGGTTGATCGACCTTAACCGCCCCGGCCTTCACCGCCATGCCGGCCAACGTACCGGTAATGCTTTTGGCTACCGACCACGTTCGATTGGCAACAAACGGCCCAAATCCCGATGCATATTGCTCGGCGATAATCTGGTTGGCTTTTACAACCACCACGCCAGTGGTTTTGGTGCCCTTGCCATAACTGTTTGCGTCGAACGCGCGACTGACTGGCTCAAGCGTCTGAATCGACTTTGGTGCGACCATATCACCGCGCGGCCATGCGCCTTTTGCCGGACCGGCAGGGCCGGTCGTGCCAGCGACCGTCGCCGGAATGAGCTGCGTCGATGCGCCCACGGGCAGGGTGGTGCAGCCGGTTGCTGCCGACCACAAAGCAATGCGGGGGGGCATGTCGGCAGCAAAGGCCACCGTTACTGCCTTGGCGCGCTGATTGATCGTTGCTGCCAGTTTTGCAACGGAAGAGTCGAATTCCGGGTAAATACCATGAAGTTCATCTGCTGCGATCTGCGCTTCTGTCCTTCCGGCAATAAACACAGCGCCGCAGGTAATCGTTGCTTTGTATCCTGCGGCGAGCGCGAGTTCGTAGGCGCTTGGTTGACGCGCCTGCTGTGCGCTCACCGGCAGCGCGGTGGCGCACAAGGTCAGCCACACAAAACTATGCGTCAGCCGCATGTTTCAACCCTTCCCAATAGGCAATGCGCTCAGCAATGCGCTTTTCAAAACCCCGGTCGCCGGGGCGATAAAATTCCTGCGGCTTCATTTCCGCTGGCCAGTAATTTGCCCCTGAAAAGCCCGCATCCGTATCATGATCATAGGCATAATCCTTTCCATAGCCGATATCCTTCATCAGCTTGGTTGGTGCATTCAAGATGTTTTGCGGGGGCATTAACGATCCGGTATCGCGCGCTGATTTCCAGGCTGCCTTTTGTGCTTTGTAAACTGCATTCGATTTGGGGGCGGTGGCGCAATAAAGGCAAGCCTGTGCAATCGCGAGTTCCCCCTCCGGCGAACCCAAAAAATCATAGGCATCTTTGGCGGCAAGGCACTGCACCAGCGCTTGCGGATCGGCCAGGCCAATATCCTCGCTGGCAAAACGCGTGATCCGCCGCAAAACATAGAGCGGCTCTTCACCCGCTGTCAGCATTCTGGCGAGGTAATATAACGCTGCTTGCGCATCGGACCCGCGCATTGATTTGTGGAGGGCGGAAATGAGATTATAATGCCCCTCGCGATCCTTGTCATACACCGCCATTCTGCGTTGCAGGAAAGTGGAAAGCGCCGACGGATCGAGCAATTCGGGCAGGTTGACGCCAAACAGCGTTTCAGACTGATTGAGCAGAAACCGCCCATCGCCGTCTGCTCCTGAAATTAATGCCGCGCGCGCATCGGGTGTGAGCGGGAGAGGGCGGCCTTCGATGGCCGTTGCCCGATCGAGAAGCTGGCCAAGGGCGTCGGGATCAAGCCGGTTAAGCACCAGTACCTGCGCCCGGCTCAACAGCGCCGCGTTCAGCTCAAAAGATGGGTTTTCGGTCGTTGCACCGACCAGAATAACCGTGCCATCCTCCACATAGGGCAAAAAACTATCCTGCTGTGCGCGATTGAAGCGGTGAATTTCATCCACAAATAGCAACGTGCGCTTGCCGACCCGGGCATGTTCGCGCGCTTCGGCGAAAATCCTCTTGAGGTCGGCCACGCCTGAGAAAACCGCTGAGATAACCGCAAATCGAAGCCCGACGGCATCAGCCAGCAACCGCGCGATGGTGGTTTTGCCGGTACCCGGCGGTCCCCACAGGATGATTGACGACAACCTTCCTGCCGCCACCATCCGGCCAATTGCTCCTTCAGGCCCGGTCAGGTGATCTTGCCCCACCACATCTTCTAGCCGCGTTGGGCGCAGGCGATCTGCCAATGGAGCATCGGCAGCCGGCGCAGGAGGCGGTTGGTCGGCGGGGGGAAAAAGGTCAGCCATACAGGCCAAGATAGACGTATGAAAATAATTTGCAGCAACCCTTGTTTAAGTGCACTCAAGATATATCTTCGTCATAGCTTGAAATGTAAAAGGGAATGAAAATGTTTCACATGCACGGGAATCGTCACTGCGGGCCTCGTGGTTCGCGGCGCTGGGGCCCTTTTGCGGTCACGTGGGAGGTCGACAGTGCCGACATGGGCGGCAGCGGGCGCGGTCGTCGCGGCCGGATGTTTGATGGCAGCGAGTTGCGACTCATTCTGCTTAAGCTGATCGCCGATCAGCCGCGCCATGGCTATGATCTGATCCGCGAGATCGACGAGCTGACCGGTGGTGCCTATGCGCCAAGCCCCGGCGTCGTTTATCCCACCCTCACCCTGCTCGACGATATGGGGCTGATCGAGGAACAAAAGGCCGAGGGTGCAAAAAAGCAGTTTGCCGCGACGGAAGCGGGCAGAGTTCACCTTGTTGAGCGGGCAGACGACATCACAGCGCTGTTCGCGCGGCTCACCGATCTGGGGGCCGAACGTCAGCGAACCGATAGCGCCTCAATTCGGCGGGCAATGGGCAATCTGCGATCAGTGCTGATGCATCGTTTCTCGCGCGGCGAGATGAATACCGAAACGCTGCATAAAATCGTCGCGATGATTGACGATACCGCACAGAAGATCGAGCGGCTTGATTAACCCGCACGGCGGCGGGGTGCGTTACCGCCCCCGCCGCGCCAGTACCGCAAGATATTTGTCGACAACCTTTTGGTTGATCGCATCCCAGCCATAAGCCGAGCTGAGCGATTCACCGGCCAGCCCTTGATCATCAGCCAGGTCTCGGTCTTGCGCATAGGCTTGGAGCGCATCGGCATATCCCGCGATGTTACTCGGGTCGACGAGTCGTCCGTTGACGCCGTCGTCGATCAGGCTGGTCGCCCCCGTCGCAATCGCTGCCACCACAGGAACCGCGCACGCCATAGCCTCCAACGTTACATTGCCAAACGTCTCGGTGACACTCGGGTTGAACAGAACATCCATCGAGGCGACAGCGCGGCCAAGATCGCTGCCCTCTTGAAAGCCGCCAAACACCGCCGTTGGCACCTGGCTCGCAAACCAGCCACGCGCGGGGCCTTCGCCGATCACCAACACCCGGTGGGCGACGCCGCGCCGTTCAAGCTCGGCGATGACCGACGCAAACACGTCAAGACCCTTTTCAAGAACGAGGCGCCCCAGAAAGCCGATGACGAATTCTGTGTCGCCAATGCCCAGGTCGCGCCGCCACGCCATGTCGCGGGCGGCAGGCGTAAAAATCGTGCGATCCACGCCACGTGACCAGATGCCAATGTCATCATTCATGCGCTGCTCACGCAGCAAATCCACCATCGACTGTGATGGCGGCAGGATGGCATCGCAGCGCCGATAAAAGCGCCGCAGAATTGCGACAGCCGCCGGCTCGAGAAAGGCACCACCATAGTAACGCAGATAGGTTTCAAAACGGGTGTGTACCGACGCGACTACGGGTAAGTCATGATTGCGCGCCCAGGTAACGGCACGGTGACCCAGAAAATCGGGGGCCGACACATGCACAAGATTGGGCGCAAACGCTGCAAGGTCGCGCCGCAACACACCCGGCAGCCCCATGGCAACCCGGTATTCGCTGCGACCAGGCAGTGCAAACGAAGGCGCGCTCACCAGGTCGCCCGTCGGCGCGAAGGCTGGGTTTGCCACCGTCGGCGCATAAACGCGCACTGCAGCGCCCTGCGCCAAAAGATAGCCGACAAGGCGGTTGAGCGCCTGTGTCGGCCCATCGCGCACATAATTATAGTTGCCGCTGAACAGGGCAATGCGGAGTTCGGTCGCTTTCATCGACCGCTGCCATAGCGCGCGGGCCGGGTCGTGACTATCTCTGCGCATCACCAAATCTTCGATCAAATTTTTTTTGGGAGCAACCCGATGGTCAATCTTTCCGCTTTCCCGATTAGCGCTCGCTGGCCTGCGCAGCATCCTGACCGGCTTCAGCTCTATTCGTTCCCCACGCCCAATGGTGTGAAGATATCGATCATGCTGGAAGAACTTGGCCTGCCTTATGAAGCACATATGATCGACATCATGGCTGGGGACAGCCAATTGGATGCGTTCCGCAGCCTAAATCCCAATGGCAAAATTCCCGCGATCATGGATCCAGAGGGGCCGGGCGGGGTGCCGTTCGCGCTGTTCGAAAGTGGTGCGATCCTGATCTATTTGGCGGAAAAAACCGGCCGTTTGCTGCCGAGTGATCCGGTCGCAAGGTACCAGGCGATCCAATGGGTGATGTTCCAAATGGGCGGGCTCGGGCCGATGACCGGGCAAATGGGGTTTTTCGTCAAGTTTGCGGGCAAAGAATGGGAAGACAAGCGCCCGCGTGACCGTTTTGTCGCCGAAGTACGACGCATTTTGAGCGTTATGGACAGTGTTCTTGCAGATCGGGACTGGTTTATGGGCGCAGAGTACACGATCGCCGACATCGCAATGATCGGCTGGATAAACGCAATCCCCAATTTCTACGGTGCTGCGGAGCTTGTCGGCTTTGGTGACTTTACACAGGTGAATGCCTGGCTTGACCGTGCGTTGGCGCGCCCTGCCGTCCAGCGCGGATTGACCATTCCGGCGCGTGGCTAGCCCCCCAGACCAAAGCCCGTATCGACTTTGAACTGTCATCTCGAATTGACACTTTGATGTGTTAAGCTAGGGTTACACTGATGCGAGACGAGTCGGCTGCGTCCGGTGCCGGTGTTATTGGCTAAGGTGTTGTCTCGATACTCGTGTTGAACGCGAGAGGGTCCGCCGAGGGGGTGGGTCTTTCGTGCCATGTCCTCCGGGCAAGGGGAGGGCATGGTAACGGACGCGAGTGTCGAAAGGAGAAGTGTCTTGGCTGATGATACTCAGGTTTACCCATCCGGGTTGACCCTGGAACAGGCGAACGAAATCCAGCAGGGCCTCATGTGGGGCACCCGAATTTATGCTGGTATCGCTGTATGCGCGCACGTGCTTGCGTTCATGCTGACGCCGTGGCTGCATTCGTAAGAAAGGGCTAGGTTATGAACGAAGGACGTATCTGGCTTTACGTGAAGCCAACGATCGGAATCCCGGTCTTTTTCCTCGCATTTGTAGCAGCATCGCTGCTGGTGCATGCGTCGATCCTGTACAACACAACATGGTTCGCTGCGTTTTTTCAGGGCGGAGCAGTAGCTGCACAGGCAGCGCCAGAAGCTGCCCCGGCCGCTGCTCCAGCAGCTGCTATGGAGGCTGCACCAGCGATGGAAGCAAACGCTGCACCAGCGATGGAAACCAACACCACGCCATAATTATCCGTCCGGTTGGCCGCTACGGTATAAACGGTGTGAAAACTAATTGGGGGTCGAGCCTATCCGGTTCGGCCCCTTTTTTCGCAATGCAGTTCTCGATGGCCTGACCGGCATGTCTTAGCGCGGATGAGCAGGAGCCTGCCAATCAAGCGCACTAAAGCAGGGTGACTTTAGGTTGGATCACTTTGCAAACCGTTCGCGTCTAGCCCATCGACTGGCTGGCAACGCAGCCGCTCTGGATCGGCCTCGACATTAAGGCCGAAACCGAGACCCACCGCGCATCGGTAATGGCGTGTTCCTCGACTTCGCCCGAAACGAACGGGCCAAAGTAGAGTCATCAGGCTCTAACGAGGGCATTTGCAGATCTGGCTGCTCAACGCAGCCTAACCCGCCAGGCGCTTGCGCAGCAGCGGCACCATCGTCACGATTGTTGCAACCAGCAACGCCACTTCAAGACTGTATACCGCAATATACCCAGATGCCTGCGGCTGCCACGGCCCAGTAATGGCCGCGCGCGATACCAAATCACGGATCACGCCGCCCAGCGCTGCGCCAAGGCCTGCCGCAGTCGCCTGCACAGCACCCCAACTGCCCAGCGCCAGCCCGATCTGATCCTTGGGCGCAAACTGCATCGTCGCGGTCAGCGTGCCGTGGCTGAACAGGCCGGCGCCGAAGCCGATCATCGTCACGCCGACGGTGAACAACTCGGCTGATCGGATCGGCGCGGCCCCGATGACCATCAGGAATGCCGGTATCCCCACCAGCGCGCCAATGCTTGCCATACGAAACGGATCGGCACCCCGGCTCAGCACACGCGAGGCGAGCGCAAACCCGATCAGGCTGCCCCCGGCAAACGCTGCGGTAAGCTTTGTCGTCGCGCCCACGCCCAGCAAAAGCACCTGACCGCCATATGGTTCTAGCAGAATATCCTCCATGCTGAACGCCAGCGTGCCAAATCCTACCGCCATCAGGCGACGCATCGCATGCGGTTCGGCGATGTACCGATTCCACGAATCGCTGAAGCTGGGCTGAGGTGCCGCCGACCGGTTACGCAAATGGCCGGGCTGAAAACTCTCCTGCTTCCACAGCGCGGCGAAATTGAGCAGCACGGTTACCATCGCCGACCCTTGGATCACCTGGATCAGCCGCCCCGATGTAAAATTCACCAAGGTCGCGCCAAACACCAGCGCGCTAACGATCGACCCGATCAACAGCATGACATACATCAGCCCAACCACATTGGGCTGTTGGTCCTCCGGCGCCAGATCAGTCGCCAGCGCGAGGCCAACGGTCTGGGTTATGTTGATGCCAGCGCCGACAAGCAGGAAAGCAAGCGCCGCCGCAGCCTGCCCGATCCATTTCGGCGCATCGCCTGACTGGCCCGCGCCCGCCAGCACCAGCAATGCAAAGGGCATGATCGCCAACCCGCCAAATTGCAGCATCGTACCTTGAAACAGATAGGGTACCCGCCGCCAGCCAATTGCCGACACATGCGTATCTGATTTGAACCCGATCAATGCGCGAAACGGGGCGAACAGCAGCGGCAGCGATAACATGATGCCCACCAGTGAGGCCGGGACACCAAGCTCAACGATCATCACCCGGTTCAGCGTGCCGACCAGCAGCACGAGCGACATGCCCACCGATACCTGGATCAGAGACAGCCGTAATAGCCGGCTAAGCGGCAGATCAACGGTTGCCACATCGGCAAAGGGCAGGAATTTCGACCCCCAGCCCAGCCAGACGCGCGACATCCGATCGTTCAACTGCCTCATGCCCGGCAAGCCCTTTTTTGCCGTAGAGCCATGCCCAGTGCGACCATGCGGTTGTTCCGCCATTCCCTCCCATCTCCGCCCGTTTTTTCGCTTCTTCAACGTGTTTGAACCCCGCCATGGTGGTTGACAAGCCTTGCCCAAAGCGAATTGCGTTCCAACCTTGCGTTCTTGGTGTGTTCCTGCCAAAAAATCCCCATGGCCAAACCTCAGAAACGTTATGTCTGCCAATCCTGCGGATCAGTCTCGCCTCGTTGGGCTGGGCAATGTGGTGAGTGCAGCGAATGGAATACGCTGGCGGAGGAGGCGGGGGCCGCGGTGACGCCGTTTGCGGCCAAGCATCATCTGCAATCCGGCGGACGGACGATGCAACTGGTGAGCCTGGATAGCGAGATTGCGCTGCCTGAGCGTTTGCCAACCGGCATTGCCGAGCTTGACCGCGCGCTAGGCGGCGGATTTGTCGAAGGATCGGCAACGCTAATTGGCGGCGACCCTGGTATCGGCAAGTCAACCCTGTTGCTGCAAGCCGCCGCCAAGCTTGCGCTGGCAGGGCACAGTGTTGCCTATGTTTCAGGTGAAGAAGCGGCAGATCAGGTACGGTTGCGCGCACGGCGGCTGGGATTGGGCAATGCGCCGGTGCAGCTTGCGGCCGCGACCTCCACGCGAGACATTCTGACGACTTTGGGCATGGGCAAGCCCCCGGCGATGTTGGTGATCGATTCGATACAGACGATGCATTCCGACTTGATTGAGGGGGCACCGGGCACCGTCAGTCAGGTTCGCGCGTCGGCGCAGGAACTGATCCGGTTCGCCAAAGAACGTGGCACAGCGGTGGTGCTGGTGGGGCATGTGACGAAGGATGGCAGTATCGCCGGGCCACGCGTGCTCGAACATATGGTCGATACAGTGCTGAGCTTTGAGGGCGAGCGCAGCCACCAATACCGCATTCTGCGCGCGATCAAGAACCGGTTTGGCGGTACGGACGAAATTGGCGTGTTCGCGATGGTGGAAGCGGGGCTGGCCGAGGTGTCGAACCCGTCTGCGCTGTTCCTTACCCAGCGCGACGAAGGCGTAACGGGGACGACGGTGTTTCCCGCGCTGGAGGGCACGCGGCCGGTGCTCGTTGAAATTCAGGCGCTGGTGGTGCGACTGGCGAGCGGGGCGACCCCGCGCCGCGCGGTGGTCGGCTGGGATTCGGGGCGGCTGGCGATGATCCTTGCGGTGCTGGAGGCGCGGTGCGGACTTAGTTTTTCAAGCTCTGAAGTGTATTTGAACATCGCAGGCGGATACCGCGTGCAGGATCCGGCTGCTGATTTGGCGGTTGCCGCCGCGCTTATCTCCGCGCTCAGCGAACGTCCGGTGCCGATTGATTCAGTGGCGTTTGGTGAAGTTGCGCTATCGGGAGAAATCAGGCCGGTGGCCCATGGGGCTCTGCGCTTGAAGGAAGCTGGCAAGCTGGGCTTTGAACGGGCACTGGTGCCTGCCGCTTTGGTGGGTGAAAAGCAGCCCCTGAAACTATCTGGTTTCAAGAACCTAGCCAGTTTCGTTGACCATATGCTCGGGCGTGGCTAGCGATCTGGCAACCGGCACACCATTTCTTGTGCTGGTAAACCCCGTTTCGGGGCACAGGGGATAGCCAGATGGGACTGACCGCACTCGATATCGTCGTGATCCTGCTTGTGGGCGGGGGTGCCGTGCTCGGGTTGATGCGCGGCTTTGTCACTGAAGTGCTGTCGCTCATGGTGTGGGTTTTCATCGTCTTTGCGCTGAAATTTCTGCACGCGCCCGTCACCACGATGCTGACTGATATGGTCGGTACGTCGGCGGGCGCTGCCGTGTTGGCGTTTGCGGTAATCGCGGGTGCCGTGTATTTTGGCGGACGATTGGTGGCGAATATGGTGGGTGAGCGGACTCGCACCTCAATCCTTGGTCCACTTGATCGTGCTTTGGGATTTGGTTTTGGCGCGCTGAAGGGGCTGATTTTGGCGAGCCTGGGATTTCTGCTGATCGTGCTGGTCACAGATACGATTGGCGGCGGGCCAAATCGGCGTCCTGCATGGATCACCAAATCGCGGACGTATCCGGTGCTGTCGATCACCAGTGCTGGCATTGCCGACTTTGTTGACAAGCGCCGCAAGGGGGAGGCTGCAGCAGCGTCGGACAATGTCAGCGCCCCTGCCGGTAATGAAGGCGACGCCGCAAAGTGAACGCGCCGCTTTATAATACCGAAATTCTAAGGCTGGCGGCGGCCATCCCGTTCGCCAATCGGCTGGTGGCGCCCATGGGCAGCGTTGAAAAACGCTCGCCCGTTTGCGGCAGCCGGGTAACCGTTGATGTAAATGTTGATGCAGAGGGCCGGGTTACAGAGATTGGCATGCAGGTGCGCGCGTGCGCGCTGGGGCAGGCGTCGGCATCGTTGATGGCTGCACATGCGATTGGGAAGCAGGCTACAGATTTTGCTGCAACACATGTCGCACTTGCCGGCTGGTTAGCTGGAGCTGACGCTGCTCCTGATTGGCCGGGACTCGACATTTTTCTGCCCGCGCGTCCGCACAGCGCGCGACACGCCTCCATAAGGTTGGCTTTTGAAGCAGCAGCAGAAGCGGCGTCGCTTGCGGCCAACCGGAAAGGCGATGGAGCATGATCGGGTCAACCTTGCGTGACGGCGTGATCCTGCTCGGTTTTGCGCTGGTATTCGTGCTGCTGTTTCGACGGCTTGGCCTTGGGGCGACATTGGGGTTCCTGGTGGCAGGGGCCGTGGTGGGGCCTCAAGTGCTGGGGCTGGTGGGTGATGCAGAACAGAAAATGGGGATTGCCGAACTGGGCATCACGCTGCTGCTGTTCCTGGTCGGGCTGGAGTTGAACCCCACGCGGCTTTGGCAAATGAAGCAGGATATTTTTGCGCTGGGCGCGTTGCAGGTTGCTTTGTGCGGCGCGGCGGTGGCGGGTATCGTTTGGATAATCGCCGGTTTTTCGCCCGCTGCTGCCCTCGCGGTCGGCCTGCCGCTGGCGCTGTCATCCACCGCCCAGGTACTGCCGATGCTGCAATCGGCGGGGCGGATGAAAACGCCGTTTGGCGAACGCACCTTTGCGATTTTGTTGTTTCAAGATCTGTCGATTGTGCCGATGATCACCATCGTCGCCGCCTTGTCCCGCGCGCCTGCCGCGCCCAATGCGCCGCCGGGCTGGCTGTTGGGGCTATATACCGTACTGGCGATTGTTGGGCTGGTCGCAGCCGGGCGCTTCCTGCTGCGGCCGATGTTCCGGCTGATCGGTGTGCTGGGTGAGCGCGAGATGTTCGTTTTCGCGGCGTTGTTCACGGTTATCGCCAGTTCTGCGGTCATGGAGGCGCTGGGGCTGTCGACGGCGCTTGGTGCGTTCATCGCCGGGGTGATGCTGGCCGACAGCCCGTATCGGCATGAACTGGAGGCTGATGTCGACCCGTTTCGGGCGATTTTGCTGGGGCTTTTCTTCCTGAGCGTCGGGATGATGCTCGATCTGAACGCGATTGCCGAACGCCCGCTCTTCGTGATCGGTATGGCCGCGCTGCTGATTATCGCCAAAACAGGCATTATGATGGGCATCGCGATGCTGTTCAAAATGAACTGGCGGCCTGCGCTCGCAATGGGCCTGTTGCTCAGCCAGGGCGGCGAATTCGGCTTTGTGCTGTTTGCGCAGGCCAAGGACGCGTTACTGATTGAACCGGAGGCGGCGAGCCTGTTTGGGGCGGTGGTGACGCTATCAATGGCGACAACGCCGTTCCTGATGATGTTCACAAGGCGGTTTCGCGCTGATCCAGCGGTAAGCGCAGAGGGGTTGGAAACCCCGCAGAGCGACGGCGCGAGCGCGCTGGTGATTGGTTATGGCCGGTTCGGGCAAACAGTGACGCAGATGCTGGTCAGCCAGGGCATCAGCGTTTCGCTGATCGACCGCGATCCTGAGATGATCGCGATGGCGGGCAGCTTTGGTGCAAAGGTTTATTATGGCGACGGGACGCGGCTTGATCTTCTTCGGCAGGCTGGCGCAGCAAATGTTCAGCTGCTTTTGTTCTGCGTTGATCAGGACCAGGTCGACGCACCCCTGCTTCACGCGGTGAAAAAGGCATTCCCGGCGGCGTCAGTGTTTGTGCGCGTTTATGATCGGCGGAGCATCGTCAAGCTAAAGGGTGCGCCAATGGCAGGGTCTGTCCGAGAAACGATGGAATCGGCAGTGGCGATGGCGCGACAGGCACTGAATGACGTCGGCGTCGATAGCGAGGAAATCGCCCGCACCGAAGCTGCGTATCGCACCCGCGATCTCGACCGGTTGAGGGCACAGGCAGTCGATGGTGATATGCATGCCGGCGACAGTCATTTGATCAGGGGGCGGCTGGCCCCGGTGGAGGAAGCCGGATGAACATGGTTTTGGTGTTTGCTGCGCTATCGGGCGCAATCGCCGTCGGAGCAGGTGCTTTCGGCGCACACGGCGCGTCGGGGGATCCCGCTGACTGGCTGAAAACCGGGGCGCAATATCAATTGCTCCACGCTGTGGCCGCGTTGGTGGCAGCCCAAATGGGCGCGCGCGGGCCGGGTTGGCTGTTCGTGATTGGCGCCGCAATTTTTGCAGGCACGCTTTACCTGATGGCGCTGGGGCTACCGCGCTGGCTGGGAGCGATCACACCGATAGGCGGCGCAATGCTGATTATCGGCTGGTTGTGGCTCGCCGTCACGCTGGCCACCACCAAGTCGAACTGATTAAATCACGCGATCAGGCCGCGACCCGCGCCAGTTCCTGTTCGAGCAGTCCCCCCAAATCGGCCAGCCGTGCGCGATCGGTTTCAGAAAACTCGCGCGGGCGATCATCAAGGATGCATAACGTGCCGATTGCAAAGCCGCTGGGCAGAACCAACGGCGTGCCGGCATAGAAGCGCACATTGGGCGGTCCAACCACGGTCGGATTGTCGCCGAAACGCGAATCCCTGAGCGCGTCATTGACGACCATCACGTCGGCGTGGTGGATCGCGTGCGCACAGAAAGATACGTCGCGCGGTGTTTGGGTGATTTCAGTGCCATAGGTTGATTTAAACCACTGCCGATCGTCGTCAACAATCGATACCAGAGCATAGGGAACGTTGAAAAGCGCAGCAGCGATGCGCGTGTAGCGATCAAACCGTTCGTCCCCGCCCGCTTCCACCAGGTTTAGCGCGCGCAGCGCCTGCAGCCGCTCCGTTTCATTTTCCGGGATACTGGCGCTGAGCCAGCGAAATGCGCTGCGCATCGTCCAGGTGCGAATCCGTGAACGGGCATATTCCACCGAAAAGGGTGTGCGCAGCCATTCGGAATGTTCGCCAAAATTGCCAAAACCGGCATCAGCGCCGCCCAGAAACAGAATCGGCGTGGTCGCCATATCTGGTCGGGCGCGGATGGATTTCGCCATCGCGAGCGCACCTGATTCGATCGCGCCGTCGATCAGGATCATCCCGGTCGTCGGTTGATCATCACGCAGGGCGGCGATGATGGCGCTTTCGCTGGTTTTCATGGTGACGGGCTCATCGGACACCGCCAGACGCATTTTCTCACGCAGCGCCTCATTCTGGGTGATCAGCAGGACAACCGCCTCACGCGATCCTACCGCTTGGTCCATGGTTGCCGTGTCTGCCTCGGTGGAGGCAGTTTTCGTGCCGCGGTAGTCGAGGATCATCCCTTCGGCTGCGCCAAAAACTTCTATTGCGCCGGCGGGCGTAATCGATTCGCGCATCTTTGCGACAACCGCGTCAATTGCGTCATCGGTCCGCAAGGGATCATGATGAGTGATCGCCAGCTGCTTGACGCCAACGGTTTGGCAAACCTGCAGCGAATATTCGACCGTGCTGTGTCCCCAACCCACTTTTCCAGCATATTCGGACGCGAGATATTGCGCGTCATGGATGACCAGATCGGCATCGCGCAGGAATTCGGCATGGGCCAGATCCTGCCCATCAAGCGCGCCAACGCCATCGGCTGCTTCGTGGGAATGTGGCTCATGATCACAGGCATAAACGACCACGGCACCGTCCACCTCAATGCGGAATGCGATCGTCAGGGCGGGATGGTTCAAATAGCGCGTCCGGATGACGACATCATCAATCCGGAACACGCCTTCCGATAGGTTGTTATAGTTCAGCTCAGCACCAAATGCCTCAGGCGTGATCGGGAAATACGTATATTCCATCTGACCAGCCAGCGTTTCGCGCAGCGATTCGCCAAACCCCTTGGGGGCATAGAAATCCCATTTATTGCCGGGGATGAAAAAAGGGGTGAAGAAAGGGATGCCCTGAATATGATCCCAGTGCGTGTGGCTGATAAGCACATGGCCGCGGGTGGGCTTTGGCCCCTCTTTCATCAGCATCTGGCCAAGGCCGTGCGCACCGGTGCCGCAATCGATGACGAGCAGCGTGCCCGCGTCGGATGTCACCTGCACGCATGACGTGTTGCCGCCATAACGAATCGTATCCGGGCCCGGCTTTGCCATCGACCCGCGGGTTCCCCAGAACCGTACCTGCATAAACGCCCCCCCTGAACTTATACGCGGGCCAATACACGCCCGGTGACTTGCATCGTCGGTGATTGTGCACCGGATTGAGCCTCAGGTCTATGCGTTCGACAACGAAAAAAGCAGCAGGAGTGTCGAGCGTAATTCTCTCAATGGGGCATCGACTATCCAGCACTGCCCTTCGTCATCCGGCATTTGTCGGAGCAGTAGCGAACGCTGTCCCAATCGCGCGCCCATTTTTTCCGCCATGAAAAAGGTCGCTGACAGACCAGGCAAATCTTGGTCGGCAGGTCAGATTTGGCATTGCTGCGCGGCATCAGCGCGGCTGGGCATCAAGGAACCGGGCGACATCGACCAGATCAACCGCGTTATCGACATAGGTCTGCCCAATTCCGCGCGTGAGCAGAAAGGGCAGGGTGCCTGCCGACATTTTCTTGTCATGGCGCATGTGATCGACCAGCTTGGCACCGTCGGCGGCAATGCCAGCGGCAGCCAGACCGTCAGGAAGGCCGACCGACTGCAGATGGGCGGCCACGCGCACGGCGTCTTCAGTTGTGCACAGCCCGTGATCGGCCGAATAGCCAAAGGCAAGCGCCATGCCTGCCGCCACGCCTTCGCCGTGTAGCAGCGCTTCAGAAAACCCCGTCTCAGCCTCCAGAGCATGGCCAAATGTGTGCCCCAGATTGAGTAGCGCCCGCTTGCCAGTGAGTTCTCGCTCGTCTTCGGCAACGATGCGCGCCTTTGCGGCGATGCTGTGTGCAATTGCGTGCGTGCGCAGATCGATATCGCCGCCCAGCAGCGCGGGGCCGTTTTGTTCGCACCAATCAAAAAAAGCCGGATCGTCGATTAGCCCGTATTTGACGACCTCTGCATAGCCCGCCCGCAACTCGCGCGACGGCAAGGTCGCTAGCGTTTCAGGGTCAATCAACACCATGGATGGCTGGTGAAATGCGCCGATCAGGTTTTTGCCAGCGCGTGCGTTAATCGCCGTCTTGCCGCCCACCGAACTGTCGACCTGCGCGAGCAGCGTGGTTGGCACCTGCACGAAATGGCAACCACGCTTCAGGATAGAACAGGCAAAACCAACCAGATCGCCGATCACCCCGCCGCCGAGCGCAACAACATGATCGCCGCGCTCAATCCCCAAATTGAGAAGATCGTCGGTGAGTTTCTCAAGGTAAGTCCAGCTCTTGGTGCTTTCCCCAGGCGGCAATTCGATGACGGCGGTGGCGATGCCCGCGGCATTCAGCGTCGATTCGAGCTGGGCGCACTGGGTGCGAAGGTTGGAATCAGTCACGATCGCCATCGCTCGGCCCCGCGCCAATGGCGCCAGATGCGCGGCAGCGCTATTGATCAGCCCCGCTTCAATGAAGACGGGGTAGGTGCGGGCACCTAGCTGGACGTTTATCTCAATCACACATTAATCGCTTTCTGCAGACTTGGGGTCGCCCGGCGGCATGAGGCCCAGTGCCTTGATGATAGCGGCCACGGTGGTTTCATGCGGCGCCTGCTGGCTGGAAACATGAATTGGGGCAAGCGCATAAAAGGGGTTTCGCGCCTCTGCCAGCGCGGTCAGCACCTTGGCTGGGTCACGCCCTCGCAGCAATGGTCGTGTGTCTCGCCGCTTGACGCGTTCTGCCAATATCAGTGGGTTGGCGTCCAGCCAGACCGCCACGGCTTGGTCGAGAATCAGCGCGCGCGTTTCCGGGTTGATGAACGCCCCTCCGCCGGTCGCAATCACTTTGGTCTGGCCATCAATTAATCGCGCGATGACCCGACGCTCGCCATCGCGGAAATATTCCTCGCCAAACCGCTCGAAGATATCAGCTATCGTCATCCCCGCGGCAGCCTCAATCTCACTGTCCGCATCAACAAAGGGCAGGGCGAGCCGCGCGGCCAATCGCCTGCCCACTGTTGATTTGCCGACGCCCATCAGGCCGACAAGAACAATTGGCTGGCCCTGCCAAACGCATGGGTGACTGTGGTTTTGCAACATTATCGCTGGGGCTATACAACGGGCGTGGCGCTCGGGCAAAAGGCGCGTCGTCACCACCACTGGCTGCCCTTTTTGGTGCCCCCTCTCGCTGATAAGGTTTTCGTCATGAGTCGCCCGTTGATCATCATTGCCGTGTTGCTTGTCGCCTTGCTGGGCGGGGCTGCGGCGCTTGCCGGTTTGAATAGCGAAAAGCCGCTGACGCGTGTTGAAAAGGTTGTCCCGCTTGCGTCTCTCCAGAAATAAAGTCGGTGAAGGCGCACTTGCGCTTGGCTTGGTCGCGATTGGCATTCCGGCGCTTGGCCAGGATACCCCCGAATCGATTCTGCCGCCCGGTTTCAACGAACCGGTAGCCGCACCAACGGCGGCGCCATCGCCACCGCCGCAGGGGGATCGTCCATCAGCGCCCACCGCATCAGCCTTGCCAAGCATCATGAGCGGGATCGCTGGGAGTGATGCCACCGTGTCAGACGATATGGGCACCCCCATGCCGGTTGATCCGCGGCTGCTCGCGGAATTTAACCTGCCCAGCTATGCGCGGCGTTCAACGGCGGTGGTGGGTGTGGTCGGAACGCCGGAAGGCGGACTGGGGCCCCGCGCCTTCGGTGCAGCCAATGGTCGCTTCCTGCAGACGCTGATGCGCAAAATGAATGCTCCGGTGCCATCGCGCTGGATGTCGATTGGCCTGCGTCAGGCACTGGCGTCAAAAGTTAATACGCCTGCAGGGCTGAACGGCGCAGATTTTGCGGCAGAGCGGGCTTGGTTGCTGGTGCGGATGGGCGAATCGGTCGTCGCGCGCGCCATGGTCGAGGCGGTCGACCCCGATCGTTACACGCCCAAGATGTTTCAGGACGCCATGCAGGCAGCCCTGGCCAGCGGTGATCCAGCGACCATTTGTCCGGTTGCCGACGCGGGCCGCAAAGTTTCAAGCGAACGGGCCTGGATCCTTGCCGAGGCGATGTGTGCGTCAATGTCCGGTGTGCCGGATGAGGCAGGGCCGCTGATCAGGGCGGCGCGGCGGCAGGGGGCTGCGCGCGGTATTGATCTGTTGCTCGCCGAAAAAATCGTCGGCACGGGCTCAAAGGGGCAGGGCGCGGTTACGATTGAATGGGAAAATGTCGATCGGCTGACGATCTGGCGTTACGGGCTGGCAATGGCCAGCGGCGCCGACATTCCCGCCGCTATGTACGCCACCGCTGCGCCACATGTGCAGTATTGGCGCGCGCAATCGCCCCGGCTGACCGAAAGTGCTCGCGCGCCCTCCGCTGAACTGGCGGCGGCGCAGGGTGTTCTATCGAGCGCTGCCCTGGTTGACCTGTTCAGCAAAATCGAAAGCGATGGTGATCAGGGTGCCGCCGAACTTGGCGTCGCGCAGGATCTGCGCGCTGCCTATTCGGACCCCAATCGAGATGTGCGGCTGACCGCGCTCCGCGCGCTGTGGGACGAACCGAAACGGCCGCGGGGCCAATATGCGCGGCTGGTTCTTACCGCGCGGGCAGCGACCATGATCGCCCCGTACCGCGATGCGCCCGATACCGATCGACTGATCGCCTCAATGCTAAGCGCGGGACTGGAAGCGCCTGCGTTGCGCTGGAAGGGAAATCTTATTCGAGGCACGAATGGCTGGGGGTTGCTGGCGCTGGTTGACACCGGCGCCCAGATCAGCCGCAGCGACGTGGATACTTACCGCAGCCGAGCAGTGGATATCAGCGGGAACAAGGTAAAAATGCTGGTCGCCGGGCTGGCTGGCCTGCAACGGATGAACGCCAGCGACGCCGCGAGCCTGGGCAATGCGTTGTCCATTAACTTTAACCTGTCGAACAGCTGGACGCGGGCGCTGCGCCGGGCGGCTGAGGCGCGCCAGACCGGCACGGTGCTGCTACTGGCGGCGGCCGGCATGCAGACACCCAACTGGGGCGGTGTTTCGCCTGAGGCATTGTACGAAATTGTAACAGCGCTCAGGATGGTGGGCCTGGACGGGCAGGCGCGAATGATTGCGGTAGAGGCGGTTACGCGGCTTTGAAAAGGGCGAGCACAGAAGCTGATGATCTGTCCTTGATTGACCGCTTTCTGGAAATGATGGCCGCGCAAACCGGGGCCGCCGCAAACAGCATTGCTGCTTATCGCAGTGATTTACGACTTGCCTCGGATTTTCTTGGGCGCGGTCTGGCATCGGCTTCGACGGAGGATCTGGCCCGGTTGGGCGATAGCTGGTCCGCGCTTGCAAGATCATCTGTGGCGCGAAAAGGGGCTGCGCTCCGGCGTTTTTACGCGTTTCTGGCGGAAGAAGGGCACCGCGATGATGACCCGGGCAATGCGTTGCCGCGTCCCGGCGCCGTGCGGGCACTGCCCAAGACACTCGACCACGCCGATATCGATCGTCTTTTCGCTTCCATTGCCGCGCGAATCGACCGCAACCCGCCCGATCCGCGCGATCTGCGGCTCGCGGCGATAGTGGAGTTGCTGTACGGATCGGGGCTGCGCGCAAGCGAGCTTGTCTCGATCCCCCGCAACGGGGTGTCGCCTGATCGCCCTTTTTTGATTTTGCGGGGCAAGGGCGGACGTGAGCGGCTTGTGCCCATTTCCGATCGCGCACGCGCAGCAGTGGCGGTGTGGCGCGCCGTGGTGCCGCCCGAGGCGCAATGGCTTTTTCCCGGCGGCAAAAAACATTTATCGCGCATTCGATTATACCAGTTGCTGAAGGAACTGGCGATCGAATCAGGAATTCCGCCCGACCGCGTGAGCCCCCACGTCTTGCGCCACGCCTTTGCAACCCACCTGCTGGAGGGAGGTGCAGATCTGCGCGCGCTACAGCTGATGCTGGGCCATGCCGATATAGCGACGACCGAAATTTATACGCATGTCGACAGCGCCAGGCTGGTCGCGCTGGTCAATGCCCGTCATCCGCTCGTTGACCTTCCGGGCCGGCGGGCCTAACCCGCGCCCCCTGATGGCAAGCTTTCTTGATTTTGAAAAACCAATCGCCGAACTGCAGGCGCGGATCGGCGAATTGCGCGAAACCGCGGCAGGTGGCACGGTTGACCTTGATGCCGATATCGCGCGGCTACAGGTAAAATCTGACAAGTTGCTCCGCGATACCTATGCGCGGTTGACGCCGTGGCAGAAAACGCAGGTTGCGCGCCACGCGGAGCGCCCGCATTTCAACCATTATGTCGCCGGGCTGTTCGATGGTTTCATGCCGCTGGCGGGCGACCGTGCCTTTGGCGATGATCAGGCGATTTTAGGTGGGCTGGCGCATTTCCGCGGTCGCCGCGTCGTGGTGATGGGGCATGAAAAGGGCGATGATACCGTCAGCCGGCTTCGCCACAATTTCGGGATGGGCAAGCCAGAGGGCTATAGAAAGGCCATCCGGCTGATGGACTTGGCGGATCGATTCGGCCTGCCGGTCATCACGCTGGTCGACACATCGGGCGCTTTCCCTGGCATTCAGGCCGAAGAGCGCGGTCAGGCAGAGGCTATTGCGCGTAGCACGGCGCGCTGCCTTTCGCTGGGCGTGCCCATGGTCAGTGCAATTGTTGGTGAGGGCGGCTCTGGCGGCGCAGTGGCGCTGGCGGCGGGCAACCGGGTGCTGATGTTTGAGCACGCCGTTTACTCGGTCATCTCGCCTGAAGGCTGTGCATCGATCCTGTGGCGGACATCCGAACGCGCTGCTGATGCTGCCGAGGCGATGAAGGTCACCGCGCAGGATTTAAAGGCACTCGGGGTGATCGACGCGATTGTGCCAGAGCCGCTCGGCGGGGCGCAGCGCGATCCGGCAGGCGCGATTGCGGCGCTGGGCGCCGCGATTGAGGTGGCGCTGGCGGACCTTTCGAAAGCCCCACGCGCCAAATTGATCAGCGACCGCCGCCAGAAATTCCTGAACATCGGACGGCTTTGATGGGCGAGATTGGGCGCTGAACACGAAAAGGGGCGGCGGATTTTCATCCACCGCCCCTTCGTCACGTAAGCAGCTGGGAGAAGCTTACGAAGCTTTCATGTTCGTTTGAACATTCGAGAAGGTCGTTTTCAGGCGGTTGCCCAGTCCCTGCATCGCGGCAATTGCCGCAACTGCAATCAGCGCAGCGATAAGGCCATATTCAATGGCCGTTGCCGCTTTACGATCCTGAAAAAGACCCAACATGAATTTTACCATAAATGGGTCCTTTCTGTAAAAAGGGGCGGCGCAGATTGCCCGGCCGCCCCAATTCATCGTACCGCTGTTCGCGATTACGAAGCCTTCATGTTCGACGTAACGTTACCGAAGGTGGTCTTGAGCTGGTTGCCCAGGCCCTGCATCGCGGCGATTGCTGCAACGGCGATCAGTGCTGCGATCAGGCCATATTCAATAGCCGTCGCGCCCTTGTTGTTCTTGATGAACTTGCGAATGGTCTTCATTTTCCGGTCTCCAATGGTCGTGAGCGTTAGTACCCGGCTGACCGGAAACCCGGCCTGCAATGACGGAGATAAAGCTGTGAGGTTGACAAAGGTTTAAGCCGGGACGCCTGCGGAACATTTTTATTATTCGCTTATTGGCCGCTCCGGGCCCGTTCCATCTTGGTGTTGATGTTACCCCATATTCCGGTGGTGGTATCCGCGAGCTGGATGAACGATGCGATCAGCGTAACAACGATGATCGCGGCGATCAGACCATATTCTATCGCGGTTCCCCCCTTGCGATCAGTCGCCAGCCGTTGAATCATCTTCAGCATTGGTCGTCATCGCCTTGGAGTTTCCCTAAGCATGCAGCGATAAACAATCAGGGTTAACGAATGACAAACGCGCCGAATCCTCCGCTGCCCGCGCTTTCAGACAGGTTGTTGCCCGTGGTCGCGGTGGCGCTGGTGGATGCCGACGGGCGAATTTTGTTGCAGCAACGCCCGCCGGGCAAGAATTTGGCCGGGTTGTGGGAGTTTCCCGGCGGTAAAATCGAACCCGGCGAAACGCCTGAGGCAGCGCTAATCCGCGAACTGGCCGAGGAATTGGGGATTTCGGTCTCCGCTGCCTGTCTGGCCCCGGCCACCTTTGCCAGCGCGCCGCTGGGCGATCGCCATTTGTTGCTGCTGCTGTTTGTGTGCCGCAAATGGGAAGGCACGCCGCGCGCGATAGAGGCATCGGCGCTCACTTGGGTCCGCCCGGTGCAGATGCACGCCCTGCCCATGCCCCCGGCTGATCGCCCGCTGATCGGGCTGATTGAGGCGCTGGTTTAGGATTTTTCCGGTGACGGCCGAAGCGCTTGTGCGAGCGAGGTGGTGCCACTGCCGCGCCGGGCTGGTTGCGGTTGCGAAGGGGCAGGGGCCCAGCCGGTCATGGTGATGACTTCAAATGTTTCGCTTGTGCGGCCATCCGCGTCGGCACGTTCCGCGAACAGCGCGGCGGCGCGGGCGAGCACATCGCGGCGCATTCGCACGCGGCCGGGCATCACATTGGCAGCCCCCATCGCGCGCAGATCACGCAGCAGCGAAAACAGGCTGGCATAACGCACGGTCAGCGTCTCGGTATCGGTGACGGGCAGGGCGAAGCCGGCACGCATGAGCAGATCGCCCGCTGATCTCACATCAACCTGCGGATGGATGCGCGCCGCTGGCCGATCGCCCTCAGCTTCTTGCAGCACGCGTCGCAACGTTCCCAGGCTACCGGCACCTGCAAAGGCGGCAAGGAACAGCCCGTCAGGGCGGAGCACGCGGCGCGCCAGCGTCAGCGCACCGGGCAGGTCACCCACGCTGTCCAGCACGCCGGCCGAGACCACCAGATCAAACGCGCCATCGGCAAAGGGCAGCCGATCCTCGTCTGCCTGCACACCGCCAGCGGTAGCGGCAAAGGCGAAACCGGCATCGACTCGCGCGACTCTGGCACCCAGCGGGGCGACAAATCCGCCATCAAAACAACCCAGATCGAGCACGCTTTCAAAATTGCGGGATACACTGTTGAGGCGATCGGCGATGCCGTCCAGCATGAACGCGCGCAGAAAATCCGCGTTGCGATAAGCGACGGCAGCCCGATCACGCTGCAAGCGGCGCGCGGCGCGATCAAAGATGTCAGGGCTGTCCATGCACGCGCTTGTGCCGCCCGCATCGCTGCGCGACAAGTCTGGACATGCGGTTGCTGGCACCCTTGGCGTTTGTCGCTGATCTGGCGTTGCCGCCGCGCTGCCCCGGGTGCGGCGCCGTGACGGCGGTGGACCACCGCTTTTGTGCGGCATGCTGGGGGCAGTTGCGCTTTCTTGCCCCGCCCTGGTGCAGCGGGTGTAATCGTCCCTTTGCCTTTGACCGCGGCGTGAATGCGCGCTGCGCCGAATGCTTGGCACATCCGCCCGCCCATGCCGGCATTCGGGCGGCGGTGGCCTATGGCGATGTTGCGCGCAGCGTGGTGTTGCGCTTGAAATATGGCGGGCGCACCGCCTTTGCCGAAACCGCCGCGCGTCACATCGCCCGGTTGATGCCCGCCGATGCCGATCTGATCGTTCCGGTGCCGCTCCACCGCTGGCGACTATGGTCGCGCGGGTTTAATCAGGCGGCGTTGATCGGGCAGGCACTGGGCCGATTATCTGGCAAGCGGTGCAATGTGGACCTGCTGAAGCGCCCCCGCGCCACGCCGATGCTGCGCGGCCTTGGCAGGCGTGCGCGTGCCAAGGCAGTGAAAGGGGCATTTGCGATTGGGCCCGAGAATGGCGCCATTCTCAAAGGCAAGGCGATTGTGCTCGTGGATGATGTGTACACCAGCGGCGCCACGACTGACGCCTGCACGGCGCAATTGCTTCGCGCCGGGGCCAGCAAAGTGACGATACTGTGCTGGGCGCGGGTATTGGCGGACGATGCCAGTGATTGACAATCGTGGGTTGGATCCACAATTGATAGGCTATGACGAAGGTTGAAATTTATACCAAGGCGTTCTGCCCCTATTGCACGCGTGCCATGCGCTTGCTCGGCACCAAGGATGTCGAGATCGAAGAGCATGACATCACGATGGGCGGCCCCCGTCGCCTTGAAATGCTCGCCCGTGCAAATGGTGGCACCACGGTGCCGCAGATATTTATCGACGGGAAGCACATCGGCGGATCGGATGATCTGGCCGCGCTGGAAGATGAAGGTCGGCTCGACGCGCTGATCAAAGCATGACGCGGATTGCCCTGTTCCAGATGACGAGCGGGATTGATCCGGCGCAAAACGCGCTGGCGTTCAGCGCGGCGATTGCTCAGGCAGCGGCAGGCGGGGCGGCGATGCTGTTCACGCCTGAAATGTCCAACCTGATCGACCGGGACCGGGCACGGGCGGCGGCATCAATCCGTGGCGAGCAGGACGATCCCATGCTTGCAGCGGCACGGGCGGGCGCTGCGGCGCACGGCATTTGGGTGCATCTGGGCTCCATCGCGCTGCACGGGGACGACGGCAAATTCGCCAACCGAGCCTTTGTGATTGATTCAACCGGCGCAATCCGTGCCCGGTATGACAAGCTTCATCTCTTCGATGTCGACTTGCCCACCGGCGAAAGCTGGCGCGAATCGGCAGCGTACACGGCGGGTGAGGGGGCGGTTGTCGTCAACACGCCCCTTGGCGTCATTGGCCTGTCAATCTGCTACGATCTGCGCTTTGCCGATCTTTACCGCGCGCTCAGCAATGCAGGGGCAACTGTGCTGACCGTGCCAGCCGCCTTCACCCGCCCCACCGGGCAGGCGCATTGGCACATCCTGCTGCGCGCACGCGCAATTGAGGCGGGGGCATTTCTGATCGCCGCTGCCCAAACCGGCGAGCATGAAGATGGCCGTGCAACCTATGGCCATTCGCTGGTGATCGATCCCTGGGGCGATGTGCTGCTCGACATGGGCGAGGCACCGGGCATTGGCTTTGCTGACATCGATCCGGCCCGTGTTGACGATGTGCGCTCGCGTGTGCCGGTAATCGCGCACCGCCGGGCGATTCCTGAGGTGGCGGTAATCGCATGATCGTATTCGATCTGCGCTGCGGCCACGGCCATGTGTTTGAGGCATGGTTTGCGTCGTCATCAGCCTATGAGGATCAACGCGCGCGCTCGCTGGTGATATGCCCGGTGTGCGATGATTCGAGCATCGACAAGGCAGTGATGGCACCCAATATTGCCGCCAAGGGCAACCGCATGCCTGCCGCTGACAAGGGCGCACAACAATCCGCGCTGTCAAGAATGGCAGAGGCGCAAGCCAAGTTGCTCGAAAACTCAGAATGGGTGGGGCGCTCGTTTCCTGATCGTGCCCGGTCGATGCATCTGGGCGAAGAACCCGCAGCCCTGATCCACGGCGAGTCCAGCCCAGCCGAAGCCGCCGAACTGGCAGAGGAAGGCGTACCACTAATGCCGCTGCCGTTCAGGGTAGTGCCACCGTCTGCGCGCAACTAATCCGTTACGCCGATTTGCCCAACTCATTCCTCAGTGATCGCTGCATCGTTGACCGGAATCGCGGCATTCACTAGGCCAACCGTGCGTGCCCCCGTAGCTCAGCAGGATAGAGCGACGGTTTCCTAAACCGCAGGCCGGTGGTTCGATTCCACTCGGGGGCACCACAGCAACGGTCACGCAATAAGCGAGAATATCGTTCGCGACGTCGATTGCTAAATCCTGGAGCCGCGAAGGTAGCGATGGCGACAGTCAAACGCGGCACTTGTCGGAAAGCGATTATGGGAACCCGCCCAATCATTGATAAAAAACCGTGTTAAATCAATGAAAATTGGCGGACAGGGTGGGATTCGAACCCACGGTGAGCTTCCACCCACGGCGGTTTTCAAGACCGCTGCCTTAAACCACTCGGCCACCTGTCCCCATGCGCAAAGCCGGGCGTTTCGCCTAGCTTGAGTGCGGGAAGGGCTGCGCCTTACGCTGTGTCCCATCTTTTGTGCAATAGCGGTGTCGCGGGGGGTTCATGTCGTGCGGGTGGTGTGGCACATCAGTAAGATGATTGGCATCAAGGTTTTTCTCCGTCGAATCGCGGCCCCGATCGCCATCGTGCTCGCCGGGCTGGCGCTGGGCAGCAATGCGGCGGCGCAGGATGAAGATGGATTCCAAGCCTATCTGCAAACTTTGGCTGCAGAGGCGGAGGCGCGCGGTGTTACGCGGGCGACGATTGATGCGGTGGTGCCCACGCTTACCTTCCAATCGCGGGTTGTTGAACTCGATCGTGCGCAGCCGGGGGCCATCGCCAATGCGCCTGTGCCTGATTTTGCACCTTATAAAGAACGTCACGTTGACGCATCACGGATCAACCGGGGACGGGTCGCTTATCAGTCATTACGGCCACGTTTGTCGGCAATTGAGCGGGAAACGGGCGTTCCTGAGTCGATTATGGTCGCGATTTGGGGGCATGAAACCAATTATGGCGCGGTTACGGGCAATTTTGACCTTCCGCGCGCGCTGGCCTCGCTTGCTTATGACGGGCGGCGGCGTGAGCTGTTTTCGGCGGAGTTTATCGCAACGTTGCAGATGATGGACCGCGGCGTGCCGCGCGGGCAGTTGAAGGGAAGCTGGGCGGGGGCGACCGGCAATCCGCAATTTCTGCCATCGGTTTATATCCGGCTGGCGCGGGACGGTGACGGGGATGGCCGCGCCGATATCTGGACAAATGAAGCTGATACCCTGGCATCCATCGCCAATTATTTCGTCAATGCCGGTTGGCGGGCTGGTCAGCCCTGGGGGTTGGCCGTCGCGGTGCCCGCCACGCTTGACCGCGAGGCGATTCGCAACCGCACGAAAGCGCCACGCTGTGCCCGCGTGTTCGAACGGCATAGCGGCTGGAAATCAATGGCTGAATGGCGCGCGCTTGGCATGGTGCCGCTCGACAAGGTTTGGCCGGATGATCAGGTGCAGGCAACGTTGCTTGAACCTGATGGGCCGGGCAAGACAGGCTATCTGTTGACGAGCAATTACCGGGTGATCCTTGATTATAACTGCTCCAATTTTTACGCGCTCTCGGTGGGATTGTTGTCGGATGCCGTTGAACGCTGACGCAAAGCCTTTGCGGCGGGTAGCAGCGCTGCTGCTCGCTGCCTGTTTCGGCCTGCCGGGCGCATCAATCGCTGCGGCTCCTCCACTGGCGAATGCAGCGCAGACAATGGCTGGTGATGACCTGCCGCCCCCGCCAACGCCGCCGCGCTATGATATGGTTGGCTATGCCGCCGTGTTAAGCGCTGATTCTGGCCCGGCACCGGCGATTAGCGCCACCCATGCCAGCCTGCCGGTTGGTAGTTTTATCGAATTGACCGCGCTTGACAATGGCAAGACCATCATCGTCATCATTGCAGATGGCTTGCGGCCGCGTGATGGCTGGTTGTTGAACCTGTCCGCTGGCGCGGCGCAACTGCTGGGGAGCAATGGCGGCGGCGCGATAGGCGTGCGGGCGCGACGGCTCGACCCGCCGGGGATCGATCAGGCTTCACTGCGCAACGGACGAGCGGCGACGGAGCGCATTGACGCACCGCCAGTCCTGCTACGTGCGCTGCGGAAAAAACTGCCGGCGCCACCATCGACGGCAAATGTCTCAAATCCCAGGCCGCGGCCTACACGGGCGGCTGCGGGTGCGGCATATCCGGTGCCCGGACGGACGACGGTAGCCCCGCCACCGTCAACAACGCGACCGGGCACCTATGTGCAGATCGCAGCTTTATCGTCGGCAGAACGGGCAACCGCGCTTGCGCAAAGCCTGGGCGGCAGCGTTTTGGCGAGCGGCGGGATTTACCGCGTGCGAATCGGCCCCTATGCGGATCCGGCAAGCGCCGAACGCGCCCGCGCTGACATTGCCCAACGCGGCTATGGCGACGCCCGCATCGTTCGAGACTAAACGACGCGCCAGACCCCCGGCCACCAGATGGAAAATAGCGTTCCCATGAAGAAAACCGCCTTTGCACTGCTGCTTGCGACTTCGATTTTTGTGGCACCTGCCCAAGCAAGCAAGCCGCCCTTTAATACGCCTGCGCCCGTTGCGTTCATGCAGGATTTGTCGAGTGGCGCGGTGCTCTATGCCAAGGATGCTGACCGGCGGATGCCGCCTGCGTCGATGGCCAAGATCATGACCGTTTATGTCGCGTTCGACATGATCAGCCGGGGCGAACTGAAGCTGGACCAGACCTTCACCGTGCGCCCAGAAACGTGGAAACGGTGGCACGGCCCGGCGGCAGGATCGACGATGTTCCTGTCGGTGAATGAAAATGTCAGCGTCGCCAACCTGCTGTACGGCATCATTACGCTATCGGGGAACGACGCGTGTGTTGTCTTGGCCGAAGGGATTTCAGGAACTGAGGAAGCCTTTGCCAGCCGCATGAACGAACAGGCCAAGAAGCTTGGCCTGCGCAACAGCCATTTCGGTAACTCCAATGGCTGGCCCGATGGTGGCATAACCTATGTCACCGCGCGCGATTTATCGGCCCTGGCGACCGCGACGATCCAGAAATTCCCGAAACTCTATAAGGAGTTCTACTCCAAACCCAATTTTACCTGGGGTAAAACAATGAGTTCGGGTCAGGCAATCACCCAGGCAAATCGCGATCCGATTTTGGGGCGTGTCGCCGGGGCAGATGGATTGAAGACCGGGCATACCGATGAAGCAGGATACGGCTTTACCGGGTCAGCTGAACAAAATGGTCGCCGGTTGGTGATGGTGGTCGCCGGGCTGACCAGTTTTAATCAGCGGATCGAGGAATCGGTGCGGTTCATGGACTGGGGCTTTCGCGCCTGGCAGGCCAAGCCAATCGTGAAGGCGGGCCGCAAGGTTGAGAGCGCCGAGGTTCAGGGGGGAGCATCGAGCCGCGTCAATCTGGTCGCGCCGCGTGATCTGACGGCGACACTGCCGGGCGGCGCAGTGCCCGATCTGCAATTGCGGGTCGTGTATCAAGGGCCGATCAAGGCCCCCATCAAAAAGGGCCAGCACATCGCCGATTTGGTGGTGATGTCGCCCGATATGGCCCCACAATCGCTACCGCTTGTTGCCGAAAATGATGTCGCCGAAGCTGGCTTTTTCGGGCGCGCCTGGGCCGGGTTCCTGTCGCTGTTCGGCATGTGAACGCGGATACGTCCATCGGTAAGTTCATTTCGCTGGAGGGCGGCGAAGGAGCCGGCAAATCTACGCAGGTTGCCCGGCTGGCGGCGGTGCTGGCTGATCGCGGTATTCAAACGCTGGTGACGCGCGAACCCGGCGGCACCGAAGGGGCAGAGGCGATCCGCAGCCTCCTAATGCAGGGCGACGTCAAGCGCTGGTCCGCGCATGTTGAGACGCTGTTGTTCGCCGCTGCCCGTGCCGACCATGTCGAAAAACGGATCAGGCCCGCACTTGGCGCGGGGCATTGGGTGATTTGCGACCGATATATCGATAGTACGCGGGCATATCAGGGGGTTGCGGGCGGCATTGACGATGCCGCGGTGCTGGCGATCCACGGCTTCGGCGCGCGCGGATTGCTGCCAGATCGCACACTGATACTGGAAGTGCCAGTGGATGAGGGCCGCGCACGCGCCGCCAGTCGTGACGGCGCCGCCGCTGATCGGTTTGCCGCACGGGGTGATGATTTCCACGCCAATGTCGCGGCTGCGTTTCGCCGGATTGCGCAACAAGAACCTGACCGGTGCCGCCTGGTTGATGCTGGCGTCAGCCCCGATGCGGTAACCACGGCGATCCTGAACCAGCTCGCCGATTTGCTGCCATGATCCAGCAATTGGGGGCGTTACCAGCGGGCAACGCTGATGCCCATGCCGCATTGCGCGCAGCAATGACTGGGGAGGCGCTGCATCACGCATGGCTGTTCACCGGGCCGCAGGGCGTGGGCAAGGCAAGTTTTGCGCGGATTGCAGCGATGCGGATGCTGGCAGAGGCTGCCAACCCCGGTACGCTGCCCACCGGATTTGATGTCCCCGAGGATAACCGCACGCGCGCGCTGATCAACGCGGGTTCGCACCCCGATTACCGCGAGCTGACCCGCCTGCCCAAGGACGCCGACAAGCCCGAGCAGGACCTTGCTAGGTCGATCACGATTGCGCAGGTTCGCGCCTTGCAACCCATGTTTGCGACCACTCCGTCAATGTCGCCGCGCCGGGTGGTGTTAATCGATTCGGTCGACGATCTGGAGCGGCCGGGCGCATCGAACGCGCTGCTCAAAAATCTGGAGGAGCCGCCTGCGGGCACGATCTTCATCCTGATCAGCCATTCGCCGGGCCGGCTGCTGCCCACCATCCGATCGCGCTGCCGCCGGTTGCGATTTGATCCGCTGGATGATGCGATGATGGCGCAGGTGCTGCGCGCTCAATTGCCTGAGGCGAGCGGGGACGAAATCGATGCCCTGGTCCGCGCGGGCGACGGATCGCCGGGGCGAGCGCTGGGCTATGCGGGGCTGGATATGGCCGCGCTGGACCGTGCCATGGCGGCAATTGCAGGTGATGGTGATAGGGCCAATGCCCAGCGCAGTAAGCTTTCCAAGGCATTGGCGTTGAAGGCCGCGCAGCCGCGATATGAGGCATTTCTTGATCGGGTGCCAAGCTTCATCGCCGAGGCAAGTGCCGATCGCACCGGCGACGCCCTGAAAACCGCGCTTGATGCCTATGATGCAGCCCGTGCCTTGGCAATCAGCGCGCGGGCGCTATCGCTGGATCAACAGGCGACGGCATATGAGATGGCGGGGCTGGTGGCAAAACTGGCGGCACGTTAGGCTTCAATTGGGCGCAATCATGCTCTAGGGAACGCGCATGGCCGAACCCTATTACATCACCACCGCGATCAATTACCCCAATGGGCGGCCGCATATCGGCCATGCCTATGAAGCGATTGCCGCAGATACCATTGCGCGCGCGCACCGCCAGGCGGGTCGCGATGTGCGGTTCCAGACCGGTACCGACGAACACGGCCTGAAAATGGTCCAAACCGCGCGCGACCGGGGCATGGAAACGCGGGCGCTGGCGACCGAAATGTCAGGCTATTTCCGTGAAATGGCCGATACGTTGAACATCAGTTATGATCGCTTTATCCGCACCACCGATACCGATCATTATGCTGCCAGCCAAGCGTTGTGGCAGAAAATGGCCGATGCGGGCGACCTGTACCTGGACCGATATGAAGGCTGGTATTCGGTGCGTGACGAAGCGTTTTACGACGAGAAAGAACTTGTTGAAGGGGAAGGGGGCGTCAAGCTTTCCCCGCAAGGCACGCCGGTTGACTGGACCGCTGAGGAAACCTGGTTCTTCAAGCTGTCAAAATACCAGCAGCCGCTGCTCGATCACTATGCGGCCAATCCCGATTTCATCCAGCCCGACAGCCGCCGCAATGAATCGATGCGGTTTGTGGAAGGCGGGCTTTCCGACCTGTCGGTGTCGCGCACCAGCTTCGATTGGGGTGTGCCGGTGCCGGGCAGTCCGGGGCATGTGATGTATGTATGGGTCGATGCGCTGACCAACTATCTGACCGGGCTTGGTTATCCCGATGATGAGAACGGTGAGTTCGCGAAGCGCTGGCCCGCCGATTTGCACATGATCGGTAAGGATATCGTGCGCTTTCATGCGGTTTATTGGCCTGCGTTCCTGATGTCGGCCGGGTTGCCGCTGCCCAAGGCGGTGTTCGGGCATGGTTTCGTGCTGGCGCGTGATGGTGCCAAGATGGGCAAATCAGCGGGCAATGCGGCTGATCCGCTGGCGCTGGCACAGGCTTATGGGGTGGACGCGCTGCGCTATTTTCTGCTGCGTGACATTAGTTTTGGGCAGGATGGCAGCTATTCACCTGAGGCGATTGTAACGCGGGCCAATGCTGATCTGGCGAATAGTTTCGGCAATCTGGCCCAGCGCACACTTTCGCAGATTTTCAAGAATTGCGATGCCTATCTGCCGGCAATCCGCGGCCATATGCCCGCCGACGCCGCGCTGTTCACGCTGGTGGACACTGTCATCCGTGAAACGATGCCGCGTGCCTATGCCGATCTGGCGCTGTCGCAGGCGACTGAGGCCTGGGTGCAGGCGGTGTTCGCGTGCAACGCCTATGTCGATGAACAGGCCCCCTGGGCGCTGCGCAAAACCGATCCTGAGCGGATGGAAACGGTGCTGGCCACGCTGTACATCTGCATCGCGCAGCTTGCAGTGGCGATCAGCCCGGTAATCCCCGGCAGTGCGGCCAAATTGCTCGACGCAATGGGAATCGCACCCGAATTGCGGACGCCCGAAGGGATTGCGAGCCACTGGTATTCGCCGCTGGCGGAGAGCGATTTCCGGATTGACCAGCCAGTGCCGCTATTTCCCCGGCTTGAGCTGCCCGTTGAGGTTGCTGCATGACCTTCATCGACAGCCATTGCCACTTGAATTACAAGGGCTTGGTTGAACAACAGCAGCAAGTGTTGGAACGTGCCCGGGCGGCGGGCGTGGGCACGATGCTGACCATCTCCACCCGCGAAAGTGAATGGGACGACGTGATCGGCATTGCCGAGCGTGAGGATGATATCTGGGCGACCGTGGGCATCCACCCGCATGAGGCCGATGCCCATGCCCATATCGATACCGCCAAGCTGATCGATCGCGCGCAACACCCCCGTGTGGTTGGCATCGGCGAATCTGGCCTGGATTATTATTACGACCATAGCGACCGCGACCAGCAGCAAACCAGCTTTCGTGCCCACATCGCCGCCGCGCGGGAAACCGGGCTGCCGATCATCGTCCATACCCGCGATGCTGAAGAGGATACCGCCGCCATTTTGCGTGATGAAATGGGGAAGGGGGCCTATCCCGGCGTCATCCACTGCTTCACCGCCAGCGACGCCTTTGCCGATATCGCGCTGGAGCTGGGCTTTTACATTTCGATCTCTGGCATTGTGACGTTCAAGAACGCAAAGGATTTGCAAGCCACCGCCGCGCGGGTGCCTATTGACCGGCTGCTGATCGAAACAGATTCGCCGTTTCTGGCGCCGGTCCCACATCGCGGCAAGACTGGCGAGCCCGCCTTTGTTGCTGATACGGCGAGATTTTTGGCGACCTTGCGCGGCGTTGACGTCATGACGCTGGCGGACGCGACCAGCGCCAATTTTCATCGGCTGTTTACCAAAGTGACGCCATGAAGCTGCGGATATTGGGCAGCGGCACATCATCAGGCGTGCCCCGTATCGGCAATGATTGGGGGGAGTGCGACCCCACCAACCCCCGCAACCGCCGCATGCGCGCGTCGGTGCTGGTGGAAACTGCCACGACGCGGATCCTGGTCGACACCAGCCCCGATATGCGTGAACAGCTGCTCAGCGCAGGTGTAAGCCATATTGATGCGGTGATCTGGACGCATGACCATGCTGATCATTGCCACGGTATTGATGACCTTCGGCAAGTATATCATGCCCGCGGTGAACCCGCGCGGGGGCTGGCACGGGCCGAAACACTGCGGCAATTGAGCGGGCGGTTCAGCTATGCATTTTCGGGACGCCCCGGCTATCCACCGACGATTGCTGGCGAGGAATTGCCCGATACGATGATGATTGGCGATATCACGGTCACCGTCGCCGATCAGCCGCACGGCGGCATTACCAGTGCCGGTTTACGGTTTACAGCGGGTGGCATTGCCATCGGCTATGCTACTGATTTTCATACCGTGACCCCAGGGATGGCGGCCCTATACACCGGGCTAGACCTATGGGTGGTTGATGCGTTGCGCCGCGCACCGCATCCCTCGCACGCGCACCTTGCTTATACGCTTGAGCAGATCGCGCTGCTGCGCCCCGCCCGATCGGTATTGATTCATATGGACCAGACCATGGACTATGACAGCTTGGTCGCAGGGCTGCCGCCGGGCGTGGAGCCAGGGTTTGACGGCATGGAACTGACCTTATGAACGGCGATACCGGCTTCTATGCCGCGATGCTGGCGTTGATGCTCATCCTGCCACTCAGCTCGTTGTTGGCGCGGCGTTTGCCGATCGGATCGACGCTGAAGATGGCGGCGGCCTGGGCGGCGATATTTGCCGTCGCCTTGCTCGCGGTAACGGCAGCGCGGCATAACGGGGTTCGGCTGGCCGATGTGCCGGTTGCCCTTGGGCTGGCGAGCGAGCAGGTCAGCGGCAACATGCTCATCATCCAGCGCAGCCCTGACGGGCATTTCTGGGCCGAGGTGTCCATCAACGGTTTCAAGCAGCGCATGCTGATCGACTCGGGCGCCACCACATCGGCCATCTCCATCGACACCGCGCGTGCCGCCGGGGTGGCGGTCAACGATCCATTTGGCGTGATGATCAACACGGCCAATGGCCCAATGATCGCCAGGCGAGCAACCGCTGGGGCCTTCAATGTCGGGCCAATCCACGCCAAGGATATCGAGCTCAGCGTCGCACCCAGCTTTGGCACCGGGATGATCGGGATGAACTTCCTGTCCCGGCTGAAAAGCTGGCGGGTTGAGGGGGACCGGATGATCCTGGAGCCGCGCGCGGCATCATGATAATCGATTTAACATAATGTATATTATCGGATCGTAATGTTGATGAGGCAGGCGGGCTCCCCCTATGGTTGACAGGCTGGTAACCATCATGGCGCGGCTGCGTCATCCCGATGCCGGGTGCGCATGGGATCTGGCTCAGGACTTCGCGTCGATTGCGCCGTACACGATTGAGGAAGCGCATGAAGTCGCCGACGCGATTGAGCGCGGCGATATGGCGGATTTGAAGGATGAGCTTGGCGATCTGTTGCTCCAGGTCGTGTTCCATAGCCGCATGGCCGAAGAAGCCGGCCATTTCGCTCTGCCCGATGTGGTCGCTGCGATCAGCGATAAAATGGAACGTCGGCACCCCCATATTTTTGGCCCGCATAACTCTGGCGATCCGGAACAGCGCGCTGGCACCGCCCCTTCCTTATGGGAACAAATCAAGGCCGACGAGCGGGGAGCGAAGGGCCATGCCAGTGCCATCGACGGTGTGGCGCGCGGACTGCCCGCGCTGATGCGCGCCGAAAAGCTGCAAAAACGCGCTGGCCGCGTGGGCTTCGACTGGCCCGACGCCAGCGGTGCCCGGGCAAAGATTGACGAGGAAATCGCCGAGGTCGAAACTGCAACGAATGATCAGCATCGCGCAGAGGAGATTGGCGATCTGTTGTTCGCCGTCGTCAACTGGGCGCGCAAACAAGGTGTTGATCCCGAGGTGGCCCTGCGGAGCGTCAACGCTAAGTTCGAACGACGATTTCGGGCGATGGAGGATATTGCAGGCGAGGCGTTTGCCGCGCTCGATCTGGAGGCCAAGGAGGCGTTGTGGCAACAGGCCAAGGCTGCGGAATAACGTATAAGCTTCAATCCCGCCCAGGTTGAGTTACCCGCGCACCGCAAACCGGTCCCAATCGCGTTCGCTCAGTCGCACATCATAAATGGCGTGCTCTCCGTCGACATGCTGCCCCAGCACCTCGCCGTGCGCGTGCAGCCAGGCCGCCCCCGCCCCGTCGCCCACATCCAGCGTTACCGTGTAGCGGCGGTGCGCCTCCGTCAGCCGGGCGGCGACCCGGGTGAGCAGATCAGCCACCCCTTCCCCCGCCAGCGCGGAAATCAGCATCACATCGTCGCGGCGGCTGGCATCGCCCTCCACATCGGCGCGCGCATCGCCGGCGAGCAGGTCAAGTTTATTCCATGCCTCGAACCGGGGTGTCGTATCGGCAACGCCAATTTCGCGGAGCACTTTTTCAACATCGGCGCATTGTGTCGCGCTGTCCGGGTGGGCGATGTCGCGGACATGGATCAGGAAATCGGCCGACACCACTTCCTCCAGCGTCGCCTTGAACGCGGCGACAAGCTGTGTCGGCAGATCGGAGACAAAACCGACCGTGTCAGACAGGATCGCCTTGTCGATGCCCGGTAGCGATATTTGGCGCAGGGTGGGATCAAGCGTCGCGAACAGCAAGTCTTCCGCCATGACGTCAGCGCCCGTTACCCGGTTGAATAAGGTCGATTTTCCGGCGTTGGTATAGCCGACCAGCGCCACGACCGGCCAAGGCGCGCGCTGGCGGCGATCACGGTGAAGCCCACGCGTGCGCGTTACCGCCTCCAGTTCGCGTTTCAGTCGGGCCATCCGGTCGCGGATCAGGCGGCGATCCGCCTCGATCTGGGTTTCGCCGGGGCCACCCAAAAAGCCAAAGCCGCCGCGCTGGCGTTCAAGATGGGTCCAGCTCCGCACCAGCCGGCCCGCCTGATAATCAAGATGCGCCAGTTCCACCTGCAATCGGCCCTCTGCGGTGGCAGCGCGTTCGCCAAAAATCTCAAGGATGAGGCCGGTGCGGTCGATGACTTTGGCTTCCAGCGCCTTTTCCAGATTGCGCTGCTGAACAGGGGTTAGCGCGGCATCGAAGATCACCAGCCCCGCCTCCTCCATCCGCACGCTGACTGCAATCGCTTCAATCTGCCCGCTGCCAATCAGTGTGGCTGGTTTGGGCGCGCGTACGCGCACGGCGATCTTGTCAACGACCACCAGCCCGATTGCCTCGGCCAGCCCGGCAGTTTCCGCTAGCCGGGCATCGGCATCACGCGGGTTCAGCCCGTGTTCGGGCAGGATGATGATCGCGCGGGCGCCACGGGCGAAATCATCCCGGTCCCGGTCGAAACCGCCGCTCAATCGTCAATCGAATCGGATGATTCTTCGGCCAGGTTCAGCGGATGCGCTGGCTGAATGGTCGATACGGCGTGTTTGTAGACCAGCTGCGCCATGCCGTCGCGCTGCAGCAGCATGCAGAACAGGTCAAACGCCGCGATATGCCCCTGCAGCATCACACCATTCACCAGAAACATCGTTACTGGATCGCCAGATTTGCGCACCGCGTTTAGAAATATCTCCTGTAGTAACGGTTGCTTGCGCTGCGCTTCTCCCACCGCGTCCAAAATCGCGTCGACGTCGATTGGCCCGGATGGCATGATCGTCGAAATGGCGTGTTTGTAGATCAGCTGCGACTGTCCATCGCGCCGAAGCAGGACTGAAAAATTGTCGAACCAGGTTACAATGCCCTGAAGTTTGACGCCTTTGACCAGGAACATTGTCACTGGCGCTTTGGAGCGACGCAGCGCGTTCAGGAACAGGTCTTGCAGCGACGTTTGCTTGTCAGCCATGGTTGGCGTCCTTGTTATTGGCGGGGGCTGCCCCGCGATGCGCCGGTTCCCGGCGTCGGATTGGTCGCGCTCGCCAATGTGGCAAGCAGATGTAGCACTAATTTAGGAAGCCTACCCGCTAAGGTCCATAGCCAAAAGCTGGGCGGACGCCCATCGCTCAATCCTCGCGGGTTTCGGTGATACCGAGCAGCTTCAATTTGCGGTGGAGCGCTGATCGCTCCATGCCGATGAACGTCGCAGTGCGGGAGATATTGCCCGAAAAACGGCGGATTTGGACGCGCAGATATTCTCGCTCAAATGTTTCGCGCGCCTCGCGCAGCGGCGATCCCATGATGGCGTTGGATCCCGCTGCGCCCAGATCACCCCGATCGCCCATCACTTCGGCCGGCAACAGATCAACGTCGATCCGGCCGATCCGGTCACCGGGTGCAAGGATGACGGTGCGTTCCACCACGTTGCGCAGCTGGCGGACATTGCCCGGCCACTCATAGCTTTGCAGCGCCAGCATCGCGTCCGGTGCAACTTCGGGCGTTGGCACCCGGCGCTCGGCCGCATAATGCGCCACGAAATGCTCAACCAGTGCCGGAATATCCTCACGCCGTTCGCACAGGCCGGGGATGATGACGGGCACGACGTTTAACCGGTAATACAGGTCTTCACGAAAGCGCCCTTCCGAAATTTCCACCGTTAGGTCACGCGCGGTGGCCGAGACAACACGTACATCAACCCGCACCAGCCGCTGCCCGCCAACGCGCGTAAAGCTTTGATCGGTCAGCACACGCAAGATGCGCCCCTGGGTAGCCAACGGCATATCAGCAATCTCGTCCAGGAACAGCGTGCCGCCATGCGCCTGTTCAAGCAGGCCGGGTCGCACAACATAGCCCCCCTCCTCTGCCCCGAACAATTCTTCATCCATGCGGTCAGGCGTCATTCGCGCTGCGCTTACGACGACGAACGGCGCTGATGCTCGGGTGCTCCAGCCGTGGAGCAGCCGCGCCGCGACTTCCTTACCCACGCCGGCGGCACCCATTACCAGCACCCGGCTGCCGGTAGATGCAACGCGCTTCAGCGTGGCGCGGACGCCGTTGATCGCGCCTGAACTACCCGTCAGGTCATCCTCGCGACCGGCGGAGGCGCGCAGCGACGCAACCTCTCGCTTCAGCCGCTCCGTCTCCGTCGCGCGCTCAACGAGCAGCAACAGACGTTCGGCTTCAAACGGCTTTTCAATAAAATCTGCGGCGCCGCGCCGGATTGCAGACACAGCGGTATCCAAATTGCCATGCCCTGAAATCACCAGCACCGGGATGGTCGGATCCCGGCGCTTCATTTCATCCAGCAGTTCAAGCCCGTCGAGCCGCGAATCCTTCAACCACACGTCAAGCAACACGAGTGAGGGGCGGCGCGTCGCTATGGCCTCCAGCGCTGCATCGCTGTCGGCGGCGCTGCGGGTTTGGTAGCCCTCATCCTCCAGCACACCTGCCACGAGTTCGCGAATGTCGCGTTCATCATCGACGACTAGGATATCGATCGCCATTAGCTGTTCCGATTTCTGGTAAGGGCTGACAGGCGGCTTTCATCGGTGTCGGTACACTCAGGATCGTTGCCGCAATCAAGCGTGGCGAGCATCGCTGCATCAAATGTCATCGTCACAATCGTGCCGCCGCCTTCACGATCACCAAAGGCCATCGTGCCGAAATGTTCCTCAACAATCTTTTTAACGATCGCGAGGCCAAGCCCGGTGCCCCGTGCGCGCGTCGTCATATAAGGTTCGATAATCCGATCGCGCTCAAACGGCAGGCCAACGCCGCTGTCCGCCACACAGATCATCACGTTTCGTCCTTCATTTGCCTGTGACAGCGTCATCACGACCTCACGCACCGACGCCACTTCCACCGCCTCAACCGCTTCGACCGCATTTTTAACGATGTTAGTCAGCGCCTGACCAATCTGGCGGCGATCGCACACCAGCAGCGGCGGCAGATCATCATGCACAAGCGCGAACCGGATATCGGGATGCGCCACTTCGTGCAGGAACAGCGTTTGGCGGGCGATATCAACCAGCGATTCCTCGCGGAACACCGGTTTAGGCATTCGGGCGAAAGAGGAAAATTCGTCGACCATCCGCCGCAAATCGCCGACCTGCCGAATAATTGTTTCGGTCAATCGAGCGAATGTGCCGTCATCTGCCGCGATCTGCTTGCCATAACGGCGCTGGAGCCGTTCTGCAGCCAGTTGTATGGGGGTCAGCGGGTTCTTGATCTCATGCGCAATGCGGCGCGCGACATCGGACCAGGCGGCGCGGCGCTGATCGAGCAATTGCTGGGTGATATCATCAAAGGTGAGCACCTGGCCGTCTTCATCAACGGTAATCTTTACCGCTAATGTCCGGGCTTCGCCGCGTGCGGTAAGCTGGATCACTGTTTCGTTGGCATCGCCGTGGCGCAACGCATCCAGCTCAGGCGAAATCACCGCCAGCGGCTGGCCAACCGGCGCGTCATCGCCCACGCCAAGCAAGCTAATCGCCGAGCTGTTGATCAACCGGACCACGCCGTCATGACCGATTGAGACCACACCTGCGGTGACGCCAGACATCACGGCCTCAATCAGCGCGCGGCGGCTGTCGAGCTGGTCGTTGGCGGTTACCAACGCTGTGGTTTGCTGCTGCAAGCGACTAGTCATCGCGTTGAAAGCATTGGCGAGCGTGCCAACCTCATCCTGCGTCTTGGGCGCGGCCACCCGCGCCGTCAGGTCTCCGCCTTCAACGCGCCGCGCCGCCGCGACAAGCTCCCCAACGGGACGCACGAGCCGGTCAGCAACGGCCAGCGCGATCCACACCGCAAAGCCAACGATCACCAATGATATGAACAGCAAGGCAGCATTAAACTGCAGCTGAAGCGAGCGTGATCTTTTGATCAGTGACCGGTAATCCGCCAGCACAGCCTCTGCGCGTCGCGTCTGGTCCGCCATCACCACCACATCGGTAACGCGCGCCGCATACAGGAAAAGCCGGTCGGACTGCGGGATCATGGTAATGGTGCGGATGCGATCACCCCCGACCGACACATAGCTACGCTTGCCGGCCAGCACGGCTGCAATGCCGGTTGGGCTGATCTGTTTGGTCAGGTCAACTTCGTAAGGATTCACCAGCGCAAAGGTTTGAATCTCGCCGCTTGGAAGCAGTTTGAAGATTACGCCTTCTGACAAGCTGCGGTAGAAAACCTGACGCGCAAAGAATTCCGCCAGGGCGGTATCGCTGAGTTGGCGCTGGTTCAGTGCAACGGTCATGTCGCCGGCCATCGTTACCGTGGCCTCTTCCCAGCGATTGAGCATCTGGCTGTACGAAACACGGGCCAATGCGGTCGTATTTTCCAGCATCTGGCGGGCCTTGTCCGAAAACCAGAATTCGACGCCGTATTGGAACAGCAACGAGGCAAAGATCGTCACCAGCAACATGGGCACCGCTGCGATCACCGAAAACAACGCGACAAGGCGCACATGCAGCCGTCCCGAGCCGCCAATCGGCGATAGCGCGGCGCGCCGATGCGCCACCCGACGCCCGAGCAGTACCAACAGCGCAACCCCCGGAACCAGATTTGCTACCAGCAAAAACGCCACCAGCGGCGGCGACAGCAGGTGCTGGACCGATTTGTCAGAATCGATAATGAAATAGGTGGCAATCGCGATCGCAAAGGCACCTGCCAGCACGGCAAGCTCGACGACGGGCGTCACCGAAAAGACGCTTTTCGGCGGAACCGGTGTTGAAACTGGGGCTATAGACGCTGCCATCGTTGCATTTATACAACGCAACCGTTGCAACGAGAACACATATTTCCACCGATTATCGCGCTCCCGACTCGCACGGACGTGCCGGAACGGGGCAGCGCGCAGGGCGCGGGCGAATATCGTCGCGTTTTGCGCGCCAAAGCCCACACCGACCAAAGCCGTGATCAGATGGTGCTGCACAAAGGGATTCAATCCAGCGCTTTATAACAACCCGATAAGACGGTGAAACAGCAGGCATCGATGCTTGGATTAGGACCTGCCATGGCGGCACCCGACCGAATCAGCGTGGCTCGATTTGCGGTGTGGCCTCAATCCCCAGCGTGTCGAGCCTTTTGCGCAGCGTATTGCGATTAATGCCCAGCGCGCGCGCCGCGCGAAGCTGATTGCCGCCATGGCGCGCTAGCACAGCCTCAATCAGCGGACGCTCCACCTCGCCGATGATGCGATCATAGAGCGAGCCGTCATCCAGTACCGAGGGTTCCTCTCGCGCGAGCCGATCAAGCCGTGCGCGAATTGCCGCGGCAATGCCGGGATCAGCCAGAACGGGTGCGCCGCCGGCCGCTGTCGCGCTGCCGAGCATTGCCTGCACACCATCCGCCCCGATAACTTCATCCCGGCCCAGGACCGCGACACGCCGCATGGTATTCTCAAGCTCACGGACATTGCCCGGCCAGTCATAGCCTTCCAGCAACGCCATGGCGGCATCATCAAGCTGCTTGCGCGGCAACCCTTGTTGCGCCGCCTGATCAAGAAAATAGCGCGCGAGCAGGCCGATATCCTGGCGGCGTTCGCGCAGGGCGGGCAGCGCAATTGGCACGACGTTCAGTCGGTAAAACAAGTCCTCACGAAACCGCCCCTGCGCCACGAACTGCGCCAGATCGCGATTGGTGGCAGCAACGATGCGCACATCGGCGCGGATTGTTCGCGCGCCGCCAACAGTGGTGAACTCGCCCGATTGCAACACGCGCAACAGCCGCGTCTGCGCTTCCATTGGCATGTCGCCAATCTCATCGAGAAAAAGCGTGCCGCCGGCGGCCTGTTCAAACCGCCCTGCCGAGCGCGCCTGTGCGCCGGTAAAGGCACCGCGTTCATGCCCAAACAGCTCCGCCTCAATCAGCTCACGCGGGATTGCGGCCATGTTGATCGCCAGGAATGGTGCGTGCCGCCTTGGCCCCAGATCATGCACCGCGCGCGCCACCAGTTCCTTGCCAGTGCCCGATTCCCCCGAAATCAGGACGGTAAGGTCGTTCGACACGACCCGCGCGATGATGCGGTAAACGTCCTGCATCGCCGGTGATCGCCCGATCAGCGGCAGACCGTCTCCATCCGGATCGATGCTCACCGCCGCCGCCTGCCCGCGTTCGAGCGCGCCCTTCACCGTGCGGGCAAGCATATCGAGGTCAAACGGCTTGGGCAGATAGTCAAACGCGCCCACTTCATTCGCGCGCACGGCTGTGCTCAGCGTATTTTGTGCCGACAGCACGATCACCGGCAGCGCTGGATGCGTTGTAAGCAGCGTGGCAACCATATCCAGCCCATTGCCGTCGGGCAGGACCACGTCGGTAATCAACACATCGGGCAGCCCCAATGCGAGCTGGTGATGCATATCCGCCAGCGTTCCCACCGCCTTGACGTCATGGCCCAGCCGGCGAAGCGCCTGGCCGACGACGGTGCGAATGGCGGCATCATCATCCACCACCAATATGCGGCCGTTCATGTGCCCTCCGTTCATTTCACGGCTGCCGGTAACAGGATGCGGAACATCGTTTTTTCTGGCGTTCCCTCACGGGCATATTGAACGATTCCCCCCATATCGCGCACAAGCTTTTCCACCAGGGCAAGGCCAAGCCCCTGCCCCTCCGGTTTGCCGGACACGAACGGATCGAACAGGTGTTCGGCGATATCGGCAGGCGCACCGGGGCCATTATCGATCACGCATAACTCAATCGGCAGGCGCTGGCGCGGCTTGCCGGGGGTGGCAGGCACAGCCATGCCGTGGCGATATGCGGTCGTCAGCTTGATGCGGGCATCGGCCTGGTGCGCTGTCGCCTCACGGGCGTTTTTGAGCAGGTTGAGCACCACCTGCACCAGCGCGTCAGGGTCAACCATCACCGGTGGCAGCGAGGGATCAAACCGCTCCTCAATAGTGATTCCGCGGGCAAAACCGGCCAGGGCGACGCGGCGGCAATGATCGAGCATGGGATAAATATTGTGCGGGGCGAGCGATAACGGCCGCGTGTCGGTGAAATCCTGCATCCGATCGATCAGCGCGGCGATCCGGTCCACTTCGGTAACGATCAACGTGGTCAATTCGCTGGCATCATCTTCCCGGGCACCATCTGCGAGCAATTGCGCCGCACCGCGGATGCCCGAAAGCGGGTTTTTAATCTCATGCGCCAGCATGGCTGCGGCCCCGACAGCCGAACGGGCCGCTGCCCGATCGGCCTGGCCCAGTCGCCGTGATGCGGCGCCGTTATGGAGCGTGATAATCCGCCAGCCGGGATGGTCAGAGATCATCGCTTCAATAAAATCGACGCGGACCCGCCCGCCACGGGTCGTTTCAATGACGCTGTCATAAGCCGCAAAGCCCAACCCGGCGCGGCGATCCGTATAGCTGGTGGGCACGACCATCACATAATCCAGCCCGTGCCCTTGCATTGCGCGTTCGGAGACATTCAGCAGCAGTTCGGCCTCGCTATTGGCATAGCCCACCTGCCCCGCCGGGTTGACCAGCACCACAGCGACCGGGAGTGCCGCCAGTACCTCAGCGAAATGCGGCCTTGATGGCGAAGCCGGATCGTCTGGCGCGGGGGTGGCGGAAAGGGGCAAGCCTTTCAGGCAGCCCGTAACGCGCTGTAATCATGGCGATATGGCGCGTAGAATTCTGCCAGCATCGCCAGCACTACCTTGGGATCACCCTGTTGGTTCACCCGGTTGCGAAACTCAGCTGAGCCGTGCAGCCCCCGCGTGTACCAGCCAATGTGTTTGCGGGCGAGATTGACCCCGGTCTCATTGCCATAGAGTTCAAGCATCGCGTGGTAATGTTCTATAATAACGTGATATTGTTCATCAAGATCAGGGTCTGGCCGCGCTTGCCCTTTGGCGAACCAATCGATGACCTGGCCAAGCAGCCATGGCTTGCCATAAGCACCCCGCCCAATCATCACCCCGTCCGCGCCCGACTGCTCCAGTGCAGCCTCTGCATCGGCAATCGAGCAGATATCGCCGTTGACGATCACGGGTAGCGTCACAGCATCCTTTACCCGGCGCACAAACGCCCAATCGGCATTGCCCTTGTACATCTGATTGCGGGTGCGACCGTGAACTGTGATCATTTTTGCGCCCAAATCCTGCGCAATTTTGGCCAATTCGGGCGCGTTTAGGCAGGAATGGTCCCATCCCATCCGCATTTTGACCGTAACAGGCACCGAAACGGCGGAAACGGTCGCTTTTATCAAGCTGGCGGCGAGCGGCAGATCGCGCATCAGGGCAGAGCCGGCTTCGCCATTGACGATCTTCTTCACCGGGCAGCCCATATTGATGTCGATGATCGCCGCACCGCGATCCTGATTGAGTTTCGCGGCCTCGCCCATTTCATAGGGGCTGCACCCGGCGAGCTGCATGGAGATGGGTTCTTCAACCGGATCCCAGGCCGCCTTTTGCAGCGACTGGCGGGTTTCGCGGATCATCGCCTGGCTGGCGATCATTTCGGAGATGTTGAGCCCACAGCCATAGCGCCGCACGATCCGCCGGAATGGCATATCGGTAACGCCGGTCATCGGCGCCAGCAGCACGGGGCTGTCGATCCGGACGGGACCGATATGGATGGGGGAAAGCCTGGTCATGATCTGCCTGAAAAACGGGCAGCGTTTACCGGGCAACGGGGCTGCATGCAAGACTGGCGAGGCGCTGGCGGTTGCGCTAGGCGAGCGGGATGAAGGATCAACCGCATATTATTGCCCTGATCGTCGCTGCGGGCACGGGCACCCGCGCTGGCGGCAGCGTGCCGAAGCAGTTTGCTGTCGTTGCGGGCCAACCCATGATTGCGCACAGCCATGCCGCCCTGGCGGCGCACCCGCGCATCGCACAGGTGCTGGTGGCGATTGGTGCAGGGCAGGACGCGATGCTGGACAGGGCGATTGGCCCGGTGGCGCGACTGGCAGGCGGGGCGACGCGTCGCCAATCGGTGCGCGCCGGGCTGGAGATGATAGCGGCGCAGGGGGGCGCTGACATGGTGCTCATCCATGATGCGGCCCGCCCCTTTTTATCCGCCGATGTGATCGACCGGTTGATTGATGCGCTATCGCAAAGCGCGGGCGCCGTGCCCGTGTTGCCGGTGGCGGATACGCTGGCGAACGGTATCGAGATATTGGGCGCAACCGTGCCGCGCGATAATTTATTCCGGGTGCAGACTCCGCAGGCGTTCCGCTTTCAGACAGTGCTCGACGCGCACCGGCAATGGCCCGATAATGAAGACGCCACCGATGATGCGCAAATGGTTCGCCGTTTCGGGGGTGAGGTTGCGATGGTAGAAGGCGATGTGATGATCGAAAAAGTAACCTACCCCGCTGATTTTGCCGCTGCTGAAGCGCGGCACGGTGCGCAAATGATATCACGCACGGCGATGGGGTTTGACGTTCACCGGCTAGAGGTGGGTGAGGAATTGTGGCTGGGCGGCGTGCTGATCCCGCATGACAAGGGCCTGTCCGGGCATAGCGACGCCGATGTCGGGCTGCACGCGCTCACCGACGCGCTGCTTGGCACGATTGGCGCGGGCGATATCGGCACGCATTTTCCACCCAGCGACCCGCAGTGGCGCGGGGCCGCATCGTATAAATTCCTGCAGCACGCAGCGCAGCTTATTTCCGAGCGCGGCGGGATGATCGATTTCATCGACCTGACTTTGATCTGCGAGGCCCCCAAAATCGGTCCCCACCGCCACGCGATGCGCGCACGGATTGCCGATCTGCTGGCGCTGACCCCCGATCAGGTGAGCATCAAGGCGACGACGACCGAACGGCTTGGCTTTACCGGGCGCGGTGAAGGCATTGCCGCGCAGGCGGTGGCGACCGTCCGGGTGCCGGCGTGATCAAAATTTCCGCCGCGCTGATGCTGGTGCTGGGCGCTGGTGCCGCATCTGCGCAAAGCGTGGTTGCCACAGTCACCCTGCCCTGCGTCACCCCGCCGGAGGCCGAAGCGCTGGTGGCCGCTGTGGTGCCGGAGCTGATTGGGGATGTTGGGCGTATCTGCGCTGCATCGCTGCCTGAAACCGCGCTGGTGCGCCAGGCTTCCGGGCCATTCATCACCCGATACCGCGCCGAGGCCGATCTGGCCTGGCCGCGTGGGCGCGCGGCGATTGCCAAGATTACCGGGCCAGAGATTGCCTCGCTGCTGAACAACGACGCCGCCCGTCCGCTGCTCGCCTCGCTGATCACCCCGGCGCTGACTCGCGGGTTGCAACCGGTGGATTGCGCCGCGATTGAGCGGATCGTGGTGCTCGCCCAGCCCCTGCCCCCGCGCAACACGGCGGCATTGTTCGTATCGATCATCCAGCTGGTCGATGCCAAACGCACGGCAAGCGCCAAGCCCCGCCTGCCCATCTGCCAACCAGGAGCACGCTGATTATGGCGGACATCATCGAGACCATCTTGCCAGCCGAACTGGTGGAGGCCGCGCGCCGGGTGGTGAGCGCCAATCTGGCCGCCGGGCGGATGGTGAGCATCGCGGAAAGCTGCACTGGCGGGCTGGTGGCAGCGGCGATCACCGAAATTCCGGGATCATCGGGCATGATGAACACCGGGTTCGTCACCTATTCAAATGACGCCAAGGCGGCACAATTGAAGGTGAGCCAGGATGTGCTCGACACCTTTGGTGCGGTTTCCGTCGCCGTTGCCTGGAGCATGGCGCAGGGCGCGTTAAAGGCCTCTGGCGCTGACGTGGCCGTGGCGATTACCGGGGTTGCCGGGCCGGGCGGCGGCAGCGAGAAAAAGCCCGTCGGCACCGTGGTATTTGCGCGGGCGGAAAAAGGCGATGATCCTGCCAATGTTGTCGCAGACCGCCGCGATTTTGGCGATTTGGGGCGTGGTGGGATACGGCTTCAGGCGGCGCTTTGCGCACTGGAACTGCTGATGCCTGATGATCCCGCCGCGCCGGCCGCATAAAGCACCGCTGCCCGGTCTTCAAAAGCGCCAATCATCTTGCGGAGCGCACGGTCGAACACCTGGCCCGCCAATGCTTCGAACACGCGGTTCTTGAACGCGAAATCGACCGAGAAATCGACCAGGCACCCGCTGGCGCCATCGGGCCGAAATCCCCAATCATTTCGCAGATATTTCAATGGCCCATCGACATATTCTACCAAAATACGCGAAGACCGGGTCTTCGCCACCTTTGACGTGAATGTCTCCCGCAGCCCTTTGAAGCCGACGACCATGTCCGCCACCAGTTGCGTATCGCTGTTTGATCGCACCCGAATTGCCGATACCCAGGGCAGGAATTCAGGATAGCGCGCCACATCACCCACCAGCGCGAACATCTGTTCTGGCGTATAGGGTAGCCGCCTGGTCTCGGTATGGCGCGGCATCAGGCGCGGGCCAGTTGGGCCTCGCGCGCTGCCCGCAACCGGGCGAAATCATCCCCGGCATGATAGCTTGAGCGCGTCAGCGGCGAGCTGGCGACCAACAGAAAACCCTTGGCGCGGGCGATGGCGGCAAACGCATCAAACCCGGCAGGCGGCACGAAATCAATCACCTTGGCGTGGCGCGGGGTGGGTTGCAGATATTGCCCCATCGTCAGGAAATCGATGTCGGCGCTGCGCATATCGTCCATCACCTGATGCACCTCCAGCCGCTCTTCGCCCAGCCCCAGCATGACGCCGGACTTGGTGAAGATGGACGGATCATGCCGCTTCACACTCTCCAGCAGTCGCAGCGACGCATAATAGCGCGCGCCGGGGCGAATGGTTGGGTACAGACGCGGCACGGTTTCCAGATTGTGGTTGTACACATCCGGCCCGGCTTCCACGATCGATTCAATCGCTGCCTGCGCCTTGTTGCGGAAATCGGGCGTCAGGATTTCGATGGTGGTTGCAGGCGTGGTGCGGCGCAGTGCCTGGATCACCTTGACGAACTGGCTTGCCCCGCCATCGGGCAGATCATCACGGTCAACCGAGGTGATGACGATATGTTGCAGGCCAAGCTCGGCAGCGGCGTCGGCGGTGTGCTGGGGTTCCAATGCGTCCACCGCGCGAGGCATGCCGGTTTTCACGTTGCAGAACGCGCAGGCGCGGGTGCAGGTGTCGCCCAGGATCATCACCGTGGCATGCTTTTTGGTCCAGCATTCCCCGATATTGGGGCACGCTGCCTCCTCACACACAGTGTTCAGGTTCAGGCGGCGCATCATCGCCTTGGTTTCGGCAAAGCCCAGGCTTGTCGGGGCCTTTACCCTGATCCAGTCTGGTTTGCGCTGGCGCTCTGGGCGCGGAACCGGTGCCATGTCGTTCATCGTCACCACATAGCGATGCTTTGCGCGCGTTGCCAGTCCCGCCCTTAGGCGGCATGCTGGGGCTATGCCCGATTTCAACAAAGGCGTTGACGGTTACCACCGCTTGCGCACCACAGACTGGCCCCCGCTTTTGCGGGGGTACGGCGGTGGTTCAAATTGACCGGAAACGGCTCCAGCAGCCGATGACGGCGGTTGCCCTCCGGCAGGCTGGGTACAGCATTACCAAAGAACGGATTGCCGCCTGAAGCTTGTCCTTCGGGCTCGCAACGTCCCGCAGGTCTCTTGATCGCTTGCGCCCCCGCCCCGCCCTCGCTAGGCCGCCGCTTTAATGCAACCGTCCGATCATCGCCCCGCAACGCTCATTGCCGGAAGCGCTGTGTTTCCGCACCGCGACCTGACGGGCATTGACGGGCTTCAGCCACATGAGATCACGTTCCTGCTCGATGAGGCGGAACAATGGATTGAGGTGAACCGCAGCCGCGCCAAGAGCGAGCGGCGGCTGGAGGGGTTGACGCTGATCAACGCGTTCTTCGAAAACAGCACGCGCACGCTTTTGTCGTTCGAGATTGCCGGCAAGCGCATGGGCGCTGATGTGGTCAATATGCACGCCGCCCAATCGAGCGTTAAAAAGGGCGAGACGCTGATCGATACCGCCGTCACGCTGAACGCGATGCGCGCCGATATGCTGGTGATCCGCCATTCAAGCTCAGGGGCAGTCAAGCTGATCGCGAGCAAGGTCGATTGCCCGGTGCTGAATGCCGGCGATGGCTGGCATGAACACCCAACCCAGGCGCTGCTCGACGCGCTGACGATCCGGCGGCGGCGCGGGGCGATTGCCGGGCAGCGCGTGGTGATTTGCGGTGATCTGATGCATAGCCGCGTCGCACGATCAAACATATTGGCGCTGACGGCGCTGGCGGCAGAGGTGCGGGTGGTGGCCCCGTCCACGCTGATGCCCGCCGCGATTGAGCGGATGGGGGTAACGCCCTTTACCGATTTTGATGCCGCACTTGAGGGCGCTGACGTGGTGATGGTGCTGCGGTTGCAGAATGAGCGGATGGACGGTGGCTTCATCCCCTCCACGCGCGAATATCACCTGCGCTATGGCTTGAACAGCGAACGGTTGCGGCGCGCCAAGCCCGATGCGCTGGTGATGCATCCCGGCCCGATGAACCGGGGGGTGGAGATAAGCTCGACCGTGGCAGACCACCCTACCCGTTCTGCGATTACCGAACAGGTGGAAATGGGCGTGGCGGTGCGGATGGCGTGCCTGGACGTGCTAACCCGCCGGGCGCGCGGTGTGGAGGGCTGGGCATGAGCGCGCTGGCGTTCACCAATGCCCGGCTGGTGCTGGCTGGTGAGGTGGTGACCGGCGGGTTGCTGGTGCGGGACGGGGTGATTGAGGCGATTGGCGCTGTCGATGTGACAGCGGATGCCGAGACGCATGACCTCGGTGGCAAGCTGCTCGCGCCCGCGATTATCGATCTGGGCGTGTTCGCGGTTGATCTGGCGGCGTGCCATGCGGGCGGAATCGTGCGGATTGGCCTGATGCCCGATCAGTCACCGGTGCTCGACGATCCGGGGATTGTCCAGCGCGCCGCGCTCATCGGGCGGCCGGATTTGTGGATTCACCCGATTGCAGCCGCCACGCGCGGGCTGGCCGGGCGCGACATTGCCGAAATGGCGATTAACCGCGATGCGGGCGCGCGCGCCATTGGCACCGGGCGCGGCTGGATTGGCGATGCAGGCGTGATGCGCAAAGTGCTGCGCTATGCCGGTGATCTGGGGCTGACGGTGATCGCCCATGCTGAGGATGGCGGGCTGGCAGCAGGTGCGGTTGCGACTGAGGGCGAAACGGCGACCCGGCTTGGGTTGGCGGCGGCACCCGCGATTGCCGAGGCGCTGGCGATTGCGCGTGACGTGATGTTGGCCGAGGAAACGGGTGCGGCGATCCATTTCCGGCAAGTAACGACGGCGGCGGGCTTTGCGCTGGTGCGCGCGGCCAAGGCGCGCGGCGTGGCGGTGACGTGCGGGATTACGCCTGCGCATCTGTTGCTAAGCGACATTGCGATGAGCGATTTTCGCAGTTTTGCCCATCTGTCGCCGCCACTTCGGGCTGAATCTGATCGTCAGGCGGCGCTGGCCGCGCTGGCAGATGGCACGATTGATGTGCTGGCATCGGGGCATGATCCGCGCGGGCCCGAGGAAAAGCGGCTGCCCTTTGCTGATGCAGCACCCGGCATGGCGGGGGCCGAAACATTGCTCGCGCTCGGGCTGGGGCTGGTGCGCGATGACCGGCTGACGATTGAGCGGTTGTTCGCGCTGCTGGCGGGCAATCCTGCGCGGCTATTAGGTATACAGGCCGGATATCTGGCACCCGGCATGCCGGCCGATCTGATCGTGATCGATGAAGGCAAGCCGTGGCAGATCACCGCCGATACGCTTGTGGGCCGGGCCGGCAATACGCCGTTTGATGGCCTGCCGGTTCAAGGCAAGGCGATGATGGTATTCAAGGGCGGCAACCGGCTGAAGTAAGGTTTTGGGCTGGACTTGACCGCCAGCCCTTATCCCCCGTCGGGGCCTAGCCCGTCACTATCACCGCGATGCGAGCTGCCGGGGTGCCTGCACCCAGCGAGCGACCTGATCGCCCGCATTTGCCCGCACAAAGCATGATCCGCCATGGGCGCGATATGATGAGCACATGGCAACGGCGTCGCCCCGCGTAAAGCCGCCCACCGACAAGCGATAAAATTGCCCGGCTGCGGTGCGCACTGAAGCGCCGGATGGCTGTTGAGCCGCCAGCGCGGGATAGCGGCGGGTTGCCTTCATCCAGCCATCCCGCGCAACGCCAGCGTTTTCAAACGCGCCGAGTTGCACGAAGAAGCCACCTTTGGCAGGTGCGGCCATCACGGGTGCGGGGCTGACAGTGGATGTGGCGGCCAGAACCGGTGCGGGGACACGAACAGCAGCCATGCGGCGCGATGCGCCCATTTTGGCGGGCATGTAATTGGCCGGCGTGTAATTGGCAGGCAGGGCCTGAACCACCGGGTTGCGGGCACCAAACACAATCACTGGCCGCGTGGAGATTTCCGGCGCTGCGGCTGCGACCATGACGGGCGGTGCTTCCGCAACGGGCGCCGATGCCACTTCAACCGGCGCGGCGACTGGATCGCCAGGCTTGCCCGGCATATAGTTGTCAATCGCATCCGCCATTTGTGGCTGCGGCGCAGCCTGCGGTGATACTTGCGCATTGAGTGCAAGCGCAACGGGCTGGCCCTGATCCTCAACCGCGCGCACGCCAATCAGGCTTGCGACCTGATCGGATGCTGCCTTGGGATGCGCAAACGCTGCCCATTGCAGGATACGATCATCGATCTCAGCAGGTGTCACGTCCAGCGCAGCGACACTTTTTGCCTCGGGCCAGCGACCGGCAAGTGCCAACGCAAGAGCCAGATTTTGGCGGGTCTTGGCATCGGTGGCGGGTCCACGCGCAGCCTCTGTCAGCAATTCAACGGCGGTGGCGGGATCGCCGGCCAACGCGAGCGCCAGCCCACGGTCGGCAACCGGAATCAACGCGGCGTGATCATCAAGCGTCTTGCGCGCCGATGCCCAATCGCCGGTCGCGGTCTGCGCCAGCGCCAGGTTCAGCGCGATCTGCCCATCAGCAGGCGACAGCGTGACGGAATCGGTAAAGGCATCACGTGCAGAGGCAAAGCGCCCTGCCCTCAAATAGGCGCTGCCCAGCAGCGCGCGATAGCTGGCATCCTGCGGGCTGAAATGCACGGCGCTTTCGGCAAAGCCGATCGCCTGGGCGATCTTGCCGCTTGCCAACGCCTTTTGCGCCTTGGCGGCATCGCCTGCCGCTTGTTTCATCGCCTTGGCATCCAGCGCGCCAGCAACGGCGATGCTCGCCTGCGTCAAGCTGGTGCCAATCGCGGCACCGCCAAAGATCAGGGCGGAAAGCCCCAGTGTCGCCATTGTGCGTTTTGTCATCGTTGCACGCTTCATCGGATCAGCCCCCATTACCGTGATCATCATCCGCCCCAGTCGACAGCCGGTGAGCCATCGCTTCCACCTGGGGCAGCGTCTTCAAAAAACTATCGAGTGCTTCGGTCACCAATTGCTGCGCCGATTGGCGGTGCAGCGCACTGGCCAGGCGCAGGCGAAGGTGCCGATCGGCATCAAGCCGCAAGGTGAAAGCTGCCTTCAGGCCGCCGGGCACATTGCCCCGCTCGCCGCTACCGCCGCCGCCGCCCCGTTTGGAACGGCGTTTTTCCGGTGCTGGTGCGATATTTGGCATCGGCGACGCGGCAGGTGCCGCAATCGGCTGCGCGCGGACCGGATCTGGGGCCGCCGCCTCAATTTCCTGCAGCAACACTTCGCGCTGGCGGAGCACGGGCGGCAATGGCAGCGCTTCAACCGGGGCGTTGCCCGGCTGGCTGTCATTATGGCCCATATCATTCCAGCCAAGATCATCGATTGCTTCAGAAACGGCGCCAAAGCCGGAAAAACCCTGTGGGCGCATTGCCGGTTTGGCCTGGCCCTTGCGCGCCAATAGCCCTGAGGAGAGCGAGGCGAATGGTTTAGGTTGCCCCATCATCCCGGCCACCTCAGCTCACCACGCGGCGGCCAAAGCCGCCCGCCTGGCGATTGGGGGCAAAGCCACCCGGTGCTTGCGGCGCGCTGAACACGGTGCGGCGGAAATTCTTTTCAAGCCGATCAGCGATATAGCCCCAAAGCTGTTCGATCTCTGCCGCCGAACGCCCATTTGGATCGACTTCCATCACGGTGCGGCCATCGATCATCGATGCCGCAAAATCAGTCCGGTGGTGGATGGTGATGGGCGCAACGGTGCCGTGCTGCGACAGGGCGACGGCGGCTTCGCTGGTGATTTTGGCCTTGGGCGTGGCGCCGTTGACGACAAAGATCAGCGGCTTTCCGGCCCGATCGCAAAGATCAACTGTTGCCCCTACGGCGCGCAGATCATGCGGGCTGGGGCGGGTGGGAATGACGATCAGCTCTGCCACGGCGATAACGCTTTGGATCGCCATGGTGATGGCGGGTGGCGTATCGATCATCGCCAGGCGAAAGCCCTGCTGGCGCAGCACTTCCAGATCCGCGGCAAGCCGCGCAACCGTGGTTTGGGCAAAAGCGGGAAATTCGCTTTCGCGTTCATTCCACCAGTCAGACAGCGATCCTTGCGGATCGATATCAATCAGCACGACGGGGCCACCGCCAGAGCGCTGCGCCTGCACGGCCAGATGCCCAGACAATGTGGTCTTTCCCGAACCACCTTTTTGAGAAGCCATCGCGAGAACGCGCATTATTTCCCCGGTCTTACCTGTTTCAGCGGGTAAAATGCCATGCCGAGTAATAAGAAGCGGTTAACGCCCGAAACGATGCGGGGACGGCTGCGTTTGCTATGCGCGCCCAGCACGCGACCGCCCCGAAATGGCCCGAAATGAAGCGCGTGGGACATATGGTTTACCAATTATTACCGAATTTTCGCTTAAACGGCCCTATTCGGATAACAGGTTGAGCATTGGGACCGACGACATGATCAAGCAACGAGCGATGTTCAGCGCCGTAGCAATGGCGGGCGCTGCTGTGGCGATGGCAATGGCCAGCACACCGGCACGGGCCGATGTGAAGTCTGGCGTCGATGCCTGGAGCCGGGGCGAATATAAAAAGGCCGTTGAAAACTGGCGCCCAATGGCGATTGCCGGTGATGCCGATGCGCAGTTCAACCTTGCCCAGGCCTATAAACTGGGGCGCGGCGTGCCCGTTGATCTGGGGCTGGCAGAGGAATGGTATCGCAAGGCGGCGGTCCAGGGACATACCCAAGCCGAAGATGCTTATGGCCTGACGCTGTTCCAGAACAATAAGCGCGACGAAGCGGTCCGCTGGCTCGAACGATCGGCTGGCCGGGCAGAGCCGCGCGCGCAGTTGGTGCTGGGGACGATGTTGTTCAATGGCGATGCCGTGAAGAAGGATTGGGTGCGCGCCTATGCACTGGTGTGCCGCGCCGCTGCATCCGGCTTGCCGCAGGGCGGACAGACCCAGGGCCAGATGGACCAGTATATCCCGGCGGACATCCGCCAGAAGGGCATTGCGCTTGCCCGCGAATATGAAGCCGCCGCAGAACGCCCGCAAACCATGCCGGAGGTTGCAACGCAATCACCAGCTGGGATGCGCAGCACCGATCTGCCGGCATCGGCCTATGCCGAGGGTAATGAGGTGCGGCCCACGCCCGTTGCCCCACCCGTTGCGACCAAAGCGCCGGTGAAAACCCCGCCTGCCAAGCCGATAAAGGCCCCGCCTGCGAGCATGGCCGCCGCGCCTGCCAGCCCTGCGCCTTCCAGCCCTGCGCCCGCCGTTCCGCGTCCGGTGGCGGGCAAGGGCTGGCGCGTCCAGTTTGGTGCGTTTCGTGACGAAGGCAATGCCCGCGGCCTGTGGCAGCAGCTAACGGCCCGCGTCGGCGGCCTCGGCGCGCTTCAGCCAGTATTTGCAAAGAGCGGCGCGCTGACCAAGCTGCAGGCCGGTCCATTGGCATCAAGCGCAGACGCGGCCCAGCTTTGCCGGGCGGTGAGTGCGAAAGTGCCGGGAACGCCTTGCGTGGCGGTTGCGCCCTAATCCGTTACCCATTCGCTTGCGGCAATTCCCTGCGCGTACAGTAATGCGCTCAGGTCATTATGGTCGATCCGAACCGCGGCGGCGGCTGCAACCACCGGTTTGGCGTGATAGGCATAGCCCAGCCCTGCCCGCCTGATCATGGCGAGATCATTGGCGCCGTCGCCCACGGCCATCGTCGCCTCTGGCGGGATGGCGAGGTCGTTGATCGCCGCGAGCAGCGTTGCTTCTTTCGTGCCTGAATCGACGATTGGCTTTGCAACGGTGCCGTCGAGCATGCCGGCGGCAATACCAAGCCGGTTGGCGACCACCCGGTTGAACCCGATGGCGCTGCCCACTGGTTCGGCAAAGCGCGTGAAGCCGCCCGACACCAATATCGCCGTGCCGCCGCGCGACCGCATTGTCCGTACCAGCGCAATGGCGCCGGGCATAATCTTGACCCGTTCTGCCAGGCAACGTTCTATCGCTGCCTCGTCCAGCCCGGCGAGCAGCGCAACGCGTGCATCCAGCGCTTCGCCAAAATCGAGTTCGCCGCGCATCGCTGCTTCAGTCACAGCCGCGATCTCGGGCTTGATGCCCGCATAATCTGCCAGCTCGTCGATGCATTCGACGGTGATCATCGTTGAATCCATATCGGCGATCAGCAGCGATTTGGGCCGCGCCATCATCGCCTGCACGACAATATCGACGCGGTCAAAGGCCCCTTCCAGCGCGGTGCGTGCGACATCTGGCGACTGGCCAAACATCACGTCCGCCGCGCGGCCTTGATCAAGCCATCCCGATCCGATCACGGCGCAGCCAGCGGCGTTCAACCGATCAAGGCTTTCCGAAATTTGGCCTGCATCCAGCCGGTCTGCTGCTATCAGCGTTGCAATGAACATCGCGTCATCCCCTTTGCGCCCACGCGTCGCGCTCATCGCAGGGCCAACCGCCAGCGGCAAGTCTGCGTTGGCGATGGCGCTTGCACAAAATATGGGCGGAACGGTGATTAACGCCGATTCAGCACAGGTTTATGCGGGTTTGCGGGTGCTCTCCGCCCGGCCCAGTCTGGACGACGAGGCGCGCGTGCCACACCGGCTGTTCGGGCATGTGGGGGCAGATGACGTCTATTCGGCGGCGCGCTGGGCAGATGAAGCACGTTCCGCGATTGATGCCGCGCGTGCCGGGGGAAGTTTGCCGATCCTGGTGGGCGGCACGGGGCTGTATGTGCGGACCCTGCTAGACGGGATTGCGCCGGTGCCCGATATTGACCCGGCGATACGCGCAGCGGTGCGCGCACTGCCCGTGGCAGCGGCGCACCAGCAGCTCCAGCAGCTTGACCCCGAAGCTGCCAATCGGCTCGCCCCCGCTGATACCACCCGCGTCGCGCGCGCGCTGGAAGTGGTGCGGGCAACCGGCCAAACGCTGTCGCAGTGGCAACAGCAGCTATCGGGCGGCATTGGCGACCGGATCACGCTGATGCCGCTGGTGTTGCTGCCCGATCGTGATTGGCTGATCGATCGCTGCGACGCACGGCTTGCCGCGATGTTTGATGGCGGTGCAAATGCAGAGGTTTCAGCGCTGCTGGCCCAACCAGGCATTGCCGCAAACGCGCCCATCATGCGCGCCATCGGCGTGGGCGAGGTGGCAGGCTGGCTGAACGGCACACATGACCGTGCAACCGCGCTCGCCCAGGCGCAGCTCGCCACGCGGCGCTATGCCAAGCGCCAATATACGTGGTTTCGCAACCAGCCCCCCGCAGACTGGCCCCGCACCGACCTGCGCGATACCGGCGCGCTGCTGGCGCAATTCAGGGCGCTTTACCCCGGCTGATCAAGCGCCGCTTCGCTGACGATCGATCTCACAACCAACCGCTGCATCGGGATAGACATCCGGCTTCGATGATCGCACCCGCACCCGCTGCACCCGGGGATCGACCAGCGCAATCGCCGCAATCGCCTCACAAAGCGTTTCCTGCAGGTTGAAGTGGCGGCTGGCGGCCAGCGCCAGGATTTCGCGGCGCAGGAAATCATAATCGACCACGGCATTAATTTCATCGGGCAGATCGCCCGCATCATAACGGCAATGGAGCCAGACCGATAGTGTCACACGTTGCGGTGCCGCCAGTTCTTCCGGGTGGATGCCAATCCGCATCGGCAGCGACAGCCCGTCAAGAATAGTCGTGAATTCAGCCATGTACGGACTTTCTGGTGGAAAACATCACATCATTGGCCAGCGGGATAAACCGTTGCCCGGCGTCGACATAGATCGTCTGCCCGGTAACCCCGCGTGCAGTGAGCAGGAACGCCACCGCATCCGCCACCTGATCTGCCCCTACCGGGTGGTGCAGCAGATTGGCCGATGCCACGGCGGCAAACTCTTGCTCGGTCTGGTCCAGGCTGGGCAATGTAAGGCCGGGGGCGACGGCGTTCACGGTAATTTGGTCGCCCAAAGCCTGAGCCAGCATCTGCGTTGCCCCGGCCAGCGCGAGCTTGCTGCAGGTATAGGAAAAGAAATCGGGGTTGAGGTTGACCAGTTTCTGATCGAGCAAGTTCACAACCGCCCCTGCTGCTAGGTCGCGCTGTTCGGCCATCGCGCTGGCGAGCAACACTGGCGCGGTTAGGTTGACGTGCATATGATCATCAATCTGCGCACCGTCGGCGATTGGCGGCGTATCATAAGCGAACAGCGATGCATTGTTCACCAGCCCCGTCACCGGCACGCCAAAGGCCGCGCGGGCGGCCGCGATCAACGTCGTTGCGGCACCGTCTGCTGCCAGATCCTGCTCGACCGCCACCGCCAGCGGCCCCAGCGCGGTAACCAGCGCATCAGCCGCTGGATGTGATTGGCGGTGGTGGATGATGACGCGCAGGCCATCACGCACCAGGCGGCGGGCAATCGCCTTCCCCATGCGCCGCGCACCGCCGGTGATGATGATGCACCCATCCCCGATCGTCACAAATGATCCTGCGCCGGCGTTTGCACCACGATCATCGCCCTTCCCTAAACGCCCATCAGCGCCAGCACTTCCTTGCGGCTGCGCTCATCATCGCGGAACACGCCCATCATCCGGCTGGTCGTCATCGTGACGCCGGTGGTTCGCACCCCGCGCGCGCTCATACAGGCATGGCTCGCCTCAATCACCACGGCCACGCCCAGCGGTTTCAGATTATCCCAGATACAGTTCGCCACTTCTGCTGTCAGCCGTTCCTGAACCTGCAGCCGACGGGCATAGGTGTGGAGCACCCGTGCCAGCTTTGAAATGCCCACCACCCAGTTGCTCGGCAGATAGGCGATGTGCGCCTTACCGATAATCGGGGCCATGTGGTGCTCGCAATGCGACTGGAACGGAATGTCTTTTAACAGGACGATTTCGTCATAGCCGCCGACTTCTTCAAAAATTCGGGAGAGATGATAGGCAGGATCGTCGCTGTAACCGGCGCAATATTCCTTCCACGCGCGGGCCACGCGGTGCGGCGTATCAATCAATCCTTCGCGTGCCGGATCGTCCCCAGCCCAGCGAATCAAGGTGCGGACTGCGTCTGCAACCTCTTCAGGAACTGGAATTTTCGCTGGTGGGAGGCTAAATTTGCCAGCTCCCGCCACGCCATTATCGTTAATCATTCGACCTCCATGCCGACTGATTCGAAAAAGACGCTACGTCAACCGTTATAGCGAGCCGAACCAGTTCGTAATTGAAACTGTCTCATTTAGGCAACATTGGCGCAAGCGCGCAGTTTTCCGCGGATAACCGATTGACGGCATGATTTGATCGTCGCTATTTTAGCAGGGTGTTCATAAATCTGCTGCGGAAACCGACAACGATCGGCAGCGGCTTGGGAGGGGAATTAGAATGAAGAAATTTGAACTGCTCGCAGCATCCGCTTTGGTGATGTTCTGCGCTACACCGGCTTTTGCGCAAAGCACCGCACCAGCACCTGCTGCACAGCAGGATGACGAAGCATCCGAATCTGATGCCGACATTGTCGTCACCGCCAGCAAGCGCGAAAAGACGCTGCTTGATACCCCGATCGCTGTTACGGTAACATCGGGCAAGACGATCCAGGACGCCCAGATCCGCGATCTTATCGATCTCCAGACGGTTGTTCCTTCGCTCCGCGTGTCGCAGCTCCAGTCTTCAGCTAACACCAACTTCATCATCCGCGGCTTCGGCAACGGCGCCAACAATGCCGGCATCGAGCCTTCGGTCGGCGTGTTCATCGACGGTGTGTATCGTTCGCGCTCGGCCGCAGCGATCGCCGATCTGCCCAACCTGAAGCGCGTTGAAGTGCTGCGTGGCCCACAGTCAACGCTGTTCGGCAAAAACGCATCGGCTGGTATCATCAGCATCGTCACTGCAGAGCCTGCGTTCAAGTTCGGTGGCTCCGCTGAAGTGTCCTACGGCAATTATAACGCCGTTGTTGCAAAGGCGGACATTACCGGGCCGATCACCGAAACGGTCGCCTTCTCGCTGGCCGGGAATTACAACCGCCGCGACGGGTATGTCTTTGATGCCGGTCTCAACACCGACTCAAGCGACCGCAACCGTTATGGTTTCCGTGGTCAGTTGCTGTGGCAGCCAAGTGCTGACCTGAAGATCCGCCTGATTGGCGATTATGATCAGATTGACGAAAATTGCTGCGCAATCGCCAACATTGTCGCTGGTCCAACCACGGCAATCGTGAACGCGCTGTCACCCGGTGGCGTTGGCCTCGATGCCAACAACCCGTTCTCCTATGTAACGTACAGCAACTTCCCATCGTCGAACGACATCAAGAACTATGGCGGTTCGTTGCAGGCTGATTACACGATAGGCCAGATCGCGCTGACGTCGATCACCGCCTATCGCAAGGTGGATTCGCTGACGAACCAGGATTCGGATTTCACCAGCGCCGATCTGATCGGGAATAACAGCCAGGATCTGAAGATTGACACCTTCACCCAGGAACTTCGCCTGGCGACAAATTTTGAAGGACGGTTAAACTTCCTGGTCGGTGGTTTTTACTTCAATGAAAAGATCAACCAGCAAAACGACATCAACTTCGGCACGGGCTTCCGCCCCTATGGCGACCAGCTGATCCGGGGCGCCACGGGTAACGCGCTGAACGTCGCGCTGCTCGAGGGCACCTTTGGTGCGCTTGAAGGTGCGCCGACACGGTACGTCAACGCGTTCTTCCGCACCGGCAATGGTCTGGATGAAGCCTATCGCCTGGCCGATGAATCCTACTCGATCTTTGGTACCGCCGATTTTGAGATTACCGACCGGCTGACGCTGACCGGTGGCATCAACTACACCGACGATCGCAAGAATTTCAGAACCAATGTGATCAGCAGCGATGTGTTCGCCGGCATCGATTTCAACGATCCGCGTTACGCACCGTTCCGCAATCAATTGCTGTTTGGTGGTGCGCTTGCATCAGGGGTTGGCACCGCTGCTGGCCTTGGTCGTTCGGCAACACAGGCTGAAATCGGCGCATTCGCTGCCGGTAACATGGCTGCATTTGGCGCAATTTCGGCCGGCGCACAGGCATTTGCCAATGCTAACCAGAACGTAGCAGCGGCTAACCCGCTGAACGGGCTGCGCGGCCTGCAGTTCCTGCCGCCGTTCCTGAATGTGCCAAACGCAGTGGAAAATGGCCGGACCAGCGACAATAACGTGTCGTACACCGCTCGCCTTTCCTACAAGTTGAACGACAACCTCAGCGCCTATGTAACCTATGCAACGGGTTTCAAGGCAAGCTCGGTTAACCTGGGGCGTGACAGCCGTCCGAGTGTTGCCGATCTGGCCACCATCAACGCTCGTGGCCTCGGTGTCGTTAACCTGACTTCGGGCTCACGTTTGGCCGGGCCGGAAACTGCCACCTCGTATGAAGGCGGCATCAAGGGTAAGTTCTCCACCGTTGCCTTCAACCTCGCGGTATTCAACCAGGAGATTAAAGGGTTCCAGGGTAACATCTTCACAGGTACCGGCTTTGTGTTGAACAACGCAGGTGCCCAGTCGACCTTCGGTATCGAATTCGACGGCACCTACTCACCAACCCGGACGCTGACGCTGAACGCGGCAGTGACCTATCTCGATCCGACATTTAACTCGTTCGTCAACGGATCGGTTTTCAATGCAACATTTGGTGTTGTTCCCGCCAACCTGACCGGTCGTCGTCCTGCTGGTATCCCGGAATTCTCGGTTTCGGGCGGGGCAACGTTCAAGCATGAATTTAACGCTGATTTCACGGCGTTCCTGCGCGGTGATTACCAGTATAACAGCCCGGTAATCATCTCCGACGGCTTGCCGCAGTTCACGCGCAGCGTTCAGTCGTTGAACATGTCGCTGACCGGCCAGTTCCGCAAGAATCTGGAAGTGTCGGTCTGGGGCCGGAACATGTTGAACGCCCAGTATCTGACGACCATTTTCCCATCGGTCGCACAGGCAGGCAGCCTTTCGGGCTACCCAAGCCAGCCAGTCACCTATGGTGGCACGGTACGGTTCAAGTTCTGATCGTCAGGAGCCGGCCCGCCCGGTTCCACCAAATACCGAAAAGGGGCTCGCGGCAGATTGTCGCGGGCCCCTTTTTCTTTGCGAACATAAGGCCTAACGTGTGATTTGGGACAGCTTGTGGCACCGCGGCTGCCACGACTATCGAGACGTCAAGGGAGCGTTTGGCATGTCCATACGGCAGATTATGGTCGCCCTCCCCCTCACCCTCGCTTTTCCTGGGATGCCCGCCACGGCGCAAACATCGGCCCCGCGTGCCGCCGTGCCCCTGCCCGTGCCTGCGAAAATGCAACTGCTCGGCCTGAGCGCAGATGAGGCGATGTCGCTTATGGCCATATTGCAGGCTGCTCAACAGCAACTAAGGGCCGGGAAGTTCCAGCATTTTGCGCTGTTTTCGGGGGCGACCGCCTCCTATACCGAGACCAGAATGTCACCGCGTGATGCTTTCCTGCGGCTGCCATTCGACCGGGTGTGGCGCATTGAACGCCTGCGGCACGAAAACCGTGCGTTGCAGACCCACCGTCTCGCTTATGCGCCCAACGGCCTGGGGCAGCTTTACTGGGATATTGAGGTGATGTCGGGATTGGAGGGCCGGCTTGAGCGGGTGGTGATGACCTATAAAGCGCCCGCCCCATTTTGACGCTCCGCTCGCCCCTCCGGTCGCCCTACCCCTTTAAACGTTCGGCATGCCACGCGATGTGATCAGGCATGAAGGTGGCGATGAAGTAATAGCTGTGGTCATAGCCTGGCTGCATCCGCAGGGTGATGGGCAGCCCCGCGGCCTCACACGCGGCAGACAGCAGCTCAGGATGGAGCTGATCGGCCAGAAAGCTGTCGGCATCGCCCTGATCGACCAGCAGATTGGGCAGCCGTGCCCCCTCCGCGATCAGCGCGCAGGCATCATAGTCGCGCCAGGCGGCCTGATTATCGTCGCCAATATAGCCGCCCAGCGCCTTTTGGCCCCATGCGCAGGCGATGGGCGACGCAATCGGCGCAAAGGCAGAAACGCTGCGAAAGCGCGTTGGATTGCGCAGCGCGATCGTCAATGCCCCGTGCCCGCCCATCGAATGCCCCGTGATGCCCTGCCGCGCCATATCCGCCATCGGAAATGCGTCAGCGATCAGCGCGGGGAGTTCGCTCTCGATATAGGTTCGCATCTTGAAATGCTTTGCCCAGGGCGCGCGAATTGCATCCACGTAAAAGCCAGCCCCCTGCCCAAAATCATAAACATCGACATCTGGCACCGCCTCGCCACGCGGTGACGTGTCCGGGGCGATCAGGATGATGCCATGTTCGGCGCAAGCGGCGCGGTAACCGCCCTTGTCGGTCACATTGGCGTGCGTGCATGTCAGCCCCGAAAGATACCAGAGTATGGGCAACTTCGCGCCGGGAGGATGCGGCGGGACGAAAACGGAAAAAACCATGTCCGTACCGGTGCTTGATGAAGCATGGCGATACACGCCCTGCGTACCGCCATCTGCCCGTGCAGAAATAAGTGTTTCCAACGTCATATCACGCATCCTTCATATCCACTGCGGATCACGGGCACTGCACACACCGCGATCACTATTCGGGCACGGCGTCGCACGGCAGGACGGTGGGCGACAATAGCAAAACCGGGGTGGCACGGTCATTTGCGGGCCCACGCAAGTTTATCGCCCGCACGGCTTGCGTTTGCGCGCCCAATCGACTGTAAAGAGTGACAAAGCCGTTCGGGCAGCGCAAAAGCACTGCACGCTCAGGCGTAAAAATATGGTCGGCCTGTTGCCGACTGCCAACGGGAGGATAACGATGGCAAAAGAACCTACCACCAAGGCTGCGGCCCCAAAGACGGGCGGCATTCACGCGCCCGTACAGCCATCGCCAGAGCTGGGCGCGATTGTCGGTAATGACCGGCTGCCGCGCAGCGAAGTGATCAGCAAGGTTTGGGAATATATCAAGAAGCACGATCTGCAGAATCCTGCCAACAAGCGGGAAATTCTGGCCGATGCCGCCTTGGAAAAGGTGTTCGGTCGCAAATCCTGCACGATGTTTGAAATGAACAAATATATCGCGGCGCACGTCAAGGCGTGATCGCAAGGATGCTAGGCCCCGGGCAAGCGCTTGCTTTGCCCGGGGCCTAGCACTTTATTTCGGCGGCACCCCGCCCCGTCCGATGTTTGACCCTTTATCGGATCGCGCCGGCCATCGCTGTGCAGCGACCACCCTTTACAACGGCTTCCAGCAGCGCGCCTTGATTTGCGGGTGTTCATCACACGCGACCCGGGTGACCGACGCGTCATTGCGCACCTGAACCATCCAGTCGCCCGATCCCGCACAGCGGACGTTCCAGTAAGCCAGCCCGTCGCGGCTGCCGACATAGAAGGACCGCTTTACGTCGTCGCAAGGCTGACCTGATTTGGTCATCAGCTTGCCCAGCATCGTGGCGCGCGCAGCGCCAGCAAGCATGGGCAGGCTTTCAGCAAAAGCATTGCGCGTGGGGAACGGCTTGACCGGGGGTGCCACCACAATTTTTTCGTCGCGCGGCAGGCTGGCGATCAGGGAGTTTACCGATGCCGCCAGCAGCATACCCGCGCCAACAATCATCAGCAGCGATTTAAAGCTGACCATCGTCAGCATCTGCCCGCATGCCGGGCATGAGGTTGCATCATCGGTGCACGAGACCTTGCATTTGGGGCATGATTTCATGGGCGCACCACCGATCAGCCAGCTTTGCGGCCGGCTTGGTCGAGTTCGATCAGCGCGTCGAATGCGGCCTGATCAAGCTCTGTCTGAAACTGGCACCCCGCAGCGAAATCATCTGACCAGATGATGCTGGCGGCAACCGGGCCGATTTGCGGCAGCGTGAGCCAGATCATCGATCCAACTCGAAGCGAGGAATAGGTTTGCAGTCTCGCGCCAAGCGGCGACAGATCGACGACGCGGCACAAGGTTCGATCCAGCCCACCCCGCCCGATCCGGGCGTCAAGCGACACCGGCGCACGCGGGCTGCGGCGTCGTCCGTTTGTTTCGGCAGGCTCAAACTCGGCAGCAAACATCAGCGATCCTCATGGATGAGATGAGGAAAGCCTATCTGTTTGAAGCTAACGCGCCGTTAACGACGCGCCATTTGCGCGGGAAAATGCTTATTTCTTACCCAGCGACAAACCGCCAAAACGCTTATTGAAGCGCGCGACCTGGCCGCCTGCGTCCAGCATGCGCGAATTACCGCCGGTCCAGGCAGGATGCGCGAGCGGATCGATTTCCAGCGTCATCAGATCGCCTTCCTTGCCCCAGGTCGAGCGCGTCTGGTATTTGGAACCGTCCGTCATCTGCACGGTGATGAAATGGTACTGGGGATGGGTATCTTTTTTCACGACTTAGGCCTTTGTCTATGGCTGGTTACCGACCAGCCGGACGTTGCGAAGGCGCGCGCCTAGCATGGACCGACGCGCGCTGCAATCCGGGATGACAGGAATCCGGGATGACAGGGCGGGCTAAATGGCCAAGCCGGTTAGCGCCGCACTATCGTCCCACAGCGCCGCGCAGGCTGCATCATCGCGCGCCAGCGTCGACGGCGTTCGCACGATAGCCTGGCCACGCTCCATCGACCAATAAAGCCCCCGCCCGCCTGCAAAAGCGGCGTCAGTCGCCAGCGCGGCGAGCGCACGACCTGATCGCATGTCGGTGCTGACATGCGGTCCACGGATCACCAGCGGCAGGATGTGGCGAAACACCGCGTTGATGACGGGGCCATAGCCGCGGGCCAGCCCCGTTCCGGGAACAAAACCGGGATCGAAAGCCAGAATGGTCAAATCGGGGCGATCGGTTGCGCGGCAGGCAAGCTCTCGCACGGTCATCAGATTGCATAGCTTTGATGAGGAATAGGCGCGCCGCCCGGCCATGCCGGGTTTGGCGTCGATATCCGGATCATTTTCGGGAAAGGCGAGGCGCTGGGCATCGGCATGGCGGGGGGCCGGAATACCCGTTTTCTGTGCGGGATCATGCGTGCCGCTGGACGTCAGGATGATCCGACCACCGGGGCCGATATCGCCAAGCAGCCGCCGGGCGAGCAGATAATGCGCCAGATGATTGACGGCAAAGCTGCGTTCAAAGCCCTGGGCGCTGCGTTGCGGGTGGTTCAACTGCAGCCCGGCATTGCAAACCAGGGCATCGATGCGGCCATCGGCACGCACGGCATCAGCAAAGCGCGCCACGCTGGCCAGATCATCAAGATCGAGGGGAAATGCAGTCACCCGACCATGTAGCTGCGCTGGCAGTTTATCGGGGTGGCGCGTGCCGATCACCATCGACACATCCCAACGCGCAATCATTGCCTGTGCCGCTGCCAGCCCGATACCGCTGGTGGCCCCCGTCATCACAATCCGCATCATTGGCCCCTTGGTTGGTTAACCGACCAATAAACATGTTGCAGGCAATGGGCAAGGACAAGCGACTGATACCGCACAACTTCAAAGCAGGCGCGGTTCCTGCGCCCATGCGCTTGCGGCCCGTTCCAGCACGTCTCCGGCCGTTGCAATCGGGAAGGCCGGATCATTGATCCAAGCCAGCATCACGCCATCAAACGCGGCCTTTAGCGTGGCCGCAAGCGCCAGATCGTCCGGCGACGGATCATCCTGGCCCCGCGCGGCGGCAAACACCCGGCCCACTTCGTCAATCGCTGCATGGTTAATCGCCGCCATCTGCCCGGCCAGGTCAGCATCCGTCATCGCCTTTGCCGCCAGCGCCAGCCGGACCTTAAAAAAATCACGATCAGGCTGGATGGCAGCGCGCGAGGCGGCAAAAAACGCCTCAATCTGGCGATGCGGCGGGGTTACGGCGCGCCGGGCCTGATTGCGCGCGAGGTAATCGGCCAGGCCCTGTTCGAGCGCCGCTGCCAGCACCGCTTCCTTGGTGGCAAAATGATAATGGACCAGGCCGGGCGTTACCCCGGCCTCCGCCGCAATCACCTTCACGCTGGCGGCTTCCAGCCCGTCACGAGCGACCACCCGGAACGCAGCACCCACCAACCGATCGCGTGTCGATCCGGTCGCCACCGCCGCCGATGCTTCGGGTTCTGGCATTACCACCCCGTCGGCTTGCCCTTGTTCTGCTTGTCGAGCCACGCCTTTAGCGGCGCGAAATAATCGACCATCGGCTGCGCAGACATTACCTTGCTGCCGGTAAAGGCCTGCAGCGCCTCTGGCCAAGGCTTGGACTGGCCCAGTTCGAGCATCGCGTTCAGCCGCGTGCCGACATCCTTGTTGCCATAAAAGGAACAGCGGTGCAGCGGTCCTTTCCACCCGGCCTGTTTGCAGGCCGCCTGATAAAATTGAAACTGCAGCAATCGCGCCAGGAAATAGCGGGTATAGGGCACCGCCGCTGGAACGTGATATTTGGCCCCGGGATCAAACCGTGTGTCATCACGGTCAACCGGCGGCACAATGCCCTGATATTGCAGCCGCATCGCATTCCACGCCGCTTCATAGCCAGCAGGCTTGATCGCGCCCGAATATACGCCCCAACGCCAGCGATCGATCAGCAGCCCGAATGGCAGGAACGCCACCTTGTCCATCGCCTGTTTTAGCAACAGGCCAATATCCTTGTCTTCGCTCGGCACCTTTTCCTTGGCGAGCAGGCCGATGTCGACGAGATATTGCGGCGTAATCGACAGCGCGACAAAATCGCCGATCGCTTCATGAAACCCGTCATTCGCGCCATTTTTGTACAGGAAGGGCTGCGCCTTGTACGCGCGCTGGTAATAATTATGGCCCAGCTCGTGATGGATGGTGACGAAATCATCGCCGTTCACCTTGGTGCACATCTTGATGCGGATATCGTCCTGATTGTCGAGATCCCAGGCCGATGCGTGGCAAATCACCTCACGGTCGGCCGGCTTGGTAATCTGTGATCGCGCCCAAAAAGTATCGGGCAGCGGTGCCATGCCCAGCGAGGAATAAAACCCCTCCCCTGCGCGCACCATCTTGACGGGATCAAAGCCCTTTTCCTTCAGCAGATCGCCGGTATCAAACCCCAGATCGCCGGCCCCTTTGGGCGCAACCAGATCATAGATATTGCCCCATTCCTGCGCCCACATATTGCCGAGCAGATCGGCGCGGATCGGCCCGGTTTTCGGCTGCACTGCATCGCCATATTTCTCGTTCAACTTGGCGCGGGTATAGGCGTGGAGCGCGCGGTAAAGCGGCTCCACTTCGCGCCACAGCTTGTCCGTCAGTGCGGCAAATTCGGTCGGGCTCATATCATAGCCCGAGCGCCACATTGCGCCGACATCGGCATAGCCAAGTTCAACCGCGCCCTTGTTGGCGATGTCGACGCCGCGAGCATAATCGTCATGCATTTGCGCGCCGACATTGTCGTGCCAGCTGACCCACATTTCCTTCAGCTTGGCCGGATCGCGCTCGCTGCCCATCGCCGCTTCGATATCGCTGCCGTTGATTGGCTTGCCGTCCAGCGTGCCCTTGCCCTTGCCATATTGCGACGACATCCGCGTCACGATGGTCGCCAGTTCGGTGGCCGCGCCCGGCGTGGTGGGGGCAGGCAGTGGAATGCCGCCGCGCAGCAGATCAAGCTTGCGCACCGTATCGGGGGATAGCCCTGCGATCTTTTGATATTTCGCCGCATCCAGCGCGAGCTTGACCGCCAGCTCTGTTCCCTGCGCGCTGCTTTTTGCCGCCAGAGCGTCGGTATCATCGGTGATATAGGTCGAATTCACCCATTGTGTGCGATTGGCATCAAGCGAATATTCGGCGAGTTGCGCTTCGGCATCGGCGATGAACTTGTCAGCATCTGCCGAGGTAGGCGCAGCAGGATCAGCGGGTCGGGCGAGAACGGGCGAAGCAACCAGCGCGGCGGCAAGCGCCAGCGCAGAAATTCCGGTGCGGATCATGGGCTTTTCCTTGATCAAGAGCAGTGATGGCACGCAATTGCGCAGGCCGCAGCGGCGCCGTCAAGCCGCCAGAAACTGGGCGATCGCCGCGCCAAGCTCTGGCTTTACCACCGCGCTCATGTGATTGCCTGGCACGGTGACATGGGTCGCACGGGGCAGCGCCTGCGCCAGTGCCGCCGCCGATCCATTATCGAAATCATCCGCGCCGCACAGCACCAGCACCGGCTGGCCGATCCGGGCAAGATCAGCGTCGGTCATGTTGACGAAGGTCTCGAGGATGTTGACCAGCGCTTTTGCATCGCCACCGCTGGTTTTCAGGAAAGCCTCGGCCAGCCACTCAGGGGTGCCGCGTTCAAAACTGCCCGGATTCGTCAGGATGTTGCGGAAAAAATCACCGCGTATTCCCGTCGATGTCAGCCCTTCATAGCCCATGCCGGAAATCAAAACGCGGCGCGGCGCAGCGCCAAGCGCCAGCATCCGCGCTGTCGTGCGCCCGCCGAGCGAATAGCCGCCCAGATCATAATCGCGCAGCCCCAGATGCGCGATCAACGCCAGCGCGTCATGCGCCAGCACATCGGGCGGATAGGCGGCGGCATCATGCGGCTTTGCGCTGTCCCCGTGCGCGCGCAGATCGGGCATGATGACGCGAAAGCCCCTGGCGGCGATAGCGGCTGCATGGCCGTATTTGATCCAGTTGGTCTGGGCATCGGAGAAGAATCCGTGGAGCAGGACGACCGCCCGCCCCTCCCCCATTTCGCGCCACACAAGTGCCGCACCATCGGGCGCATGGAATTGCTGGACTGGCAGATCGCTCATCGTTTGCTTAATCCTGTGCGCCATGCCGCCACATCAGCGGGCTGTGTTTCAAATGCGGGTACATTATCGGCAATCGCGATGCCCGGCTGGATCTTTGACACCCATAAATGCCCCATCGGCTCAATGCCCGACGGATCATCAAGCGTGCCGACTTTTACCGTCGCGCTCGCGCCATCTTCGCTGCCCCGGTGCCACAGCCGCGTGCCGCACGCCGCGCAGAAGTAACACAGCTTGCGCGCACCGCTGAACGCGGTGGTTTCGAACATGGCCGGGTCGCCGGTCCAGCGCAGTTTCGCGGTATCGATTGGCACGGACAATGAAAAGGCGCTGGCGGTCTGTTTCTTGCACTCACCGCAGTGACACGCATAGGCCGCAGGCAGTGGCCCCTGAAGGCGATACCGAACCGCGCCGCACTGGCAGCCGCCGGATCGTTCGCCGGATAGTTCGCCGGATAATTCGTTGGTCACCGTCATCCCCAATGTTGGTCGCTGTCGGATAATATCGCCGGCACGGGTTCACCACAAACCGACACGGTGGGTCCGCCCAGCGCGTTCCAGCGGAACAGGGCAACATGCCAGCCGCCGGGGATATGGCGTGAGCGATCGATGATGCCATCCGCCCCCGCCGCCCGTGCGGCATCGGCGTTGCGCCAGCATGGCGGTTCATCACCCGCCGCCAGAAAATGCCGCCAGTTCACGTTTGACGCTTCTCGGTCGATGCCCAGCGCTTCACACGCGGCCAAGTCGCGCTGGTCGAGCACCTGCGCTGGGCTGACGATCACGGGCACGATCATGCGCGGCAGGCCATCTTCGCGCATATAGCCTGAAACCGCGATCCCGGCCCATTCGGCGGATTGCGTGACATATAGCGCGGGCTGACCATGCCGGTGGTAACGCCCCGCGCTCCCCGGCCCCGGCGGATCAACGACGCCCGCCACCCGCGAGGCCAGGATCGCCCGATAAAACCGCCCCTCAATCGTCGCGAGCGGCACGCCGTTCACGCGCCGATTCCTTCCCCTGCGAGCAGTTGAATGTGCTGACCCAGCGCCGAGCTTTGCACCCGCGCGCGCGTAGAGCGATCAAGATCGCGGCCATCAAGCTGCCGAACGAATATCTGACCCATCCCCAAATGACAGCATCATGCTATCACCGCTCAAGCCGCCTTCTTCAAATGCCGCCGCCCAAGCAATTCTGCGATCTGCACGGCGTTCAGCGCCGCGCCTTTGCGCAGGTTGTCGCTAACGCACCACAGCACCAGGCCGTTATCGACGGTGGGGTCTTCGCGCACCCGGCTGACAAAAGTGGCGTAATCGCCCACGCATTCGACCGGCGTGACATAGCCGCCATCTTCGCGCTTATCGACCAGCATGACGCCGGGGGCCTCGCGCAGGATCGATTGGGCCTTTTTTGCCGAAATTTCCTTTTCGAACTCGATCGTGATCGCTTCGCTATGGCCGACGAACACCGGCACGCGCACACAGGTGGCCACCACCTTGATCTTGGGATCGAGGATCTTCTTGGTCTCCACCACCATCTTCCATTCTTCCTTGGTGAAGCCATCATCCAGGAAGCTGTCGATATGCGGGATCACATTGAACGCGATCTGCTTGGTGAACTTGTGCGCCTCTGCGCTGTCGCCGACAAAGATATTGCGGCTTTGCTCAAACAGCTCGTCCATCCCCGCCTTGCCCGCGCCGGACACCGATTGATAGGTGGACACGACGACGCGCTTGATCGTGGCGTAATCATGCAGCGGCTTTAGCGCGACGACCATCTGCGCGGTCGAGCAATTGGGGTTGGCGATGATGTTCTTTCGGCGATACCCGTCGATATCCTGCGGGTTCACCTCTGGCACGATCAGCGGCACATCGGGGTCCATCCGGTATTCAGATGCGTTGTCGATAACGGTGCAACCGGCGGCGGCAAAGCGTGGCACGTGCAGACGCGATCCCGCCGAACCGATGGCGAACAGCGCCATATCCCAGCCGGTTGGGTCGAAATGCTCCAAGCTCTGCACCTTCAGCGTGCGACCGCTATCGCCGAAATCAATCTCAAGCCCCTGGCTGCGCGATGATGCGACCGCGGCCACATCTGCCAGCGGAAATTCGCGTTCGGCCAGAATATTGAGCATCTCGCGCCCGACATTGCCTGTCGCACCGACAACGACGATCCGGTAACCCATTGTTCGCTCCACCAATCAATCAAGCCGGTCGCATACGCCTAACGCCGCAATTGTCCAGCCTGTCAGGCGATTGCAGCACCGCCCCGGTCAACATCGGCACCGGGGGGAACGCGGCGCAGCAACGGTTGCCACCGGACATAGGCCAGGCTGCGCCACAACCATTCGAGCGGCCCCGCCACGAAGAAACGCATGTATAGGTTAGCGAATACCAACTGAGCGACCACCACCGCAGCCGCAATCGCCGCAAGCTCTGCCCACCCGAATTTGCCGTACAGGCCAAGACCGAACGGCGCGAACAGGATGTAAATCCCGATGATCTGCTGCATGAAATACAGCGAAAACGCCATCCGCCCGGCCGCTTTGAACGGCGCAAGCAGCGCGGCACCAAATGCCATTTTGACCAAGAAGTTAACCAGCGCCAAATGCCCCAACGTCATCGCCAGACGGCCGATTTCCTCGGTAATCCAGATCGTCTTGGGCATTGGCGAAAACGCCATAATCTCACCCATGCCGATCGTCCGGATGGTGATGCCAATGCCGTAGCTGACGATCGTCATGGCAAGGTAGAATCCGGCGCTTCGTCCACCCTGCGTGATCCGCCATTTCCACAATGCAATGCCGATCAGCATCGCAAAAAACGCCTCAATCACTCCGAACAGCGAGAATCCCTTGCCCTGTAGCGTGAGCCAGGATGAAATCATGGCGCTGGCGTAGCTGGAGTAACTCGCTCCGGGCTTCCGGCCAGCATCTTCCTTGGCGGCGGCTTTCTTTTCGGTGTCGTCGAGCTTGAACCGGTCGATCTTGGTTTGCCAGTCCTTCAATGCCGCGCGGTCAGATTCCGTCAGCGGCGTCGCGGCCTGCTGCTTCATCTGTGCCTGTTCAACCTTGGTGGCGAGTTCGGTACGACCGACATATTCACTCGCCCCCATCGCCGCAGTTGCAAGCGCAAAACTCATCCCGATCAACACCAGCCAACCGGGTGCCAGCTTACGAAAAGGGAACAAGAAAAGCGCGGCGATGGCATAGATATGCAGGATATCACCTACCCACAACAGCACGAATACATCGAACAAGCCAAATCCCAGCAGCCACAAGTTACGCCGATAATAAAGGTCCGCAACCGCAATCGGGCCATCGGGCTCCATCGCCTTGGCGGTGATGACCATCATGCCCGCGGCAAACAGCATTTCCAGCAGGCCGCGCTGCGTGCCCTCGGCAATAATCTCAACCGCTGCCCATGTCGTGCGGTCCGCAAAGGTCCATCCGATTGAACGAATGTCATTTTCGAGCAACCAGGCATTCTGCGCCATGTACGGGATGTTCATGAAGAAGATGCCGAGAATGGCAACGCCGCGCAGTATATCGAGAACGTCGATCCGCGCTTTGCCTGTTACGGGTGCCAAATTCGCCATGGTCATTCAGTCCCCCAAGCTTTTCCCCGGACCACGAGGCTAACGGGCGCGTGATGCCGGTCAATCACGCCCATAGCAACTGGCCCTGTGCAGGTCACTTCTTGGCAGGCATCCGTCGATCAAGAAACCCCAATATCGTGGTCCACAAATGCTCGCTGATGCCCGGCCCGCCCACGCGGTGGGTTTGCCCGGGATAGAACATCATTTCAAACGGTCGCGCCCCGCGCTGCATGGCGGCGGCAAAAGCGGTTGAGTTATCGAACACCACATTATCATCAGACATGCCATGGATCAGCAGCAGCGGGTCGCTGATTTTTGCGGCATCGGCGAGTGCATTCGAGCTGGCATAGCTTTTGGGGTCAGTGCGCGGATCGCCCAGATAACGTTCGGTGTAATGGGTGTCGTACAACTCCCATTTGGTCACCGGCGCTCCCGAAATGCCGGCTGCGAACACCCCCGGTGCCGCCTCCAGCATCTTGATCGTCATATAGCCGCCATAGGACCAGCCATAGGTCGCGATCCGATCAGCATCGACATAGGGCTGCTCCTTCAGGAACTTCGCCCCTGCCAACTGATCGGCAACCTCCACCGTGCCCATCGCGTGATAAATATGGTCTTCAAAGGCCTTGCCGCGATTATATGATCCGCGATTGTCGATCTGAAAATAGATATAGCCCTGGTCGACCAGAAACTGCGCCAGCGCGCCATTCCACCCGCGCGTCACCTGCTGGCCTGTGCCCGGCCCGCCATAATGCTGGAAGAACACCGGATATTTCTTGCCCGGCTCCATTTTGGGCGTGATCATCTCCCAATAGAGCGTGGTGCCGTCCTCCGCCTTCAGCGTGCCAAATTTGCGCGGCTCATGGCTGGCCAGATAGGGGTAATAGGGATGGCCTTCCTTGATGGCATTTTCGTTGATCCACGCGATGCGCTTGCCGCTTGTGTCGGCGAGATAGGTTTGCGCTGGCTGGTTCGGGTTTGACCGGCTGATGATGAAACGGCTGGCGGCACCGTCCATGCTCGCGCCATTGGTCCAGCCGCGTTCGGTGAGCAGCGTGACCGACTTTGGCTTGGCGATGTCGACAGCGTAAAGATGCTGTTCGAGCACATCATCCTTGTTGCCGCTGAAATAGAGCCGTCCCTTTTTTTCATCCACTCCCACCAGTCGCGTGACGACCCAGTCACCGCTGGTCAGCGGCGTCCATTTGCCGTCGCGATAATGGTAGAGATGGCCAAATCCGCTGCGTTCCGATCGCCAGATCATGCTGCCATCGGCCATCAGGTGATAATCGTCGCTCAGGTTCACCCAGCTGCGCGCGCCCGCTTTTTCCGTGAACAACACGGTCGATTTGCCGGTGGCCGGATCGACCTTGAGCATATCGAGCGTTTTCTGGTCACGGCTTTCGCGCTGCACCAGCAATGCCTTGCCATCCGGTGTCCAATCGACGCGGGCGAGATAGATGTCGGGATCACTGCCCAGATCGACCTTTACCTGCGCCGACCCATCGGGCCGCATCACATATAGTTCTACCAATGAATTGGGGGTGCCTGCGGCGGGATAGCGTTGATCGAACACTTTCGTGCCCTCTGCGCCAATCGCCGTGCGCGTCACGACACCCACGGGCGCATCATCGAAGCGTTCGACCGCGATCAGCTTGTCGCCGGGGGACCACCAATAGCCGGTGCGGCGATCCATTTCTTCCTGCGCGACGAATTCCGCCTCGCCCCAATGCACCGTGCCAGCGCCCGTTGTGGTCAGCGCGCGGGCGGTGCCGCCGCTGATCGGTTGCACGAACAGATTCTGGTCGCGCACAAAGCTGACGAAACCGCCTGCCGGGCTGATCACCGGGTTCAGCTCGCCGTCTTTGGTGTCGGTGAGCCGTGATACCTGGCCGTCCAACGTGGCAAGGAACAGGTCGCCATCCAGCGGCACGAGAATCGATCTGCTATCGGGTGCCCAATCATAGGCGACAATGCCGCGCGATCCGCCGATGCGCGCCCGCTCTCGCTGCATTTTTTCCGCTTCGGACAGCTCAGCACCCGATCCGATCTTTTTGGAATCGACGAGCATGCGTTCCTGGCCGGTCTTGGTATCCAGCGCCCACAGATCGAACCGATCCTTTTCATCAGCACGGGCGCGCAGTGAGGTAAGCAGGGTGCCGTCAGGCGACAGCCGCAGCGCGCGGGGTTGCGGGCCTGACAGGTCTGGACTGGCAAAGACGCGCTTCAGCGTCAGCGGGGTGGCGGTTGCCGGCTCAGCGGCCATTGCCGTGCCCATTGTTACAGGCACCACGCCCATCATCGGCACAACCGCCGCCGATAACCACAACCCAACCGCCAAGCCTTTTACCACCGTGCATCCCCAGTCCCGAAATATGAGTTCCGATTATTGCAGCCCGACACATGCGAGCGAATGCGCGGCGTTATTGCGGGCGGAACGGGTGGCGTAAAGGGTGGTTCGTCTGATCAATGCCCCATCGGCCTAGACGGCGGCGGGAATCACGCGCTGCGCACTTGGCCGCGCCCCCCTTCGCCATGGCAGCGCCTGCCGCTCGATTATCGAGCGCCATGCCCATTCCACAGGGCCGATGTTCAGATACCGCATGTAGACGTTCGCCAGAACCAGCAGCACCAGGTTGATCGCCAGCGCGGTCAGCATCAACGGCCCCCAGGTCAGCTTGCCGTAAAGATGAAAGCCGAAAGGCGGAAACAGCACCCACAATGTGATCAGCGTTTGGGCGATGTACACCGACAGCGCCGTTTTGCCTGCTGCCTCAAATGGCCGGAGCAAACGCATGCCCGCCGCACTGCCGATGATCACATGCACCAGCCCGATATGGCCGAATGTCATCAGCAGCCGCGCCGTTTCATATGTTACCCAAAACAAGTGCGGCCCCTCGGAAAAGCTGGCCTGTTCCCACGCGCCAATCGTGCGCAGGGGAATGGCAATGCCGTATGCAATCAGCGTCATCACCAGATAATAGCGCCTGCTGCGCCGCCCCTGGATGATCCCCAGCTTGAACAAGGCCGCCCCGATCAGCATCGTACCAGCGGCCTCCCACATCACGAAAATCTCCATAAAGGCGGGGAAGCGATCGCGGGATACGTCGATCTGCGTTTTCACCCAGCTCCATGTGTCGGCTGATCGGCCCTTGTCCTCAGCCGCGATCTGGGCAATCGATTCCTTCTTGTCCTTTGCCCGTTCCGCCTTCCTCTCGGCTGCTTTTTTCAGCAGCTTGCGGTCGGCGGGGCTAATTTTTTCGCCCGCCTGCACCCGCTGCTCAATGGCCGCGACTTCGGCTTTCTTGGTGACTGACTGATAGTAACCGAAATAGCCCCCGGCGAGCAGTTGAAACGTTGCCAGGCTGAACCCCAGCACCAGCAGCCAGCGCGGCCGCCAGCTACGCGCGAACACCGCCACCAGCGCGGCCAGGCCATAGCTGTGCAGAATATCGCCAGGCCACAATAGGATATACATGTGTATGACGCCGAACAGGAACAGCACGATGTTGCGCACATAATAACGCCGCAGTACCGCCCAGCCGCTCGCCGCGGTCGCAAACCGATCGGTCAGGATCACCATGCCGACACCGAACAGCATTTCGAGCAGGCAGCGCGCGGTGCCATTGGCCAGCACTTCGCGCAGCCACCAGGCAATCTGATCGCCCATTGACCAGCCGAGATGCCTGATATCATCCGACGACGCATAGAGCGACTGCCCCATGTCGTTGATGTTCATGAACAAGATTCCCAGAATCGCGATGCCGCGCAGAATGTCCATCACCGCAATACGGGGTGCGCCATCCGGCTCAGCCGCGCTGGTTCCAATTTCCTGTGTCATGATGCCCCCAATACTCGCTGTGTTATATATGCATAACACCGCCCGTAGCGCAAACGAATAAGCCGCGCCGACCCAGGGTCGACGCGGCTTATTTCTGATCGGTAATGTGCGCTGCCGGTTATTCGGCAGCGGTGCCCTTTGCCGGACGCGGATCGCGACGCTCGGCAATACGCGCGCGCTTGCCGCGCAGGCCGCGCAGATAATAGAGCTTGGCGCGCCGCACTACGCCCTTGCGGACAACTTCAATGCTGTCGATGTTCGGCGAATAGAGCGGGAAAACGCGCTCCACGCCTTCGCCAAAGCTGATCTTGCGGACGGTGAAGTTGCTGCCCATGCCCTTGTTCGAACGCGCGATGCACACGCCTTCGTAATTCTGAACGCGGGTACGCTCGCCTTCAACCACCTTCACGCCAACCTTCAACGTGTCGCCGGGGCGGAAATCTGGAATCGTCTTGGTTTCGAGAAACTTCGCAATGTTCTCAGCTTCGATCGTCTGGATGAGATTCATCTCATTCTTCCTTCGTCTGTCGCTGCGCACCAGAGGGAGGGCTGACCCGAGCGCCGTCGTGACGCTCCCAAAGGTCTGGCCTCCTTAGCCGTGTATCGGTTTCGGCCATGTGCTTTCGCCATGCCGAAATCCTCGCATGATCCCCCGATCGCAGCACTTCGGGGATCGTGCGCCCTTCCCATTCAACAGGTCGGGTATATTGCGGGTATTCAAGCAAGCCCCCTTCGAAGCTCTCGTCTACGCCGCTAGAAGCCGCGCCCATTACGCCGGGAAGCAGCCGAATGCAAGCGTCTAACAGCACCAGCGCGCCCATCTCACCACCCGACAGAACGTAATCACCAATGGAGACCTGTTCGATGCCGCGCGCGTCAAAAATCCGCTCGTCAAATCCTTCAAACCGGCCGCACAGGATGACCGCACCCGGGCCGCTCGCAAGTTGACGGATCCGGGCCTGGGTGAGGGGCGCCCCGCGCGGCGTCATCGCGAGGATCGGGCGATGGTCGGCAACGCTGTCGATCGCGGCAGCCAGCACATCGGCCCGCAGCACCATCCCTGCCCCACCCCCTGCCGGGGTGTCATCAACCGTACGGTGCTTGTCGGTCGCGAAATCACGGATGTTAACGGCGTTGAGCGACCAGATACCCTCCGACAGCGCCCGGCCTGCCAGCGACGCCCCAAGCGGACCGGGAAACATATCGGGGTATAGCGTCAGGATGGTGGCCGCGAAGGTCACAACGTCCAGTTCTCAACCAGCAACCCCGGCACATCAGCGAAATCCGCTTCATTGTTGGTAATCACCACCGCGCCAAGGCTCAACGCATGCGCCGCCAGCAAACGATCGAACCGTGCGCGCTTGAACGGCAGCCGTGCATATTGCCTCGCTGCTGTGCTGTCGAAGGGCAGTATCGGGATGACGCTGATAAATCCGTTCAACACTTCGGGGCTGGGCGGCTTGCCGACAAAGGTGCCAACGGCGATCTCCGCGAAACTGATCGCTGAGATCGCCACGTCGCCCGGATAGCAATTGGCCAATTTATCGTTCAGCGCGGAATGCCGTTCCGCCATCGCGTAGATTGCCATGTCAGCGTCGATAAGGAATTTCGTCACTTATCGGTTGCAGCCAATCGGCGTGCGATGGTGCTGGGCCGTTCGTCGAAGTCGCCGTGCGGGATCAATTTGGCACCCGGTGCCTTACCGGCAAAGCCGCTGATATCGATTTTGCGCCGTGGTGCGTCGACGGGTTCAATCCTGAATGACATCGGTGCCTCCCTTACCATTCGGATTTCCGTACCTTCGGGAATGCCCATGCCCTTGGGCAGACGTAACGCCACCGAATTGCCTGACTTGAATGTCTTGCCCTGATATTCGTCGTCCATCGACCGCCTCCGTATACACGCAATGTATATACTAAACGACATAACCCGCGTCAACCACCATCCGTGCGTCATCCCATTCGGGCACCGCGTTGATGTTCATTGGAACCATGAAGCGCTTCTTGTCGGCGCGTTCGATTTCGATCACGTCGCCTGCGCCGAAATTATCGATTGCGACGACCTGCCCCAACTGTTCGCCATTGGAGGAAATCGCGGGCAATCCGAGCAAGTCTGCATGGTAATATTCGCCGTCGCCCAGCGGGGGCAGATCAGCGCGCGCAACCGTCAGCTCGGTGCCGCGCATTGCTTCGGCAGCGTTGCGGTCGTTCACCTCTGCGATGCGCGCAATGGCACCATTGCTGCCGTGGCGCACTGATTTTAGGGTCAGCTTGCCCTGATTAAAGCTTTTGTACCGTCCCAAATCGTCGGTGAAGACCTTCAGGCGGACCTCGCCCGTCACGCCGTGCGCGCCGATGATGACGGCAAGCGTGACGGGGCGATCAACCGGCATCAGGCGTCAGCAGGCTTTTCTTCGGCTTCTGGCGCTGCTTCTTCAACCACGGCGGCGACGGGTGTTTCCTCAACAACGGCCTCAGCCACTGCTTCGGAAGCGGCTTCAGGTGCAGCTTCTTCCGCCACTGGCGCTTCGACGACTTCTGGCTCCGGTTCCGGTGCAGGCGCAGCGGCTGCAGCGGCCGCTGCTTCTTCAGCAGCCTTCAGCTTTTCGGCACGCTCTTCGGCACGTTCAGTGGCCTTTTCGCCGGGCTTGCCCTTGTTCGGGTTCAGGCGAGCCGGACGCTCCTTAACGCCGAGCACGTCGAGGAACCGGGCAACCCGGTCCGTAGGCTGCGCGCCGACGCTCAACCAATGCTTGGCGCGATCGGTGTCGAGCTTGATGCGCTCGGGCGAATCTTTGGCGAGCAGCGGGTTATAGGTGCCGATCTTTTCAATGAAGCGGCCATCGCGCGGGCTACGCGCATCGGCAACGACGACACGGTAATAAGGGCGCTTCTTGGAGCCGCCGCGCGACAAACGAATGCTGAGTGACATAGTATTTCCTTCTTCTTAATCAGATGATTGATGGCCGAAGCCGTTATTTCTTCTTGTTGATGAAATTTTCAAAACCGGGCGGCAATTTTGGCATGCCCCCCATCGGGTTGCCGCCACCCAGGCCGGGCAAGCCACCGCCGGATTTACCCAGCATGTCCCCCAGTTCCGGCCCGCCAACCGCGTTACCCAGACCGCCCAGGCCACCGCCCATACCGCCCTTGCCGAGCATCGCCATCATGCCCTTCATGCCACCCATTTTCTTGATCTTTTTCATGGCGGTGGCCATTTCCTGATGCATCTTCAGCAGTTTGTTCACGTCCTGCACGGTCGTGCCACTGCCCTTGGCGACGCGGATCTTGCGCTTGGCGTTGATGATTTCGGGCTTGGCGCGCTCCTTTGGAGTCATTGATGTGATCATCGCGTCCATCCGCAGCAGGATGCGTTCGTCCATCGCCCCGCCTGCCATCGCCGCCTGCGCCTTTTTCGCGCCGGGGATCATGCCGGCCAGCGCGCCAAGGCCACCCATCCGCCGCATCTGCGCCAACTGGCTGCGCAGATCGTCCATGTCGAACTGCCCTTTGGCCATTTTGGCGGCCATTTTTTCGGCGTCTTCGATCTGGATTGATTCAGCCGCGCGCTCCACCAGGCTGACGACATCGCCCATGCCCAATATGCGCCCGGCAACACGACCGGGATGAAACGCCTCCAGCGCATCCATCTTTTCGCCGGTGCCCGCAAATTTGATCGGCTTGCCGGTTACTGCGCGCATCGACAGCGCGGCACCGCCGCGCGCGTCGCCGTCCATCCGCGTCAGCACGACGCCAGTCAGCGGCACCTGATCAGAAAAGTTCTGCGCAACGTTTACCGCGTCCTGCCCGGTCAGCGCATCGACGACGAGCAGAATTTCGTTGGGCACCGCCACTTCGGCGATTGCCTGCATTTCGTCCATCAATGCCTGATCAACGTGCAAGCGCCCGGCTGTGTCGAGCATCAACACGTCATAGCCCTGCAGCTTTGCCGCCTGCATGGCGCGCCGGGCAATCTCAACCGGGCGCTGGCCAGCAATGATCGGCAGCGTCGCCACCTCGGTCTGGGTACCCAGCGTCGCCAGCTGTTCCTGCGCGGCGGGGCGATTCACGTCGAGCGACGCCATCAACACCTTTTTGCCGTCACGCTTTGCGAGGCGACGGGCGATCTTGGCGGTGGTGGTGGTTTTGCCCGATCCCTGCAGGCCGACCATCATGATCACGGCGGGCGGGGTAACCCCCAGCTCCAGCTCGCTCTCATCCGCGCCGAGCATCTCGGTCAACGCATCATTGACGATCTTGACGACCTGTTGCCCCGGCGTAACCGACCGCAACACGTTTTGGCCGACAGCCTTTTCGGTAACTTTATCAACGAAATCGCGGGCAACGGGCAGCGCGACATCGGCCTCTAGCAGTGCAACGCGCACCTCGCGCATTGCCGCGCGCACGTCCGCCTCGGTAAGCGCACCACGCCCACGAAGGCGGTCAAATACGCCGCCAAGCCGTTCGCTGAGACTGTCGAACATCAAAAAACTCCGTTGCCGATCGCCGTCCTTGCCGTAAACGCAAAAGAAGCTGGCGGACGAAACCTCGTCGGCCAGCTTATGCCCTTGGGCATGCTTTTATTGCGTCCTGGAAGGATGCGATCAAGCCTTCTCTAGCTGAACCGTCACAGTTTCGCAACCATGTGGTTTAAGACCATCTACATGCTTGATCGGCATATATTTCTGCCATGAATAGCAGTGGGCGTACCCGCATGGCACCAGAGCTGATTGATCAAGCGCCAAAGCCAGCACCAAGGGCGGCCGCGCCGCGCCGGGACTTGATGAGCGGTGCCATCACGATTGCCGCAATCTTGTTATTCGTCGGCACGGGAAGTTCGGTGCTGTCGAGTGCTGCCCGTTATTACCTGGCAGACGGCAACCCGACTGACCGTACGCTGGTAATCGCGTTGCTGCTGAACGTCGCGCTCATCCTGTTTGGCTGGCGGCGGCATAGCGAGTTGCACCGCGAGATTCAGGTCAGGACCGCCGCCGAAGAGCGCGCGCAATTGCTGGCAGCGCGTGATCCGCTCACCGGGTTCCTCAATCGCCGCTCTCTGTCGGAAGAGGGGGCTGCATTGTTTGCGCAGGCAACCCGCCGCAATAAGGCGCTGGCGCTGCTGATGATTGATCTTGACCACTTCAAGACCATCAACGACATGCACGGCCACGCCACTGGCGACGGTTTGCTCAAGCTTATTTCAGATGAAATCGCCCACGCCATGCCTTCGGTTTCGCTGATTGCGCGGTTGGGGGGCGATGAATTTGCGTGCGCGTTCTTGTTTGATCCAGCGCATCCTGACACGGTTGAACGCATTGCCGAGCGGCTGGTGTCACGCATTGCCCAGCCCTTTGTTTCCGATGGGCTGCAACTGCACATCAGCGCGTCCATCGGCGTCGCCCGATCAGATGAGAACTGCACCAGCATCGATGCGCTAATGCGCAGTGCCGATATCGCGATGTATGCTGCCAAAAACGCCGGCCGCAATCGTTTTGCGTGGTTCGACCAGTCGATGGAGCGCGAACTGAAGGCGCGCAACGAGCTGGAGGTCGGGCTGCGCACCGCCATCCCCCGCCAGGAGATCGTTCCCTATTTCGAACAGCAGATTGATCTGACCACGGGCCGCTTGTTCGGCTTTGAGGTGCTGGCGCGCTGGGAACATCCGACGCGCGGCCTGATTGCGCCAGAGAAGTTCATCTCCATCGCCGAAGACACCGGCATGATCAGCGATCTGTCGCTATCATTGATGCACCAGGCCTTTTTGGTGGCCAAGGATTGGGAGCCAGGGCTGACCCTGTCGGTCAATATCTCACCGCTGCAGCTGAAGGATCCATGGCTTGCCCAGAAAATCCTGAAGGTGCTGACCGAAACGGGCTTTCCTGCCAGCCGGCTTGAACTGGAGATTACGGAAGTCGCCTTGTTCGAAAATCTTGCATTGGCGCAATCGATTGTCGGCAGCCTGAAGAACCAGGGCATAAAGATCGCGCTCGATGATTTTGGCACGGGGTACAGCTCGCTTGCGCATTTGCGGGCGCTGCCGTTTGACCGGATCAAGATTGACTGCAGTTTTGTCGCTTCCATCAACGTGAACGCTGAAAGTGCGGCCATTGTGAATGCGATCGTCAGGCTCGGCGAAAGCCTGAATATGCCAATCACCGCTGAGGGGATTGAAGACGCCGCCATTGAAGAACGACTGCGGGCAATGGGATGCAATCGGGGCCAGGGCTATCTTTATGGTCGTCCGCTAAGCGCGGCAAATGCACGGCGGCTGCTCGCAGAAAAGCGCCTGTTGCGGCCAGCAATCACCAAATCGGCACCCAATTCAGCATCGGACGAAGCAGCGGCCATAGCAGCCGGCGGGGCAGCGGGCTGATCAGCAGACGGCGCGCGGACGGGGCGCGGCAAGCTGGTTAGCTGCCGCCTCTGCGGTAGACTTAGGCCAGCGGCATCCCTAGATCGGCGGTGATGCCCGCCATTGCCCCCGAAATCATTAGTCTTGGCTGTCGCCTGAACCTGGCGGAAAGCGAAGCAATCCGTGCGATCAACGCGGCGCGCGACGTGGTGATTATCAACAGTTGTGCGGTCACCAATAACGCCGTCAGCGAAACGCGGGCGGCCATCCGGCGCGCGGCTCGAACTCGGCCGGGCGTCGACATTATCGTCACGGGCTGCGCTGCGCAGATTGATCCGGCGGGCTTTGCCGCCATGCCAGAAGTCACCCGCGTTATCGGCAACGCCGAAAAGCTTGACCCCGCGGTGTGGCAGGCAAGCGATCCGCTGGTGGTGAGCGACATCATGGCCGTGCGCGCCACCTCACCGCATCTCGCCACCAGTTTTGATTCGCATGCGCGTGCATTCGTGGAGGTGCAGAATGGCTGCGATCATCGATGCACCTTTTGCATCATTCCGTACGGCCGCGGAAACAGCCGGTCAGTCCCGGTGGAAGCCGTGGTGGCGCGGATCGCGGGACTGGTTGAGCGCGGCTACCGCGAGGTTGTGCTGACGGGCGTCGATCTGACCAGCTATGGCCCTGATCTTCCTGGCGGACCGCCGCTGGCCGTGCTCGTCGAACAGATTTTGCTGCGGGTGCCGCACCTGGAACGACTTCGCCTGTCGTCGCTGGATTCGATTGAGATTGACGACCGGCTGTTTGATCTGATCACCGGCGAAGCGCGGATTATGCCGCACCTTCACCTGTCGCTGCAGGCAGGTGATGACATGGTGCTGAAACGGATGCGCCGCCGCCATAGCCGCGCCGATGCGGTGCGGATCGTAACGCGGCTGAAGGCGGCGCGGGGGGATATCGCGATTGGTGCCGATCTGATCGCGGGCTTCCCCACCGAAACCGAGGCGATGTTTGCCAATAGCGCGGCGCTGATCGACGATTGTGATATCGTTCACGCGCATATCTTTCCCTATTCACCGCGCGCAGGCACCCCGGCGGCACGGATGCCGCAGGTGCCCAGTGATGTGCGAAAACAGCGCGCAGCCGCCCTGCGCGCGCGCGCCGCGATCCGGCGACAGCACTGGTTGCAGTCCCTGGTCGGTACTGTGCAGCATATCTTGATTGAGCGACCCGGCGACCGGGGCCATACCCCCAATTTTGCGGAAATCCGCTTGTCGAGCGGTGATCGGCTTGCTGAAAATGTTGGAGAAATCGTTCCTATGGTTGTTACCGGCATCGATAATGCCAGCCTGCTGGGCATTGCAGCATGAGCAGCACGGCCTGGCATGAAAAGCTGATCGGCGGCTTCAAGCGAACGTCTGACCGGCTGCTCGGCAATCTGGCCGGGCTCGGCGCGGCCCGGCTTGATACCGCGACGCTTGATGAGATTGAGGAGGCGCTGATCGCGTCTGATCTTGGCCCGGCAACCGCCGCGCGCATTCGCGGGCGGCTGGCCGACGGCGCGTTTGAACGGAATATGGAGGAGTTGGGCATCCGGCTGATCGTTGCGGAGGAAATCGAAAAAGTCCTGGCAAAGGTTGCCCATCCATTGGAGATCAGCGCCTTTCCGCGCCCTCATGTCATCCTCGTCATTGGCGTCAACGGCTCAGGCAAAACGACGACCATCGCCAAGCTCGCGCATCTTTTCACCGAACAGGATTACGGCGTGATGCTGGCCGCAGGCGATACGTTTCGCGCAGCTGCCATTGGCCAGCTTGCCACCTGGGCCGAGCGCGTCGGTGTGCCCATCGTCAGCGGCAAGGAAGGCGGCGATGCGGCCGGCGTGGTTTACGAAGCCGTCAAGCAAGCCACGGCAACGGGCATTGATGCGCTGATCGTGGACACCGCCGGGCGGCTGCAAAACAAGCGTGAGCTGATGGATGAGCTTGCCAAAATCAACCGGATGCTCGGCAAGATCGACCCAGCCTCTCCGCACGACATCATCCTCGTTCTTGATGCAACGACCGGCCAAAACGCGCTGTCGCAGATTGAGGTTTTTAAGGAGGTCGCCGGGGTAACCGGGCTGGTGATGACCAAGCTGGATGGCACCGCGCGTGGCGGTGTGCTGGTCGCCGCCGCTGAACAGTTCGGACTGCCCATCCACGCCATCGGCATTGGTGAGGGAGTCGGCGATTTGCGGCCGTTCAATGCAAATGAGGTTGCGCGAATTATCGCGGGCGTGGAAAGACCGACAAATGGCTAGCCAGACCCCACCCAAAACGCTCGATCCCGGCCTGCGCATGGCGATTGATTTCGGGCCGTTGATCATTTTTTTCGCCGTCAATTTTCTGGCTGGCGGCGAACAGATCAGCCGCGTGGTTACCGCCACCGTCGCGTTCATGGCCGCAACCGGTGCCGCGATGGCGGTTTCGCGCTGGAAAACCGGGCATATTTCACCAATGCTTTGGATGTCTGGGGGGTTAGTGCTCGTTTTCGGCGGGCTGACGATTTATTTCCATGATGAAACATTCATCAAGATCAAGCCGACGATCATCTATCTAATGTTCGCCAGCGTGCTGGTCTTCGGCCTGATAACAGGCAGGCCTTTGCTGCAATTTGTGCTTGAATCCGCTTATCCCGGATTGAGCCCAAAGGGCTGGCGACAATTGACGATCAATTGGGCGGTGTTTTTCACCGTGCAGGCCGCGTTGAACGAAGCGGTGTGGCGCAACACCAGTTGGGATTTCTGGGTCGCTTATAAATTATGGGGCGTCATCCCGATGACGCTCATCTTCGCCATGGCCAACCTGCCGATGCTGATGAAACATGGGATGCAGGTGGCCGGCGACATGCCGCCGGTTCCGCCTGAGGGCTGAGCGAAGTCGAAGCCCAAGCGCTTTGCCTGTCCTTCGACTTCGCTCAGGGCGAACGGGTTAGGTGTGGATAAGCCGCCCGTCAGATCACCCCTGATCAGCGCGCGAAACGCCGGCACCGTCCAGGTTTTGCGCTGCAAATTCCCAGTTCAGGATCTTGCCCGTTACCGCTTCAAGATAGCCGGGCCGTGCGTTGCGATAATCGATGTAATAGGCGTGTTCCCACACATCGATCGTCAGCAGCGGCTGCATGCCTTCATAGGCAACCGGCGAATCTGCGTCGTGGAGCGATGTTACCTTCAGCTTGCCGCCATCCAGCACCAGCCAGCCCCAGCCGCTGGCGAAATGGTTGGTCGATTCAGCCACCAGCGCCTTTACGAGCTGGTCAGTCGATCCGAACTCGCTGTTGATCATGTCGGCCAGCTTGCCCGTGGGCGCGGCGTAGTTTGGCGTCAGCGAGTGCCAGAAGAACGTGTGGTTCCAGATTTGCGCCGAATTGTTGAACAGGCCCTTTTCGCCCTTTTCCTTGGCAAACTTGATGACGTCGCTCAGCTTGGCATTTTCCAGACCGTGCGAAACCAGCATGCCGTTGGTTTTGTCGACATAGGCCTTGTGATGCTTGCCGTGATGGAAATCGAATGTTTCAGCCGACATCACCGGGGCAAGCGCGTCCTTGGCATAGGGCAGTGCGGGAAGTTCAAAAGCCATCGGATATCCTCCATTCGCGGGCCGCGCATCATAACGCGTACCCTGATAACGTCACCTCGGCTCAATTGGGTCCGTCGACGTGATTACGCAACCGATTCTTGGTCGATCCCCGCCAAAATTATCCGGGCAGCAGATCGTGCCGCCGCAACGCGTGGCGAAGCTGATCATAGCTCAGCCCCAGCGCCTCTGCCGTTGCGCGCTGGTTGAACCGGTGATCCGCCATCGCCTTGGCGAGCAGATCATGTTCGAACCGCGCCACCTGTGATTTGAAATCGGACGGTCGATCCTCGTCGCAAACCGCCAGGGGCTCGTCGGGATGCGGGTCTGCGTCCTGAGCTACGGTTGGCAACGCCGCAGGCGACGGCGCCGCGCGCGGGGGGCTGGCCGGGGCATAGGGCGACACGAATGGATCAAACTGTATCTCGTCAATTGGCCCCTGCCGCTCCCACCGATACACAGCGCGGCCCACGACGTTGCGCAGCTCACGGACATTGCCAGGCCATGGATAGTTGACCAGCGCATCGGTGGCCGCCGGGCTGAAACCGCGCCAATCTTCCCACCCCATTTCCGATGCCATCCGCCGCCCGAAATGTTCGGCGAGCACCATCACATCGCCTGCCCGCGCGCGCAGCGGTGGCAGCGTGACGACCTCAAACGACAGCCGATCGAGCAAATCGGCGCGAAACTGGTGGCGATCGACCTTGTCCGGCAAATGTTCGTTGGTGGCAGCAACAATGCGCACATCAACGCGGATCGGGCGCGACGATCCGATCCGCGTAACCTCGCCATATTCCACCGCGCGCAGCAGCCGGTCCTGCGCCGCCATTGATAGCGTGCCGAGCTCGTCGAGGAACAGCGTGCCGCCATGCGCCTCCTCAAAGCGCCCTGCCCGCGCCTTGGTCGCGCCTGTAAAGGCGCCTGCTTCGTGGCCGAACAATTCCGCTTCAATCAGCGTTTCGGGCAGCGCAGCGCAGTTCATGATCACCAAAGGCTGGTCCCAACGCGGGCTGAGCCGGTGGAGCCGTTCGGCCACTAGTTCTTTGCCGGTCCCGCGTTCGCCAATCACCAGCACGGGCCGATCAAGCGCCGCCGCCCGGCTTGCGCGTTCCAGCACGTCCAGGAACACACCCGACTGCCCGATAACCTGTGACGTCCGCTCCATAGCCAAAGACTTGGCGTAAAATCCCAAACGTTGGCAAGGGGGAATTGATGAAGATTGACAGGCTAGGTTCAGAAATGGCGCAAATCCGCCATTTCAAAAACTGGCACGGTTCCTGCTGTACTGTTTGCAACTGCCGAACGGGCAGCACGACACAAACAAACGCAGGACGAAACGACATGAACATCACCAGCCAATCAACCGAAGCAGTTCGCAACCTTTCAGCCCTGGTGCTGGCCGTTGTGTTCAGCGCGACCTTCGTGATGGGCGCAATCGCTCCCGCCACGCAGCAGTCTGCACAAACGGCAGGCCTGGTTGCAGAAGCCCCCGTCGCTTAACCCACATAGCGACGCCCCTGGCCGGGGTGCAGCCCCCACCCCCTTTTGCACCCCGGCCAATTTTTTCAGTTCTTTCAGTACATAGTCAGGAGTTCCCAATGGGCATTTTTTCGCGAACCCGAGACATCATCGCTGCCAACGTCACCGACTTGCTCGACAAGGCTGAAGACCCGGCCAAGATGATCCGCATGATCATCCTCGAAATGGAGGAAACGCTGGTGGAGGTTCGCGCATCTGCTGCCCGTACGATCGCCGATCAAAAGGAAATGCGCCGCCACATCGCCAAGCTGGACAAGCTGCAGGACAGCTGGACCGAAAAGGCCGAACTGGCGCTGTCAAAGGATCGCGAAGACCTGGCCAAGGCCGCTCTGGTCGAACGCCAGAAGGCAGTCGACATGGCTGATCAGCTGGCCGCCGAAATCAGCGTGCTGGACGATACGCTGCGCAGTGCCGAGGAAGACATCACCAAGCTGCAGAACAAGCTGCGTGAGGCGCGTACCCGCCAGAACTCCATCACGACGCGGCTTGAATCGGCGCACAACCGGGTGCGGATCCACGAAGCCTATGCCGGCCCCAAGGTGCAGGACGCTTTTTCGCGGTTCGAAATCATGGAACGTCGCGTGGATTTCGCCGAGGGCCGCGCCGATGCGCTCAGCCTGGGCGCGCCGCCCAAGACGCTGGAAGAGGAAATTGCCGAGCTGAAGTCGAGCGAGAAGGTCGATGCCGATCTTGCCGCGCTGAAGGCCCGCATCGGCAAGGCGAACTGAGATGGAAAAATTCATGACGATCTCCATCATCTTCGGCGTGCTGTTCGTCGCGCTGCCCTGGCTGGTCCTCCACTATATCACCCAGTGGAAGAAGACCGGATCGCTGACGGGCGAAGACGAAAAACTGCTCGACGAACTGCACTACACCGCGCGTCGCCTGGAAGATCGGCTCAACACGATCGAACGGATTATTGCTGCGGATCACCCCGAATGGAAGCTGGGCAGTGCCAACATGCCCGAAACCCTCGACTACGACATCACACGGAGGAATTAAGATGAGCGCCAGCCGCACCAAATTCTATCTCGACAAGCAAAACAGCAAATGGCTGGGCGTTTGTTCGGGGATCGCCGACTATACCGGGGTCGAGGTCATCTGGGTCCGCGTGGGCACCGTTGTCCTGACGCTGGCCGGGGGCTTTCCCTGGACGCTGATCGCCTATTGGCTGGTTGCCTGGATGGCGAACCCCAAGCCGAATGGCCTGTATGAGACGGTTGAGGACCAGAAATTCTGGCAGGGCGTCCGCTCCAATCCGGCGCGCAGCACCCGCGATGTCCGTTCAAAATTTCGCGACATCGACCGCCGCTTGGCCGACATCGAAACCGCTTACACCAGCCGCAACACGCGCCTTGCCGATGAGATTGACAGCCTGCGCTGATCCGATCCGCGGTAAAGAGGGAGGGCTTTACAATGAGTAATGGACAAACATTCATCGTCGTCATCATCCTGATGTCGACGGTGGGCTGGATCGTCACGACCTGGATACGGGCGCGGCATGGCTATCCACTGGACAGCGAATTTGGTGGCAAGGTGATCACCAAAGCGGACGAAGCTGAAACTGGCCGCACCATCAGCCTGCTGTCGAACGAAAACCAGCGCCTGACCGGCCAGATCAGCCGCCTGGAAGAGCGGATCGCGGTGCTCGAACGGATCGCCACCGATCCCGCAGACCGCATCGCCCGCGATATCGACGCGCTGCGTTAATCGGCTGATCCACTTCACCCTGAAACCAAGGTCAATATGATGAGCATTTATCCTTTCCTCATCCCGCTGTTCGCGCTGTCGATCCCCATCGTCGCGATCATCGCCAAGCAGATGGTTCAACCCTGGCTCGCGCTGCGCGAAAAGCAGATCACAACAGAGGCCAGCCTGATCGCCGAAAAGGCCGCGCAATATGCGGCACAAACCGAAAGGCTGGAACAGCGCGTCCGCGTGCTGGAACGGATTACCACCGATCGCGGCATCGACATTGCCGATGAAATTGAAAAGCTGCGCGACGCGCCGCTCAACTAGAACAATACTCTACAGGGAGTAACGTAAATGAGTTTTTGGTCCGCCGCCGTTCTAATCGTTCTGATCATTGCCGGTGCCCGCGTCTTGCGCGCCCGATACGAAGCCCAGGGCGCCGCCCCCACCATCGCCCGTGACCCCGATGCCCGCCGCCTGCGCGACGAGGTGAATATGCTGAAAGACCGGATCGCCGTGCTTGAACGCCTTGCGACCGATGACAACAACGCCGCGCGCCTTGATCGTGAGATCGAGAAGCTGCGCGATAACCGCTAGGAGCAACAACAATGGATCCGACTATCTATGTGACGCTGTCCACAGCAGCACTTGCGGGACTGGCCATGATCACTTTTTCCGCGCTGGCCGGCTGGCGCGGCTGGTTGTCGCTGAAGCAGCAAGAGCTGGTGCGCGGTGAGCACCAGGCACTGCCCGCAATATCGGGCGGGAGCGCGAGTGCGCGCATTGAGATCGCCGATCTGAAAGAACGCATCCGCAAGCTTGAAGCAATCGCCGCCGGGGTGGACCTGTAAGGTCCATCCCGCTAGCGGAGCAGGCATGACCAGCCTGATCGAACTCCACGAAGAATATGAATTTCTGGATGCCGATGATCGGTATCGCCTGTTGATTGATCTGGGCCGCACGTTGGAGCCCATGCCCGATCCGCTGAAGACCGAAGCGACGTTGGTGCGAGGCTGCTCTGCCTCGGTATGGGTTTACCCGATGCGGCGTGATGACGGCGCGCTGCATTTTCTGGCAGACAGCAATGCTGCGATTACCAAGGGCATTATCGCGCTGGTGCTCCAAACGGTGCAGGATCAGGCACCCGAGGCGATTAGCAATACAGATATTGAGGGCGCGCTGGCGCCGTTTGATTTGAAAGCCCAGCTCAGCTCCAATCGAACGCAGGGCATCCCCAACATGATCGCGCTGATCCGCGAAACGGCCGCACGCTACGCCGCTGGTTGATCGTTGCGGGTCGGCTCTGCCAGCCCCAGCGTGTCGACCAGCACCGCGAGATCGGCCCCCGCTGGCACCAGCCGCCAATTGCCCGGATCGCGCGCATCAACCATAGTTACGGCGTGGCGCGGGCAAACCCCCAGGCATTTCACCTCCACAATCCCAACCGGGCTTTTGCGGAAACGTTTGATGCCCAGCTGGCGGCGCAGCGCCTTGGCCAGTGATTGCTTGCCCTTTTTGCCAAATCCGCCCTCAAGCCGTTTGGAGCAGCCTGAGCACACCAAAATTGCGGTCGACCAGTTGGACCGCACCATCTGTTTCACGCGCTGGGGTGCTTCACACGGTTGGCCGCCATTGCTGGTTTTCCTCGGCAACGCGCAGAACATCATAAGCCGCCTGGATTGCCTGAAAGCGCGCTGCAGCATCCTTGTCACCAGGACGGACATCTGGATGGTTGGCCTTGGCCATTTTGCGCCACGCCACGCGCACCGCATCAAAATCGGCATCGGGATCAAGCTCAAACAAGTCGAGCGCGCGCATCTCATCGCGCGACCGGCTGCCATCGCCCGGCCCGGCCCAGCTATTGTGGCGCGATTCGGCATAGCCTGATGTATCGCGCGCCTCCTCCGCCTCACGCGCGGCAGCTTCTTCGGCGCTCAGGCCTTCGAAATAATTCCAGCCGCGGTTATATTCGCCGGCATGAACCTGGCAGAAATACCAGCGTTCGGGGCTGTTGGGGGATTTGGGCGCGGGGCAATTGCCGGGCTCTGCACAGCCATGCCGATCACACAGCCGCACCTGAGTCGCCTCGCGCCCGCTGCCATAGCCACGCCAGCGGGGGAAACCCCAATCAACAGAACGTGTCGGTCGTGTCATAAATTTTCACTTAGAGAATAATCGTTCGAATTGCCATGACCGCAATCGGCACCAGCGCCGAGCGCAAATTACCACGATGGCGAAACCGCCTAGCAACAATTTGTAACATTTTTATAAGCACGAAGCGATGAACCAGCAGGCTATACCTGCGTTACATCAGCAACAAAAATCAGCTGTAGCTGACCTGGGAGTTTGAATGACCAAAGCCACCTCTGCACTGGGTAATTGGCGGGCCGACCTGCCTGCCTCGATTGTAGTTTCGCTCGTCGCGCTGCCGCTTTGTTTGGGGATCGCGTTAGCCTCTGGCGCGCCACTGTTTTCGGGTGTCATCGCTGGCATCGTTGGCGGTATTGTGGTTGGCCTGCTGTCCCGCTCGCCGCTATCGGTAAGCGGACCGGCTGCCGGGCTTACCGTGATCGTCCTTGACGCCATTCAGAGCTTGCCAAGCTATCAGGTCTTCCTGGCCGCGGTGGTGATCGCCGGTGTCATCCAAATCGTCTTTTCGGTTTCGCGCGCAGGCTTGCTGGGCGAGTTCGTGCCATCATCGGTGATTACCGGGATGCTCGCTGCGATTGGATTGATCCTGATCCTGAAGCAGATTCCGTATGCCGTTGGTTATGAAAAGGATTTTGAGGGGAGCGAGAAATTTTTCGATGCCGAGGGTGGCAATACCTTATCCACGCTTTGGTCGAGCTTGACTGAAAGATTGACCCCTGGCGCCGCGATCATCGGCCTTACCTGCATCGCTTTTTTGTTCATTTGGGACAAGGTGAAGCCGAAACAGGGCCCGCTTAAACTGCTGCCTGGTCCACTTGTCGTGGTGCTGATGGGCGTCATCGGCAATGGCCTGCTGGCAGCGCTGCGCCCCGAATGGACGCTGGCAGCCAAGCATCTGGTGCAAGTGCCGATCGCCGATGGCTTTAACGGCTTTGTCGGCCTGTTCACCTTCCCCGATTTCTCGGCAATCGGCACGACGATCTTGTGGACCACTGCATTGACACTGGCGATTGTTGCGAGCCTTGAATCACTGCTCAGTGTGAAGGCGGTCGACGAACTTGATCCGCGCCGCCGCACCACGGACAAGAATTGGGAACTGCTCGCCCAGGGTGGGGGCAATGTCGTGTCGGGCTTGATTGGCGGCTTGCCGGTCACCTCCGTGATCGTTCGATCATCAGCCAACGTGCTGGCGGGTGCTGAAAGCAAGGCTTCGGCGGTGATGCACGGCGTTTGGCTGTTGGTGTCGGTCGCGTTGATACCTGCCGTGCTCAATCTGATTCCGTTATCGGCTCTGGCAGCTGTCCTGATCCACACCGGCTATAAGCTCACCAACCCTGCGCTGTTCATTGAGCGCTATCGACAGGGATTGACGCAGTTTATTCCCTTCATCGTCACGGTGGGTGCCATCCTGTTCACAGATTTGCTGATTGGCATTCTGGTGGGCCTGGTGGTCGGGTTCGCTTTTGTGATTGCCCGCAATTTCCGCCCGGCAATCACCTTTGCCGTGGACGGGGAAGATTGCCTTTTGCGGGCGCGCCGTAACTTGTATTTCATCCATAAATATGAACTGCAACAGGCGCTTAACCGGGTTCCAGACTCAGCGGTGCTCGTGATCGACTTGTCGTCAACCAACTATGTCGACCTCGACAATATCGACATCATCAACGCCTTCATCAAAAGCGCTGTGTTCCGCAAAATTGATGTCCATGTTCGCGGTGACATTGCCGAACGGACCGCGCCGATGATCAATGCACCTTCATATGGAGTTCGCTTCGCGTGAGACATTATAAGCAATTGCTGCTGGCGAATAAGGCCTGGGCGAGCGAGTTGACCGATGAAAATCCGGATTTTTTCAAGCGCCAGATCAACGGCCAGAAACCCGATTTCTTGTGGATCGGTTGTTCAGACAGCCGTGTAAGCCCCGAACAGATGACAATGACGCCACCAGGCGGCATGTTCATCCACCGCAATGTCGCCAATCTGGTCAACGAATCTGATCTCAATCTCATGTCGGTGCTGCAATATGCCACCGATGTATTGAAGGTCAGGCACATCATCGTGTGCGGCCATTATGCCTGTGGCGGATTGCAGGCCACCTTGGCTGGCGGCACCAGTGGCGCGGTTGACGCGTGGCTGCAAAGCGCGCGCGACGTGCTCCACGCGCATGAGGACGAAGTGGTCGGCCAGCCTGATGACGAAACGCGCGTCAATCGTCTGGTGGAAGTGAATGTGCGCGACCAGCTGATCAAGCTTGCCCGCACGCAATTGATTCAGGCCGCGTGGGCGCGTGATCAGGAAGTGTTCCTGCACGGCTGGGTGTATGACATTCGCGACGGCCACATAAAGCCGCTGCTGGAAATCGACGCAACGACGCCGCTGGATGATGTGGGTCGGCCCGATAAGGTGCTCCACGCCAGTTCCTGACGCGAAGGGCCCTGTCGCGCGTCTGGACAGCGCCGTAGAATGTCAGAGGGTCTGTAAGCCGGGTTCTGTCCACCCTGCCCTTTCGGTCAAGGATAGGCGACCATTCCTCTAGGCCCCGGATTACTCCGGGGCTCAAGCAACCAACCCGGGCGGCGGGCCGGAACAATGCCCTGAGGTCGAAACCTCGCGCCACCCCTATTCGGTCTTGCTCCCGGTGGGGTTTGCCATGCCGCTGCCGTTACCGGTCGCGCGGTGCGCTCTTACCGCACCCTTTCACCCTTGCCTGTCTTGCCCGAAGGCGAGCATCGGCGGTCTGCTCTCTGTGGCACTTTCCCTGACCCTGGCCTGCGACCTAAGTCAAAGCCCGGGCCGCCGGACGTTATCCGGCACCGTTGTTTCCGTGGAGCCCGGACTTTCCTCGCGTGCTTGCACACCCGCGGCCGCCCGACCCTCTGACGGCGTTGCGCATAGCGCAACTTTCGCGCGCGGCAAAGCGGCACCGGCCCGGTGCAGGCTTCAATTAATCAGTCGTCGCCCTGTGGTTTTGGCAACAGCAGCGCGAGCAGGATCATGCGGCATTCGGCATCAATCTCACCATCGATCATTTCGGGCCGAAAACGGCGTTGGAACGCCATGATCGCGGCCATCGGGTCGACGACTTCATAGCCAAACCGTTCCAACGCGAGCAAAAACCCGGCTTGCGTCCAGTTTGGGTCCATCAAATTCTTGGTCGGGCGCGGCAAAGCGAGCCGCAACCGGGCGAGTTTGCCCCACGGGAACAACTCACCGGGATCACGCTTGCGTGCAGGGGCGATATCGGAGTGGCCGACAATGTTGCCGCGCGTAATTTCGTACCGATCCTTGATCTGCATCACGAGCTGGATCACCGATGCGATCTGTTCATCCGGGAACGGGCGATAGCCAAATTCATGCCCAGGATTGACGATCTCAATCCCCACCGATGCGCTGTTGATGTCGGCATGAATATCGCGCCAGCGCGAAACGCCGGCGTGCCAGGCGCGCTTTGCCTCGTCGACCAGGCGCAGCACCGTGCCATCCTCTGCGACCACATAATGCGCGGACACACGCGGCTTGGCATCGGGATCGCGCAGCCGCGCAATCGCTGAATCGGCGTCCTGCATGCCGGTGTAATGAAGAACGATCATCGTGATCGGCAGGGCGCGTTCGTCGAAATTAGGCGAGGGCGCGTCGATGATCGTCATACAGCGGGTGCCCGTGCGGTTCGTATCGTGACAATTGCTACGCCCAGCATCGCCAATGCCCCCCCGATCAGCATGATCGCCGTCACCGGCGTGTTGAAATACCAAGAAGCGGTAAAGACCGAAATCACCGGTGCTGCAAGCGTCAGCGGCGTTACCACCCCAACTGCATGGCGCTGCAACAGCCACGTCATCGCGCCGTGGGCCATCACGGTCGATCCGATCGCCGAAAAGGCAATCCAGGCCAGCGTATGAAGCGGAATATCGGGAATGGCGGCAACCGCGGTCGGTTCGAAAGCCCAGGCTGCCAGCCCCAGGGTGACGCTGCCCCACAACCCAATCCATGCATAAATGGTCAGGATGCGAACACCGGTCAGCCTACGTTGGATCAGCGATCCGATCGCCCAGAACAGGCTGCCCAGCGCGGTAAGGCCAAGGCCGAGCAGTTCGTTGCCCGCCGCCGGATCAAACACCAATATGCCCACCCCCAACAGCGACAGCGCAATCCCGGTCATCCGCGGCCAGTGAATGCGTTCCTTGAAAATGGCGATCGATAGCAACAGCGCAAAGGGCACCCCCAATTGGCCGGCAATCGCCAACGCGCCGACATTGGTTGACACCGCCAGCGACAGGTTGAGCGCCAGATAAAAGGCCCCGCCCGACAGCAGCCCCAGCGCCGTCAGCGCGCGCATTTTACCCGGCACTATCCGCAGCGCGCTGGCACAAACGAGCAGGACAATAGTCTGGCGGAGAAAAGCGGCCGTCATCGGCGATACCGCATCGACCGATACTTTTACCGCAACGACATTCAGCCCCCAGAGCAGGTTCATCGCGATGACGGCGATCACATCTTGCGGCCCGAAGGCGGGCTTTTGGATGGGTGTGGCTAAGTCCATCATCGCCGCTTGGCGCGGCGGGCCGCCAAAGTAAACCGCGCAGCCTTCAGGCGGCGACCGACGAAAGCTGAATGGCGGGTGCGCCTACGCGTTCATACAGGCTGCGATAATCAGCACTTGGTGCAAATGCATCGGTCTGACCGGTTACCGTTTCGCCCGCGCCCAGCACCAGCAACCCACCGGGCCGGATCACTTCTGCCAACAAGTCAAACACGCGTTTGCGCAACGTTGGTGACAGATAGAACAGCACATTACGGCACAACACCACGTCAAACCGCCCCGCCGGGGCTGGGTCACCGACCAGATTATGGCGCCGAAAGTTGATTTTGCGCACCAGTTCAGGGCTGGCCAGCCAGTCTGATCCATCGGCCTCAAACCATTTGATCATCTGGCGCACCGGCAGCCCGCGCTGAATTTCGAACTGCGAAAATCGCGCCGTACGGGCCCGCTGAATCGCAGCATCAGATACATCGGTCGCCAAAATCTCGGGTTCGGCCTGGCCCGTCTTTTCGAACCGATCAGCAAACAACATCGCAAGCGACAAGGGTTCCTGGCCGGTCGAACAGGCCGCAGACCATATCCGGGGTCGGCGCCCACCGGGCTGCTGGCGTGCATCCATCGCCGAAACGACAGTGTCAAACACACTGGCGTCGCGAAAAAACGAGCTTTCCTGGTTCAACAGCGCGTCAACGACCATGTCGGCGATGATCCCGCTATGATCATCAAGCAATTCGGCGACGAGTTGATCAAGCGTTTCATGCCCGCGAATTTTCAGCACGGGTTTCAGCGCGGTTTCGATCCGCCATGCGCGATTTGCTGCAATCTGTTGCCCGGTACGCGCTTCGAGCAGCGATGCCAGCACGGTCATCGCACCCGTTTGAGCGGTGGGTTGACGGTTGAAAATCATCGTGCCGGCCTGCGCTGTTGGGCGACCATTCGGCCAATTTCGCCTGGCTGCAGGATAGCATCGGCAACCCCGGCCCCGGCAACCGAGCCGGGCATACCCCATACGACCGAACTTGCCTGATCCTGGACCACGACGGCACCCCCGGTGTTTTTTATGTGCCGCGCCCCATCAGTGCCGTCCCGGCCCATGCCGCTAAGGACAATGGCCAGCGCGCGCGCGCCATATACATCGGCAACCGTCTGAAACATCGGGTCAACCGACGGCATACACCCAGTGCTCGATTTTTCTGTCGTGAGCCTGATCGACACGCCATCGCCGTAACTGACGCACCGCAAATGTGCTTCACCCGGTGCAATGATAATACGCCCGCGTTCGATGCGCATATGTTCGGTTGCGACAACGCACGGCCTGCCGGCCAGCACCGCAACCTGCGCCGCGAAATAGGGCATGAAGGATGGCGGCAAATGCTGTGTGATCAGGATGGGGAGCTGGAATGACGTCGGCAACGCCCGCAGCAACATGCTGAGCGCGTGGATGCCCCCGGTCGACGCGCCGATTGCAACGATATCGAAATCATCGGCAATGGCGGTTGAATGGACATAGGGCGTTATCGCGCACGGCACCCGCTCGCCACCGTCGAGCAGCCGCGCGAGTTTTTCCTCCAGAATATCGCCGAATTTCCCCACCAAATTGCCGACGCTTGGCTTCACCAAGGTATCGGCGGCACCCAGCGTCAACGCCTGGATGGTGGCGGCGGCCCCTTCGGCACACGAAGACGACACGATCAGGACGCGCGCGCCCTGGCCTGCGACGATAATATCGGGCAGCGCGGTCAACCCATCGACGCCTGGCATTTCGATATCGAGCAGGATGATGTCGACGCGGTTTTTTTCCAGAAAAGCCAGCGCAGCGCGAGCATCCGCAACAGCGCCTGCCACCATGAACCGGTCAGTCGCATCCAGCATACGCGCGATCACCGCGCGCGCGACTACCGAATCATCGACGATCAGCACGCGCGCAATGCCCGCATCCGATATCGTTGTCAGGGGGTTTAAAGTGGCACGACGCACTGACGTTGCTCCGATCAGGCCACGCCAACGATCTGAAGTTTGCTTTCCAGCGTTTCACGGTCAAACGGCTTCATGACATATTCGTCTGCCCCCGCTTCAATTGCAGCGCGGATATAGGCCATGCCGTTTTCCGTTGTGCAAAACACCACTTTGGGGCGGCGCGTGACGGCGCTTTCACGCAGCGCGCGAAGGAAATCCATGCCGCCCATGACGGGCATGTTCCAATCAAGCAGGATAACGTCCGGCGCCGATTTAAGGCAGCTTTCCAGCGCCTCACGGCCATCGCCAGCTTCGCTCACCTCAAAATTCAGCGTTTCCAGAATGTGCCGCGCAACCTTGCGGATCACCTTTGAATCGTCGACCACCAAACAAGTCTTCATGTTCTGGACCCCGTTGAACCCGCTACCAGGTAGTTCTGCATGAAAAGGGTAAGCGTAGCGTTAAACCGCGCCCTCATGCCGCAATTGCCACGCCGGGAAGTGCCGTTCCCGGGATCAGCGCACGCAAATCAATCGCCAGGATGGGATCACCATCGCGGTCGACGATCCCGCATCCCGCGCGTGCCCAGCCGCCATCCACTGCGATGCCGCCGGTTAGGGCCACTCGCGGGAACGGTGCGACGTCTTCCAGTGCATCCACCAGAATGGCGTAATGATGCCCATCGACCATGGTGATCACCGCGCGTGACGGTGGCAGCCCGCTTTCGGCCAGGCCAAGCGCGGCATGGGTATCGATCACCATCACCACACGACTGCGAAGCGCAGCCAGGCCACGAACCTCAGCGCTCGTAAAGGGCACCGGCGTAATCTCGGTAATGTCGACGACCGAATCGACCTGGTCAGAACTGATGGCCACCGTTCGGCCGGCGATGCGCGCGATCAAAAACAGCTCGGTCATTGTCATCCTCTTGCTCCCGCGCAGCGTTGCGCGAGGGTCGCGAGCAACGCGTCGCGATCATAACGGTAGATTGTGTCCGCCCCGCCTGCGCCAGGCTGCGGATCGGTGCGCAGCCGTACCACCGGCGCGTTTCCATGGGCGATGGCGCTATCGCTATCCATCGCCAGCGCAACCGTGGCGCGTTCGCCAACGCTGACCTTGGTCACCACCTTATACCCGGCATTTTCGAGCACGGGCCGCAGAAATTGTTCCATCCACCGCGCTTCATCGCCGCCAAGCAGGCAAATGGGTTGAACCTTGGCGGTCAGGGTTGGATCGGCATGGGTGGCGAACAGCCAGTGGATGTCGAGCATTTCGACCTGATCACCGTCTACTGCAACAACACCGGCAATCGGCCCTGCAATCCGGGATGGCACCATTGCCTCGGTTAACGTCACGATATCGAGCGCTTCGGCGATGGCGTAGCTGATTTCGGCACGGCCATCGGCCAGCCGCAGCACGGCAATTTCATCGCGGGCGGCAACAAGCGCAGCAGCACCCTCCACCCCGGCCAGCGGCACGATGCCGTCATCCACCGACAATCGAAGCTGCCCCGCGGACACGCGCACCGCCTGGCTGCTCGCCAGTTCGACCCGGTCGATGATATCCAGCGGCACAGCGCGGCGTTTGCCGTCCAGATCGCGGAACAACAGTGCCGACAGGTGCGGCCGTTCATCCGCAACATCGCCAATGGCGTCGGGGTCAGCCATTTTCTGGCGAGCAAAGTGAAGCCCGGCCTTTGCAGCAATCCCGGCACAATCGAGCAACAGCATCGGCCGGCCGCTGTCGGGCAGGGTTTGCCCGGCATATAGGCCTGTGCAGATGACGGCGGGCGGTGCGGGCTTGATCACCAGCTCTTCGGTATCGAGCACCTCTTCAACCGCGAGCGCAAAGCTGCCCCCTGCCACGCTGACGATTGCCATCAACTTGATATCACCGGGCACATCGCGCAGCCCCAATATCCCGCAGAGCGGCACCAGCGGCAGGCGGCGATCGCGCACCGTGGCAACCGGGGTATCACCCAGCATGTCCACACGAACCGCGTCGCCGCGCACCGTGACAATTTCCTCGATCGACTGGCGCGAAATCGCAAATCGCTGCCCCGCTGCGCCAACGACAATCGTCGAGATGATCGACAGTGTCAGCGGTACATGAATGGCGATGTGCAGGCCCTTGCCCGGATGGTTGGTCAGCTCAACCCGCCCGCCAATCTGCTCAATATTGGCGCGCACCACATCCATGCCAACACCGCGCCCGGAAATCGCCGTAACCTCGTTCTTGCTCGACAGGCCGGGTTCAAACACCAGATCAAGCTGCGCGCGGGGGGAAAGCGCACGCAATTCTGCCTCAGTGCGCTGGCCCGTAGCGGCCATCTTGGTGATCAGGCGTTCAACATCAATCCCGCGCCCATCATCAATTACTTCGATGATAATCTGGTTGCCTGATTGGCGGGCGGCGACGGTCAACCGACCATTTTCGCGCTTGTTCGCGGCGATGCGTTCAGCCGGTGCTTCCAGGCCATGGTCAACCGCGTTGCGGATAATGTGGACCAGCGGATCGCGCATCATCTCAATCATTTCGCGGTCAAGCTCGACGTCGGAACCCTCAATATGGAGGGCCACGCTCTTCCCAAGCTCGGCAGCGGTATCGCGCACCATTCGTGGTAGCGCAGAAAACAGCGCTTCAATTTTCTGCATCCGCGTGCGCGTTACGGTGTCACGCATTTCGGCAACGGTGTGCGACAGGCGATCAAGTGCTGCTTCAATAGCGGGATCGACCGTTTCATCGCGCAGCCGACGGGCAAGCTCATTGCGGGCAAGCACCATGTCGGACATGCCGCTCATCATCATGTCGAGCAGATCGACGCTGAGGCGAACACTGCGGGTGGCGGCGCGCTGAATGGCAACGGTCGGGGCGACGCTAGCCGCTGCCTGCGCACCCTTGTCGAGCGCGGCGATCAACAGATCTTCGCCCGAATCGTCGAGCGCGGCTCCCGCATCAATCGCTTCAATAATCTCGCCAATCCGGTCGACGATGGCGAGCACTGCATTGACGAGGGCGGTATCTGGCGTGCGCTCACCAGAGCGGACGGCGGCCAGCACATCTTCGGCCGCATGGCTTAATCTGCTCAGGCGCGGCAGATCGAGAAAACCGCAGCTTCCCTTTACCGTGTGGACGAAACGAAAAATCGCATCGAGCCGGTTCCGGTCAGACGGATTGGCTTCCCACATCACGATTTCCCCGGCGAGCGCTTCCAGCGTTTCGCGGGTTTCGGCGATGAATTCTTGCAGCAGGTCGTCCATATGTCCCCGATATGCCTGATACGGCAGGGGCAATTTATGACGACAAGCGGTTAAATTGCGGTTTACCCCGCGCGAAAAGCTGCACCAAAGATAAGTACGGCAGCGTCGGGATCAGAAACCTGCACCTCACCACCGCCTTCGGCAACCAAGGCATGAACCAGATAGGCGGCAGCGGCGCGAGGGGTGATCACCACATGATCGCCTGCTCCCACAAGCGCGGTGCGCAATTCGCTGTCGAGTACGATCCGGGGGCCATCGCCGCGCACGACAATTTCCACCATGCCGTCGACCACTTCGGCACCAATATCGAGCTGGCCGCCCCGGATAAGCGCATCCCCGGCGATCAGCGCGAGGTTGAGCAACACCTTGATCGCGGGCTTGGGTAGAACAGCATCCTCGACCAGCCAGCCCAGCTTTACCCGGTGGTTATCGCCAAACAGCCCCTCAATCGCGGCGCGGGCTTCGCGTGAATCCACCGTTTCGCCAAAACCACCCGCGGCCCCAAAGGCGAGGCGGAAAAACTTCAGCTTGTTGGCCGATGCCCGCGCGCTTTCGCTGAGCAGTTCAAGGCAACGGGTGCGCATCGCCGGATCATGCTCGTCGGCAAGCAGTTCCAGGCCATTGTTCAGCGCGCCCACCGGGCTCAACAGATCATGGCACAGGCGCGAGCATAACAGGCTGGCGAAGTCGACCGGGCTGATCGTCATGTAAAAAGGGGCTCCAGCTATTTTTCGAAAAAGATTTCGCCCCTCATGGCGAAGCGGGCCGGGTGGCGCAAGGCGAAGCGACACCAAGCACCACTGGTTCGAAGCGATTAAGCCACCCACCACCGTCAACCGCGCGCCACAAGCGCATATCGCCGCGCGCGATGATCAACCATAAGCTGCCGTCGGTGGTTGCGGACGCCGCGTCACAGGCAGATGGTTCTGCCCGGCCGATCGGGTGGGAATGAAAATGGCCGATCAGCGCAGGGCCCCCGCTGCGCATTGCCCGGTGGGCGCCAACAAGGGCGGCAGGATCAATTTCAAACCGGATCGCCGGATCATCGGCCACGTTATCGCAAAGCCTTGCCGCATCGATCATCGTGGCGGATCCGAACAACAGCCCGCAAATCTCTCGCGCTGGCGATGCCGCTGCCATCGCCAGCAATCCATCACGCAGTGTGCTTGCAATTTCGACAGCGCTTTCCATATCGCCAATGCATGAACCGGGGGGCAGAAATTTTGCAAGTGCGGATCGCAGGGCTGGCCGATGGGCTTCGCCTGGACCGTGCGCTTGCCGATGCAGCCCCCACGCTGTCACGCGAACGGCTGAAGGCGCTGATCACCGGCGGTAAAGTGGCCGATGAAAGCGGGCGCGCCGCGCGCGACCCATCACGCAAGGCAGTGGGCGGACAGTTGTTCAACGTCACCCTTCCCGCTCCCACCCCACTTGATAACGAAGCGCAAGACATCGCGCTGAACGTGGTGTTTGAGGATGATCACCTGATCGTGATCGACAAGCCTGCCGGGCTGGTGGTGCATCCTGCAGCGGGCAATCTTGATGGCACGCTGGTCAACGCATTGTTGCATCACTGCGCCGGTCAGCTTTCCGGGATTGGCGGGGTCGCGCGGCCCGGGATTGTGCACCGGATCGACAAGGATACATCGGGGCTGATGATCGCCGCGAAATCAGATGTCGCGCATGTTGGGCTCGCCGCGCAATTTGCGGCGCATTCGATTGATCGCCGGTATCGCGCAATCGTTGGCGGCGTACCGATGCCGTCATCGGGCAAGGTTGATGCGCCGCTCGCGCGATCACCGTCGAACCGCAAGAAAATCGCCATCGTCCAGGGCGGCAAGCACGCGATCACCCATTACCAGATGCTCCGCCCGCTAAAGGGCGCGGCGCTGGTGGAATGCCGGCTTGAAACCGGGCGGACGCACCAGGTGCGCGTGCACATGGCCTCTATCGGCCACGCGCTGTTGGGCGACCCGGTCTATGGCGGAACCAAACATGCACACCGCGCGCTTCTTGAATCACTGGGGTTTCGCCGTCAGGCGCTGCACGCGGCGCGTTTGGGCTTCATTCATCCGGTAAATAGTAACGCTTTGTCGTTTGAAAGCGTAATGCCTTCGGACATGCAGGAACTCTACGATACACTCTATAGTCTAGGTTGAGCTATCAGGCCCGGTTGCGGCATTGGTACGTTGAGAAAAGGGAGATTTGATCATGGCAAGCGGAAGCAACGTCCCCGCGACGGTCCCCGCCCTCGGTGGAGAGGCGAGCCTCAATCGCTACCTATCGGAGATCAAGAAATTTCCGATCCTCGCGCCCGAGCAGGAATATATGCTCGCCAAGCGTTTTGAAGAACATGGCGACACCGATGCCGCCGCCCAGCTCGTCACCTCGCATCTGCGACTCGTGGCAAAAATCGCCATGGGCTATCGCGGCTATGGCCTGCCGGTCAGCGAGCTGATCAGCGAAGGCAATATCGGCCTGATGCAGGGCGTGAAGAAATTTGAGGCGGATCGCGGTTTCCGCCTGGCCACTTATGCGATGTGGTGGATTCGCGCGTCGATCCAGGAATTTATCCTGCGCAGCTGGAGCCTGGTGAAAATGGGCACCACGGCGGCGCAGAAAAAGCTGTTCTTCAATCTGCGCCGGATGAAGGCAAAGCTGAATGCATTCGAGGATGGCGATTTGAAGCCTGAGGATCTGGCGAAGATCGCCAAGGATCTGGGCGTCACAGAGCTTGAAGTGACGAGCATGAACCGTCGCATGTCGATGGGCGGTGACACATCGTTGAATGTGCCGATGCGCGAGGATGGCGATGGCCAGTGGCAGGATTGGTTGCAGGACGATGCCCCACTGCAGGATAGCGTGATCGCTGACGCGCAGGAAGCCGATGTGCGCCACTCCATGCTCGCATCCGCCATGGATGACCTGAACGAGCGTGAGCGCCACATCCTCACCGAACGCCGCCTGACCGATGATCCCAAGACGCTGGAAGAGCTAAGCCAGGTGTACAACGTCTCGCGGGAGCGGGTGCGCCAGATTGAGGTTCGGGCGTTCGAAAAGCTGCAAAAGGCGATGATGCGGCTGGCCGGTGACCAGCGCGTCCTCGCGGCCTATTAAGTAATCGTCCAAAACAGGTACGACATCGAAACGATCGGGGTTGATTGCATACCCCGCTTTATGCGACCCGGTGGATCAATGATCCGCCGGGTTTTTTCTATCGCCATCAAGGGCGTGATCGGCTTTGTGCTGATATCGCTGCTATGGGTGGTGCTGTACCGGTTCATGGCGCCACCGGTGACCTTCACGATGATTGGCGACGCGATTGGCGGGCACAGCATCAAGAAAAGCTGGATGCCGCTGTCGCAGATTGATCCCGACATGGCGCGCGCCGCGATTGCGGGTGAAGATTCGCAATTTTGCCAGCATAACGGTTTTGATATTGCGGCGATCGAGAAAGCCTATCAACGCAACGCACGTGGCGGCAGGATTCGCGGCGGATCGACGATCAGCCAGCAAACGGCCAAGAACGCTTTCCTCATCCAGGGCGGCGGCTATGTGCGCAAGGCGTTCGAAGCCTATTTCACCGTCTTGATCGAAACGATCTGGGGCAAGCGCCGGATCATGGAAGTCTATTTGAATGTCGCCGAAACCGGCATTGGCACCTACGGCGTTAATGCCGCCGCCATGCGCTATTTCGGGCATGATGCATCGCGGCTGACGCCTGCCGAGGCGGGGCGGATCGCCGCTGTGCTGCCCTTGCCCAAAAAACGCGCCGCCGTGGCCCCGCGCGGCTTTACCCGGCGCCACGGCAATTCCATCTCGCGCCGGGTAGCTATTGTCCGCAATGACGGGCTAGACGCCTGCCTGCGCTGATTTTGCCGCGCGGTTTAACCGCGCGGAACGCCCGCTTACTTCGCTGGATCAACCGCCCGTTCAGCCGCCGCGCCTGCTCGTTCGGCGCTATCGCCAACTTGCTTGGCGGCTGATCCAATGGCGTCGGTGCGCAACTGATCATTGGTATTCTCGACGATGACGAAATAGGCGGCGATCGCCACCAACAGCACCAGCGCCAATCCAGTCACCCAGCCAACGCCCGATCCGCGCTGTTCAACGATGATTCTGGCGGGCGAGCGAGGAGCATCGGCTGGCGTTTGACGCGCGTTGTTATTCATGGTGATCTTCCCTCTGCGTTGATGATCACCAACTCGGCATAGGGCAGATTGGTTCCGGGTGATCAGAACGGCAGTTTGAACCCCGGTGGCAGCGGCAGACCGCTGGTCATCTTCGCCATTTCGGCACTGGACGCAGTATCAGCCTTGGCGCGTGCATCGTTCAGCGCGGCAGCGATCAGGTCTTCCAGCATCTGCTTTTCGCTCGGTTGCATCAGGCTGTCGTCAATCGCGACGCCGATAATGCGCCCCTTGGCCGATGCCCGTACCTTCACCAACCCACCGCCCGATGCGCCTTCAACCTCGATATGATCAAGATTGGCCTGCGCCTTTTCCAGCTCGGCCTGCACATTCTGCGCCATGGCCAGCATGTCTTCGATACCCTTCATGTTACGCTCCCGATTTTCACGCCTGTTTGGTTGTCCATTCGACGATTTCACTCGCCGGAAAAGCTTCAAGCACCGCCTTGACGATCGGTGCTTCGCGTACGGTGTCGAGTTCCGCCTCTCGGGCTAACGCCTGAGCCTCCCGCATGCTGGGCGCGCCGGGGGTATCCTCGGTGGTGATGCGCCACGTTTGGCCCGTCAGCCGACGGAGAACATCGGCGAGTTCGCGCGGAATATCGGCTGGGAATGGTTTGGCAGAGCTGAGCACGATTTCCAGCGGCGCGAACCGTACGACCCGCCCGGTCAGCCGCAGCTTTTCGGCAAGGCTCATCTCTCGCGCAGTATCCAGCATCGCGAGCACCGCATCAAAGCTGGCAGGCTGTGCGGGTGTTGCGGCGTCGGCGGCTGGGCCTGCCGAAGACGGTGCCGTCTGGGGTGGATGATTTGCACCCACAAGCCCCTCCCCGGACAGACGCCGGGCGAGTTCGCCGGGATCAGGCAGGCTGGCCGCGTGAATAACGCGCAGCAGCGCCATTTCGCACGCCTCAATCGGCAATGCCGCCCGCGCGACCTCATCATGGCCCTTCAACAGCAATTGCCACAGCCGGTGCAGCGCCGCGAAGGATAATGCCGCCGCCCAGCTTTCTAGCGCCGCGCGTTCCTCCGCGGATTGCGCGGAATCGGCTTCGGTTCCCAGTTTGGCGAGCGTTACGGCATGGATGGACGCCAGCAGCGCGCGCAGCACGCCGAGCGGGTCCACACCCAAATCATATTGCCGCCGCAATGCCGCCAGCGCACCCAACCCATCGCCCGCCAGCACCAACCCCAGCAAATCGCGAACCGCCCCGCGATCAGACAGGCCCAGCATTTCGCGGACAGCATCGGCCCGCACACCGCCGCCTTCCATCCCGGCATGGGCAATTGCCTGATCAAGAATCGATAGCCCATCGCGCGCTGATCCCTCGGCCGCCCGCGCGATCAGCGCCAGCGCCTCGAATTCGGCCTCGACACCTTCCGCCTGCACGACATGTGCGAAATGCGCGGCAAGTTTCTCGCTGGTAATCCGGCGAAGATCAAAACGCTGGCAACGCGACAGCACCGTGACCGGCACTTTGTTGACTTCCGTGGTCGCGAACAGGAATTTCACATGCGGTGGCGGTTCCTCCAGCGTCTTCAGCAACGCGTTGAAGGCGTTTTTCGACAGCATGTGAACTTCGTCGATGATGTAGATTTTGAAACGCGCAGACACCGCCGAATAGCGTGAGGCATCGATAATTTCGCGAACGTCATCAACGCCGGTATGGCTGGCGGCGTCCATTTCAATCACGTCAATGTGCCGCCCCTCGGCAATGGCGCGGCATGGTTCGCATACGCCGCAAGGATCAATCGTCGGGCCGCCCTGTTCGTCTGGGCCAATGCAATTAAGCGCCTTTGCAATCAGCCGCGCGGTGGACGTTTTCCCCACCCCACGCACGCCGGTGAGCAGGAATGCATGCGCCAGCCGCCCACGCTTGATGGCGTTACCCAGCGTGGTCACCATCGCATCCTGGCCAATCAGCTCGCTGAAATTTTGCGGGCGATATTTGCGGGCAAGAACGCGGTAGGCTTCTGGCTTTGCAGGTTGCGGTGGTTCACCCAGATCAAGGAAGGAGTCGGCCATTGGCCGCGATGTATAGGCAATCGTCGCTGTTGTCGAAAGCATGCTTCGGCTTAGCGGCGGCGGAGGCCTCGCACGGCGATGTCGTTGGTGATCCACGGCTCCCACCGGACCAGGCTGTACGTCTTGATGTCCTTGCCGGACGATCGGTTCCCCACGGTCATCCAATGCCCCGCAGCCGTTCCGGGAGCAAGAATGAAGGTGAATGGGGGAAACAGCCATAGCGGAACGGCCAATCTTTCATGCTCGACGAACGTGCGCCGCATGACAGGGACAAGTCGCCCATTCGTCCGGCGATATGCCTCCCAGCGGCGAAAGGGCCGGATCGGATGAAGATCGAGGTTGAATAGCGCGGATGATGGCGCATTCCGGTCGAAATTCCACGTCTCCACCACGACGAAATCTGCCCGGGCATCACTTGTTGGTTCTGCGTGCAAGCAAAGCCCGATAGCCTCCAGTTTCTCCGACAAAAAGGGCTTTGGATGAAGCGCGCCGACTTCCTCTTCGGATGCGCGGGCAGCGTACAACAGATCGTTGCGGCACCGTCCGTCCTGGGGCCCCAGCCTGAATCTGAGGACCGGGCGAGCGAGGCGGTCAAGACGACCGAACTCATCCCTTGGCGCATCGAGATAGCTGCTGGCCGTCTTTGACAGCAGCAGCCGCTGGCAATCATCGCCGCATTCTTCGCGCGTGGCCATAAGACCACGATCGACAAGACGGGCGACCGATACCCCCGGCGGCAGCTTTCCCGCGATGCCGCCGTCCTGCTCGAGCAACGCAGCCACCCGACGTTCGGTTTCGACATTGGCGAGGATTGGGACGAAGATGCCCACCGCCAGTACCAATACGGCGGCCGTGATGATCGCAATCCAAGCTGGCTTGGCCCGTTTGGTCGCCCATCTGGCTATCGCGTAGGCAGCCAATGGCGGGGTCACGTACAGCCATAGGCCCGGTATGAAAAACAGCAGGATCGCGATCGGAATGCCGATAACCGTCACGAATAGAAGGATGAGAACGATTCCCGCGAACATGGGGATGAGAGCGGCGGCGGTCAGGGCGATCCACAGCCGCAGCAAAATGTGATCGGCGCGGCTCATTTGTAGGGGATAACTAACAACGCCCTATCTTGGCAATATTTCTTAGGTATGCCGAAGAGTTAGGCTACGACCCGGCAAAGCCGTGTCGTCAGTCGACGCGCCGCGTCGCTGGCCGCGCTTGTCGGCGTGGCGCGGCGTTGCCGCTCTCTCGCTGTCTGCGCGGTGGGAGCCGGAACGACCCGTGGCGAAATCGTTGTGGCTGCTGCCTTCCGACCCTGACCAAGTTGGCGATGACCACGCCCGCCCGACTCCCACGGCGCATATGGGGGAGTCGGGCGATGGGATCAAGAACTAGTAACGAACGCGGATCGTGCGGCAGCGACGGATGCGATTGCCGTTACGATAGGTTACCTTGCACACCCGGCGCGTGCGGTGGATCCGCCAGCCATTGTGACGCGTTACCGTGTGGGTACGCCGCGTCACAACCACGCGTCGCTCAGAATGGCGCGCCTGTTGTCCCTGATACGCGATAGGCTGCATCTGTGGTTCCATGCCCACGGCGCTGGCGGTGGTGGGCATCAGCATGGCGGCGGCACCGATCAGGCCGGCCGATAGAATGGCGGTGAGTTTCATCATCTACATACTCCTTCGCGTGCGAAAGGCACTGAAGGCGTAATGGTTAGCGGCCCTGCATGTTCCGCGTTTCGCGCGGCATCTTCACCGTCAGGCTATCCCATGCCGCATCCAGCCAAATCTGGCACGCCAGCCGGCTGTTGCGCGTGGCACCCATGGCGAGGTCAAGCATATCCTCTTCCTCTTCCCGAGCGGGTTTCAGCTTGGCGAAATCATCGGCGTCGATGATGACGTGGCAGGTCGAACAGGCCATCTGCCCCTCGCACGTGCCCTCCAGCGGCTGGCCATCGGCCTGGGCGATATCGAGCAACCGGTCGCCAGCCTTCGCCTCAACCTCTCGCACCGATCCGTCGGTGGCGATAAAGCGAACGCGGATCATGCCATGCTGTCCTGCGCGGTGGCGGCGGCCATGATGCGGTCAATCGCGGTCATCAATTCCTCTTGCGTGGTGTATCGCCCAAAGCCCAGCCTAATGCTCGACCGCGCCTGCCCGTCGGTCAAGCCCATTGCCTGCAACACATGGCTCGCCCGACCCGATCCACTGGCACAGGCCGACCCGGCGGAAAAGGCGATATCGCGCAGATCAGACATCAGGCGCGCAACGTCGAGTCCATCACGCCTGATGTTGAGATTACCCAGGTACCGATGCTCGGTCGATCCGTTGATCTGCCAGCCAGGGCCAAAGCGCGCGGTGGCGATCGACCATAGCCGTTCTACATGCGCGGCGTCCGCATCATGCCGTTCCGCCATCAGCGCCGCTGCGCGGCCAAAGCCCGCGCATAACGCTGGTGACAGCGTGCCCGAACGGCCACCTTCCTGATCGCCGCCATGCAACAGTGGCGCCAGCGCCACGCCGTCGCGAATCCACAGCGCGCCGATCCCCTTCGGTCCATGGATCTTGTGCGCGGACAAAGCGACGATATCGCAGCCAGCGTATAGGTTGACACGCCCGATGCCCTGCACCGCGTCGCACAGGAAAAGAGCACCTGCCCCACGCGCGATATTGGCGAGTGTGAATATCGGTTGCGCGACCCCGATCTCATTATTGATCAGCATTGCCGTTACCAGCCCGGCTCCCTGCATGATCGCAGGCTCTGCCACATCGGGATCGACCAACCCGTCGCTGCCGACGGGCAAGACCGTACTTGGGCGACCGCTGGCGCGCACTGTATCCAGCACCGCGGCATGTTCGGTGGCGACCGTAACGATCGGCCCGTTCGTGCCCTTGATCGCCCAGTTCAGCGCTTCGGTCGCGCCGCTGGTAAAAACGACGCGGCCACCCGGCGGCAGCAGCGCAGCCACCTGATCGCGCGCCACCTCAACCGCCGCCTTTGCCGCCCGGCCAGGGGCGTGTGACGAATGCGGATTGGCAGGATGATCGCGCAGCCAGGGCAGCATCGCCTCAAAAGCTTCGGGCGCAAGCGGGGTCGTCGCCTGATAATCGAGGTAGATCACGACGCGCGCGTCACCGCATCATGCGCAACTTCGAGCCAAGCCCCAAGAAACGCGTCAATCTCTGCAGGCGTGGTGTTCCAGCCAAAGCTGACCCGGATGGTCCGGCTGGCGGTATCCTCATCCACCCCGAAAGCGGCCAGCGCCCGGCTGCGCTTCAGCGTACCCGATGAACAGGCACTGCCCGCCGACACCGCAAAGCCCATCGCGTCGAAGCGGATCAATTGCGCCGCGGCGGACAGGTTGGGCATCGCCACGGCAAAAACGTGCGACGATTGCGCGCCCGGCGCGATCACGTCTCCCGATGCGTTGAAAACATCAGTCACCGCAAAGCGTTGGTCGACATTGCTCTGCCAGCTATCCAGCCCCCCAGCCTCCAGCGCAGCCGCCAGCCCGAGCACGGCGGGCAAATTCTCCGTGCCCATCCGGTATCCATATTCATGCCCGCCAACCGGCTCCAGCACCGCCAGATCGCGCACGAGCAGCAGGCCAATCCCCGGTGGACCACCTAATTTATGCCCTGACACCACGACCAGATCAGCATCAGGCAGCGGATACCGGCCCGCCGATTGCGAACAATCGCTCAGCAACAGCGCCCCGGCGTTGCGAATCTGATCGATGGTGGCCGGGTGCTGATAGGGGATGATCTGCGTGCCCGTTTCGCCATTGGTTTTCTGAATGGCGATAATCGCCTTGCCCGGTGCCGCGAGATATTTCGCCAGCGCATCGCCGTCAGCTTCGCCGTGAACCACTGGCAGCACATCTGCTCCGGGCGCGGCACGAAACACTGCGTCATGCTCCACCGCGCTCACGATCCGCCGGTCCACCTTCGCCCGGTTCAGCGCCATCGACAAAGCCTCGCTCGCGCCGCTGGTGAAGATCAGCTCGCCCGTCCAGCCAAGTGCTGTTTTAATCCGCGTCCTCGCCTCCTCCAGCGCAGCTCTCGCCGCGCGCCCCTCGGCGTGCGGGCTGGATGGGTTTGCCCAGCGCGCCATCCCGTCCGCCACCGCCGCCACCGCTTCGGGGCGCATCGGCGTGGTCGCGGCATGATCCAGATAGATGCGCTTTTTCACGTCATTAGCCCTAGCGTGTCGTCCCCCCCGCTACAATGATTGCGCCGGGGCAGGGCTTTCCTCTATAGCCGCGCATCCCGCGTTCGCCGCGTCTCCTTGATTGTCAGCAGGTTTTTTCATGCCAGAAGTCATTTTCCCCGGTCCCGATGGCCGCCTCGAAGGCCGATTCTCGCCGCCGCCGCGTCCGCGCGCGCCGGTTGCGATGATCCTCCACCCGCACCCCTCATCGGGTGGCACGATGAACAACCGGATCGTGCAGGAGCTGTACAAGACCTTTCAACGGCGCGGTTTCGCCACACTCCGCTTCAATTTTCGCGGCGTGGGCAAAAGCCAGGGCGTGTTCGACAATGGCGTCGGCGAACTCTCCGACGCGGCCAGCGCGCTCGATTGGGTGCAGAGCATCCACCCAGAGGCATCGACCACCTGGATCGCCGGCGTCAGCTTTGGCGCGTGGATTGGCATGCAGTTGCTGATGCGCCGCCCGGAAATCCGTGGCTTCATCTCGATCGCGCCGCCCGCCAATATGTATGACTTCACCTTCCTGGCCCCTTGCCCGTCATCAGGCATCATCATTCAGGGCGAAGGCGATGAGGTGGTCACCCCCCTCGCCGTGCAAAAGCTGGTCGACAAGCTGCGCACGCAAAAACACATCACGATCCACCACGACGTATTGCCCCGCGCCAACCATTTCTTCGAACATGAAATGCCGGAGCTGATGGGAAGCGTGGACAATTATCTGGATATGCGGTTGGACCCGAATTCGCCGATTAAGTGAGGCGCGCGAGGATTTAGCGGAGCTAAATCCCGCTCAGAGCGCCGAACTCGGCCGGCGGGGCTCCAGCCCCGACCGACGACATGGGCTTTGCCCATGGCGCATGAAGTGATCGTCCCCGTCGTTTGATGGCCAGCTACCGATTGGTATGTTAGGGCGCTGGAGGTGAACTGGGAGGCGTTGCTTGATCGCTGTATTGATTTTCGCGAGCATGAGTCGCTGCGTTATTCCCGAACTTTGCCCGACCGACGAGCAAATCTTGGCTGCTGTTCGTTCTCGCGATGCCAATGTCGTTCAGGCGATTGCAAATCAAGCCGCTCGGGACGATCCGAATAGCGTGTTTTTAACGCATTCGGAACGCATCAAGCGGATATCAAACGTGCTATGTGGCGACAAACTACCCAGCGATCTGGCCGGCGATCCGCCTGTTATCAATTGCAGATTCACCGTTCGGTATTGGAGTCGAAATGCGGAAACGGTGGCAAGAATGGTGCGCCGCAGAGACGGATGGGAAATTGATAACGCCCTCGCGGTGACACGCGCCCGCCGGTAAAGTGAACGTCCGCAACTGGGCAATTCCTGCCACGGTCTCCCTCCGTCACCCCGGGCTTGACCCGGGGGCCCGCTTTTCTAACTTCCGGCATCGCTCGAAAAAGGCAGCGGGACCCCGGGTCAGGCCCGGGGTGACGGGTTTGATTGGGGCATTGTTCAGCGCGACATCTGCCCGCTCACCCCACCCAAATCAACACATTGCCCAGCAGCACCGCCGCCATCACCAGCAGCAGCACGCCCTTGCGCCGGTCGACGCCCTTCACGATCATCCACCCCCCGCCGATCAGGCAGGCGAACATCGCGAGCATGGCGATGGTGGGGGCGAGCGATTCGAGGGTGGTCATGTTGCGGTCGCTATAGCGGTAATTGCTTCCCCGGCGAAGGCCGGGGCCCAGATGCGAAGGTTCTTGTTCTCTGAAGCTGACGCTAAATGACCGGCGTCGCGCGGCTAGACCCCGGCCTTCGCCGGGGGAGCGAAGCTTTTTAGCGGCTCAATCCGCCCCTGATAGCACCGCCGCATAAGCCGCTGGATCGACATTACCGCCTGACACCATCACCAGCATCCCCGGTTCCACCGAGACCTTGCCCGCGAGCAACGCCGCGAGGCCCGCCGCCCCGCCCGGTTCCACCACAATGCGCAAATGGCGCGCAGCCCAGCGTTGCGCGGCGGCAATCTCCACCTCACTCACCGCCAGTCCCCGCACCCCACGCCGCGACAACACGTCAAAGGTCAACCGCGATACCTCCTTGGTTTGCAGCGAATCGCACGCGGTAGGCGGCGGCTTGGGGCCGACGGGTTCAATCCAGCCCGCCTCCAGTGACACGCGCATGTCGTCCCATCCCTCCGGCTCGACAACGGTAATCACGGCATCGGGCAGCGCCAGCGCACAGCCAGCGGCCAGTCCGCCGCCACCGCAAGGCACCACGACATGGCTTGGGGCGGGCAATCCCTGTGCGGCCATCTGCGTCGCCGCCTCAATCGCGGCGCTGCCCTGCCCTTCAATGATCCAGGGATCATCAAAGCTGGGCACCAGCGCAGCGCCCCGCGCGCCCGCGAGACCCGCGGCAATTTTTTCGCGGCTTTCGGTCGCACGGTCATAGCTGACGATTTCGGCCCCCATCGCCAGCGTCGCCTCGCGCTTCACCACTGGCGCGTCGCTTGGCATCACGATCAGCGCGGGCATGCCAAGCCGTTTGGCGGCCCATGCGACCCCCTGCGCATGATTGCCCGATGAAAAAGCCACCACGCCGCGCGCGCGCGATTCGCTGTCAATTGCGGTCAACCGGTGCCACGCACCGCGCAGTTTGAACGAGCCGATTGGCTGCAAACTCTCTGCTTTGAAAGCCACGGCTATACCATTGATTTCATGAATGAATAATGGACTTGGTAGCAATATTACCGCCAGCTTTGCGGCGGCATCACGCACCCCCGCGCGGGTCGGTTGTCGCAAAATTGTCATGAAATTTTCCTCGACCTTAAAATAACTATTTACATCCAGATCAAGCGACCCTATTTCGCGCTTCCGCTGCCCCATGGGACTTCCAACCGCAAGGCAGCTTTTTTCGTTTTGTCTCACGACATTTGGAGGTCCCTTGAGTTGCACAAGCATCATAGCACGCGGGAGCTAGCAAGCCCCCAGGTCGGTTCCGCCACTGGAATCGCACTTTTGGCGCGACCGGTTTTGCCGGTTACGCTCGTTCGTCCCCATGCCGCGGCACGGGCAGCCCGATTCTTCACAGAGAAGTTTCCGGGGCGGTCCATGTATGCGGTTAAAGCCAACCCATCGCCCGATTTGTTGCGGGTGCTGTGGGATAATGGCATCACGCATTATGACGTCGCCTCGATTGCCGAGGTTCGGCTGGTCGCGACCACGCTGCCCGGTGCCACCTTGTGCTTTATGCACCCGGTGAAAGCCCCGGAAGCGATTGCCGAGGCATATCATACCCACGGCGTGCGCGTTTTCTCGCTCGACAGCATGGAAGAGCTGGCGAAGATTATGGCGGCGACAGACGATGCGACTGACCTGACGCTGTGCGTCCGGCTGCGCGTGTCGTCGGAACATTCAAAGCTGAGCCTTGCGTCGAAATTCGGCGCGGCACCGGGCGAAACGCGCGAATTGCTGTTCGCCGCGCGGCAGGCAGCCGATGCTTTGGGCATCTGCTTCCATGTGGGATCGCAGGCGATGACGCCGGAAGCCTATGCCCAGGCAATGGAGCGCGTGCGGATAGCTATTGTCGATGCCGGCGTTACCGTTGACGTGGTCGATGTCGGCGGCGGTTTTCCGTCGAGCTATCCCGGCATGGAGCCACCGCCGCTGGAGCGGTATTTCGCGACGATCCACCGCGCGTTTGAAAGCCTGCCAATCTCCTATTCGGCAGAGCTTTGGGCGGAGCCGGGCCGGGCCTTGTGCGCGGAATATAGCTCGGTTGTCGTGCGCGTTGAACGGCGCCGGGGCGATGAGCTTTACATCAACGACGGCGCTTATGGCGCGTTGTTTGATGCAGCGCACCTTGGCTGGCGCTTCCCGGTCACGCTGCTGCGTGAACCCGATTCGAATGCGCGCGATATGGCGTTCAGCTTTTACGGGCCGACCTGTGACGATATGGATCACATGGCCGGGCCGTTCATGCTGCCGGCCGACACCCAGGCCGGTGACTATATCGAAATCGGGATGCTCGGCGCATATGGCGCGGCGATGCGTACCGCGTTCAATGGCTTTGGATCAGGCGACACCGTGATCGTCGACGATGAGCCGATGGTGTCGCTCTACACCGATGAGGAAATCGACACCGTTCCGTCGAACGTCGTCACACTGTAACACGCTGCTATCACAACTCCGTCACCCTGGGCTTGGCCTGGGGTCCCGCTTTCTTTTCGCCGGTCGGCAGAAGCGGGACCCCAGGTCAGGCCCGGGGTGGCGGCAGTTATTCGAGGATTTTTGCATGACCGACACGCTTACACCCACCCGCACCAACGACCAGCGCAAGGCAGAATTGCTCTCTACTCAGGTCGAGCATATCGACATCACCAGTTTTGATGCGCGCCCGATTGTTGAGGCGATGGGCAAGATGAGCTTCACCAGCCGTGATCTGTCGCGCGCAACGAACATCTATAACCAGATGCTGGCGGACCCCGATTGCACGATCTGTCTGGTGATTGCCGGCTCCACCTCGGCGGGCGGGTGCATGGATTTGTACGCAGAGCTGATCCGCAACAACATGGTCGATTGCGTCGTCGCGACGGGCGCGACCATTGTCGACATGGATTTCTTTGAAGGGCTTGGCCACAAACATTATCAGGCATTGGAAGTGCCCGATGATGATACGCTGCGCTCGCTGCTGATCGACCGGATCTACGATACGTACATCGATGAAGAAGAACTGCAGCACGTCGACCACACGATCTTCGAGATCGCCGAAACGCTGGAGCCGCGCCCTTATTCCAGCCGCGCGTTCATCCGCGAGATGGGCAAATATCTGGTCGAACATGGCAAGAAGGACAACAGCCTCGTCAAGCTGGCCTATGAACATGACGTGCCGATCTTCTGCCCGGCCTTTGTTGATAGCTCGGCAGGTTTCGGCCTCGTCAAGCATCAGGTGGACTCGGTGAAGGCGGGCAAACCCTATATGGTACTCGATGCGATTGCCGATTTCCGCGAGCTGACCGATATCAAAATCAAGGCGGGCACCACCGGGCTGCTCATGATCGGCGGCGGCGTGCCAAAGAACTTCATTCAGGACACGGTGGTGTGTGCCGAAATCCTGGGCCATGATGATGTTGAGGTGCATAAATACGCAGTACAGATCACCGTGGCGGATGTGCGCGACGGGGCGTGTTCGTCATCAACGCTGCAGGAAGCGGCAAGCTGGGGCAAGGTGAACACCGGCATCGAACAGATGGTGTTTGCAGAAGCGGGTTCAGTGATGCCGCTGCTGGCGTCCGACGCCTATCACCGCGGCCTGTGGAAGGATCGCGCCAAGCGCCGCTGGGGCGCGATCTTCGACTGATTGGCTTCGACTGATAGGTTGCAATTCAAAACAGATTGAGCCACCGCTCCCCTCGGAAACATCATTCCGGGGGGAGTTTTCATTATGAACAGTCCAATTCTCGCGACCGTCGTCGCGTTGGCAGCGTGGAGCCTTGTCATGTGGCTCTGGATGTATGCCACCCGCTTGCCCGCGATGCGCAAGGCGAAGATCGATACCTTCAATCTGGTCGGCGGCGCAGGATCAGACCTGAAGGCGATCATCCCGCCAAAGCAGCAATGGCCGGCCGACAATTATAACCATCTGCACGAACAGCCGACGATCTTCTATGCCATCGCCATCACGCACGCGCTGATTGGCACTGGTGACGGCGTGAACCTCACCATCGCCTGGGCTTATGTCGCGCTGCGCGTCCTCCACAGCCTGGTGCAGGTGCTCGTCAACCGCGTCATCGTCCGCTTCACGCTGTTTTCGCTGTCATCGCTGTGCCTGATTGCGCTGACCCTGCATGCGGCAATGGCGATGCTGGGCGTGCACCACCATTAACCGAATAGCCGCGCCATCGATCGTTCGAGCATCACCAGCTGCCACAATGTCCTGCCGTGTTCCGCACGCCCGGCACGGTGGTCGCTGGCGAGGCGTTCGATTGTCGGCATTTCGAACCAACCCGTCGCGCCAAGCACGCGCGACGTCGCCAGCGCTGCGGCTTCACCCGCAAGTGGCCCGCGGAACCACGCGCTGATCGGCGTAACGAAGCCCATTTTCTGGCGGTAGAGAATGTCGCGCGGCAAATAGCGCTCCATCGCCTTTTTCATAATCCATTTGCCCTCCCCCGCCCTGATCCGCATCGAAACGGGCAGCGAGGCGGCAAATTCCATCAGTTTGTAATCAAGCAATGGCTCGCGCGCTTCCAGGCTGACGGCCATGCTCGTGCGATCAACCTTGGTCAGAATATCGCCGGGCAGCCAATGCTTGAAATCGGCATATTGCGCCCGGTCCAGCGCCTCGCGCGCCGGGGCAGCGCGCATCGTATCAACATAGCGCGCCTCCGCGACATGCCCGCCAAGCGCACGCCGGGCGGCATCGCTGAACAGTTGCGCGCGCAACGCTGGCGTGGTGACCCCCACTGATCGTGCATAAGCGGTCGCGCCATCATCGGCGAGGCCCAGCAAGGTTGTCTTGGCGCGCAGCGGCCGCGGTGCCCAATCTGCCTTGGGGTAGAGTTCCCCCAATCGCCCGAACAGGGATGATCGGAATGCCGCCGGCACCAGCGCACGCACGCGCTCCTCGGCCGCCTGAAACCGGTAGCGACGATAGCCGGCAAAGGCCTCATCCGCGCCATCACCTGACAGCGCCACGGTTACCTGTTCGCGGGCGAGTTCGCACACACGGTAGGTGGCAAGCGCGGAGGCATCGGCTAAGGGCTCGTCAAACGCCGCGACCAGCGTGTCGATCAGCGCGAAATCGTCTGCGGCAACAATGCGCTCGCGGTGGTCGGTGGCGAACAATGCGGCCACCTGTTTCGCATAACCGCGCTCGTCATGGTCAGCTGCATCGAAACCGATCGTACAGGTTTTCACCGCACGCTTCGATGCCTCAGCCATCAGCGCCACGACCGCCGAGCTATCGACCCCGCCCGATAGAAACGCCCCCAAGGGCACATCCGCCAGCATCCGCGACCGAACGCCCTCGCGCATCAGATCAACCAGTTGTTCGCCCAGCGCCGCCGCTGACCCGGTTGCGCGATGGCTGAAATCAATATCCCACCACTGTTGCTGTTCGGGAACGGGCTTGCCGCGCGTCAGCAACAGGCTGTGCCCCGCCGCCAGTTTCTTTACGCCAGCGACCAGGCACGTGTCGTCGGGGACATAACCAAAAGCCAGATAATCCTCGACCGCGCGGATATCGGGCGCGCGGCGCAGCAGCGGGTGCGCGAGCAGGCCCTTTAGTTCAGAGGCAAAGGCAATCGCGCCGTCGGACAGTTCGACATAATGCAGCGGCTTCACGCCCAGCCGGTCGCGCGCCATAAACAGGCTCTGCGCGCGGGAATCGTGCAGGGCGAAGGCGAACATGCCGTTCAAGCGCTCCAGCATCGCCGGGCCCCATGCCGCCCAACCATGCAGCAGCACTTCGGTGTCGCTGTTGGTGCGGAACCGCGCGCCCTTGGCCTCCAATTCAGCGCGGACAGCCTGAAAATTATAAATTTCGCCGTTGAACGTCACCGTCAACGCACCGTCTGCGCTTGCCATTGGCTGCGCACCGCCGCCCAAGTCGATGATCGACAATCGCCGGTGGCCAAGGCCAACGCCCGGGCCTGTCCACACACCCGATCCGTCCGGCCCGCGATGCGCCTGCGCATTGGCCATTGCGGTAATGCGGGCGGGATCAACCGGCTTGGGCGTGGCGGGATAGAAAAGACCGGCGATGCCACACATGCTGAATTGATTTCCCCCGGGCCTTTGCCTCGCCCTTGTTCGCTCGGCCTACAATGATTTCACTTTAATCGAACCACCCTATCCCGTTCGGGCTGCGCTTGTCGAAGACTTGTCCTTCTTTTCGACGGTCGAGAAGCACCGCAGCCCTCTGCCAAGCTCAGGGCAAACGAGGTGGGGTGGGAACCAGCCAAGCCGCAATCACGCCCTACTGCCCACTCGCGACGCGGTCTACCAGACGCTCAATCGGCCCTGCTGCCGCAACAAAGCCGGCAATCGCGGCGCTGGCGCTCTCACCTGGCAGAACCTGTGCCGAGACATGCACCGCAACCGCGCGGGGCGATCCGCCCAGCAGTTTTACCTTCAGTGTTTCCAGCTTCACAACACGCGGGCTGGCGGTAATCACATCGCCGATCTGATACCAGGTCGCGACCACACGCTCGACCGGGCCCGGCGCGGTGATCCGCATCGCGGCACCGCCCGCGATCGGCGGCAAACCGGCCACGCGCACCCAGCGATCATCCTCGCGCAGCGCCCCGGTGCCGAAGGAAACAAGCTCCTTGCCCTCATGCTGAGCGCTGAACACGGCGATGGCCAGATCAACGCTGCGCCCCTGCCCGTCGGCATAACGCCCGGCAACGATATGGTCAGCGGACGGATAATGCGGTTGCCACGGCGCGGCCAGATTGGCGTCGGCGCGCTGCCACCCCGGCACCGTCGGCAGGGCGATCCGATCGGGCAGCGCGGCAGCTTGCGCGGCAACCGCCCCTGCCCAGCCGGCAAAGCCAGACGCGGTGGTGAGCACCAGTGCTGCGGCGACATAGCTATCGATGCGCTGGCGGGGCAAGCGTTGCAGCGGCGCGGGATCAAACCACGCCGCATCGGGATCGCGGTCAAACCAGCGCCAGCCAATTGCGATGACAGCGGCCATCACCAGCCCGAAAAACACCCAGCCAAAAATGATGTGATCCACCCCGGTCGCCGCCTCAACCGACGTTAGATGCGCGGCATAGATGGTGCCAAACGCGCGCAGGCCATTGGCGATCACCGGCACAATCACCGCCATCACCATGAAAGCGATCCGGCGCGGCCACGCGACAAAGGCGACATGGGCGACCAGCGAGCCATAGGCGATCATCGCGATGACAAATTTTGCCCCGGAACACGCCTCAGCCACTTCGAAATAGCCATTGGGAATGGTAATCAAAACGCCGTCCACGCTGGCAGGCACCCCGGCTAGGGCCAGCATCGGCATCACCATGGCAACAGTGGCGGATTGCAGCGGCGCTTCCAGTGATTCGCCAAACGGCACCAGGAAAAACGCATAGGCCAGCGGAAACAACAGCCCACGCGCGACATAAGGGCCAAGCAACGTTACTGTCGCCCCCTGCAACATCACCACAAGCCCCAGATGCCGGGCCAGCGCCACGCCTGCGGCATCGCCCACAAACCAGCCAAGCCCCCCTGCCCCCACCAGCACCAGCCCGGGCCACCAGCTCACCGGCTGCAACCGGGCAAGCTCAGCCCGGCGCTGCCACACCAGCCAGCCAATCACCGGGCCAATGAACAGGCAGTGCCCAAAGGTCGTGCTCGTCCACCAGATCCGCGCAAGGTCTGCACTGTCCCGCCAGAACAACGCGAGCAACACCAAAGCTGCCGCGCCAAGCACGCCGCCCTGCCGTCGCCAGGCAGCGGCGTTACCGGCCCCGCCGCCCGCCGTGAAATCGGCGGCCGGAAAGGCCATCGTCATGCGGCTGACTTGCGGATCGGGGGGACTTTGGCGCGCATGCCCATGATCCCATCGAGCACCGCCAGCCGCGCATCCCAGCCATAGCGGGCAATTACCTGTTCCCGCCCCGCCGCACCCAGCGCGGCGGCTTTTACAGGATCGGCAAGCAAGCGGTTCACTTCTTCGGCAATCTCGCCCACCGTGCCACCGGTCATGATGGTATCGGCATGGTCAATCCCTTCAGCCGCAGCGGTTGATGCAACCACGGGCCGCGCCATCGCCATCGCTTCCAGCACCTTGTTCTGCACACCGCGCGCCAGCTTCAGCGGGGCCACGACAACGGCGGCGGCGGCAAGCCAGCCGCGCACATCGGCGACTTCGCCGGTCACGATCACACCGGGTTGGCGCGCCAGTGCCTTGACGGCATCGGTGGGGTTGCGCCCGACAATCGCAAAGCGCGCGCTGGGGTGCGCGACGCGGATATGCGGCAGGATCGTGTCGACAAACCAGGTGACCGCCTCAATATTCGGGCGATAATCCATCTGCCCGGTGAACACGATCAGCGCGCCTGTCGTCTCAATTCGTTTAAACGCGGCTGATGGATCAAAAAACACCGTATCAATGCCGTTTTCGACCACATGAACGCGCTTTGCCCCGGTCCGTTCACAAAACAACGCGGCTTCCTGCGCACTGACGAACAGGCTGGCATCAACCTTTGCCGCCACCGATTTTTCGTGCGCCAGCAGCAACTGCGCCTCGCGCTGCATCATCCATTTGGTGAAGCCCGACGATGTTTTGGCATAGGCGGCAAACTTCGCCGAATCCATGTCGACAAAATCCATGATCACCTTTTGCCGGGGCTTGGACGGCAGATACTGCGCCATCTGGCTGGAAAAGACGAAGATCGTGTCGATTGAATGCCGCGCAAGCAGGTTCGTCACTGCTTCCTGCACCGATGCATTTTCAAACGCCGTCAACGATATCGGTCGGCGAAACACCAGCGCCTGCAGCGCTGCCAGCCAGCGCGGTTTTGATCGCCAGATGATGGATCTGTTGCCGGTATAGGGTGCCAGCCCATTGCGCCGCTTCAGATCGCGCGAATCATCGGCAAAGGCGATCACGTGCACGCGTTGGCGGGTCGACAGAAAACGGACGATGTTGAACCCGCGGATCTTGTCGCCCCGGTCAGGCGGATACGGGATTCGGTGGGTGAGGAACAGGATATCGCCCATCAGCCAAGTCCCCGGGCGATCATCGGCCCCAATTGATTTGCAGCCCATAAAGGCAGCTTGCGCCATGCCGCGACCTGCAGCCGGTAGCGCGGGCTCATCGGGTTAATCTCACGCGGTTGCTGCCCGGCAGGTGCGCGCTTGGCATAGCGCAGCGGCGTGCCTTCAAAACCCCAGTTTTTCTTGAACGCGGCAGGCCCGGTGCCGGCTTTTGAACGGCCAAAATCAAACCGGGTGCAGCCGCGTGCACGCGCATGGCCCATCAGCGCGAAATACATCACATCATTGGCGCGCAAGCCCCGCGCAGCCTGCGTGCCACCGCCCCAATAGGGATAGACAGTGCCGTTCATATATACGCTCAACACACTCGCCACTGGATGATCCCCATCGGAAACGACAAGGATATCGGCTGATTCACCAAATTCGCGTAAAATTTCCCGGAACAATTGTTTCGGAAAAACGGGCGTCCCCAGATTGCGCACTGATTCCGAATAGATAGCATAGTGCGCGTCGACGACTTTATCATGACATCCCGTGGTGATGTCCAGCCCGGCGGCCAGCCCTTTGCGCACTTCAGCGCGTTGCTTGCGGGGGATGGCGGTCAGCTCTGCCTCATCGCTGGCAGCAAGGTTGCGCGCGAAGCCCAGATAGGTTGTTTCATCGACCTGCCAATTGCCTGCGGGCACCGGGCCACCGCGCAATTCCATGGTCGGGCAGCGCAGCCGTTCGGCGAGTTCCCAGCCAGCCTCGCCCAAAGCGACCAAAGCATCATCATTTGTGGCCAAAATGCCCCCAGCAACGCCAAAACCGGTCGAAACCAGGGCGCGACCGAACAAAAACGAGCCAATTTCGGTCAAAGGCAGCACACCAACAATCTCGCCACTGGCCCGTTCAGCGACCAGGCAATGCGCCCGCTGGCCACATCCGCGCGCAACCGCGATGTTCCATTCGGGCAAATGAAACGGCGTTGCTTGGGGGTGCGCGCGCACAAATCTCGCGATCCGGGCGCGGTCAGCCGCGTCGTGCAAATCGGCAGCGCGCAAGCCCAGCGGCATGGTGAGCAACGGCATCGTCATGGCAGCAGCGCTGCCTCTACCGCAACAACCGCGTCCACCCGGCCCCAATGATGTGCGGCCATCAGCGTGCGCAACTTGCCCGCCATCGCACCCAGACGAGCATAATGACGCAGCTTTGATTTCAGCGGCGCGCTGGCGACACGGGGCTGGCCGGGGTCGATTTCCCACGGGTGGAAATAGAACACGGCGGGGCGATGGTCTGTTGCATTGGCCTGCCGCACCGCCCGGTGGGTAATCGCGCCCGGAAACAGGCGGAAGAAACCGCCGCCCGTGGTCATTTCCCGCCCGGCGATGCGCGCAATGGTGATCGGCAGTTCGATCAGGCTGGCATCGGCAAGCGGGCGATAGGCCCGGCGCGGCGCATCAGGCCAGCCATAATGATCGTGCGCGATCGGCGCGACGCTGGATGAATAGGCATAGCCTGACTCTGCCAATACGCTGTGTGCCCAGGGCGTGCGCTGATCGATGGAAAAGCTTGGTGCGCGGTATCCCGTGACGGCGACACCCGCGGCATCCTCTATGGCTGTGCGCGCGGCCTGCAAATCAGCGCGGAATGCATCGGCGCTCATCGTAAAGACACGCTGATGATCCCAGCCATGGCTGGCAATCTCGTGCCCGGCATCGACGATCCGGCGGATCAGCGCGGGGTTGCGCGCCGCCACCCAACCCAATGTGAAGAATGTGGCTTTGGTGCCTGTTTCCGCAAACAAAGCGAGCACGGCATCGGTATTGCGCTCAACCCTTGACTCCAGGCCGGACCAATCGGCCTTATCAATCACGCCCTCAAACGCGCCGACCTGAAACCAGTCCTCCACATCCACGGACATCGCGTTGCAAACGCGCGTATCGGCGAGCGGGGTGGCGGGTGAAATGGCGGTAAGGGCGTTCATGCAGCGGGACTGCGCAACAGCGACACATCGGGCCGCTGGCTGTCGCTCTCGACCCAGTCGATCAGCAGCGTCAGTACCCGGCGCAGCGCAAGCTCCTGCTCCGCCACCTGCGCCTCAAGCGCTGCCACACGCGCGGTCAGCGCCGCGCTATGTTGGTCACCGGCATCAGATGGCGGGCCAGGCGGCGCCCACGCGACGTTGTGGCGCATCGGCAGCGGCTCGGGCATCGCAACCGCCACAGGCACCTCAACCGCCACTGGCGGGGCCATTTCCGCAGCCGGTGCTGGTGCGAATGCGGGCGAATCGCCGGCGATATCGGCAATCACGGCCTCAACAGCGCGCGCATCAATGGTGTCGATCTGCTCAATCGCACCAAATAACAGCACCCGCCCCGCCAGTTGGTTCAGGCGGCGCGGGACGCCGTCTGATCCCCGGTACAGCGCGGCAATCGCATCCGGTGTGAATTGCGGACGGCCCTGCCAGCCCACCACTGCGAGCCGGTGGCGCATATAGGGTTCGATTTCCTGCGGCCCCATTGGATCCAGATGGTGCATTGCGATAACACGCTGGCGAAGCTGCTCCAGCCCCGCTGCACCGTGAAGCTGGCGGCGAAATTCGGGCTGGCCGAGCAAAAATATCTGAAGCAGCGCGTGCCCGCCTGCCTGAAAATTTGATAGCATCCGCAGTTCTTCAAGCGCCGAAACCGGCAGCGCCTGCGCTTCATCCACGATCAGCAATGTCCGTCGGCCGCTGCGCGCCACCGCGTGCAGCCCGCGCTCAATCGCGGTTAGCAATTGCGCCTTCACCAGCGTGGACGGATCGATATCAAGCCCGCTGGCGACCATCCGCAACAGATCATCAGCCTCGATCTGGCTCGACACGATCTTGATTGCATGGAGCCGTTCACGGTCAATCGTTGCCATCAAATGGCCAACCAACGTCGTCTTGCCCGCCCCGATATCCCCGGTGACGACGATGAACCCCTCACCCTGGCTCAGCCCATAGCCCAGATAGGCCATCGCCTTTTTGTGCGTGGCCGATTCGAACCAGAACCGTGGATCGGGCGTCAGCTGGAACGGCCTCCCGCTCAATCCATAATGATCATCGTACATTCATCGTCATCCCAATCAGGCCGTTATCCGTTCGTCATCAGAACGAATATCTCGCCCCCAGCAACGCCTGCACTGATAATGTCGTTTCCTGCCCCTGCTGGCCAAAGCTGTACACGCCGACTGAAGCCTGTGTTCCTATCCGACCAAAGCGCTTGCTGAACGTGCCCGTGGCCCCAACCCCATATACGTCGGTCGCGTTAAGAAGGTTGCTCTTGTAGTAATTGGCAAACGCGGTCGCATCGATTGACGTGCTGCTGTCAAGCGCGCGCGCGATAAAGGCCTGCGCGTAATAGCTTTCGTCCGTAATCCCGCTCACCGTCAGCCCTGCCGCGCCATTGGCCGACTGGAACTCGCGATTGGCATAGCCCGCCCCTGCACCAAAGGTGAGCGGCCCACGGCTGACCGAAATCAGCGCATCCACGCCGCGGGCGCGATAGGCGGCGGTGGAGATTGATTGCAGCGCACCGTTCAAGCAATTGCCCGCTGCCCCGCCTTCCGCGCCAAAGACGCAGCCGTTAAACTCCCCGCCCAAGCCACCTGGCCGACCAGGGTTGAAGCTGGTGCCAACATTGGCCAGCCCGGATTGAAGCTGGCGACCAAAGGTCTGGATTCCATCATACACGCCAATCCGGATCGCGACCGACTGGGTCGGCGCATAGCTGAACGATCCGGTAAAACTGGTGGTGCCGTAACGCTTGCCAACCCGTGCTTCGAACTGGGTGCGCTTGCTGGGGCGCCAAACAACGCCTGCATCGTAATAAATGCCGTCAAAGCTATAGGCGATGCGCGCCGGACTGGCGGGATCGGTCTGGAACCGGCCATTGCCATCAACAACGGGCTGGCCGCCGACGCCCAACAGCGCATCACGCTGCGTTACCTGAATATTTTCATATCCAGCACCGCCAACAATCGCGAGCGATCCACCAACGGGCAGCAACAAATCCGCGCGGGCATATTTGCCCTCATATTTCTGGCCAAGCTGGGTCGCATCATCGCGTTCCCACGCCCCGCTTACCGTAACGCCAACGGGCAAGACGGTGCCCGATTTCAGGTTCAGGCTGGCCTGCGCCACTTGGCTGCGTGAACTGTCAAACGCATCCAGCCGGGGCTGGCCAGCGCCAACACCGGTTGAGCTGACGGCTTCGGCCTTGGTATAGCCATATCGATAACTCGCGCTGATCCCCAGGTCGCCCACGTGCGTGCCGACAGTCGGGCCGGCATAGACCGAATAGACTTGCGCGATATTGGCGACATTGCCCACCAGCACGCCCGGATTGGCGCCGCGCACGTCAGAGCGAGCCCGCGTGGCGATTGCCCCGCCCTCAACGCTGACGCCCGGCACCACGCGCACGGCGGCGCGGGCAAGGCCGCTATGCACGTCGCTATCGTCGATACGGTCCTGATAGCCAATACGGCGTTCATAGCGATAGCTGATCTGCGCCTCGACCCGGCGGGTGGAAATGGAGGCATCAACCCCCACCGCGACGGTTGAATAGGTCAACACATCGTTGGTGTTAAGGTCCGCCGCGACAACCTGGCCGATCTCGATATAGGGCGTGATCTCCCGTTTGCGGGCATTGGCGGGCGTGGCCGCAATCGCCGTAACCCCCAATGTGGTGATGATGATCGCAAACCGCGTCATTTGGGCTCCTCCAAGCCATAATAGCTTCCAAAGCGGCGCCCCCCGGGCGCATAGGATACGGAATTGAGTACAAGCTGAATTTCGGCACAGCCACCCAGCAGGCCAACCGCCTCACGCAGATCGCCGTCGTTGGTGCGATCAGCCCGCACGACCAACATCACCTGCCCGACATGCTGGGCCAGCGTGGCCGCAGGCGATGCAGCAAGCGCGGGCGGCGAATCGAAAATCACCATCCGGCGTGGATTGGCGTCGAGCAGTTGCTGGATCAGTACGGACGTGCGCGCGCTGGCGAGCAGTTCGGTATCCTGGTTACTCTTGGCGCCCGCTGGCAACAGGCTAAGCTGTGGCACATCGGTGTGGATGACACAGGATTCGATATCGATCGCCGGATTGGCAAGCGCGTCGAGCAGCCCCTTGCCTTCAGCCAGGCCCAGCCGGGCCATCACATCAGGCTTGGCGAAATCGGCATCGACCAGCAACACTTCGGTATCCCGCTCTGCCGCCAGCGACAGCGCCAGATTCAGCGAGCAATAGGTTTTTCCCTCATTGGGATTAGCCGAGCAGACCAGGATCGTCCGTGATCGATCACCCTGCGCCGCCTTCACCGCGCGCGCGGTGAGCAGCAACTGGCGTTTGACCAGCCGAAACTCCTCCGCAAGCACGCCCACCGGAGCACCGGGCACGAGCAAGCCTTGCGCGCTCAGCAAGGCACGGTCGATGACGCCGGGGCCAGTGGCGCGCCGCGCAACGGGTGCCTCAGGGGTCGGGATGGCGATGGGTGGCTGCACAACAGACGGCGGTGGTGCAACCACAACGGCTGGTATGGGCGTGCCAGCAGCGGGGGTGGCCGCGCGGAAATCGGCCTGAAAGTCGTAAACCGCCGCTGCCCGTTCGAGCAACGAACCGCCCGACGGGGAAGCAGCACGAATTGGGCGCATCTCACTCATGCCGCCAACCCCCGCTGGAGAAATTCGACCCCGATCAGCGCGACATAGGCGGTCATCAACCCGCCAGTGCCGCCAACAAAATAGGTCAGCCGCTTGCGGATCAGCGCGCGCTGCGCCTCGGTTACCATTTCGCCGATCGATCCGATCACTGGCATGCCGGTTGCGCGCTCCAGGCGGCTGGCAGTGGCAAAGGTGGTCCGCAACTGGCCAAGCGCGAACGCTGCCCCAATGCCTGCGCCAAGCCCGGCAATCAGCACACCCGTCAACAGCATCGGCCGGTTCGGCGCGGTGGGTGCGCGCGGGGCCGTGGGGGGATCAATCACGCTGAATTTGATCGCGTCGGTCTGGTTCTGCACCTGCCCGCGCAGCTTAATGTCCTCGCGGTCGCCCAGCAGCTTGTCATACTGGTCTTTCAGCACCTGATAATCGCGTTCCAACTGCGCCTGCTCAGCCGCCACGCCGGGATCACCGCTCAGCTTTGACTGAAGCTGATCGAGGTCTTTTTGGAGCTGCCCTTTGCGCGCCGACAGCGAGGCGACCCGCGCCTGCTTTTCAGCGCGCAGTGACTGGAATGAGAGGAAGGCGGGGTTGCCCGATGCTGCCCCGCCCGCGCTGAGCGGCTCATTACGGGCAACGCCCTGCGCCTGTGCAAGCTGGCTTTTCAGCGCAACGATATCAGGGTGTGATTCGGTAAACCCGCGCCCGCGTGCTTCCGCCAACTGGCCCTGGATCGCGTTTACCCGCGCCCGCGCCGGGCCAGCGACGCCGCCGCCGCTGCCCGCAACATTGGGGGACACGCCCGCCATTTGCGCGGTAATAATGCCCAGTTCGCTTTGCGCCGCCGCCAGATCGCCATCAACCTGCGCCATCTGGTTGCGCGCACTGCCGATCCGGTCGTTGAGCGTGCCGGTGCCGGGCAAAGCGCCAAGATAGCGGTTCTGGAAATCAGCGCGTTTTGCCTCGCTGTCCTGCAATTGCTTTTGACGCTGGGCAAGTTGGCTATCGAGGAACTGGAGCGTCTGCGTCGTCTCGTCGCGGTCGCCGGCCAGGTTTTCTTCGACGAAAATGTCGATCAGCTTTTGCACAATCTGGCGCGCCAGCTTTGGGCTGGTTGATGATGCTGTAATCTCGAACAGATTATCCTGCTGCGCGGTTACCTTGATTGCCGCTTGCAGGCTGGCAACCCGATCTGCCACGTCGCGCTCTGTGGCGATTGTTGCGGCCAGATCAGTCCCGCGCACCACCTTTGCCAGGTTCATCGCCGATGTCAGCGTCTGGCGGACCCGGTCGATATCCTTGGATTGTTCGTCAGCCGTAATCCCGATCTTGCTCGGCAAAATCGACTGCATCTGCACAGAGATGCGCGCGCGCGACATATAGCTGTTGGGGATTTGCGACACGAACAGCCAGCCCAGCACGCACACGCCCCACGCCACCGCCAGCGCAAGCCAGCGGCGCTTCCAGATTCCGTGCAGCGCGATGCGCAGCTCGTCGTAAAGGCCGTTCATCCCGCCACCCTCAGAACATGCTTTCGGGGATGATGATGACGTCACCGGGCTGCAGCTTCACATTCGCCGATGAATCGCCGTTCTTCAGCAGGCTCGACAGGCGAAGCTGAAACTCGGTCTGCCGACCGGTGTTGCGGTCATAACGGATCAGGCGCGCCTTGTTGCCTGCCGCAAACTCGCTCAGCCCGCCAACGGCGATCATCGCATCCAGCAACGTCATGTTGGCGCGATAGGGCAGCGATGCGGGCTTGCCGGTTGCACCAACGATGCGAACCTGCTGGCTGAACGTGCCCGAAAAATTCTCAACGATCACCGATACGATGGGGTCTTTGATATATTCGCCCAGCGCGAGCTTCATGTCGTCGGCCAGCATCGCCGGGGTTTTCCCAACGGCGGGCATGTCGCTGATCAGCGGCGTGGTGATGCGGCCATCGGGGCGCACCTGAACCTTTGCCGACAATTCAGGGTTCCGCCACACAAAGATATTAAGCTGATCGAGCGGGCCGATGATATATTCTTCGCCCGGTTGTTCTTGCGAGGCGACAAAAGCAGCCGGTGGCAATTCGGGTCGACCGCCGCCCGGGATGCACCCCGATACCAGCGTCGCAGCCGCAATCGAGCCGCCGAAAACCTTGGAAAACCGTCCGAAACGCATCACTTGATCCTCCGGCTGACGCGCAGAGGCTGGTGACGTCAACCGGCTCTACACGTAGCTATGGCCAGCGGTATCGGTTGAAGAGGTGAAGATAGCGTTAGGATTGTCTGGTAAACCGCCAAGAACCTGTGTTGGCAGCGGGTGCCCCAGAAACGCTGTGGGGCTGGCGGACAGCCCATAAGCACCTGCCAAAAACACGGCAATCACATCACCGGGCGCGGCATGGGGCAGCGCAACCTGGTCCGCCAACCGGTCAAGCGGCGTGCATAAACAGCCGACCACCGTGGCCGTTTCCGTTAATATTTCGCCCATCCTGTGCGCCACCGCGACGGGATAATTGCGGCGCACCACGGTGCCAAAATTGCCCGATGCCGCAAGCTGGTGGTGCAATCCGCCATCGGTGACCAGAAATGTTTCGCCGCGACTTTCCTTGCGGTCGACAATCCGGGTCAGGTAAACGCCGCACATCCCGACCAACCAGCGCCCCAGCTCCACAGCGAAAGCGGAGCCGCCCAGCGATGCGGGCATTGACGTCATGGCATCGCCCAATGCCGCCCCAATCACGGCGACATCAACCGGTGTATCGCCCGGGAAATAGGGAATGCCAAAGCCCCCGCCCAGATTGACCAGCGGCGGTGCTGTGCCAATCTGATCGGCGATTTCGCCCGCCAGCGCCAAGGTTGCGGCCTGCATCTCAATAATGCCAGCGGTATCAAGCGTTTGGGAGCCCGCAAAAATATGCAGCCCACGCCACCCTGCGCCAGCGCTTCGGATCATCGCCACCAGCGGCGGCACGGCATCCGCATCAACACCAAAGGGCGACGCGCGCCCGCCCATCCGCATCCCCGATCCGCGCAGTTCAAACGACGGGTTCACACGTACCGCTAGCTGCGGTGCAATCCCCAACCGATCGCCAATCGCCAGTGCCCGCGCGGCCTCCCCCGCCGATTCAAGGTTGATCGTCGCCCCCGCACTGATCGCCGCCGCCAGCGCATCATCGCGCTTGCCGGGGCCAGCAAAGCTCACCGGCAGACCCGGTGCTTCTCGCGTTACCAACGCAAGTTCGCCCGCAGACGCGATATCGAGCCCGTCGACCAGTGGCGCAATGGCGCGGACCAGCGGCGCGAATGGATTGGCCTTCACGGCGTAATGAATGCCAATGCCGTTGGGCAGTGCAGCCCGCAAGGCGGCGATCTGGCTGGCGACAATCCCAAAATCATAGACGAACAACGGCGTATCGCCGGTTATTTCAATCCATTGTTCCCATGTCTTGCCAGCAATGACGAGATTTCCTTGCTGCCCAGCGAAGGGCAAAGGGATCGGCCCCATTTGCTTGTGCGCAGGCTTCACGCCGTAACCCCGGCTTTCAGCGCCGCCCGGTCGAGCTTGCCATTCGCGTTGCGCGGCAGTGTGTCGCGCCAATCATATCGGGCCGGTTGCATAAAGCTGGGCAAATCACGCCGCAGCCGATCGCGCAAGGCCTGCTCGGCAATCACGGCATCCCCATGCGCCTTTGCGACAACCAAAATCACCTGCCCCAGCCGATCATCAGCCACGCCGATCGCCACCGCCTCCGCCACTTCGCCGCCGGCCAGCACCGCCTCTTCAATCTCGGTGGGGCTGATCCTGTTACCGGCCGATTTGATCATCTCATCCTGCCGCCCGACAAAGCGGAACAGCCCGTCCTCGCCTTCAATCACCTGATCACCGGAATACACTGCGATCCCGCCCGACGCGAAATACGGCGGTGCGGGGCGATAGCGTGTTTCGGTTCGGGCGGCGTCCTGCCAATACCCCATCGACACGAGCGGCCCGGCATGGACCAGTTCGCCCGGCTCACCCGGCCCTGCCCGCGTCCCATCGGGTCGCACCGCCATTACTTCGGCAAAGGGGACTGCCCGGCCCATCGATTCGGGATGCGCATCGACCAGCGCTGGATCGAGGTAGGTCGACCGGAAAGCCTCTGTAATGCCGTACATCGGGTAAAGATCAGCCGCCGGAAACCGCAATCGCAATGCCCGCACCATCCGCACCGTCAAGGCGCCACCCGAATTGGTGAGCCGCTTCAGGCGAATGGCAGTTTCGGCTGGCCAATCCGCCTCGATCAACTGGCTCCACAACGGCGGCACCCCCGCCAACGTGTTCGCCCCGAACCGGTCCACCGCCTTGATCACGTCTCGCGGCGTCAGGTAATCCAGCGGGATCACCCGCCCGCCCGCCGCCCAGGTCGAAAACAGCTGGTTCTGCCCATAATCAAAGCTGAACGGCAGCACGCACAGCGTCCGGTCCGCTGGCGTCAGTTTCAAATAATGCGCCACGCTGATCGCGCCGAGCCACAGGTTGGCGTGGCTGAGCATCACCCCCTTGGGCTGGCCGGTGGACCCTGAGGTGTAGAGGATCGCCGCCAAGTCCTGCGGATCGGCAGCGGACGGCGGCATGACGTCACCTCCAGTCACATCCCCCTCCATCACCTGGCGGCATGACGTCGGCACGTCCTCAGGCAATAACGTACCGGCCCGTGCCGCCTGCGTGATCAGCAGCGTCGCGCCGCTATCAGACAGAATATGCGCCACCTGCCCCCGCTTCAGCAGCGGATTGATCGGTACATGCACCAGCCCGGCGCGCGGCGCGGCGAGCGGCAACAGGCAGGCCGTGCGCGTTTTGGGGAGCCAGCTCGCCACGCGGTCACCCGCACGCAGCCCTTGCGCTGCCAGCCAGCCCGCCAGCGCGCCCACCGCTTGTTCCAGCCCGGCAAAGTCCATTTCCCCCGCGCGATCGGCAATCGCGACATCGCCCGGCGCGCCGCGGCCGGGTAAGTGATCAATCGGACAAGGCACGGGATCGAGAGGAATCATTGCCCCTTGATACCCGGTAGCACCGCGCTGCCAAGGGGCAGAGCTTGGCAGGGGCGCGGCAAGTCTCTAACGGCGTCGCACGAACATGGCTGCACCACATTGCTGCAGAGGGAGATATTGAGTTGGCGCCAGCAAGTGAAGCCGAGGTTGAAGCCATTGTGCGCGCGGTTCTGCGCGACGTGCTGGCGATAACTGACGATCGGATGGCAGATTTTACCGATGATACCGCGTTATTCGGCGCGTTGCCCGAATTCGATTCGCTTGCCGTTGCCGGCGTGCTGACCGAGCTTGAGGACCGGCTGGGCATCCTGATTGAGGATGATGAGGTTGATGGCGACATGATGGCCACGCTGGGCGCGCTCACCCGTTTCGCCGCTGACCGGGCGCTCATGTGATCGATCATTACGACTGGGCAGGCGGACGCGAGGCGATGTTGCGCTTCGGCCCCGATACCGGCCCGGTCGTGGTGATGCTGCCCGCGTTGTTTGAGGAACATAACCGAACGCGCGCCTTTACGGTGGCCATATGCCGCGCGCTGGCGGAATCGCGGGTGGCAAGCATCTTGCCCGATCTGCCCGGCCAGGGCGAAAGCGTGGTGCCAACGCAGGATGCGACGCTCGATCACTGGCGGAAAGCCGTTGCGGCGCTAGTGCAGGCCCAGCGTGCTGTTCGGCCCGTCATCATGGGGTCGATGCGCGGGAGTGCGATCATCGACGATGTGCCGGGCGTTAGCGGGCATTGGCGGCTGTCACCCATCACCGGCCAGATGGTGATCCGCGATTTGACGCGGGGTGCAGTGATGCAGTCGAGCCTGACCGCTGCACCCATTGGCGATCCGGTTGAGGTTGCGGGTAACCTGATCAGCCATAATTTGTTCGGCGCACTTCAGGCCGATGCGACACTGCGCGAAGGTACAGCGCCATTGCGCACGGTGCGGCTTGAAAGCGACCCTGCCCCGGCTGACCTGAAACTGCCGGGGTCACCACTGTGGCGCCGGGCCGAACCGGGCAACGACTTGCCGCTTGCAGCGCTTCTCGCGCAGGATCTGGCCGCATGGAGCCACCAATGCGCCGGGTGATCAGCTTTGCCTGCGAAGGCGAAACGCTGTTCGGCTCCGTTGACGAAGCGCCGGGGACCACCGGCTTGCTGATCATATCCGGCGGCAACGAAATCCGCTGCGGCGCGCACCGTGGCATGGCAATCCTGGCGGCGGAACTGGCATTGCTCGACTATCCGGTGTTTCGGTTCGACCGCAGGGGGATTGGCGATTCCAGCGGAGAGAATGGCGGATTTACGTCATCTGGCGCCGATATTCAGGCGGCAGTCGCTGCTTTTCGGGCGGCGGCACCGCAGGTCAACCGGATCGTCGGCTTCGGCAACTGTGATGCCGCGACCGCCCTGCTGCTCCATCATGGCGGCGCATTTGACCGGCTGATACTCGCCAATCCCTGGGTCGCCCCGGAAACCGACGGCCTGCCCCCCGCCGCCGCCATCCGATCCCGCTATCGTGAACGCATGCGCGATCCCGCCAGCTGGGTAAGATTGCTGACTGGCGGCGTCAATTTTGGTAAGCTTATGGGCGGGATAGCCAAGATTGCTCAGACCAGATCACCGGCGCTATCGGCACTGGAAACCAAGGTCTTCGCCAAATTGGCTGAAACCCCCAATGCCGTGATCATCCTGGCATCGGGCGACGCGACAGCGTTAGCCTTTGCCGATGCGGCTGCGAGGGCGGGCTATGCCGGGAACCGCGTGGAGATTGACACCCCGTCACACAGTTTTGCGCGACAGGCGGACAAGCTTGCGCTGCGGCAGGCGATTTTGAGCGCCCTACAGCCCGCTGCTCCCCGTTCGGGGTGATTGCCGCCGCAATTACTCCGCCGCTATTGCTACCTTTTCAAAATCCGCTTCGGCCAGAAAGCGTTCTGCATCCAGCGCCGCCATGCAGCCGGTGCCTGCTGCGGTCACCGCCTGACGGTAAATCTTGTCCATCACGTCACCACAGGCGAAAACGCCGTGCACACTCGTGCGCGTTCCGCCCTTTTCAACCTCGATATAGCCATCCGAATCGAGCGCCAGATGGCCCCGGAACAGCTCGGTCGCGGGATGATGGCCAATCGCGACAAACCCACCCTCAACGTCGAGCCGGGATTGCTCACCTGTCACCCGGTCGAGCAAATCGATACCCACCAGCCCCTCTGGCATACCGCCGCCGACAAATTGGCGGACTTCCTTGTTCCACAGCACCGTGATCTTTGGGTTGGCGAACAGCCGGTCCTGCAAAATGCGTTCAGCCTTTAGCGAATCGCGGCGATGGATCAGCGTGACGTTGTCGCTGTGGTTGGTCAGGTACAGCGCTTCTTCCACTGCCGTATTGCCACCGCCAATCACCGCCACCCGCTTGCCGCGAAAGAAAAAGCCGTCACAGGTCGCACAGGCGCTAACGCCCTTGCCCTTCATCAGCTCTTCGCTGTCGAGGCCCAGCCATTTGGCCTGCGCGCCAGTCGCGATAATCAGCACATCACCCGAATACACATCGCCGCTATCGCCGATCAACCGAAACGGGCGCTGCGACAGATCAACCTCTACAATCGTGTCGTACATCAGCCTTGTGCCGACATGTTCGGCCTGGCCCTGCATCTCGTCCATCAGCCACGGGCCTTGGATAACCTCACGAAAGCCGGGATAATTTTCCACATCCGTGGTCGTCATCAACTGGCCGCCGGGCTGGATGCCCTGCACCAATATCGGTTTCATGCCGGCGCGCGCGCCGTAAATGGCGGCAGACAGGCCCGCCGGGCCAGAACCGATAATCAGCATGCGCGTGTGGTGGGTGGCGGGCATTGACGGGGCTTTCGATTGTGGGTTGCCCGATCCTTAGGGAAGGTCGGGGGCTGGTTGCAACATGGAGTTCGCGCGTGCGGACGCAATCGTTACGCCGGTGCAGTTTTGCTTTGTGCGTTGATCGCGGCGCTTTGGCCGCCTTGCCCTGCGGGGCAACAAAAATGGTAGCGAAGGAGGGACTTGAACCCCCGACCCCAGGATTATGATTCCCGTGCTCTAACCAACTGAGCTACTTCGCCCCAAGGGCTGCGTCATGCGACGAGGGCGGGGCTATAAGTGCGGCATTGGCCCCGGTCAACCATTGTGGGCCAACCACCGCAATTCGCACGCCCTGGGACTGATGACTTTGCCTTGATCCGCACAATTCGCGCGCAGTGGAGAGACATGCCACATGCGCTGCGCGGGGTGGCTCGACTTCGGCCCTGGGGCCGAAACTCGCCCTGAGCGGCTGGCTTGCCAGCCTGTCGACGGGCTCAATCAGAACGGTTTGGGTGGTCAGCCAATCTAGGCTGTAGACCCATAAAAAGTAGCCCGTCGGCTAACGCTCCAGTTTCGGTCGTTAACCGGCAGCTTGCGATTACCCGAAAGCGGACGCTATTATCGTCGAATGGCATCGCTATGGCAGGATTTCGTCGATACGGTTGACGCGCAAATCAGCGTAAATGACAGGCTGTTTTGGGCCGTGGATTTCGGGGCATTAATAGCTTGGCCGTTCATACCCTTCTTCGTCCTTGTTTTTCTTGCTGACCCACCTTCCACGTCAGCGAACGTCATAGCCGCAGCGATGCTGATTTTCGAGGTCTGGTGGACAATCTTCCTGTTCCGTCGTCGAGCCACCAAGAAACGTAAATGGGTCGAGCCATCGCGATTTTCCGACGAGAACAGCGGTTACTGACTGTCTAGTTTCTTAGTGGCTGTGCCCAAATGCCGGCTTGCCGCAAACCACCCACACCCGGCCATTCGGCCCTTGTGACGATAGTGGTCGTTTATGGGTTCACGGCCTAAAGTCATCCCGCTTTAGCGAAACATGTGGCGCGATAGCGGCTCCCACGGGCCACCGCGATACCACCATGTCGCCAGCCCGGCGATTGCCACCGGGCGCGGGCGAAAATCGGCATTCAGCGCGGTCAGCAGCGCCTTGGCGTCAGCCGGGGGCACTTTGTTCTGGATGGTCACATGCGGTCGCCACGGGGCGGCATCCTGCGGGATCAGCATTGCGGCAAAGCAATCCGCCAGCCGCGCGCGAATATCCGCCAGATCAGGCGAATCGATTCGAAACGCGGTGCCACCGCCCAGAGACATCAGCCCGGTTACGCGCGCAGCCGGTGCCGGAACACCGCGCGTTTCAGCGATCAGCCGCTGGCGCAGTTCATTTTCCAGCAACGGGCTCAGATGATGAAACATCGTCAGATGCGCGGCCAACTGGTTGCGTTCGGGCGGAAAATGCGCGCGGCGCAGGCCATCAAACCAGGCATGATCCTGCTTGCCGAACAGCGCGGTGACGATAATCGGGCCGCCACCGGCAGCGACATCACCGCCGCTCAAATCTCCACCTGGCTCCCCAGCTCGACCACACGATTGGTGGGCAGGCGGAAAAACTCCATCGCGCTTTCGGCGTTGCGCAGCATCCACGCGAACAGCTTTTCCCGCCAGATCATCATGCCGGGATGGTCCGACGCCAGCAATGTCTGGCGCGACAGGAAGAAACTGGTGTCCATCATCCGGAAATCGGCGCCGCACTGATCAATCCGGGCCAGCGCTGCCGGCACATCGGGTTCCTGCATGAAACCATATTTCAGGATCATCCGGTGAAACCCATTGTCGAGATTTTCCAGGTGGCAGCGGCCATCGTCAGGGCAATAGGGTTCATCCATAATCTTGACGGTCAGCAGGATGATGCGTTCATGCAGCACCTTATTATGCTTCAGATTATGGAGCAGGGCGTGCGGCACGCCCTCTGCCGTTGACGTCATGAACACCGCAGTGCCGGGAACGCGGGTGGCAGCGCTGGCGGCTGACTGGATAAATACCTTCATCGGCATCGCCGAATCGCGCATGCGCTCGATCATCAGTTTGCGGCCCTTTGACCACGTCGTCAGGAACGTGAAGATGATCAGCCCGATCAGCAGCGGAAACCAGCCGCCATCCGGCACCTTGGTCAGGTTGGCCGCCAGATAGGCCCCATCCACGATGAACAGCACGATCAGCAAGGGCACGGCAAAATAGCGCGGCCAGTTCCATAGCTGGAACAGCACCACCGCCAGCAGGCAAGTGTCAATCGTCATCGCGCCCGTCACCGCAATGCCATACGCAGATGTCAGGTTCGACGATGTCCGGAAAGCGAGCACCAGCACCAGCACCATCACCAGCAGCGCCCAGTTGACGATCGGGATATAGATTTGCCCCGCAGTCGATGCGCTGGTGTGCTCAATCCGCAGCCGCGGGATGAAGCCGAGCTGGATCGCTTGCTGCGTGACCGAGAATGCACCCGAAATCACGGCCTGGCTGGCGATGATCGCCGCCATCGTGGCCAAGATCACCAGCGGCAGCCGCAACACTTCAGGCGCGAGCAAATAAAACGGGCTTTCCAGCGCCGTCATGCCATCACGCGACAGCAGCGCGCCCTGCCCCATATAATTAAGGATCAGCGCGGGCAGAACGAAATACAGCCATGACCGGCCAATCGGCTTGCGCCCGAAATGGCCCATATCGGCATATAGCGCCTCTGCCCCCGTGACGGCCAACACCACAGATCCAAGCGCCAGGAATGCCCTGAGCGGATCATGCGCAAAAAACTGAAAGGCATAGGTGGGTGATAGCGCCCAAAGGATTTCCGGCGATTTTGCAATGCTGATAACGCCCAGCGCAGCGATGGTGACGAAATACAGCAGCATGATGGGGCCAAAGAACAACCCGACCTTGGCCGTGCCGCTGCGCTGGATTGAAAACAGCCCGATGATGATCACAACCGCCAGGGGCAGCACCAACGCCCCAAATGATGGTGCCGCGATCGTCAGCCCTTCCACCGCGCCAAGCACCGACACCGCCGGCGTAATCATGCTGTCGCCATAAAAAAGCGCGGTGGCGAATACGCCGAGCAGGATGATCCCCTGGCTCCACCGCTGCCCCTTGGTGCGACCGGAAACCAGCGCGAGCAGCGCCAGGCTGCCGCCCTCGCCCTTATTGTCCGCCCGCATGATGATGGCGACATATTTAAGGCTCACCACGATCATCATCGACCAGAAAATCAGGCTGACGACGCCCATGATATGCAGCGTATCCAGCGCGAGTTTATGGTGCCCGGCAAAGGTTTCGCGAAACGCATAAAGCGGGCTGGTGCCGATATCGCCAAACACCACGCCAATCGCGCTGACCGCCAGCTTGATCGGCCCATCCTTATGATGCCCGCCCCCCGGCCCATCCTTATGATGCCCGCCACCCTGCCCGGTGGGCGCGGCTTGCGGGTCGCCGTCCGCGATGGCGTCGCTCACGGGCGTTGCAGTCCGGCGGGATGGGAGATGGAAAAACGCATGGATGCCCGGTGGCCTCGCCCCGTTATCGGTGGAGCGCGCCCTAGCATGGGGCCAATGGCCGGGCAACGCCGCAATCGGGTGGGCGCGACAAGCCCAAGCCGGGCCGCTATAGCCCCCGCATCAACAAGATAAGGAGAGGGCAAATGCGAGTCGGCGTCCCTAAAGAAATCAAAAACCACGAATATCGTGTCGGGCTGACGCCCGCGTCAGTCGCTGAACTGGTGCGCGCCGGGCACAGCGTATCGGTGCAGACCGGCGCTGGGTTGGGCATCGATTTTGAGGATTCAGATTATGTGGCCGCTGGTGCGCAGATCGTGGCGGATGCCGCAGCCGTGTTTGCCGCAACGGACATGATCGTGAAGGTGAAGGAGCCGCAGCCAAGCGAAATCGCGCTGCTGGAGCCGCGCCATCTGCTGTTCACCTACCTCCATCTGGCGGCGGACAAGCCACAGGCACTGGGCCTGATGGCATCGGGCGCGACCTGCATCGCGTATGAAACGGTGACGGCGGCGGATCGATCATTGCCGCTGCTGAAACCCATGTCCGAAGTCGCGGGGCGGATGTCGATTCAGGTGGGCGCGCATTATCTGGAAAAGGAACAGGGCGGCCGTGGTGTGCTGCTGGGCGGGGTGCCGGGCGTGGCACCGGCGCGGGTGGCAATCCTAGGCGGCGGCGTCTCTGGCGTGAATGCCGCACAAATGGCGGTCGGCATGCGCGCGGATGTCACCATTTATGACATCAACAATGCCCGACTGGCCGAACTCGACATGTTCTTTTCCAGCCAGATAAAGACGGCTTATGCCTCGTCAGCCGCCATCGCGCATGCGGTGAAGAACGCGCATCTGGTGATCGGCGCGGTGCTGGTGCCCGGTGCCGCCGCGCCCAAGCTGGTGACGCGCGAAATGCTGAAAACGATGAAGCGCGGATCAGTGCTGGTCGATATCGCGATTGATCAGGGCGGATGTTTCGAGACCAGCCACGCGACAACGCATGATGATCCCGTGTTCGAAGTCGACGGCGTGATCCATTACTGTGTCGCGAACATGCCCGGCGCGGTCGCGCGCACCAGCGCCTTTGCGTTGAACAACGCGACGCTGCCGTTCGTGCTGAAGCTGGCGACGCACGGCGCAGAAGCAGCGATGGCCGCCGACCCGCATCTCGCGAATGGCTTGAACGTGTCAGGCGGCAAGATCAGGCACCAGGCGGTGGCGGATGC